>ENA-UOOD01004992-UOOD01004992.1-human-gut-metagenome-genome-assembly--contig:-CS67-NODE-4992-length-9954-cov-10.353470_pt1 | contig 9954 bp, 8 predicted proteins | sample MGYA00242464_ERZ724011 | MGnify/ENA metagenome assembly ERZ724011 | reverse complement strand
CTGACGCACGGTGGTGTGAGAGGACGGCGGTTAGTCACCGCCTCCTACTCGATTGCATTTCATGTTGCCTCAACCAAACATCCGGAACGATCTTCAGGGAAGGCTATCTCTTCTGACTGTAATAACCCTAAATCTGCTGAAAAAGTCAACAAAACTCAGTATAATTCACGGGTCGGATGAAGAAAAATGTGGTATAATTTCCAAAGAGTTTTACAAGGGAGTAATTGACAAGCTATGAAAATGAAACATAACAGACCTCAGAAACGTTTGATAACACAATTGTCATTATGGCTGGCACTGCTATTGGCATTCACCGGCTGTGCGGAAAGCACCGTCACGTCGCAGGATAATACCTATGCGATAGAGCAGCTGGCGACGATCCCCTCCGAATTGCTGGAAGCATCGGAGACTGCAGTATCGGAACCCGAATCCGGACAGCCACAGGAAAACGCTTCGGATACACAAGAATCGCAGCAGGTTACATCTGCAACAGACGTTCCGACAGGAGAGGGCACGTCAGCATTTTCCCTCCGGGAGATTCCGGCATACTCCGGCACACCTTATACAGAAGTCAATGGCAACAAACCTTATTTCACAGAAGCAGATCTGACTACACAGTCCTTCGAGACATACAGCGAGCTGGATAGCCTGGGGCGCTGTGGCGTGGCATATGCCAACGTGGGACAGGATCTGATGCCGACAGAACCGAGAGGGGAGATCGGAGCCGTGAAGCCTACCGGCTGGCATCTGGTGAAATACGATAACGTGGACGGAAAATACCTATACAATCGCTGCCACCTGATCGCTTACATGCTGGCAGCGGAAAACGCCAACCCGCAGAACCTGATCACCGGAACCAGATATCTCAACGTGCAGGGAATGCTTCCTTTTGAGACGAAAGTCTGCGATTATATCAAAAATACAGGGAATCATGTCCTGTACCGTGTCACTCCCATATTTGACGGGGATAACCTGCTGGCAGACGGTGTCCTCATGGAAGCCTATTCTGTGGAAGATGTCGGAGAGGGAATCCAATTCTGTGTATTTGCCTACAATGTGCAGCCGGGGATCGGTATTGACTATGCCACCGGAGATAACTGGGCGGAGAGCAACGCGGCATCCCAGGAAGCGGCAGCACCCATTGTGATAGAAACACCGACACAACAACCCCAGACAGACACTACGGTGCAGATCACACCGGAACCGTCAGTGCCACAGGAATCACAGGAAACTACCTATGTGCTGAATACCAACACCATGAAATTCCACTATCCGTCCTGCTCCAGCGTGGATCAGATGAAGGAGAAAAACAAAGAGATATATACCGGCAACAGAGAAGATATCATCAATATGGGATATATGCCCTGTAAGCGGTGTAATCCTTAATCGGCAAGTGAATTAGATATAGCAGAAAAGGACCTTCGAGATACTGATAACAGCCTCGAAGCTCCTTATTATTTGCTTAGTAAAGATAAGAATATGATTTGCGTCAACAGTTTTCGTATACTTGCAAACATTCTGCAAATGCTATAGACTAAGACTAGTTTCTATATCTATTTGAATCAGAATAAAGGAGTATATGTTATGTGTACAGCGGCAACTTATAGATCACAGGATTTTTATTTCGGCAGAACTTTTGATTATGAATTTAACTATGGGGAAGAGGTAACGGTAACACCACGCAATTATCCTTTTCCGCTACGGCATCAGAATGCCCTGACGGAGCATTATGCCATGATCGGCATTGCTCATATGGCAGGGGATTATCCTTTGTACTATGATGCAGTGAATGAGAAAGGACTCGGCATGGCGGGACTGAATTTCCCGGGAAATGCAGTATACAGCAAAGTGCAGACAGGTAAGGACAACATCGCCCAGTTTGAGTTCATCCCCTGGATTCTGGGGCAGTGTGCCAATGTGCAGGAAGCCAGAGTATTGTTATCCCATATCAATCTGGTGGATACGCCCTTTAATGAAAAATATCCGGTTTCTCCACTGCACTGGATTCTGGCAGACAAGGAAGAGGCCATTACGATTGAGTCTGTGCAGGAGGGACTGAAGATCTATGACAACCCGGTGGGAGTATTGACGAACAATCCCCTGTTTCCAATCCAGATGTTTCGTTTGAACGATTATATGTCCCTGTCTTCCGAATCACCGACAAACCGTTTTTCCGCAGATCTGAAGCTGAAGCCGTACAGCAGAGGCATGGGAGCCATGGGACTGCCCGGGGATCTGTCTTCTGCATCCCGTTTTGTACGGGTGGCATTCACGAAGATGAATTCCCTGTCCGGATTGTCTGAGTCGGAGAGCGTCAGCCAGTTTTTCCATATTCTGGGGAGCGTGGATCAGACCAGAGGATGCTGTCAGCTGGACAAAGGGGAGTATGAGATCACTATCTACACTTCCTGCTGCAATGCAGACAGAGGAATTTACTATTATACGACCTATGAAAATCATCAGATTACTGCAGTAGATATGTACCGGGAGAATCTGGACAGTGATCGTCCTGTCCATTACCCGCTGGTACAGGGAGAACATATTTTATTGCAGAATGCTGCAGCAGGAAGCGCGGAGGAAAACCAGTAATGGATGTACAGAAAGAACAGGAACAGCAAAACCGGACGGATCATGTAGTGTCCGGATTTGCATTCTATTCAGAGAAAGATGCCAGACTGGCAGAGCAGGAGAGACAGAAGATTGCTTATCTGGATAAGCGGATCGATCGGACAAATCTGGAGTCCGTACTGGTTATTTATAAAAAAGCATTGGATGACAGGGTGTTCCGCACTCCGGTAGGTTTGGAATACCTCAGGGAATTGCAGGGAGAACTGAAAGCAGAGCAGGATCTGTTGGGAGAAGAGATTCCGCCTATCCCTCTGTGGACGAACTTTGCGGACACCAGGGAAAAAACGTCTCCTGCCAGAAGAAGAATCAAACCGGCACCGGAAGAAAATAAAAATACGACGTTCCGGCTGTCTCTTATTATGAATATTGTGATGGTCATTGCAATTATTGCAATGTTTATCATCACGCTGAATTCCGATCAGCCCAATGTCCTGAATTATGAAAGAAATCTGCAGAACAAATATGCCACCTGGGAGCAGGAACTGACCCAGAGGGAGCAGACGGTACGGGAAAAGGAAAGAGAATTACATATAGAGACCGAAGTTTCACAAAATTGACATATTTACACGTTATAGTGTAAATATTCAGGAAAGCCTCGAAGAGGCGATTTTGCGAATGGGGCTGAATAGTTACTATCTCAAGATAGGAAGGTGAGGGTGTATGGACAGACTGAAAGTACTGGTAGTAGATGATGAGAGCAGAATGCGTAAGCTGGTCCGGGATTTCCTGGTAAAGAGCAATTTTGATGTGCTGCAAGCCGGTGACGGTGAGGAAGCACTGGATATTTTTTATAAAGAAAAAGATATTGCACTGATCATTCTGGATGTGATGATGCCGAAGATGGACGGCTGGCAGGTGTGCCGGGAGATCCGGGTGAACTCCAAAGTACCGATCATCATGCTGACAGCCCGCGGAGATGAGAGAGACGAACTGCAGGGATTTCAGCTGGGAGTGGACGAGTATATTTCCAAGCCCTTCAGTCCCAAGATTCTGGTGGCCCGAGTGGAAGCAATCCTGCGCAGAACAAATCAGCTGGGACAGGAAGAGGCTCTGACCTGCGGCGGCATTACCGTGGATAAGGCGGCACACCGCGTGATCATTGATGGAAAAGATGTGGATCTAAGTTACAAGGAATTTGAACTCCTGACCTATTTTATGGAAAATAAAGGCATTGCCCTGTCCAGAGAAAAGATCCTGAACAATGTGTGGAACTATGATTATTTTGGGGATGCCCGTACCATAGACACACATGTGAAAAAACTGCGCAGCAAACTGGGCGAGGAAGGCAATCTCATAAAGACCATATGGGGCATGGGGTACAAGATGGATGAAACAGCGGAATAAACAACAAAAGAGAAAAGTACATTCTATCAGGGGACAGTTTGCCTGGATCTTTATCGGCCTGATGATCGGTACGATCCTGCTGTGCCTGATGATCAACTATTTATTTCTGGGAAAAGTCTATATGCAGAGCAAACTGGATGTTATTCATGATGCTTACGGAACCATCAAGCAGGCAGCGGAGAGCGACAGCTATGACACGGAAGAATTTGCCAGAGAACTGGATGATGTGTGCAGAAGCTACAACATGACGGTATGCGTTATGGATGTGAATTCCAATATGAAATATGTGTCCATCAACGGCGGTGAGAGACTGGAAAACCGCCTGATCGGTTATGTATTTGGACTCAGCATACCTTTCAATGACCAGAGGGTGATCGAGAACGGCGATGATTATGTGATCAAGAGAACCGGACAGGAGGACAAGGAATATCTGGAAATCTACGGAAGACTGAATACCGGCATTTCTTTTATTATGCAGACACCTCTTTCCAGTATTCAGGAGAGTGCAAAGATCGCCAACCGCTTCTATGCCCTTGCAGGATGTCTGGGAGCAATGGCGGGTGGTATTATTATCTGGTTCGTCTCCCGAAGTGTGACCAAGCCGATCCTGGAACTGAATAATATTTCGAAACGGATGGTACAGCTGGATTTTGAGGCAAAATATCAGGGGAAGGCACATAATGAGATCGATCTGTTGGGAGAGAATATCAATAAGTTGTCCGATTCCCTGGAGAAAACCATTTCGGAACTGAAGACAGCGAACAATGAATTGCAACGGGACGTGGAGAAAAAAGAAGCCATTGACGAAATGCGCAAGGAATTTCTGGCCAATGTATCCCACGAACTCAAGACCCCCATTGCGCTGATTCAGGGTTATGCGGAAGGGCTGCAGGAGGAGATCAATGACGATCCCGAGAGCAGGCAGTTCTATTGTGATGTCATCGTGGACGAAGCAGCGAAGATGAACAACATGGTGAAAAAGCTTCTGACCCTGAACCAGCTGGAATTTGGTAATGATGTGGTGGCCATGGAGCGGTTCGACCTTACGGCGCTGGTGAAAAATTATATCCAGTCAGCGGCAATTCTGACAAAACAGCATGAGATTACTGTGCGGATGGAAGAGTATCCGCCGATCTATGCATGGGCGGATGAATTTAAAATAGAAGAAGTGTTCATGAACTTTTTCTCCAATGCGGTCAATCATTGTGAAGATGATAAGATCATCGAAGTGAAAATGGAACAAAAGGACGGCAAAGTACGGGTATCTGTATTCAATACAGGCAAACCGATCCCGGAGGACTCTATTCACCATATCTGGGAGAAGTTCTACAAGGTGGATAAGGCCAGAACCAGAGAATACGGAGGCAGCGGTGTGGGATTGTCTATCGTGAAGGCCATCATGGAATCCATGAACCAGCAATTCGGTGTGAACAATTACAACAACGGCGTGGAATTCTGGTTTGAGTTAGAGACAAAATAGTAAATATAAAGGATATATTTTTATATGAGGGAAGAACAGATACAGGAGGCACCGGTAAAGGTACTGTTAGTCGGTGTGGATGTCGGTGAAGAACCGGATTTTGAGCGTTCCATGGAGGAACTGGCAAGTCTGGCGGAAGCTGCGGAAAAAGAAGTGGCCGGTCAGATTGTACAACGGCTGGATCATGTCAATAAAGCGTTATATATCGGCACCGGAAAAGTGACAGAGGTGCGCAGGCTGGCAGAAGAATGCGGGGCACAGGAGATTGTGTTTGATAATTCTCTGACACCTTCACAGGTAAGAAATCTGGGAAATGAACTGGAACTGCCGATCATCGACCGGACGAATCTGATCCTGGATATATTTGCCATCCGGGCCCAGACAAGAGAGGCAAAATTACAAGTGGAGACAGCCAGACTGCAATATATGCTGCCGAGACTGGTAGGAATGTATGATGCACTGAGCAGACAGGGCGGTGCCAGTGGCAGCATGAGTAATAAGGGCACCGGTGAGAAAAAGCTGGAACTGGACAGGCGTAAGATCGAGCATCGTATCACAGAACTGAAAAAGGAACTGGAAGATGTGGGACGTACCAGAGAGGTGCAGCGGAAAAAGAGGCAGCAGTCCCGTATCCCGCAGGTGGCTCTGGTAGGATATACCAATGCGGGAAAGTCTACAATTCTGAACCGTATGGTAGAGCAGTTCGGCGAATTGCCGGATAAAACGGTCATGGAAAAGGATATGCTGTTTGCTACACTGGAGACCAGTGTCCGCAGTGTGGATACCGGACATAATAAGCCCTTTTTCCTGACGGATACGGTTGGATTTATCAACAAGCTGCCCCACGGACTGGTAAAAGCCTTCCGCTCTACACTGGAAGAGGTGAAGTATGCGGATCTGCTGATCCAGGTGGTGGATTTCAGCGATGAAAATTACAGACAGCAGATGCAGGTAACAGCAGATACTTTAAAAGAGCTGGGAGCAGGTGACATTCCGCAGATCATAGTGTATAATAAGGTAGACAAATGTGGGATGGAACCACTGCCGCAAAAGAGACAGGACAACTGGTATCTGGCGGCAGGACAGAATATCGGTATCCGTGAACTGGCAGAGGCTGTTGAACAGAAAGTCTATGCGGATAATGCAGAGTGCGTATTTCTGATCCCGTACAGTGCAGGAAATGTGGCTTCCTATCTGATGGAACAGGCGCAGATACTTTCCAGAGAGTATAGGGAGGACGGTATTCTGATCCATGCGGACTGCCATAGACAGGATATGGACAGATACAGAGAGTATATAGTGTTATAAGATCACAGAAATTACAATGAGGGAAGGATAAAAGATGGAGACCAATACACAACAGGAACGAGCAAAGAGACTGGAACAACAGGCAAGAGAATACCTGATGCAGTCCAATGATCCGATATTTACCAGGTATTTACAGCAATTACTTCCAAGAATACAGAGACAGCCGGAATATGTAGAACAGCTACAGGCAGAACTGGATAAAAGCGTGGAATTCTGGTACCAGAGACAGCAGATCAATGCAAACAGAGGCGGAGAAACCGGAGCGGAGTCATCTGTGCCGCAGCAGAGTGTACCACAGGAGGCAGCCGCCGGAGAACAGCAGACAGCCGGGCAATCACAGACACAGCCAGTGGGGCAGTTTACCATGCAACAGGTGCAGGCACCGGTGACGCAGGCTCCGGCACAGAAGAAGCAGAATGCGGAATATCTGGTCGCAACCATTGCATTGTCGGTGGTTGGCGGAATCTTTATTCTGACCGCACTGGTATTGCTTGGTATGTATTTTATGAACGGCTGGATCAAAGGTATTTCTTTATATGCAGTTTCCCTGGGAGTGGTATTGATCGCAGAATTACTGATCCACAGAAAGCTTCCGAAACTGGCCCGGATCTTTTCGGCTATCGGCATAGCGGCGTTATATCTGTCGACCATGATCAATACGATTTCCCTACATAATTTCGGTATGCTTCCTGCAGCGGTGATCATTGCAGTGATCACAGTGGGCACGGTTTTACTGAGCAGAAAAAGGGATTCCCTGATACACAGAATGCTGGGAATCGCAGCATGCTGGCTTTGTGCGTATCCGCTTTTCGGTTCTTCATTGCTTTCGGAGCCGGAAGGCCTGCTGGTGCTGGCATTGATTCTGTTACTGAGTGTACTGAGCATCTGTGTGCCGGTAAGAAGATATCATACGGCTTCGCAGTTGATACAACTTGTCAGCACTACGATCCTTTTCCCGGTAACGGTATCCTGTGTGATCAGTACACAGGGAATGCCGGTCTGGGTGACAGCAGCTGCATTTGGAACCTTTTTCCTGATCGCACATCTGATCCTGGTAGTGCAGAACAATTACATACTAAAAGAAAAACAGGCGGGCCATGCAGTGAATGAAAACGGCTTGCTGGCAATCTATATAGCATTTCTTCTGGTAGCCGGAATTACAACCGGTACGGCGATGAACAATTATTGGGGAAGAGCGGAGAACGATGCGTATATCGGAATCATCGCCCTGACGGGAATGGCGTTTGTAGTCGCGGTTCTTGCGGGAATTGCCATACGTGGAACGTGGAAAAAATGGCTGCCCTGTTACTTTTTCAGTTTTGTTGCGGTATGTGCCTTTTCTGTAATAGAAAGTAACTGGCCGATACTCATATGCCTGACAGCGTTGCTTTTACTGACGAAGATCCTGACCCGTTTTGCGGAAGGCGGACTGAGGGCACTGGATGTGATCGTTACATCACTGTACTGTATTGAACTTCTGGCAAACGGAAAGGAAATACCGTATGCATACCTGCTCCTTGCGGGAACCATCCTCAGTATGTTCCTGGTCTATGGATGGACAACGATACAGGAGCTCCTGCTTACTTTTTCCCTGGCATTTTTTGCAGCGGCCAATTTGATGCCGATGCTAAAGCTGCCGGCTTTTGCGGGGATCCTGTTTGTAAGTATATTGCTGTTTAATAATGTGAAATATATGCGCGGGAAAAACATCCTGGTATTTAATGTATTTGTAATGGTGGGGCAGATCGGAGCGTTGATCGCTCTGGCAAATCCGGTGTACCGGAACTCTTATCTTACTTATCTGTGCATGTTTGTGTTTGTACTGGCTTATCTGGTACTGACATTGCAGGAGAGATACTATAAGAAGTTTAAACACAGAGAACTGATCATTGTGATCTTTCTGACCTATATGGCACTGATCGTTAAGACCAATGTTCCCGTGATCAATAGTGTTCTGATCATGCTGATTGCGCTGGTAAGTGTAACACTGGGCTTTTTGAAAAAAGATAAGCCGGTAAGAATATATGGACTAGTGCTTTCTTTGTGCACTTGTGGTAAAATAGCATTATATGATTACTGGGGAGCACCGGTATTGCAGAAAACGGTCCTTTTCTTTGCAGTGGGTGTGATCGCACTGGCGATTGCCGGGATTTATATCGTACTTGAGAAAAATACAGGAAACAATGGAAAAACAGACAGGGAAGGATAGAAGAATGACAGGAAACAAAAAGAGGATTGTATGCGGAGCGTTATTGTGTGTAATGGCGCTTGGCATGACAGCCTGCGGAAATGAAATTCCGGATCTGACAGAAGCGGAATCACAAAGAGTCGGAGAATATGCGGCGGTAACTCTCTTAAAATATGATGCGAATCACCGGAGCCGTCTTGTGGATCCGGAAATCGTCATTGCAAAACTGGAAAAAGACGCGGCCAAGGAAACCGGAAGACAGGAGAATGCACAGACGGAAGAGAAGCCTGCGGAATCGACTGCTTCAGAAGCCCAGGCACCTACCGCACAGGAGGATATTACCACCAGTCTGGAGGATTTCTTCGGACTTGCGGAGGGAGTGACCTTGACATACAGAGATTACCAGATAGCAGACTCTTATCCGGAGGACGAATCTGCAGAGGATTATTTTGCGTTGGATGCCTCCACCGGGAAAAAGCTTCTGATATTGAACTTTGAACTGACCAACGGAACAGACCAGGAGGAGAATGTTGATTTCCTGAGTACCGCATCCAGATACATCATTACTGTAAATGACGGCACACGTGGAAATGCATTGACCACAATGCTGCCCAATGACATGTCTACGTATGTGGAAACCATGGCTCCCGGTGAGACACAGGGATTGGTCCTGCTACTGGAAGTAAATGAAGATATGGCAAATGGGATACAAAACATTTCTCTTCGTCTCAAAAATACATCAAATGAATATACAATTCAACTTTTATAGGCATATATACTGTAAATTATGAGAAAAAGAGAAAAGACAATAAGATCCAAAATGACAAAAAAGCCCATGATTATGGGCTTTTTTACTGCTTTTGCAAAATTGTTTGAAAAATATGCAAAATAATGTTGACAAGTGGGGCACAGGGTGATATACTCAGATTCGTTGTTGAGGCAGCACCGAGGCAACACAACAGCTCGAAAGAAACTTGAAAAGATTTCAAAAAAAGTTGTTGACAAA
>ENA-UOOD01004988-UOOD01004988.1-human-gut-metagenome-genome-assembly--contig:-CS67-NODE-4988-length-9960-cov-4.820394_pt1 | contig 9960 bp, 9 predicted proteins | sample MGYA00242464_ERZ724011 | MGnify/ENA metagenome assembly ERZ724011 | reverse complement strand
GACGTTCAAATTTACTTTCCTAGTCTTTAGTTAGGCAAAAGGTATTTCGAGCTCTGCGGAGCTCGACCAAGGGCTCTGCCCTTGGATTCCGCAAGTTTTCTGAAGAAAACTTGACTAAAGACTTTATTCGTTCGCCCGTCGGCAGAATCTTCTTACCACAACGACTCAATAAATACCATGGCGTACAAAAAGATGCTGAACACAGTCGTTATCATGCCGATGGTAAGCCCGGCGATGGCGAGGCCTTTGCCCCGCTGAAAGCTCTTCTTAATCTGTGAAAGCCCCAATGTAGAGAACACGATGCCGAGGATTGACAGCGGCGGGAATACACACATCAGCACAAGCGCGACACACGAAAGTACAAAGCCCGCGACCGCGTAGCCGTTCATGCGGTTATTCATCGGCATCCCATACGGCCGGTAGGGCTGCACATACGGATTTTTCGGTTCTTCAAACTCCGAGTTCGGCGCAAGCTGTATTTTCGCTTCACTGCCGCAGTTTGGGCAGCAGCGCATTGTTTCCGGGTACACGGTGCCGCATTCATAGCATTGTACCATTTCTCCACCTCATTTTTGCTCTTTTCCCCAGTATATCGGGTTTTAGTAGCCTTGTCAATGCCCGCTTCTGTCCGCGGCGGACGGGCAAAAATGACAAATTTGCCCATGTGCAAAGGATTTTACGATTTTATGAAAAAATCTTTAAACCTCTATTGACAATCATATGATTATGTTGTATACTCTCATCATCACATAGAAGGAGATGAACAAAGTGGAGTGGACACTTCCCGGAACGGTGCTCTCCGTTGACGCAGACCGGCCGCAGGCGGCGGAGGAAGTTTTTTCTTCCCTGTTTTTAGCCGGCGGGCTGGTGCTTTCGCAGGTGACGCAGGTCACGGGGCTGGAGCCGTACATCATTCAAAACTGGGTACGGCGCGGCTTTTTGGCACCGCCGAAGCAGCGCAAGTACACGCGCCGCCAGTTGAGCCGCATCTTGATGATCAGCGCGCTGAAAAGCACGCTTTCCATCGAGCAGATCTGCAAGCTTTTAAGCTACATCAACGGTGCGCTGGACGATGAGGGCGACGACACCATCGACGATACGGAGCTGTACGGCGCGTTCGTGCTGGTGGCGGGCAGCGTGCAGAAGCACGGCTTGACCTCGGAAAGCGAAATGAACCGTTTGATCGCGGACGGCCTTAAGGACTACAAAGAGTCGATTCCCGGCGCGAAGGAACGGATCGAACAGGCGTTGCGCATTATGATCACCGCGTGGCGCGCCGCGCAGCTGCAAACCAAAGCGCAGAGCATGATGAACGCGCTCTAAGTGAGAGTGCAGATTTTGAAAAAGGAGAAATTTATGTTTGAGGAATTCAAGGGCACCGGGATTCCCATCCCAACGCCAAAAAAGCCGAGCGGAGACTTTTTAAAGAAGCTGCCGAAAATCGTGCTCATCGTCGTGATCGTCCTCGTACTGCTCGCCGTTGTGGCAAGCTCTTGGTACACCGTGAACGACAAGGAGCAAGCCGTTGTGACCACATTCGGCAAGGTGACGGACATTACAGATGCCGGCTTCCACTTTAAGCTGCCGTTCGGCATTCAGAAAGTGGAAAAGGTCAACGTAAATGTCTACCAGAAGATCGAGCTCGGCTACCGCAGCGTCGGTTCCGCCGATAACTTTGACATCATCGAAAGCGAAACGAAAATGATCACCGGCGACTACAACATCGTCGACGTGGAGTTCTTCGTGGAGTACAAGGTCAGCGACCCGGAAAAGTACCTCTACGGTTCGTATGACCCGGAAACGATTCTGCGCAACCTGCTGCAAAGTCAGGTGCGCAACGTAGTCGGCTCCGAAGCCGTGGACGCCGTTTTGACGACCGGCAAGGAATCTATCCAGATGCGTGTCAAAGAGCTTGTATCCGAAATTTTGCAGGAATACGACATCGGTTTGACGCTTGTAGACGTAAAAATTCAGGACTCCGACCCACCGACCGATGAGGTCACGGAAGCGTTTAAGGCCGTGGAGACCGCAAAGCAGCAGGCAGAGACCGTGCGCAATGAGGCGCGCGCCTACCAGAACGCACAGCTCCCGCAGGCGGAAGCCAAAGCCGACGAGCTGCTGCGGAACGCCGAATATTTGAAGCAGAAGCGCATCAACGAAGCGACGGAGCAGGTCGCGATGTTCGAGGCCATGTACAAGGAGTACAGCCAGAACCCGGGCATCACGCGCTCCAGAATGTACTATGAAGCCATTTCCGAAGCCCTGCCGGACGTGAAGGTGTATATCGATACCTCCGGCGAAAACGGCGTGCAGAAGGTGCTGCCGCTTGAAAGCTTCACACAGGGCGATGTGACTACGACCGCCCCCGAAAAAGGAGAAGAATGACCGATGAAAAAGAAAACCGTGATCCTCTTGGCCGTGCTTATACTGGCGGCTGTGTGCCTCTTTAATTCCGTGTACACCGTGGAGGAAAACGAATACGGCTGCACCGTGCGGCTCTCTAAAATCATCTCGACGACCGATGAGCCGGGCCTGCATTTTAAAGTGCCGTTTTTGGACAACGTGAAGTCCTTCCCGAAAGCCACCATGCTGACAAGCAGAACATGACCGTGGACTGCTACGTGCTGTGGAGCGTCTCCGACCCGCTGAAATTTTACCAATCGCTCGGCAACACGAGCGTTGCTGAGGAACGCTTAAACGCGCTGACCTACAACGCCCTCAAAACCGTAATGGGCACGCTTTCGCAGTCAAACATCATCAATATGGACGACGGCGCAGCGCGAAACGACATTTACGAGGGCATTACCACAAGCGTCGATACGCTTGCCGCAAACTACGGCATCAAGGTCGAAGACGTGAAAATCAAGCGCTTTGACCTGCCGGAGGCAAACGAAAGCGCCGTTTATGCCCACATGATCTCCGAACGCCAGCAGATTGCGGAAAAATACACCGCAGACGGCAACTACGAAGCATCGCTCATCCGCAATGATGTCGATAAGCAGGTGAACATCATTGTCTCGAACGCGGAGGCCGAAGCCGCAAAATTGCAGGCCGAGGGCGAAGCCGAATACATGCGACTGCTCGGCAAAGCGTACAATACCGAGGATAAGCAGGAGTTCTACAAATTCACACAGGCGCTTGAAGCCTTAAAGAGCACCTTAAACGGCGACGAGAAGACCATTATCTTAGGCAAGGATTCGGACTTGGCACAGATTTTGACGAATCCGTAAAGCCTGATAGCCACCCCGGCAAAACCAGGGTGGCTATTCCCATATAAACGAGAACGGCACAGCCCGGGAGGAAGCCCAAGGCTGTGCCGTTCTCTATTCAAATCACATAGGAGTCTTATGATCTCAAATTATTCATCGAAGATGGAGACGATCTCGCCGTCTAAGATGCGGTTCATGTTCTTCACCGCGCAGAAGTTGCCGCACATGCTGCACGTGTCTTCCTTCTCCGGGCGGGAGGATTCGCGGTAGCGGCGCGCCTTTTCGGGGTCGATTGCGAGGTCAAACATCGCGTTCCAGTCAAGCTTCTTTCTGGCAACTGCCATTTCGTTGTCCCAATCCATCGCGTGCGGAACACCCTTTGCGATGTCAGCCGCGTGCGCTGCAATGCGTGCCGCGATGATGCCCTCCTTCACATCGTCCACATCCGGCAGGCGCAGGTGCTCTGCGGGCGTGACGTAACACAGGAACGATGCGCCGTTCATGGCTGCCACCGTGCCGCCGATGGCGGAGGTGATATGGTCATAGCCCGGGGCGATGTCCGTGACGATCGGGCCGAGCACATAGAACGGTGCGCCGTGGCACAGCGTTTTCTGAATCTCCATGTTCGCCGCGATCTGATTGAGCGGCATATGGCCGGGACCCTCGATCATGATCTGCACGTCTTTTTCCCACGCGCGCTTGGTCAGCTCGCCGAGCGTGATGAGTTCTTCAATCTGCGAAGCGTCGGTCGCGTCCTGCAGGCAGCCGGGGCGGCATGCATCGCCGAGGCTGAGCGTCACGTCATATTCCCGGCAAATGTCGAGAATTTCGTCAAAATACTGGAAGAACGGGTTCTCCTCGCCGGTCATTTCCATCCATGCAAAAATGATGGAGCCGCCGCGGGAAACGATGTTCATCAAACGGCGGTTGCGTTTAAACTTCTTCGCCGTCTCTTTATTGATGCCGCAGTGGATGGTCATGAAGTCTACGCCGTCCTCCGCATGCATGCGCACAATGTCAATCCACTCGCGCGCAGTGATTTTGCCGAGCGCCTTGTGGTAGTAAACGACCGCGTCATAGATCGGCACGGTGCCGATCATCGCCGGACACTCGTGCGTCAGCTTGCGGCGGAACTTCTGCGTATCGCCGAAGGAGCTGAGGTCCATAATGGCCTCCGCGCCCATTTCGACCGCATGATTCACTTTTTCAAGCTCCATGTTAAGGTCGGTGAGGTCGCGGGACGTGCCGAGATTGACGTTGATCTTCGTCTTCAGCATGGAGCCGAGACCGTTCGGCTCTATGCATGTATGCACCTTATTGCACGGGATGATGACCTTGCCCTCCGCCATGAGCGCCATGAGTTTTTTCGGCTCCAAGTGCTCTTTTTCGGCAACTTTCGCCATTTCCGGCGTAAAAATGCCCTTGCGGGCGGCATCCATCTGCGTTGTGTATTCCATTTTCTGTTCCTTTCCTAATGCGTGTTTCGGAACAAAAGAAAAGGGCATGTGATAATGACACATACCCGGATATTTCCGTTCCCTACGTTGGCATTATCCAAATCAGGTTATTCGGGTCGAGGGTCACACCCTCCTCTCAGCCCGTATACGAGCACCCCGTTTATTATTTTTTGCGTTTTCCGCGTACTTACTTTACCACGCCAAGTGCGTTTTGTCAAGATTTTGCCTGTGTTCTCGGCTTAGTGTCCGTGCACGTTGATCTCTTTCTCGCTCAATTTCGAATAAATAAGCTGCTGTCCGGAATAAAGGCTGAAATAGCCCGAAAACAGGAAGCTTACAAGCGCCGCGATCATGCAGAACAGTGCGCTTTCGCCGCCGAAGAGCTCTACGCTGAGCAGAATTGTCGCAATGGGGCAGTTCGTCACACCGCAGAACAGCGCCGCTATGCCGATGGCCGCGCCGAACGCGGGACTCAGACCGACAAGCAGCGCCAGCGTACCGCCGAGCGTGGCACCGATGAACAGCGTGGGCACGATTTCGCCGCCCTTAAAGCCTGCGCCGATCGTGATGGAGGTAAAGATTATCTTGAGCAGGAATGCCTCGGGACGCACGACGCCCTCTTCAAAAATGCGCTCGATGACGTCCATACCGCCGCCGTTATACGCGCGCGTACCGACAAGCAATGTGAGCAAAATCACCACAACGCCGCCGACCGCCGCGCGGAGAAATTCGTTTTTAAAAAGCTTTTTGAAGAGCTTTGCGCCGCTGTGCATCGCCCAGCAGAACAGCATACTGGCAATCGCACACAAAATAGCGATAACGAGTACACGCCACATTGTGGAAATGTCAAATGCCGGGACATTTTCGACGAGAAAATGCTCCGGGGCAACGCCCATAACCAGCGCCAGTGCATAGGCAGACGCAGAGGACACGATGCACGGGAACAGCGCCGAGGTGCAGAAGCGGCCGACGCTGACGACCTCTATCGCGAAGACACATGCCGCCATCGGCGTGCCGAATACCGCCGCGAACACGCCGCTCATACCGCACATGGTGAGAATGTGGCGGTCTTCCTCATTTAAACGGAACAGCTTGCCGAAGAACGTCGCCACGCTTCCGCCGATTTGGAGCGCCGCGCCCTCGCGGCCCGCGGAGCCGCCGAGCAGGTGTGTAATCGTTGTGCCGAGGAAAATGGCCGGCGCAAGCAAAATGGAAACACCTTTATTGCTGCGTACACCCTCGAACACCTCGTTCGTGCCCACGCCGGAAACGCGGCAAAGTTTATAAACGCCCACAATGGCCAAACCGCCGACGGGCAGCAAATATAAAAGCCATGGGTTAGCGCCGCGCATGGCCGTTGCCCACGCAACGGATTTTGCAAACAGCGCGCCGACGAAGCCGCCAAGCCCGCCGACAAGCAAGCCTAAAACGCCCCACCGCAAAAACGCCGCAATGTACGCCCACACGTTTTCCGCAAGCGAGCGAATTTTCTCTTTGTTCTCCATTGTTCTGTCCTCTCAATTTAACGAATAAAGTCTTTCTTCAAGTTTTCTTCGAGAAAGCTTGAAAGCGCTGTTACTTTCTCACAAACAAAACGCCCAGCGTGTTCGGGCCGCAGTGACTCGAGACCGTGCAGCCGGCATAGGTCTCCAACACCTCGTCGAAGCCGCCGCATTCCTTGATGATCGCTTTCACGTTCTCCACAATCTCCGGCGCACAGCCCGAGTGCGTGATGAAAATGCGATTTCGTCTCAAATCGTCTCTGCCCTGCAAACGCTCGCGCACATACTGTGCAATGCAATTGTCGATCTTGCCGCGGTACTTTTTGCCCACGCCCATTTTGCCGTCCTTCACTTCAATGCACGGCTTTAGCTTCAATAAATTCGCGCCGAGCGCCGCCAAGGTAGAGCATCTGCCGCCCTTTTGCAGATAAAAAAGCGTATCGATGACGAAGCTCGCCTCTACTTTTTTCGCCGTTTCGCGCATGAGCGCGGCAATCTCTTTGGGGTCCTCTCCCTTTTCCGCACGCTCTGCGGCATCCAAAACGAGCAGCGCGATGCCCGTGGAAAGATTGCGGGAATCGACCACATACACGTTTTCAAACTCCGCCGCAGCGGTGCAGGCGTTCTGGTAGCAGCTGGAAAAATCACTGCTGATATTAAAATGGATCACCGCGTCGTAATTTTCCCTGCATTTTTTGAAAAATGCCGTGTAATCGCCCACGTTCACGGCAGCAGTGCGGCACACGCCCTTGCCGGAGCGCACGTAGTCGAAGATCTCCTGCGGCGTGATGTCCATGCCGTCGCGACAATTCTGCCCGCCCTTTTCAATGTACAGCGGCGTAATGCCGATATTATACGTTTCAATAAGCTCCGGCGACAGATCGCATGTGCTGTCCGCCGAAATTTTAATCCTCATTGCAGAATTCTCCTCTCCGCTTTCGATTCGTTTTACGGTGTTTATGTTGTTTCAGTATACAACAGCCCGCGCTTTTTTTCAAGATTTCGCACCGCTTCCGGCATGATTTTTCCGTCTCTTTCATAAATTTTAAGACATTCTTACATTGCGCAAAAACGCTTGCATCTAAAGAAATTTTTCGCTACAATAAAATCACAAAACAAAGATGAGAGGAGACCGTATATGCAAGGTCAAAATTACAATCCCTACACCGGCGCACCGCTTTCCGGCATAGATCCGCCCGCCGGTTATCCGAAAAAAAGCCGTATCGCAGCCGGACTGTTCGGCATGCTGATGGGCACATTCGGCGTGCACAATTTTTACCTTGGCAATACACAGCGCGGACTGATTCAGATTTTGGTCGCTACGCTCGGCGCGCCTCTCACCTGCGGTCTTTCCACAGTTGCCGTGTGGGTCTGGAGCCTTGTTGAGGGCGTGCAGATCTTAGAAGACAAGATCAAAATGGATGCAAACGGCATCAAGCTGAAGGACTGAGAAAGGAGATCTTTATGACAGACGAAAAAAGCACCCGGAACACCACCCCGGAGACCGCAAAGCCGGAGCCGACCTTGACGAATCCCGTAGAGCAGAGCTTTGCCGAAGCCGAGCGCCTTGCGGAGCAGGCAGAAGCCGCCGCAAAAGACGAACCGTGCTGCGATGTGCCGAAAGCCGAAGAAGCTGCCCCGGAAGCACCGAAAACGGAGGTGCCAACGCCGCCGCAGTATCAGCCGCCGCAGTACACCTATGCGGCCTACACCGCACAGCCGCAGCAGCCCACCCCGCAGGAGGGCGCGGGCGACTACCGCCCCCCGCGCTACACGGAGCAGTACCAGGCGAACGCCAATAATGCAAATTATAACAACCCGCAGCAAACCTACTATGCCCCGAACGGCCAGCCGCAGTATGGGCAGAACTACGCACAGCCGTATGACCCGCCGCAGGGCACCAAAAGCCGCATTGCAGCCGGTGTGCTCGCCATTTTATTCGGTGTGTTCGGCGTGCACAACTTCTACATCGGCAAAACGGGCCTTGGCATTGCACAGCTTGCCATCACCGTTTGCAGCTGCGGCACGCTTGCCATCGTCTCCGAAATTTGGGGCATCATAGAAGGCGTGCGCCTTTTGCAGGGCACAATCGATACAGATGGTTACGGCATGAAGTTTGTTGACTGAGCTTGATTTTATCCCATTGACTAAAATTCCAAAACAGCAAAACCCGATGCAGCCGAATCCAGACTGCACCGGGTTTTCTCTGTTCCGTTATGACGATATAAACGCGTTTCTTATTTGACCGGCAGCCAGACACGCATCTGGTTTTCGCCGCGGTTTGCCCATGTGTAATACGGGATAAGGCGGATTGTCTTTTCCACAAATTTCGGAGCCTTTGTGGAATACAGCGTGTCGATGTCTTGCTGTGCGCAGCCTGCGATCTCTACGGGCACAATGCCGCCGAGCGTTTCGGGCTCGAAATTGAGCGCCTTCGGCTCTGCACCGGCTTTGACATACAGCGGCAGCACCTTGCCGTTATCGACTTCCTCTGCGCAGTAGACGAGCGCGCCGCGCTGTACACACACCTTGCCGCTGTCCGCCGCGATCTTTGCGGAGGCGTACACAACGTGCGGGGTCATATCCATGGTGAGCGCAAGCGTATCGCCGTCTTTCCATGCGCGGGTGATGTAAGCGTAACCGTCCTTTGTCACGGCGTTAAGGTCAACCGCTTCGCCGTTTACGGTCAGCAAGCTCTTTTCGCTCCATGCCGGAATGCGGATAGCGACCGTCGTTTCCGCTTCGCCCTTAATCGTATACTTTGCCGTGCCGCCGTGCGGGAAATCGGTCTCGCAGGTGAGCGTGATGCCCTTTTCGGTCTTCACCGTGCCGCCTGCATAGAGGTCAATGAAGAACGTGTCTTCATTTTCGCTGTACGCATAGGAGCCGAAGGAAGACACCATGCGCGCCACGTTCGGCGGGCAGCATGCGCAGGCATACCACTGCGGGCGGGTGGGCAGCACTGCGCGGTGCGTGACGGCCTTGCCGGAAATGCCCGGTACGACCTCAAGCGGATTCACATAGAAGAAACGCTTGCCGTCAAGCTGCATGCCGGCGAGCACGGTGTTGTAGAACGCGCGCTCCATCACATCGGCATATTCGCCGCGGTGCTCGTTTTCAAGCATCTTCTTCGCGAAGAACATCAGGCCGATGGAGGCGCAGGTCTCGGCATACACGGTGTCGTTCGGCAGGTCATAATCGACCGTAAAGGCTTCACCCATAAACGTGGAGCCGATGCCGCCCGTAATGTACATGCGGCGCTTTGTGATGCTCTCCCACAAATTGCGGCAGGCAGCAAGCAGTGTCTCGTCCTGTGTTTCCTTTGCGACGTCCGCCATGCCGGTGTAAAGGTACACGGCACGCACGGCGTGGCCCACGGCGTCCTTCTGCTCACGCACGGGCAGGGTGCTCTGGGTGTAGTCGGTATTCAGCTCCTCCGTGCCGTCCCAAACGTTCCAGCCGCGGTTCTTTTTTTCTTCCACGAAATAATTCGGGGCCTGACCGCGCACGTCTACAAAGTGCTTTGCAAGCTCCTTATACTTTTCGTTGCCCGTGGCGCGCCACAGACGCATCAGTGCGAGCTCCACCTCCGGGTGGCCCGGGAAGGCGCGCGTGTTTTTCTTCATGAATTGCTCGTAAATGCAGTCTGCACTCTTCGACATGATGTCGAGCAGCTCGCGCTTGCCGGTGACCTCATAATACGCCACGGCAGCCTCCATCATGTGTCCTGCACAGTAAAGCTCATGTGCATCGCAGATGTTCGTCCACATTTTGTCGGGACACTTCACGGTG
>ENA-UOOD01004985-UOOD01004985.1-human-gut-metagenome-genome-assembly--contig:-CS67-NODE-4985-length-9963-cov-36.743440_pt1 | contig 9963 bp, 8 predicted proteins | sample MGYA00242464_ERZ724011 | MGnify/ENA metagenome assembly ERZ724011 | reverse complement strand
TCGCAAGTAGCTTTCCTAAAACGCGACGATGCTCGAACAACACTGCTCAATGAAATAGCCGAAAGCGGCTATTCTCGCTTTCCCGTGTACGGCGAAAATATCGACGACATTGTAGGAATACTCTACGCAAAGACGTATCTTACCGCCCAAAGCAGGGGCGAACGGTGCGAAATGAAGGATTTCCTGATGCCGCCGCGCTTTGTCCACGCGAGCACACACATAAACCGCATTCTTCTCGATATGCAGCGCGAGCATGCGCATATGGCAGTGGTTGTTGATGATTACGGCGGAGTTATCGGAATAATCACGCTTGAGGATATTCTCGAGGAGCTTGTGGGAGAGATATGGGACGAGAGCGATGAAGTGATAGAGAACATAAGGGAACGCTCCGACGGCAGCTACGATATAAACGGAAGCACACGGCTTTCGGATATGTGTGAAAGTATCGGGTGCAGCATCGACAGCGAGGCCGACACGGTCGGCGGTTGGGTAACGGAAATGCTCGGCGGCATACCGGAAAGTGGCGAAAGCTTTGAGTGCGGCGGCATGCATGTAACGGTCGAATCTACGGATAAAAGACGTGTGCTCAAGGTAAATGTTAACGTAAACATACTCAGGGAGGATGCATAAGTGAAATATTATTGCGAAGAAAAAGATCTCGTGATACGGCAGCTTGACAGCGGCGAAAACGGCCTGAGTCAGGCCGAGGCGGAGCGACGCCTTGCCGAAAACGGCAAAAATAAGCTTGCTGCGGCAAAAAAAGACTCGATACTCAAACAGCTTTTGAAGCAGTTGGCAGACCCGATGATAATCATTCTTCTGGCTGCGGCCGCGATAAGCGGAGTGCTTGCAGTGACGCAGGGCGAGAGCTTCACGGATGTTATCATCATCCTGTTTGTCGTCGTCGTTAACGCCGTTCTGGGCGTTTATCAGGAAAACAAGGCGGAAAAGGCCATTGAAGCTCTTCAGGAAATGTCGGCGGCAACGTCAAAGGTGCTGCGCGACGGAAAGATAGTCACGATCCACAGCGAGGAGCTTGTGGTCGGCGACGTTGTGCTGCTTGAAGCCGGCGACGCCGTTCCGGCAGACGGCAGAATAATCGAAAACGCAAGCCTCAAGATAGAAGAGGCGGCGCTCACGGGCGAGTCGGTGCCGGTGAGCAAGTTTATCGACATCATAAATCTCGTAGACGGCGAGGGCGACGTTCCGCTCGGCGACCGCCGCAATATGGCGTACATGGGCTCTACCGTTGTTTACGGCCGCGGCGCAATGATAGTCTGCGCAACCGGCATGGATACCGAGATGGGCAAGATAGCAGACGCTCTTGCGCAGGCTTCCGACGGGCAGACGCCCTTGCAGATTAAGCTCACGCAGCTGAGCAAAATACTCACCTGGCTCGTTCTCGGCATATGCGTCGTCATATTTGCCGTGCAGCTTCTGCGCGCCGGCGGAATGAGCTTTGAGGTCGTTCTCAACTCCTTCATGATAGCGGTATCGCTCGCGGTCGCTGCCATACCCGAGGGGCTTGCTGCGGTCGTTACGGTGGTTTTGTCCATCGGCGTTACCAACATGTCAAAGCGCAATGCGATAATCCGCCGCCTGACGGCGGTCGAAACTCTCGGCTGCGCGCAGGTCATTTGCTCGGATAAAACCGGCACGCTGACGCAGAACAGGATGACCGTTGTCGATTTCTTCGGTGAAAACGAGCAGGAGCTTGCCAAGGCAATGGCGCTGTGCTGCGATGCCGAGATCGACGATGAGGGTAACGTGACCGGCGAGCCTACGGAGGCTGCGCTGGTTGCATGGGCAAACACTCTGGGACTTAATAAAACCGCGCTTAAAGCATCATTGCCACGCTGCGGCGAAGCGCCGTTTGACTCCGGCAGAAAAATGATGAGCACCCTGCACCTTGCCCCGAACGGCGTTGTTCAGTACACAAAGGGCGCGCCCGATGTTATCATCGGAAAATGCACGCACTATCTCAAAAACGGCGAAGCTGTTCCCATGACCGAGGACTACCGCAGCGAGATACTCCGCAGCAACAAGGCAATGGCTGACAAGGCTCTGCGAGTTTTGGCCTGCGCTCTGCGCATATGGAGTGCGCAGCCTGATGACTGCGAGCCGGAGACGCTTGAGCAGCAGCTCTGCTTTGTGGGCCTTACGGGCATGATCGACCCCGTGCGCCCGGAGGTTAAGGATGCTATCGACGAGTGCAAGGCCGCCGGCATCCGCGCGATTATGATAACCGGCGACCATGTTGACACGGCAGTTGCCATAGCAAAGGAGCTTGGCATCCTGCGCGAGGGCGACAGAGCCGTAACAGGCGCGCAGCTTTCGCAGATGAACGACGAGGAGTTCGAGCGCGAATTTCAGAATATAAGCGTCTATGCGCGTGTTCAGCCCGAGCATAAAACGCGCATCGTTTCGGCGTGGCGCAAGGCAGGCTACGTCACCGCCATGACCGGCGACGGCGTAAACGACGCGCCGTCTATAAAAAGCGCCGATATCGGCGTCGGCATGGGCATAACCGGCACCGACGTCACAAAAAACGTTGCCGATATGGTGCTTGCCGATGATAATTTTGCCACAATCGTCGGAGCCGTTGAGGAAGGCCGTAGAATATACGATAACATCCGCAAGGCGATCCAGTTCCTGCTCGGCTCGAACATGAGCGAGGTCATAAGCATTTTCGTCGCTACCATACTGGGCTTTACGATATTAAAGCCGGTGCATCTTCTGTGGATAAACCTCGTCACCGACTGCTTCCCGGCGCTGGCGCTCGGCATGGAAAAGGCCGAGGGCAACATCATGCGCCGCCGTCCGCGTCCGGCGAAGGACGGAATATTTGCAGGCGGCATGGGCTTTGACATAGCGTATCAGGGTGTGCTCATCTCGGCGCTCGTTCTGGCGGCGTATTTCGTCGGCCATTATATCGAAACCGGAGTCTGGACGATAACCGACAGCGCCGACGGAACGACGATGGCATTCCTTACAATGTCAATGGCCGAGATATGCCACAGCTTCAATATGCGCTCGCTGCGCGGCTGCATCTTCACCATGGGCACTAAGAACAAGGCTCTCACCTGGGCGGCTTTGGGCAGCATTGCCGCAACCACGCTTGTGTGCGAGGTGCCGTTCCTGGCCGAGGCGTTTGGATTCACGCCGGTATCGTTTGTCGAATACGTCATTGCAATTGGCATAGGCATGCTTGGCATGGTCATCGTTGAGATCGTTAAGACCTTCCAGCGCCGCGCAATGCGAAAAAGAGGCGAAATTCTTTAAGCTTGCAGGTTGACAGCGCTCAAAGACGGTGATAAAATCAAACAATCAGCGATGACGGAGAACGATGACGCGCTGTCTGCCCAGAGAGAAAGGCCGCCGGCTGCAAGCCTTTTCGGACAAAACGTCGGAGACCGCTCCCGAGCCGAAGCAAGGAAATGTGCTTCCGCGCCGCGCCCGTTAAGCGCATGATGAGTTCTATCAAGGTGGGACCGCGTAAAAAATATTACGCCCTTGACGCAATGCGTCAGGGGCGTTTTGATTTTGATAAAGGAGTATAAATCATGGAAGAAAATAAGTACACTTTTGAAAATCCCGAATTCAAAAACACCTATCGCCATACAACAAGCCATATCCTCGCCCAGGCGGTAAAGCGCCTTTATCCCGAGGTCAAGCTGGCCATCGGCCCGGCTATCGAAAACGGCTTTTACTATGACTTTGACGCTCCCTTTGCCATAACTCCCGACATCCTCGAGAAGATCGAGGCCGAGATGCGCAAGATCTGCAAGGAGAAGATAAAGCTTGAAAGATTCGAGCTTCCGCGCGAGGAAGCAATAAAATTCATGGAAGAGCGCGAAGAGCCGTACAAGGTCGAGCTTATAAACGACCTACCCGAGGACGCGGTCATTTCCTTCTATAAGCAGGGCGACTTCACCGATCTGTGCGCAGGTCCGCACCTGGATTCGACCGGAAGAGTCAAGGGCAACGCAATAAAGCTCACCTCCTGCACCGGCGCATACTGGCGCGGCGATTCCAACCGCAAGATGCTCCAGCGCGTTTACGGCACCTGCTTCATGAAAAAGGACGAGCTTGACGCATATCTTGCCCGTATTGAGGAAGCCAAAAAGCGCGACCACCGCAAGCTCGGCAAGGAGCTCGGCCTGTTCATGCTCACCGAGGAAGGCCCCGGCTTCCCGTTCTTCCTGCCCAAGGGCATGGTTCTTAAAAACACGCTTATCGACTACTGGCGCGAGGTCCACAAGAAGTACGGCTATGTTGAGGTCTCGACTCCGATGATCCTCAACCGTCAGCTTTGGGAGACCTCCGGCCACTGGTTCCACTATAAAGAGAATATGTACACCACCGTCATCGACGGCGAGGACTATGCGATAAAGCCCATGAACTGCCCCGGCGGCATGCTCGTTTACAAATCCGAGCCGCACTCCTACCGTGATCTGCCCCTGCGCGTGGGTGAGCTTGGCCTTGTCCACCGCCATGAGCTGTCCGGCGCTCTGCACGGCCTGTTCCGTGTAAGATGCTTTACTCAGGACGATGCGCACATCTTCATGACCTGGGATCAGATGAAGGACGAGATTAAGAACGTCGTCAAGCTCTTTGACGAGGTGTATTCGCTCTTCGGCCTGCCCTACGAGATTGAGCTGAGCACCATGCCCGACGATCACATGGGCGACGAGAAGGACTGGGAGTTTGCGCAGAACACCCTCAAGGAAGCCATCACCGAAATGGGCAAGAGCTATGTCGTCAACGAGGGCGACGGTGCGTTCTACGGCCCGAAGCTTGACTTCCATCTTGAGGACAGCCTGGGAAGAACCTGGCAGTGCGGCACCATTCAGCTGGATATGCAGCTGCCCGAGAGATTCGAGCTTGAGTATGTCGGAGCCGACGGCGAGAAGCATCGTCCCGTCATGATCCACCGCGTTGTGTTCGGCTCGATTGAGCGCTTCATCGGCGTTATCACCGAGCATTTTGCCGGCGCGTTCCCGACATGGCTGGCTCCCGTCCAGGTAAAGGTCATGCCGATAACCGATCGCGTTGACGATTATGCAAAGCAGATCGCAAAGCGCCTTGACGAGCACGGCTTCCGCGTTGAGACCGACCTGCGCAACGAAAAGATCGGCTACAAGATCCGCGAGGCTCAGACTCAGAAGATCCCCTACATGATAATCGTCGGCGATAAGGAAGCCGAAAACGGCACTGTCTCCGTGCGCACACGCGCCGGCGGCGACGAGGGCAGCATGCAGGTCGAGGACTTCATCGCAAAGCTCGGCGAAGAAGTGGCCACCAGAGCAAAATAATTATTTCAGCCTGCCGATACCCGGCAGGCTGTTCGAAAATAAGGAGAGGCTATGAAATTACTTTTCAAGCAACGCTTTTTCTCGTGGTTTGACAGCTATGATATTTACGATGAGGGCGGAAGAGGCGTGTTCACGGTGGAGGGCAAGCTCGGCTGGGGGCATGTGCTGCATGTTTTGGACGCAGGCGGCCGCCATGTAGGCACGGTGCGCGAAAAGGTGCTGACGCTGTTCGAGCCGAAGTTCGAGATATTCACCGGTGCAGATGAATATATCGGCTGTATAACAAAGCGATTTACATTCTTTAAGCCAAAGTTCGATATTGACTTCAACGGTTGGCAGGTCGAGGGTGATTTCTGGGGCTGGGACTATTCGGTCGTGTCGCCAACGGGCGAAACGGTCGCCGTCATAACAAAGGAGCTTTTCAACTGGACCGATACCTATTCCATCGACGTTGCGCGCCCCGAGAACGCCCTGTGCGCGCTCATGCTCGTGCTTGCTATCGACGCCGAAAAATGCAGCAGCAATAACGGATAAGGCCGCACCGCTCAAAGCCGAAGAAGAACGGCTGCAATATGCCATTAAGCAGCTATCCCGCTCCAATGAGGAAGTACAGGCGGATATTGCGGCAGTAGACGAAGCGCTAGAATACCTGCAAGAGCAGCGGGAGCTTTGGCCTACAGCCTCGTGGGCGAGGCGGCGCACGAGTGGATCGGAATTGCGATGCTCGCGCTGTTTATTCTCATAGGCTTCCTGGCGGCAAAAACACTCTCCAAAGCAAAATGATATATAAAAACGGTGCAGCTCCCAACGGGAGCTGCACCGTTTTTGGCTTAGATCAAATGCGGAACACGCGGCCGTCGCGCGTGGGGTGTGCTGCCGGCTTGTCGCCGCAGATATAGCCGAGAATGCAGTGGCCGATGCCGATGTACTCATCGCCGATGCCTGCCTTGCGCAGAATCTCGCGCACTTCGGGCATCTCGAACACTTCCTTTGCTCTGTTGACCCAGCACGAGCCGAGCCCGACGGCATTTGCAGCGTTCATGAGATTTCCGAGCACGAGCGCACCGTCCTCGATATATGTGGGAACATTGCGGTCGGCCAGAACGACAATGACGGTCGGAGCGCCGTAAAACGGGTCGATGTCCTTGCCCATGACCTTGGCGTTGAGCTTTGAAAGCAGCGCGATCGTATCCTTATCCTGCACAACAAGCATGGCCGTCGGCTGCCTGTTCATTGCAGACGGGGCTAACAGACCGGCTTTCAGAACGCTCTGAAGCTCATCCTCCGATATCTGCTCGGGCTTGTAAGCTCTTATGCTTCTGCGCTCGAGAAGGTTGCCGAGTGCTTCACTCATTGCCGCCGTCCTCCTCAATGTCGTAAAACTCGGCGTATTCGCCGCCGTTTTTTCCGGCCTCGACTGCGGCCTTTGCGGCTTCAAGCTCCTCGCGCATAGTTTCGATGCGATCGTCCATTGCCTTTAGCTCGTCAAACAGCGGAGCATAGCTCTCGCCGGGGTTGTCGCGGTTTTCGTCGTAGCAGAGTCTGCCGATCTCGATGAACACCTTGTTCTGCTCCTCAAGCTCACCGTTGATCTGGAGGGTAAGCTTTGCAATGTTGGCATAGCAGCGCGCGGCCGTGCTGCCCTTGTCATAGGCGTCCTTGAGACTGCCGCTTTCAACATAATCCTTTGCCTTTTTGGTCACGCTGTTGATCGTGCCCTTGAGTATGCTTTTATAATCTGCCATGATGTTAGCTCCTTTCCTGCCCGTCAGCCTTTTTCGTCCGCTCGCTGCGGTTTACGAAAAGCTCGTCGGGTGAATGTTTTTTTCTTACGTTGACTATAAGAATGACGGCCGCGATCAGCGCGCTTACGATCGCAAGCAGCTGCGATACGCGGATATCCGTTGTGCCGATATACAGACTGTCGGTTCGCAGGCCTTCGACCCACGCCCTGCCGAGGCCGTACCACAAAACGTACAGCCATGTAAACTGCCCGTCGTACTTTCTCGCGCCGCGGCGCAGAAGTATGTAGAGTATGATAAGCCCCGTGAAGTTCCACAGGCTTTCGTAAAGAAACGTCGGGTGGACGAATACCGTAACGCCGTCGGGCGTAGTAAGTCCCATGCGGCAGAAGATATCCGTTTCAACGCCGAAGGCCTCGCGGTTTATAAAGTTGCCCCAGCGGCCTATGGCCTGTCCGATGAGCAGACCGAACGCAGCAAGATCGCCGAGCGCGAGAACGGGTATCTTCTTCTTTTTGCACACGAGAACACCGGTTATAACGCCTGCGATTATACCTCCGTAGATAGCGAGGCCACCGTCGCGCAAGGACAGGATCTCCGATGGGTTGGCGAGAAAATAATCAAGCTTGAACAGAACGTAATACAGCCTTGCGCCGATTATGCAGGTCGGGATCAGCCATATTACGAAGTCGAAAAGATCATCCGAGGTAAGGCCGAACTTTGCCGCCTGCTTTGCACAGAACAGTGCGGCGAGGATAAAGCCGAGGGCGATTATCGCACCGTAAAAATAAATTTCAAAGCCGAAAACCGTAAAGCTGTACGGTGGGTCAATGCTCCAATCGCCCAGCATGGGGAAGCTTATCGCTGCATCACGCAGCATGGTTGCTGTAAGAAAAGTCATAGGATATCACGCCTTTACGGGGGAGATAACGCTCATTGCGAGCCTGTCGGGAGTCATGAATGCCTTGAGGAAATCCTCGCACTCGTTTTTTGAAACGCTCCCGAGCACTTCAAACGCATCGAGCGCGCAGTAATTGCCGAACACACCGTCGGCAAGGGAGAGACACAAGCTGTCGAAGTCCTCAAGTCCGCGCAGGCGCGAGCCGAAGGAGGCGCGCTTTGCCGCCTCGAACAGCTCTTTGTCAAGCCCGTTTGCGAACACCTCGGCAAGCTCGGCGTTTATCTCACGCAGAACACGCTGAGGATCGGGGCTTTCGCCGCCGAGCATGATCGTTGCCGTTCCGGCTGTGTAGTCGATCTCGTAATCATAGTCGCGGTTGAGCACGCCCTCGGAGTACAGCCGGTTGTAAAACTTCGCAGAGGTGCCGAACACCGTGCGCAGAGCAAGCTGGGCGACTATCTTTTGCCGCAAAAGTGCCTCGCCGTCCGGTGCGGGCGTGACCTTTGCGCCGATAAGATACTGGGGCGCGGAGACCTCCATCTGCTCCTCGTTGTAGCTTTTTATGGGCTTTTCGGACTCGGCCTGACCCATGTCGGCCTTTGGGATCTCGGCCTTTTCGCGCGGCAGAAGCTCGTCTGCGATGGCGAATATCTCCTCGGGATCGCAGTCGCCTGCAACGCACAGCGTCATGTTTGACGGCGCGTAAAACGCCTTGTGGCAGTTATAGAGCGTTTCGGCGGTTATCTCCGCAATGCTCTCGATGCTGCCGGCGACCTGATCGCGGATGGGGTTAAACTCATACAGCATGCGCATGAGGCGGTTATACACGACATAGCCGGGATTATCCTCGACCATGCATATCTCCTGCCCGATTATGCCCTGCTCCTTATCGACCGTCTCCTGCGTGAAGTAGGGGGTCGAAACAAATTTGAGCAGCATGCGCAGGTTTTCCTCAAAGCCCGAGGTGCAGTCGAAAAAGTACGCGGTCATGCCGCTTGAGGTGAAGGCGTTCGGCTGCGCGCCGTTTGCGGAAAGCACGCTCAGCGCATTGTCGCCGTCGGGCATGTCAAACATCTTGTGCTCAAGAAAGTGCGCAACTCCGGCAGGCGTGTCGTGCATCTTTCCGCCGAGGGAGAAGCGCCTGTGCGCGCCGCCGTAATTCGTGGCAAAAACGGCATACGACAGCCGGAAGCCGGGCTTTGCTACAACGTTTACGTTAAGACCGTTGCGCAGCTGGCCGAAGTACAGATCCTCGCCGATCTTTTCATATCTTTTATGCTTCATCGCTGTCCTCCTCACCGTTTCCGCGCAGGTAATACACCGCGTCGCCGACAACGCTGTTTGCTATATCGACAACGGTCTGAAGCTCCACGCATTCGACCGCCTCGGCAAGCTCCTCGGGGTCAAAGTCAAGTCCGTCGATAGTATTGGCGAGGTAAAATCCCTCAAGATTATACTGCGAGTCGAGCGTTGCGCGAAGATCGGATGCAACGCTTTTCTTGGCGGCAAGCAGCTCATCGTCCGTGACCTCGCCGCGCTTTATAGCCTCAAGCTGGGCGCAGATCTCGTCCTTTGCAGCGCCGAATTTGTCAAAATCAACGCCGGATGAGACGATCATAAGCCCCTTGTGCAGATCGACAAGCGAGCTTGCGTAATAGCACAGCGAGAGCTTTTCGCGAACGTTCATGAAAAGCTTGGACGTTACGCAGCCGCCGAAAACGGCGTTGAAAACGTAAAGCGCCGCAATATCCGGATCCTCCATGCAGTCGCCGAGGCGATAGCCCATGACGAGCTTGCCCTGAGTAACGCTCAGCTCATCGTTAAATTCGCGGACGGACTCCTCAACGGCGTTCATGCGTATATCGGTGCCGATGTCATAGTCGATCTCGCCTCTGGGCATGCCGCTGAACGCATCCGAGAGCTTCTCGGCAACGGTGTCCGCGCCGAGACTGCCGCAGTAGAAGATCTCGATCGGGCAGGTCATGATAAGGCTGCGGTAATGCTT
>ENA-UOOD01004979-UOOD01004979.1-human-gut-metagenome-genome-assembly--contig:-CS67-NODE-4979-length-9969-cov-3.483861_pt1 | contig 9969 bp, 12 predicted proteins | sample MGYA00242464_ERZ724011 | MGnify/ENA metagenome assembly ERZ724011 | reverse complement strand
GACTATGCCGTCGATGACGAGGCCGGAGAGCCAGGGAGCGACGTTCCAGCCGGCAAAGAGCGTGGTCAGTCCGCCGGTTATCCACTCGCCGAAGAGCGTGTCGTTCATGAAGCCGACCGTCCAGTCGCCCACGCTGCCGATGGAGATGTAATACACCAGGCCCATAATGACGACGAAGATGGGCAGGGCCAGAATGCGGTTCGTCACGATGCGGTCTATCTTGTCGGAGACGATCAGCTTCTGCCCCGAGTGCTTCTTCTTCACCGCGGAGCCGACAACCTTCGCTATGTAGGCGTAGCGCTGGTTCGTGATGATGCTCTCGGAGTCGTCGTCGAGCTCGTTTTCGCAGTCGGTGATGTGCTCCTCTATATGCGCGGCAAGGTCCGGCTCGAGCTTTAGCTCCTCGGCAACCTTCTCGTCGCGCTCAAAGATCTTGATGGCGTACCAGCGGAGGAAGCGGGGCTCGACCAGGCCCTCTATGCTCTCCTCTATGTGCGCTATCGCATGCTCCACGCTGCCCTCGAACACAGAGGGCGCGGAAAATTCGCGGCCCTCCGCGGCTATCCTCGCCGCGCGCTCCGCCGCCTCCTTGGAGCCCTCGCCCTTGAGCGCCGAGGTCGCCACCACCTCGCAGCCGAGCGCTGCGCCGAGTCGCTTGAGGTCGATGACGTCGCCGTTTTTGCGCACGACGTCTATCATGTTCACGGCCACCACCGTGGGGATGCCCAGCTCGATGAGCTGGGTGGTCAGATACAGGTTTCGCTCTATATTTGTGCCGTCTACTATATTGATGATGGCGTCCGGCTTCTCGCCGACGAGATAGTTCCTCGCGACGACCTCCTCAAGCGTGTAGGGAGACAGCGAATATATGCCGGGCAGGTCCTGGATTATGACGTCGGGACGGCCCTTGAGACGGCCTTCCTTCTTCTCGACCGTGACGCCGGGCCAGGTGCCAACGCGCTGGATGGAGCCCGTCAGGTCGTTGAACATCGTCGTCTTGCCGCAGTTCGGGTTGCCGGCAAGCGCAATTTTCACACTCATGCGTTTTCTCCTCTCTCATGCGGATAGTTTAGACTAACTCAGGCGGTCAAAAGTGCCCGGCGCTGAGGCCGGGATATGACAAGGCGGCTTATTCTATCTCTATCATCTCCGCGTCCGCGCGGCGGATGGAGAGCTCATAGCCGCGGACGGTGGTCTCCAGCGGGTCGCCCAGGGGCGCGACCTTGCGGACGAAAACGTCCACGCCCTTCGTGATGCCCATGTCCATGATGCGGCGCTTTACGGCACCCTCGCCATGCAGACGAACAACCTTGCAGGTCTCGCCGATCTTGACTTCTTTCAGTGTCTTCATTGGTTCTTCCTCCTTATATCATGATCTTAGCGGCCATCTCGCGGCTGATTGCCACACGAGAGTCCTTAATGTTAACAATGATATTTCCGCCCATGGAGGTGATGACCTTCACGGCGGCGCCGGCTACAAAGCCGAGGTTTTCGAGGTGAGCACGGACTTCCGCTTTTCCGCCTACCTGCTTGATGATGTTTTCTTCGCCCTCTGTGGCAAATGACAACGGCATCACAGTTTTTCCCTCTTTCCTGAAAATTCTCCGCGCCGATAACGGCACGGTTAGGCTGCACAAATTAGTTTTTGCTAACCCAGATGCTGTAAAATAGGTTAGATTGCTCTAACCGTCACTAATCATACCGCCCCATTCAAAATTTGTCAACACTTTTTGCCCCAAAAAGACGCGCTCAGCCCCATTTTCGGCGTTTAGTCAAACACAAAGTTAGTTGTAGCAAACGCCTTTGTGCAGACTGCGCAATTTTTTCGGTTCAAAGCCGCATAATGCGTCTGTTTGGGGCCAAACTGTATTATTGTACATGAAAATGTCGCCTTTTGCCCCTTTGGCATAAACCGTGCCGCGGCAGAAAATTTGCATACCTGCCGGCCCAAATAAGCAGGAAGGAGCGATGCAACTTGTAAATTCAAAGTGCTTTTTGATGAAATCCACAAATAAATGCATTTTCGGTTTAAACATCTTTCAAATTATGATGCTTGTTTTTTTGCCGGAAGACGTATAGAATAATAGGCACAAAGTGTTGATGGAGACAAGCGCACGGCATCTTCCTCAAAGCGAGCGGCGGGCGGTGAAAGCGCCGCAGGCAACCCCGTGTGATCATCCCTCCGGAGCAGCAGCTTCCAAAGAGAACGAGTAGAGGCTGACGGGATCTTCCCGTTACAGAAGAAGGACTTGCTGGATTCCGTTAAGTGCAGGGCAAACGCCCTGAATTCAGGTGGTACCGCGTGATTTACACGTCCTGAAGGTCTTAAAGAGACTTTCAGGACTTTTTTATTTTGAAGCAGTACCGCGCAAAGAACGCCTGACGGCTCAGCACACAATATGCTTGCATATTTTCCGCCATTCCGCACATAAATCCCTTGACAGGCGCCAGCCTGCCTGCGGAATTTCTGTACGCCCTGACGAAAAATCTGTTTACGCATCTTGTGCACTGTCTTCGCGTGGTACTGCTTCTTTACTCCACTGTTCCACACCCTAACTTCCAGTAAAGCGTTTTTTATTTCATTTTCTTATTTCAATTTATTTAAGCGATCTCAAAAGGAGATCCAAAGGAGCGTTTATCATGGAAAACTACAATGTCAATTACAGCGTACATCTGCCGAGCTATTCCATCGGCCCGGATTGCTACAACGAAGTGCCGTATGTCACACGCTTCTTCGGCAAAACGGCTGTTGTCCTCGGCGGCGAGACCGCTATGGAAAAAGCAAAACCGGCGCTGCTTAAAGGCGTAGAAGGCTCCGACGTCGAGCTTTTGGGCTTCCTCCCCTACGGCGGCGATTCCACCTACGAAAACGGCGATGCGCTTATCGCAAACCCGCTCGTGCAGAAAGCCGACATGATTTTTGCCATGGGCGGCGGCCGCGCCTGCGATACCGGCAAGTATGTCGCCGATAAGCTTGATAAGCCGCTCTTTACCTTCCCGACCGTTGCGTCGAACTGCGCTTCCGTCACCGCCATCTCCGTGATCTATAATACAGACGGCTCTTTCCGCGAGTATTATTACCCGAAGCTCGCAAACCACTGCTTCATCAACTCCGCCGTCATTGCAGATTCCCCGGAGCAGCTCCTTTGGGCCGGCATCGGCGACGCGCTGAGCAAGGAGTGCGAAGCCATCTTCTCATCGAAAGACGACACGCTCGCCCACACCCCGCTCATGGGCCGTCAGGTCAGCCGCGTCTGCACCGATCCGCTCGTGCAGTACGGCAAAGAGGCGCTCACTTCCATCCGCAACAAAACGGCATCCTTCGCGCTCGACCAGGTCACGCTCGACATCATCGTTTCCACCGGCATCGTCTCCAACATGATGACCACCGTAAATGATTATTATTACAACTCCACGCTCGCCCACTGCGTCTACTACGGCTCCACCGTCACAGAGCACGGCCACCATCACCTGCACGGCGAGGTCGTTTCGCTCGGCGTGCTGTGCCTCTTAGAGCATGCCGGCCAGTTCGAGGAAGAAGACCGTCTGATGCAGTTCAACGATTCCATCGGCCTGCCGGTCTGCTTCGACGACGTGGAAATTCAGGAATCCGAGTTCGACAAAATGGCGGATAAATTCATGCAGACGACCGAGTGGGCGCACATGCCGCAGGGCGTTACGCGTGAGAACTTCCTCGAGTCCATGCGCCGCGAAAACGCCAAGGGTCGTGCTTTCAAAGCCGCAAAGAAATGATTTAAGAATCCTATAAAAGGTAAGAAAAACGAAACAGGGCGGCACGAGTTCGTCTCTGCCGCCTGTTTTACGCTCAAAAAGGGGTAATTTCCAATGTCCGCATTACAGAAATTCAAAACATTCTTCTCCAAAAATGTGCTCTTGTGTCTGACGGTTCCCATGGTCGTCTTCTCCCTGCTTGTTCCGCAGCCGTTTGTGTGGATGGGCCAGAACATCTCGATTGACCTTTCCGGCATCCCGTTCCTGAAAGAAAACTTCCCGAGCTTCGGCTTTGTCAACATGCTCCTGTGCGTCATCATGTTCGGCATGGGCATGACGCTTAAAGCCGACGACTTCAAGTACATCTTCAAAAAGCCGACCGATGTGCTTATCGGCATTTGCAGCCAGTACGTCTTCATGGCAGGCTTCGGCTGGCTTGTCGCATCGCTGCTGTCCCTCACGGGTGTGGGTGACCCCACCGTCCGCGCACAGATTGCCGTCGGCCTCGTTCTGCTCGGCTGCGTGCCCGGCGGCACCGCGTCAAACGTCATGACGTTCCTTGCAAAAGGTGACGTGGCGCTCTCCATCACCATCACCATGTGCACCACATTGCTTGCGCCGGTGCTCACCCCGTCCCTCACGCTCATGCTCGCCGGCCAGTGGATTGACGTCAACTTCTGGAACATGTTCATCAGCATCGTGCTCGTCGTCCTGCTGCCGATCCTTCTCGGTATCGCCGTACACACCGCGCTCGGCGACCGCGTAAACGGCCTTAAAGATTTCCTTGTCAAGGCTTCCACCGCCTGCATCATCCTCGTGGAAGGTCTGTGCGTCGGCCCAAACCGAGACCAGTTCACAACCCACGGCGTCACCGTCGTGCTCGTTACCGTGCTCGCCGTTGCGCTGCACCATGTGCTCGGCCTGCTCGCGGGCTACGTCACCGCCAAGGTGTTCCGTTTCAACGAAAAGAAGGTCCGCACGCTGTCGCTTGAGGTTGGTCTGCAGAACTCCGGCCTTTCCTGCACGCTCGCAAAGACCGCGTTCCCGGATACCATGGCCATCCTGCCCTGCGTCATCGCAACGGTCGTCCACCAGATCATCGGGCCTATCGTTGCCAGCATGTTCGCCGCAAAGCCGCTGCCTGAAGAAGCCGAGCCTGTTTCCGAAAAGAAAAAAGCAAAGGAGGCCGTCACCGCGTGAAGCACTTTTCCGAAATTTCCCTGATCGCAACGGTCTCGTTTATCGGTGAACTGCTGCACTACCTCATTCCCCTGCCCGTGCCGAGCAGCATCTACGGTCTTTTGCTCATGCTGCTCCTGCTCGTCACGCATATTGTAAGGCTTGACCACGTAAAAACCACGGCCGATTGGCTCATCACCCTCATGCCCGTCATGTTTGTCGGTCCCACTGTCGGTCTCATTGCGAGCTATGACAGCTACAAAGACATCCTCATTCCCATCGTTGTCATCTCCCTCGCGACCACCGTCCTCACCATGGCGGTCTCCGGCCTGACCACACAGGGACTCATCCGTTTACAGACCAAAGAAGAAAAAGAAGAGCGCGCAGAAGCGCTTGAAGCATGCGAAAAGGAGGAACAAACCGATGTTAAATGATATTGCGTCGAACACCTCGTTTTTCGGCATTTTCATCACCGGCGTCGCCTATGTGCTCGCCTGCGCCATTCAAAAGCGCTTTAAGTCGTCCATTTTGAACCCGCTGCTCGTCTCCTGTGTGATTCTCATCATCTTCATGCTCGTCAGCGGCATCGATTACAACGTCTACCTGTATGGCAAGCCGAAAGCCGACGGCACATACGACGGCACGGGTGCCATTTTCTTCCAGAACATGCTCACCCCCACCACCGTTTGCCTTGCCATCCCGTTGTATGAAAAGCTCGTGTACCTCAAAAAGTACCCGGTCGCCATCATCGGCGGCATTTTGGCCGGCATGTTCGCATGCCTCGGCGGCGTGCTTGTTTTGAGCATAGCATTCGGGCTTGACCACACCCAGTACGTCACACTGCTGCCGAAGTCCATCACCACCGCCATCGGCATGGGTCTTTCGGAAGAGCTCGGCGGCATGGTGTCCGTCACCGTCGCGTCCATCATCGTGACGGGTCTCTTCGGCAACGTCGCGGCGGCCGCCATCTTCAAGCTGTTCCGCATCAAGCACCCGGTCGCCATCGGCGTGTCCTGCGGCACCGGTGCGCACGCCATGGGCACCTCTCGTGCGCGTGAGTTCGGCGAGATTGAAGAAGCCATGAGCGGCCTCTCCATCGCCGTGTGCGGCCTTTTAACCGTCGTCGGCGCATCCATATTTGCAATGATCCGGTTTTAAAACAATCCATCCAATTACGAGTAAATCCGCACCGGCCCCTGTTAAACGCTCAGGCCGTGCGGATTTTTTTATAAGCAAAGCCGCGCTCCCGGAAAACTCCCGAGGGCGCGGCTTTGTCTATTCTTTTATTTTCTTACCGATTCCATAAACACCATGTACGCGGTTTTATAGGTGGAGATAAATGCCGGCTCGCCGAAATTCATCGGGAACGGCTTCGCTTCGATTTTCTTTTCCAAAATGAGGTCGCACAGCGTCAGCATGTCGTCAATCTTCTCATAGCTGTTCGGCACATATTTGTCCTGCGGATCCTCGCCGCCCTCCTGCCGCCTGTGGCCGCCGAGGAACGCAAGCTCCGTATAGCCGGGCTTCTGCAATTTTTCTTTCAGACGCAGCACCGCGGCTTTATACTCCGAAATCGGTCGTGCAAGCGGCACCTGCATCCAAAGGCCGAATGCGGCTCCGGTAAACAAGCACTTATGCGCGCGGTCGATGAACACGACGCTGCCCGGCGTGTGCCCCTCCACCTCGGCAACTTCAATTTTCACACCGCCGCCAAGGTCGATGACGTCGCCGTCTTTGATGTCGATAACGTCCTTTTCCGTAAAATTCTTGCCCGTACCGTCGTTTAAACGCGGCAGCAGCGGCACGTCTTTTTTGCTCATGTAGTATTTTTCGAACACATCGCCGCTCAGGAGATGGTCAATATGCGCGTGCGTCACGGCAAGCTCCACGGGCAGGGATGTCAGGCTCTCCGCCATTTTCCTCACGTTGCCGCCGCCAAGGCCGGTATCGATAAGCAGCGCCTTTTCTTTGCCCTCCACAAGGTACATGGAGTCGTTGTTGTAGTCCTCCATATAGAACACGCCCGGGCAGATGAACTCGATTTCATAGCGGTCAAAGCGCGTTTTGCCGAACATCCACTCCAGCGCTTCTTTGTTTTGGTACGCCGCCGTCCAAGAACCGTGCGGGTGCGTGTGGTACACGTTTTCCATTTCGCCCGCGGGATACTCCGTATAGTGCGCGTCACGGTTGCCGGAGGAGCGCAGCGAGGACATCGCCATACGCGAGCCCACACCCACCGCGCCGTGCGGCGAGTGGTAATAGCCCGTCACCGGCACCACGGGGTCGTCTTCGGCATGGAACGCCCACACAGGCACATCTTTTGCCGCGCGCAGCTTAAACGGCTCCGCATAGCCGCAAATCGGCATGGCCGCCGCGATCTTATGCGGGTAGCGCGTGAGCAGCTCCCACGTGCCCGCGCCGCCCATGGAAACACCCGTCACGTACAAGCGGCAGATGTCCACCGGGTACTGCGCCGCCATCTCGAGCAGCGATTGCGCCAGTAAATCAACATACGGCACCCAGCACTGGTTTTCCGGGCACTGCGGCGCGAGGACAAAGCACGGGTGCTCCGCCTGCCACGCGTCCGTCATAAATGTGTCCGCGCCCAGCGTGAAATCGAGCACCAAATTTAAATCGTCCCCGCGCTCGCCCGCACCGTGCAAAAACAGAACCAGCGGGTACGTTTTGCCGGGCTCCGTCTTCGGCGTGTACAGCGCGGCGTTTAAGTACCGCCCGTCTTTTTTCAGTTCTTTTACGGAAATGTTCTTCTTTTCAATACCGTTGATCATACAAAATAACCTCCTCTAAAGGGTTCATTCTTCCAGCAGATACGGCATCAGCTTTTCGAGCACCACCGCGTAGCCGTTTGCGTACATGTGCATACCCTCAATGGTGTATTCCGCTTTCAAATTGCCCTTTTCATCCAGCAGACAGTCGAACACATTGATGTATGTGCAGCCGAGCTCCTCTGCCATTTTTTCCACTTCGGCGTTCACTTCTTTCAGCTCCGCATTCGTGCGCGCGCCGAACTGCGCCTTCACCGCTTCCGGGTCTGCGCCGGGCAGCTCGCGGTTCACGGGGTAATAGCTCATCACGTAAATTTTCGTCTCGGGCAGACGCGCCTGAATTTGCATCAGAATTTTTCTGTACTGGCTCATCAGGCGCTCGCGCTTATATTCCGGGCGGCTGATGTCATTTGTGCCGATGTTGATGAACACCTTTTTCGGCTCGAGGTCAAAAATCGATTCATCCATGCGCTCCAAAAGTCCGTCCGTCACGTCGCCGCCGATGCCGCGGTTGTACACGCGGATGCGCGGCTCCACGTTTTGCAGCATCTCGTTGATCGGGAACAGCTCGCACCGCGAGGAGCCCGTAAATACAATCTCGCCCTTTTTCACGAATTTATTGAGGCACATAAAATTATGCACTTTCATTTCCCAGTCCGTCATATAAAGCACCTGATTTCATTCGTTTCATTTCACAGTCATTTTAGCACAAAATCCGCACAGATACAACCTGTATTCTAAACATTTTCCCCTCTTGACGTGAAAAACCGCAGCATATATAATAATCACATAGTAACACACTAACACACGAAAATTTACATTAAAGCGCTGTGGTGTAAGCACTTCAACGCGCAAAAGCAGACGTTGTAACCCGCTTGCGCATTACCGAAAAGAGGAATATAAAAATGAAAATTGCCGCTTATGAAGTCCGCCGGGACGAACAGAAAGACTTTGCCTTCATCGCCGAAAAGCTCGGCGTGGAGCTCACCGAAACAGAGGATAACCTGACGCTCGAAAACATCGATACGGTAAACGGGGCCGAGGGCGTCACAACACTCGGTCGCACACGTTTTGACCGCGCCCTGCTCACCGCCGTCAAGGAGCGCGGCGTAAAATACATCTCCACGCGCACCATCGGCGCAGACCACATCGACCTCACCGCCGCAAAGGAGCTCGGCCTCAAGGTGTGCAACTCCAACTACGCGCCGAACGGCGTGGCAGATTACACCGTCATGCTCATACTTCTTAGCCTGCGCAAGTATAAGCCCGCCCTGTGGCGCGCACAGGTCAACGACTACTCCCTTGCGGGTCTTCAGGGCCGCGAGCTGCGCAACCTCACCGTCGGCATCCTCGGCACCGGCAAAATCGGCGCGGCGGTCATCAAAAATTTGAGCGGCTTCGGCTGCCGCATTTTAGCAAGCGACATCCGCGAAAATCCGTCGCTCAAGGGACTTTGCACCTATGTGGATAACGAAACGCTCTACAAAGAGTGCGACATCATCTCGCTGCACATGCCGCTTTTAGAGAGCACCCGCCACTTTGTGAACGCCGAGACCATTGCAAAAATGAAGGACGGCGTCACCATCATCAACTGCGCCCGCGGCGAGCTGATGAATATTCCGGATATGATCCGCGGCATTGAAACGCAGAAGATCGGCGCGCTCGCGCTGGACGTTTTCGATAAAGAAGACGGCATCTACCACGAGAACCGCCGCGACGACATCATCTCGAACCGCGATATGGCCTACCTGCGCCAGTTCCCGAACGTCATCATGACGCAGCACATGGCGTTTTACACCGACGCCGCCGTGCAGAGTATGGTGTTCTGCGGCATAGAAGGTCTGTACGATTTCGCCAAGACCGGTCACACCGCGACCGAACTTGTATAAATGTCAAATACGACGATGAAATCGAGCTCGTGCTCACCCTCTAAAATCAAATACTGTGTACAGAAAAAGAGAAAACGTGTACCGAGCTTGCCCCGGCGCACGCTTTCTCTTTTCTTTTTACCTTTTCTGGTTATACGTGCGGACTAAGCGGTCCACGTCATTTTCGCTGTGAATTTCGTACTCGTGCTGTGTGAGGTATTCCTTCACTTCCTCGGGCAGGTCGTCGAAATCCTTGTGCCAGTCGAAAAGCGCCGCGCCCAAAACGTAGTTTTCCGGCCCCCAGTAGCCGTTCATGCCAAAACCGTTCGGAAACATAAAATCACCCCCGGGCTTAGTATGCGCCAAGGGGTGACTTCAAATTCATTTCCCTACAATTTCACTTT
>ENA-UOOD01004974-UOOD01004974.1-human-gut-metagenome-genome-assembly--contig:-CS67-NODE-4974-length-9976-cov-4.893257_pt1 | contig 9976 bp, 8 predicted proteins | sample MGYA00242464_ERZ724011 | MGnify/ENA metagenome assembly ERZ724011 | reverse complement strand
CCCGGCCCATTTCAGGGTACTGGCGGCCCCCATAAACAGGCCGACGCCAATGGTGGGGCCGTCTGGAGGTCGTCGAGGTCGGCGAGCGCCGCGTCGAGCTGGGACTGCAGCTCGTCGGAGGTGACCGCGCGCGCGGCGACGGGACCGCTCAGCGCGAGCCCCAGGCCGAGCGAGCCACACAGGGCGAACGCAGCGACTGCACGTCCGGAGAGGTGGGTGCGAATATGCTTCATGAGACGTCTCCTATCAACGTCCGGGGTCATTCGTGCTCACAGGGTCCTGTCCGGTTGGTCGGACCCATGATTCATCGGAGCTATGATAGCGCTTCGTCGCCTGGGTCGAGAAATCCACATGGATTATGTGCGTTCCCAAAACCCGGGTTTGACGCCGCGCGTCCCCCTTGTGGTCCGCATGCACCCGAGATACAGAATCGGTGGATACGCGGCGGGGCGCGCAGCGCGAACGTCGCGCGAGCATAGACTAAGAGATTGGTCTGAACGCGAGGGCGACGTGCGGGCGCCCGGTTCGTGGCAGGAGGTTCGAACGTGGCATCAACTGGCCAGAGGCCGCGGGGCGCCCACTTTGCCCCCGAGGACTCCGGTTCCGAGCTCGTCAAGGAGCGTGCGAACAAGTCCTCGAACATGGTGAGCGTCCTGGTGATCATCAGCAGGATCACGGGCTTCCTCCGCACGTCGGTGCAGGCGTGGGCCCTCGGCGCGAGCGGTCTTGCGAGCGCCTACACGGTGGCCAACCAGCTTCCGAACCTGCTCTACGAGCTCGTTGTCGGGGGCATGCTCATAACCTCGTTCCTTCCGGTCTACCTTTCGGTGAAGCGGCGCCTGGGCAGGTCGGGCGCAAGCGACTACGCCTCCAACCTGCTCTCCGTCGTGGTGCTGCTCATGGCGGCCGTGATGGTCGCGAGCTTCGTCTTTGCCGAGCCAATCATCTGGACGCAGTCCGCCGGCGCCACCGAGGGCTTCGACTCCGACCTTGCGGTCTGGTTCTTCCGGTGGTTCTGCTGCTCGGTCATCCTCTACGCCCTCTCGTCGATCGTCTCGGGCATACTCAACGCCGAGCGTGACTATCTGTGGAGCAACCTCGCCCCCGTCTTCAACAACATCATCACCATCGCCTCGTTCACCCTCTACGCCGTGCTCACGCAGCAGGGGATGCCCTGGAACGAGGCTGTCATCGTGCTTGCGATCGGCAACCCGCTGGGCGTGGCGGTGCAGGTCTTCTGTCAGGTCCCGGCGCTGATGCGCCGCGGGGTCCGCCTGCGCCCGCGCATCGACCTGCACGACCCTGCCTTCAAGGACACGCTCTCCATCGGCGTGCCCACGCTCGTGTGCACGTTCGCCTCGTTCCCCACGACGGCGGTCATGTCGAGCTGCGCGCTCTCGGTCACCGCGGCGGGCGCCTCGGTCTCCTACTATGCCCGCGTCTGGTACGTCCTCCCGTACTCGATCTTCGCCATCCCCATCTCCGTCACCATGTTCACGGAGCTCTCGAGCAGCTGGCTCGCGCATGACACGGACCGCTTCAGGGACTTCCTCGCCGACGGCGTGAGGAAGACGCTCTTCACGCTCGTTCCCTGTGCGATGTTCCTCGTCGTGTTTGCCCCCACGCTCATCGCCGTCTTTGCCTCGGGCCAGTTCACGGCGGAGGCGGCGGCTCAGACGGCGGGCTACCTCCAGGCGCTCGCGCTCTCGCTGCCCCTCTACGCGCTCTCCACCTACCTGCAGAAGGTGTGCTCCTCGATGATCCGCATGCGCGTCTATGCGGTCGCCACCGTCGTGGCCTCGGCGGTGCAGGTGGTCGTGTGCCTCGCGCTCACGCCCGTGGGCGGCCTCTACGTGGTCCCGCTTTCGTCGGTGTTCTTCTACGGCGTCATCGACCTCGTCACCCTCGCCAGCATCCGGGGCTCGCTCGGCCGCATGGGCCTCGGGAGCGTCCTTCCCTCCCTCGCTCGCGCCTGCGCCCTCGGTCTGGCCGGCTCGCTCGTGGGTTGGCTGGTGCTCACCGCCCTCACCGTCCTTCTCGGTCCCTGCCAGGGCGCCCTTCGATCGATCGTCTACGCCCTCGTCGCTGGCGTGCCGGCGATCGTCGTGACGTTTGGCACCGCGACGGCGCTCGGCATCTCGGACGCCCCCTTCTTCGACAGCCTCTTCTCGCGTCTCCTTCCGAGGAGGCGGTCGTAGGGGGTGCCCCGCTGCGCGCCCCTCGGGCGTTCGCAGGTCTATACTGTGCCCGGAAGACAAGGCCCCACGGGGCGGCAAGGAGACAGACACATGAAGCCACAGGCATCGCGCGCCGACATCATGCCCGTCATCCTGGGCGGTGACATGTCCGCCTACCCCATGGCCCGAGAGTTCCACGAGGCCTATGGGGTCAGGACCACCTGCGTCATCCCCGACCCCATCCGAATCATCAGGACGTCGTCCTTCATCGACACGTGCGCCATCGCGGAGCAGAGCGACGAGCTCATCGTCGACGCCGTGTGCCGCCTCGCCCGGGAGAACTCGGGGAAGCGCCTGCTCGTGATGGCGAACCAGGACGCCTCCGTGGCGCGCCTCGAACGCATCCGCGACGCCTTCCCGGCAAACGTTATCAGCCCGCTGCCCCCGCATGACGCCATGGTGTGCGCCTCGAACAAGATCGAGTTCGCCCGCATGTGCGCCAGCTACGGCCTTGACGCCCCGCGCTCCGAGGTGGTCCATCTCGCGGGCGCCGACCCCATCCCTCCGACCTCGATCGACTTCCCGCTCATCGCCAAGCCGGCGGAGTCGAGCGCGGAGTACGTGGCGCTCTACTGGAAGGGCTTCAAGAAGATCTACTTCATCCAGAGCCAGGCCGAGCTCGACCAGCTCTGGCACGACCTCCGGGCGGAGGGCTTCTCCCGGGACTTCCTCGTTCAGGAGCTCATCGGCGGCGACGACACCTACGTGGACATGCTCACCGCCTACGTGGACCAGAACGGGAAGCCGACGATGTTCGCCTCCGCGCAGGTGCTGCTCGAGGACCATGACCCCAAGCTCTTTGGCAACCCGGTCGCCATGATCACCCGTCCGATGCCCGAGCTCTGGGAGAAGGTCGGTCGCATGCTCGTCGACCTCGGATGGCGCGGCTTCGCCAACTTTGACATGAAGCGCGACCCCAAGACCGGTCGCGTGCTGTTCATGGACTTCAACCCCCGTCTGGGCTGCAACTCCTACTATGCGTGCGCCGGCGGCATCAACCCCATGCGCGCGCTCGTGAACGACCACGTTGACGGAATCGGCGAGGTCCAGCGCCTGGGTCGCAAGGCGCTCTACTCCCGGGCTCCCGCATCGCTTGTCCGGCGCTACATCGCCGACGAGGCGCTGCTCGCCGAGTTCGACCAGATCGTGCGCGACGGGCTCGTCTTCGACCCCATGCGCTACCGGGCGGACTCACTGAGCTCGCGCCTCATGGGATGGGCCATGGAGAAGAACTACATCCGCAAGTTCGCGCAGCACTACCCCGAGCGGACCGACACCGCGTTCTAGGGGGCGGGTGCTAGCGCCCCAGAATCTTGTGGGCGAGGCGCTTTGCGGCGAGGACCGCGGGGCGCACCGGCATGGTGAACGAGCCCAGGAGCTCCTCGATGTAGCCGTTGAAGCTCTGCTTGAACTCAATGAGACCGTAGCCCGGGCTCGTCGGGTCGAAGATGCCGTCGATGCCATAGAAGTTGTAGCGGCTGCAGCCGCGCTCGACGCACTCGCACATGATCTTGTGCTGCACGAGCGTGGGGGCGCAGAACGCCGCGAGCGACTGGTCGCTACCGGAGAAGAGGTAGACGCACTCACGCTCGTGCCAGACGAAGAGCGCCGCGGCAGCCGGGATGCGCCCCGTTCCCCCGTGCGCGCCCAGCGCGGCGCGAGCGTCGTCGATGCGCCTGAGCGAGGACTCGTACTTCTCCCGCGCGTCCGCCATCTGTCGGCTGACCTTCTTCGTGGAGCGGTACTGTCCCTGCCCGGACTGGTTGGCGGACTCGATTTCGGCGATCGCGGCCTCGTAGCGCTCGATGTCGGCGAGAAGCGCGTCGCGCTTCTGCTCCCACGAGGAGAGGTAGGCGGGCACGTCGAGGTAGGCCACGAAGAACTCCGCCGCATCGCCCAACGTGTCGAAGAGCTGCTCGAAGTAGGCGAGGGGTCGGTTCTCGAACCCCTGCTTCTCGCAGCTGAGCTCGCAGATGTGGTGGTAGGTGGGCAGCTCGTCGCGCCCGATGCGCTCCACGCTCACAAAGCTCGCCCGCGCGGTGCGCACGTCGCGCTTCGCCTTCTTGTTGTAGGACGCGATCAGGGCGTCCTCGTCCTCGATTCCGGTGAGGTCCTTGACGTAGCGCCAGCGGGGAACGGCGCTGTAGCCGCGATCGAAGCCCTCGTGCACGAGGCCGGCGGCCTTGAGGTTCTCGAGGCTCTCGTCGTCGGGCCCACGCCGCGAGCCGGCGGGCACCTCGGCGGGAAGGGGGGCATCGGGGTCCTCGGGCAGGACGTCCCCGGCCGAGGTGCGGATGCGATAGGGCACCTCGGGCGTGACCTCGACCTGTGCCGCGCCCGCTGCGCGCGCCCGCTCGCGGATCGCGTCGAAGAGGTAGGCAGTGAGCTCGCGGTCATGGAAGTCGCACAGCGGGCCATCGTGGATCTCGGCGAACGTGGAGAGCCGGCTTCGGTGGAGCTCGAGCTGCGCGGCGGCGACCAGCCTGCCGTCCTCGAACACGCCGAGATAGCTGACGTCGACGCCGTTCTTCTCGCGCACGGCGCCCATCAGGGACGTCTGCTGGAAGTTGCCGAGCGGGTGTGCTGAGCTGAACGCATCGAACTCGCTCGGGGTGAGCGTGACGCAGGAGAACGAACGCATGTGACGGGGCCGCCCCTCTTTTGACTCGTCCTGGCAGAGGTGTACCCCATTCTATCCAATACGGGTTGCGTTATTCGGACGGAATCCCGCGCGCCGGCGAGGCCGGGCCCTCTCATGGGCTACGATGTGGGGGGAGAAGAACCGGGCACGGCAGGAACGGAGTGCTGAGCTATGCAGGTCAACGAGCTTTCTCGCGAGGAGTACGAGCGCGCCCTCGCCGGCGTCACGCCCAACCCTCCCATCGAGCAGCTGGGCGTGTGGCAGGACTTCGAGGCCGGCATACCCGGCCGCTCCCTGTGGGGGTACGTCTCCCTCACGGACGGGAACAGGACCGTGGCCGTGGCGGCCTTCCAGCAGTACGAGACGCACGGCTACCGCTACCTGCGCGGCCATCATGCGCCCGTGTGGGCGGAGGAGCCGAGCGAGGAGCTGGAGTCCGCCGCCCTCGGGGCGCTCGCGGACTTTGTTCGCGCGCGGGACAAGGGCATTGTCTTCGTACGTCTCGCTGTGGCGCACGAGCTGCCCGAGACGCGCCCCTGCCTCTCCACGGTCCCCTATGACACGACCGTCGTCGTCGACCTCACGGGCGGGGACGACGAGATCCTCTCCCGCATGAAGCCGCGCGGGCGCCGCGACGTCCGCAAGGCGCTGCGCGAGAGCCCCGTGCTCTGTGCCGACGAGACCGAGCGGGCCACCGCGTCGTTCGACGAGTACTACGAGGTCATGGTCGAGACCGCCGAGCGCGACGGCTTTGCCCCGGCACCGAAGGAGACCTACCAGGACATGATTTCTGTCCTCGGTCCCGACCACTGTCGCGTCTTTGCCGCCCGGGACCCCGAGGGAGCGCTCGTGAGTTGGGCGATCTCGACGATCTCTGGCGAGCGGGCCGTCTACTACTACGCCGCCTCGAGCGCGCGCAGCCGCGAGCTGCTCGCCACGGACCGACTCTTCTACTTCGAGTGCTGCGAGCTCGCCCGACTGGGGTGCACGAGCTACGACCTCATGGGCATCGGCTCCGACTTCTCGCCGAGCCTGCTTGGGCTCAACACGTTCAAGACGAAGTTCGCCAAGGACGGCGAGCGCCCCGTCGCGCCGGACCGCGACCTCCCCGTCAGGCGGGCCTTCTACCGCACGCTCGTGGGCGTGCGCGACGTGCGCGACCGCCTGCGCGGATCCTCGGAGGAGTAGGTGCCCGGCGAGCCCTCCCTCGCCGAGCGCGTCTCCCGGGTGCCCACCGACCCGGGCTGCTATCTCTGGAAGGACAGCAAGGGCGAGGTCGTCTACGTCGGCAAGGCCAAGAACCTGCGCGCCCGCATGCGCCAGTATGTGACGCTGCAGGACGACCGCGAGAAGATCCCACTCATGATGCAGGTGGTGCGCGACTTCGACTACGTGGTCGTGGGCTCCGAGCACGAGGCGCTCGTGCTGGAGCGCAACCTCATCGCGCAGTACCATCCCTACTTCAACGTCGACTACAAGGACGACAAGAGCTACCCCTTCATCGCCATCACGGAGTCCGACGTCTTCCCGGCGATCAAGTACACGCGCGAGAAGCATCGCAAGGGCACGCGCTACTTTGGCCCCTACACCGACGCCCGCGCCGCTCGCGAGACGATCGACACGCTGCGCAAGGTCGTGCCCATCTGCCTGGCGACCTGCGCCGAGTGGAAGCGTGCCAAGCGCATCCTGGACCGCGACCCCTCCCAGGCAGCCGTGGCGAACATGGTGCTCGCCCAGCGCTGCCGACCCTGCTTTGACTACCACGTGGGGAGGGGTCCCGGCGTGTGCGCCGGCATGATCGACACCGTGGAGTACGCGCGCCACGTGCGCCAGGTCGAGAGCTTCCTCGCCGGCAACCGACGCGAGATCGTCGGCGAGCTGACCGACCAGATGCACGAGGCGGCGGCAAACCTCGACTTCGAGCGTGCGGGACGGCTCAAGGCCCGCCTGGACGGACTCGACGCGCTCGACGACCGCCAGCAGGTCGTCTTCTCGTCCGACGTGAGCGCGGACCTCATTGGCGTCTACCGCGAGGAGACCATCAGCTGCGCCTGCGTCTTCGTGGTGCGCGAGGGGCGCACGGTGCGCTCGGTCGAGTTCATTCTGGACAAGGGCCTCGACGTGGGGGAGGAGGAGCTCGTCGGCGGGTTCGTGAAGCGCTACTACGACGAGACCGCGGACGTTCCCGCCGAGGTCGACCTCGACTGCGAGCTCTCCGACGCCGAGGTCATCGAGGGCTGGCTCGCCGAGAAGCGCGGAACCCGCGTGCACCTCCATCGCCCGCGCCGCGGTGAGAAGCGCCACCTGCTCGACATGGCGACGGCCAATGCCCGTCACGCCCTAATGCGCCACATGGTCAAGACCGGCTACGCCGACGAGCGCACCAACCAGGCGCTGCTGCAGCTGGAGAGCGCGCTGGCGCTCGACGCACCGCCCCTGCGCATCGAGTGCTTTGACATCTCGACGCTGCACGGCCACTTCACGGTGGCGTCGATGGTGGTCTTCACCAACGGTCGGCCCGACAAGTCACAGTACCGCCGCTTCAAGATTCAGACGCCGCTCACCGAGGCGAACGACTTCGTGAGCATGTCCGAGGTGCTGGGACGCCGCTACGCGCCGGAGCGCATGGCCGACGAGCGCTTTGGGTCTCGCCCCGACCTTCTCGTCGTGGACGGCGGCAAGCCGCAGCTCACGGCCGCCGTGGCCCAGCTCGAGGAGCTGGGTCTGGACATCCCGGTCTGCGGCCTCGCCAAGTCGGACGAGGAGATCTTCGTGCCCTGGGACGAAACTCCCGTCGTGCTGCCGAGCGGTTCCCCCTCGCTCTACCTCATCAAGCAGGTGCGTGACGAGTCCCACCGCTTTGCGATCACCTTCCACCGCGAGCTGCGCGACAAGGCGATGACGCGCTCTGCGATCGATGACGTGCCGGGCGTGGGACCCAAGCGCCGCCGGGCCCTCATGAAGCGCTTTGGCTCCATGAAGCGGCTGCGCGCCGCGAGCGAGGAGGAAATCGCCGCGACCCCGGGCGTGCCGGACGAGGTGGCGCATGCCGTGTGGCAGGCCCTGCGCGCCGCCGAGGAGCTTGCGGGGGAGTGACGCGGGCACGTTCTTCTCGCCCGGGAGTTTGCTCGCTCTGTACGTCTTCGCTCAAATGGATGCGCAATAATGCGTGAAATTGCGTAAAAATGACCGTTTATCCAAGATTGACTACCGCTGACCGGAGCTATGCGCAAACTTGCGCAAACCTGAATGAATTTGCGTAAAAATGAGAATCACAGAATCACCCTGTCTTGTGAGTCTGCGAGAAGGACGGACGCCTGGCGTCCCAAGCTTGAGGAGGCGGACATGCTGGCCGAGGAGCGCCTTTCGCGTATCGTCGAGATCGTTGCCAGGAAGGGGACCGCAACAGTCTCCGACCTCGCGGTGGCCCTGGACCTCTCGGAGTCGACCATCCGACGTGACCTTGACAAGCTCGACCAGGCGCATCGCCTGGTGAAGGTCCACGGAGGGGCCACCACCCTCGAGTCCGCCCATCTCACGCGCGACCTCACGCTCGAGGAGCGCCACGGCCTTCATGCGGAGGAGAAGCGGGCGATCTGTTCCTATGCCGCCACGCTGGTGGGCCCCGACGACCTCGTCTACCTTGATGCCGGCTCCACGGTCGAGGAGCTCATCAATCACCTGAGCGAGCGCGGTGCCCGCTACGTGACCGACTCCGTGTCACACGCCATGAAGCTCGCCGCCCGGGGATTCCAGGTAACGGTTCTTGGCGGGGAGCTCAAGAGCGCCACGGAGTCGCTCATCGGTCCCGACACCATTGCCGCGCTCTCGCGCTATCACTTCACCACCGGCTTCTGGGGCGTCAACGGGATCACGCCCGAAAGCGGCCTCACCTCGCCGGAGAGCAACGAGGCCCTGATCAAGCAGCTCACCATGGAGCGCACGGCACGGCGTTACGTGCTCGCGGACGCCAGCAAGTTCGACAACACGAGTCTCGTTGAGTTCGGTGCGTTCGACTCCGCCACGATCGTCACGTGCGGAGACGTGCCCGAGAAGTACCGTCAGTTCGCAAACGTTGTGGAGGTTGCCCGATGATCTGCACCGTCACGTTCAATCCCTCGCTCGACTACATCGTCCGTGTGGACGACATGCGCCTGGGCGTCATCAACCGCACCAGCTACGAGAAGATCCTGCCCGGGGGCAAGGGCGTGAATGTCTCCATCGTCCTTGGCAACCTCGGTCACGAAAGCCGCGCGCTGGGCTTTGTGGCCGGCTTCACGGGTGACGAGCTCTGCCGCCTGTGCACCGAGGCGGGTGTCACCGCTGACTTCATCCACGTCGCCGAGGGCATGACGCGCATCAACGCCAAGGTCAAGAGCAACGAGGAGACCGAGCTCAACGGCCAGGGCCCGAAGATCACCGAGGAAGACGTCGAGGAGCTCTTTGGCAGGCTCGATCGTCTTGGGGACGGCGACACGCTCGTCATATCGGGCTCGGTGCCCGCCACGCTCCCGCATGACATGTACGAGCGCATCATGTCCCATCTGGACGGGCGCGGCATTCGCATCGTCGTGGACGCCGAGCGGGATCTGCTCACGCGCGTCCTGCCGTACCACCCCTTCCTCGTGAAGCCCAACAACCACGAGCTCGGGGACATCTTCGGGGTCACCCTGCGCACGCGTGACGAGGTCGTGCCGTATGCGCGCAAGCTCCAGGAGATGGGCGCCGTCAACGTGCTCGTCTCGATGGCGGGGGAGGGCGGCGTGCTCGTCTCCGAGACGGGCGAGGTCTTCCAGAGCCCTGCCGCCAGGGGCACCGTGGTCAACTCCGTCGGCGCGGGGGACTCCTCCGTCGCGGGCTTCCTTGCGGGCCTGATGGAGACCGGCAGCTACGAGGCCGCCTTCCGCATGGCGCTTGCTACGGGATCCGCCAGCGCGTTCTCGGACCACCTGGCCACGAGGCCGGAGGTGGAGGCGCTGCTCGCGGCGTCGTGATCGTCCGCCGTCTGGCGCGGGGCGATAACGCCCGGCGCTCGGACAGCTTAGCCGCACAGGGTGCGGCTGCAGAACTCGCGGCGGGCCCTATCGCCCCGCGCCAG
>ENA-UOOD01004966-UOOD01004966.1-human-gut-metagenome-genome-assembly--contig:-CS67-NODE-4966-length-9984-cov-4.624534_pt1 | contig 9984 bp, 6 predicted proteins | sample MGYA00242464_ERZ724011 | MGnify/ENA metagenome assembly ERZ724011 | reverse complement strand
TCCTCGGCAATACCACTTCCCGTATCACTGACAATGAATTGGTGGGTGTGTGCTCCGCGCTTTTTAAAGTCTAACCAGATTTTACCACCTTCAGGGGTAAACTCGGCTGCATTATTCAGCAAATGGAGAAGAATACGTTCAAGTTGCTCCGGATTGGTCTTGACACTGAGTTTCGGAGCATTCACGGCAGTGGCTATGTCTGGCTTCAGACCGCTTTTTATCTTATCCATAACACTTTCACAGAAAGTGTTGATATTGATTTCACGCATTTCGTATGCTTCAGAGAGCGTGCTTTCTAAATCGGACAACTCTTGAATGTGCTCAGCAAAGCCTTTCAGTGCACGGACGCCCGGTAAGGTAGTATCTAGAGTATTCAGTGTCGGCTCCATTTGTGAGGAGATATTCTGGATAAACTTAGTTTTCAGTTCATTGTGCTCATTGGCTATCTGTATGGCTTTCTTTTGTTTCCGGGTAAGAAGGACAAAACGAAGCAATACGATACCGGCTAATACCAGTGCGGTGGCCAGTAGTCCGGCAAGGATGCAAAGTCCGATGATAATGTACTGCTTGGCGGATAGTGAACTGTCTTTTTCCTCAATAGTTTTCAGGCTATCGTCATATTTACGTTTCAGCACGTTTAGTTCATCTTGGGCGGTAAGGGCTTTTACCGAGTCGCTCCAAAGAATGTATTTGTCGTACGTACGGGCTACCAGTCCGGCATTGTTTGCCTTGCGGGCAATATCGATCAAGGTTTTGTATGACTCGTCTACCTTTGCATAATTCTTCTGTTCCTTATATTGACTGATCAGACGGTTGATATAAGCATCTCCTTGTGAGTTCATCCCAAAGGTATAGTAGTAATTGGCTTGGGTGTAAAGCAAATCATTGTTGAGTGAATCATTTTTGGCTGCTTTGGCTGTCTCTTCCAATTTGACCAGTTGTTCTTTGGCACGGGCAGGATTCTTGAGGTTGATATACATTTGCAGGCGTTCCTTATTGATACGGAAACGCAGGTCGGGCATCGTCTTGCCACTTTTCTGCTCACCGTCTGTAACCAATAGTTCGGCACCGCGCAACAGTTCAAAAGCTTCTTTATAATAGTTTTCCCGATGGTAGAGAGCACTGGCGTTGACACCACATTCTACTGCTTTATCATACTTTGCCTGAGAGGAAAAAGCATTGTAAGCCTGGAGGAAAAGATAGCGGGCTTTGATATATTCTTTTTTTGCGAGACTTTCCTGTGCTTGTTTCATTAGTTCATCGGCACGGTTCTGTGAATAGGCTTGGCTGCAAATGCAGAAAGCGGCTAAGAAGAGTAGGGTAATTATCTTTCTCATATATGATTCATTTTATTTGCTTACAAAGTTAAGACATTCTTCTGTAGGTTGTACAAGAAAAGCGCTTAAAAACTTGACTTATTTCATTTTTCTGATGATTAGGGTACATGGAATTATATACTGTTCCGTGTTATCTCCATATCTTCTCCGTACTCGCTCCGTACCTCCTTCGTATCTATAGAGTACGGAGCAACTACGGAGCGGGTACGGTGCAGGTACGGCTCGGGTAGGATAGATGGCAAGGATTAGTATTTGAAACTGCTCCCTCCCAGGAACTCACGCAGAAGTGATGTTGGCGGGATTTCCTTATCTTGTACCGGAGTAAAGTATTTGATGAATTTCAGTAACCGGTATGCTTCGGCATACTCCGGACAATTGCGTGGGACGCTGGTCAGTATCGGTTCAGCGTGGCAGCGCAATACGGCAAATTCAAACAGTAGTGCGGAGTTGAACATCACATCGGCGTTCTCCTGGTAAGGGAAGATCCATTTGTCTTCTCCGGCACGCACGCTGGGCCAGCGGGAGATGGTTTCGCGTGCCGAATATCCCCGATAGTTGAAGTCGCGGATGATACGGCGCAACAGGCGGTTATCCGTTGTGGGTATCCAGTTGTGGTCGTCCAGAGAAATGGTAGTCAGGGCAGATACATAGATCTTATATTTGTTTTCTGCCGGTATCTGCGGAGTGAGTTCCGGGTTCAATGCATGAATACCTTCCAGGATGAGGATGGTATGTTCGTCAATCCGTAACTTGTCCCCTTTGTATTCCCGTTGTCCGGTAGAGAAGTTGAAACTCGGTAGATCAATTTCTTCGCCTCGTAACAAAGCTTTCAGGTCTTCCTCGAACTTTTTGAGATCGAGTGCATACAACGATTCGTAGTCATAATCTCCGTTAGCGTCTCTCGGAGTGTCTTCGCGGTTCACAAAATAATTGTCTAGGGCGATGGGGTATGGGCGAAGACCATTTGTCATAAGTTGTACGGAAAGACGCTTGCTGAAGGTGGTCTTACCTGAAGAGGACGGGCCGGAGATAAGTACCAGTTTTACGCGGTTGCCATTTTCACCCCGATTATAGATATCATCGGCAATCTGAGCTATCTTTTTCTCTTGCAGTGCTTCTGCTACGTTGATTAAATCAGTGGCATGTCCTTCTTCACAGGCGAGGTTAAAGTCACCGACATTGCTTAATCCCATGATATAATTCCAACGCAGATGTTCCTTAAATACATCCAGCATTTTTTCCTGCTTGACGACTTCTTCCAATACATTAGGATTTTGCCTGTTGGGAATGCGAAGCAACAGCCCATCGTAATATTTCACAATGTCGAACAGCCAGATAAAGCCGGTGCTGGGCAGTAGATTACCATAATAATAATCAATCGTATCTTCTAATGAATAATAATAGGTATAGATAGAGCCGGAAGTTTCCAGTAACTTTACTTTGTCTGTCATCCCCCGTTCATTAAAGATGCGCACAGCTTCGGTTGTGTGACATTCCGTGCGGCGGTAGGTGATGTTTTTGTCTATGATTTCCTGCATGCGCTTTTTAATGGCGGATACATCTTCCAGCGTAATTGTGCGCCCAATGCGCAAGTTGCAGAAGTAGCCTTTGGATACAGGGTGTTCTACAAATAGTTTGCCGTCCGGAAACAATTCGTTGACAGCTTTGTACAGCACAAAGCAAAGACTGCGCACATACGTCCGCAAACCGGAAGAGTCACGTATATCGAGGAATTCTACATCTTTATTATTGTATACCCGGAAGTTCAGCCCTTCGGATCGGTTATTAACTTTTGCACTGACAACCTGATAGGGGAAATTAAGATTAAAACCGTAATAAATATCCAAAAGTGAACTCCCGATGGGGAATTCTTTAGAAATATTATTATTTTTGCAACAAATTTGTAACATGTGTTTCATGACGTCTCCTTTTTAGGTGATTAATACGTTAAATATAGATATAATAACAGATGTGGCATAAAACCTTCTAATTAATTAAAGATGGAATATTCTTTTTATGATTTTTTAAAGCTGCTTGGCTCGCTGGCATTATTCCTGTACGGAATGAAGATAATGAGTGAAGGACTTCAAAAGTTTGCCGGTGACAGGCTCCGGAAAATTCTAACGGCAATGACTACCAACCGGGTAACCGGTGTACTGACGGGTGTGCTGGTCACAGCACTGATTCAATCCTCTTCCGCAACTACCGTTATGGTAGTGAGTTTTGTAAACGCTGGACTGTTAACTTTATCCCAATCCATCGGCGTAATAATGGGAGCCAATATCGGTACTACCGTTACAGCATGGATTATTTCGGCGTTAGGTTTCAAAGTTGATATAGCTGCTTTCGCACTTCCTCTACTGGCCTTCGGCATTCCTCTTCTCTTTTCTCAAAAAAGTCATCGTAAGTCTATCGGTGAATTTATTTTCGGTTTCTCTTTCCTATTTATGGGACTTTCCATGCTGCAATCCAATGCGCCGGATTTGAAAGCAAATCCGGAAATGTTGGCCTTTGTGCAAAGCTATACCGATATGGGATATATTTCTATTCTGTTGTTTGTGTTTATCGGTACTATCCTGACTATGATTGTGCAGGCATCGGCGGCAACGATGGCAATTACGCTTATCATGTGTGCTAATGGATGGATTAGCTTTGAATTGGGGGCTGCATTGGTATTGGGAGAGAATATCGGTACCACCATTACTGCCAATCTTGCCGCATTGACCGGTAATACGCAGGCGAGGAGGGCTGCATTGGCTCATTTGGTGTTCAATGTCTTCGGCGTTATCTGGGTACTTTGCCTTTTCACTCCGTTTACGAGTGCCGTATCTTGGTTTGTGGAAAATGTGATGGGAACGAAAGATCCTGCCGTAGCTGTTTCATTTAAGTTATCGGCTTTCCATACTTGCTTTAATATCTGCAATGTATTGCTGCTGATCTGGTTTGTAAAACTGATAGAGCGTACGGTTTGTGCCATCATTCCGCAGAAAGAAGCTGATGAGGAATATCGTCTCCGCTTCATTTCCGGTGGCATGCTTTCTACAGCGGAGCTTTCCATTTTGCAGGCACGCAAGGAAATTCATCTGTTTGCGGAACGTACTCACCGTATGTTCAATATGGTACAGGACTTGTTGCATACGGATAAGGACGATGATTATAATAAGCTGTTCAGCCGTATCGAAAAATATGAGAATATCAGTGATAATATGGAGTTGGAGATAGCCAATTATCTGAACCAGGTGTCTGACGGGCGTTTGAGTTCGGAGAGTAAGCTTCAGATTCGTGCAATGCTTCGTGAAGTAACTGAAATTGAGAGTATCGGTGATAGCTGTTATAATCTTGCGCGTACTATCAATCGCAAGCGTCAGACTAATCAGGATTTCACGGAAAAGCAATATGACCATATTCACTTTATGATGAAACTGACGGATGATGCGTTGGCACAAATGATTGTCGTTGTAGAGCGTTCCGAGCATCAAAGCATCGACGTGAATAAGTCATTCAATATTGAGAATGAAATTAATAACTATCGCAATCAGCTGAAGAATCAGAATATTCTGGATGTGAATAACAAGGAATATGATTATCAGATGGGCGTTTACTATATGGACATTATCGCCGAATGTGAGAAATTGGGTGATTATGTGGTGAATGTAGTAGAGGCTAGTAGTGATGTAAAAGAAAAGAAAGCGTCTTAGGACGCTTTCTCAAATTCTTCTTTTCCAACTCCGCATAGCGGGCAAACCCAATCTTCAGGAAGATCTTCAAACGATGTTCCCGGCTCAATGCCATTTTCCGGATCGCCCAGCTCTGGGTCGTAAACGTAGTCACAAACGGTGCAAATGTACTTGTCCATAAAACTATTTTTTAGGTTTTCTGTATAAATAACAATAAATCCCGCCTTTTTGTTTCTGGTTTTGCTTTGAAAGAGATATATTTGTTTCGTATTTATTGTAAATGAACTCTTTATGACGATACTAATTCTGGTCGGTATGGCGGTGCTTGTAGGAGTACTGTTATTATATGTATTTGAACTTGGTAGAAGTAGACGCCTGCTGCTTAAAGCAGGAAATGCCAGGAAAGCATTACGCGGTTCCGAAGAACTGTTTCGTTCTATTATGCAAAATGTCCATGCTTTTATTCTTTTGATAGATAGGGATTTTGTAGTAACCCGGACGAATTACTATGATATCACCAAAGCCCATCAACCGGAAGGCAGATTGGCTCGTGTGGGAGATTTATTGCGTTGTAACAATGCATTGTCTGCCGAAGGCGGTTGCGGAACACATGAACTTTGCGGCAGTTGTCCTATCCGAAAGAAGATTGAGGAAACATTTCGTGCTAAAAGTAGCTTCACGGATTTAGAAGCTATACTCGATATACGGGATAGGAGGGGCGAAGTGGCCGAATGTGATACGTATGTTTCCGGTGAATACATGGAAATAGACGATAAGGAGGGTATGGTAATTACTGTACATGATATTACCCGACTGAAGAAAGCGGAAGCGGAATTGAACAGAGCCCGTGAAAAAGCGGAAAATGCAGATCGCTCCAAATCAGCTTTTCTTGCCAATATGAGCCATGAGATACGTACACCGTTGAATGCCATTGTCGGTTTCTCTGAATTGCTGGCTTCTGCCAGTACGGAAGAGGAGAAGGCGCAATTTCTGGAAATAGTGCATTCTAACAACGAGTTGTTGCAGCAGTTGATTGCTGATATTCTTGACCTTTCAAAAATAGAGGCAGGTACATTGGAATTTACATTCTCGGAGGTAGATGTCAATCAGTTGATGTTTGATATAGAACAATTGTTCCGTATGAGACTGGAAGATAAATCTGCCGTTATTCAGATTATCAGGCAAACACCTCCCGATGAATGTGTTATGTATACCGATAGAAATCGTTTGCAACAAGTGGTTTCCAATTTTATGACCAATGCTGTGAAGTTTACAGATGAGGGTAGCATTACTTTTGGCTATAATCGTTGTGCTGAAGGTCTTTATTTTTATGTGAAAGATACCGGAAGTGGTATCCCGGAAGATAAGGTAAATCATATTTTTGAACGCTTTGTCCGGGTAGAACAGAATAAGAAAGGTACCGGTCTGGGGCTGGCTATCTGTGAAATGATTATCCGTAAGTTGGGTGGAAAGATTGGTGTGGAGTCTGAATACGGTAAGGGATCTACATTCTGGTTTACCCTCCCGATTAATGGACGCCAGATTAAGGAACAAGGCACGGAGATTGATGGCAAGACTAACTTATAAAAAGATTTAATAACATTCGCTATCCCAAATTAATATTGTATTTTTGCGGCTCTTAATTAAAGCTAACAATTTGCATGACTGCAATGAAGGATGATTTTTATCATGGCGGACTTACTGACGACGAAGTAAGAAAAAGCCGCGAAAAGTACGGAGTCAATCTGTTAACGCCCCCCAAGCGTCCCTCCCTGTGGAAGTTATATCTTGAAAAGTTTGAGGATCCTGTTGTCAGGGTGCTTTTAGTGGCTGCACTATTTTCTTTGATCATCTCGATCGTAGAGAATGAATATGCCGAGACAATCGGTATTATTGCCGCTATATTGCTGGCTACGGGAATCGGTTTCTTCTTTGAATATGACGCCAATAAAAAATTTGATCTGCTGAATGCAGTAAATGAGGAAACTTTGGTGAAAGTTATCCGTAATGGTCGTGTGCAGGAAATTCCTCGGAAAGATGTGGTGGTAGGAGATATTATTGTCCTGGAAACAGGAGAAGAAATACCGGCTGACGGTGAACTGCTGGAAGCCATATCTTTGCAGGTGAATGAATCAAATCTGACCGGTGAACCCGTTATAAATAAAACAACTGTAGAAGCGGATTTTGATGAAGAAGCTACGTATGCTTCCAATCGTGTGCTGCGTGGTACTACCGTTGTGGACGGTCATGGGACAATGCGAGTGCTCAGTGTGGGCGATGATACGGAAATCGGAAAAGTGGCCCGACAAAGTACGGAACAGAGTACGGAACCTACTCCCCTGAACATACAGCTTACCAAACTTGCCAATCTGATTGGTAAGATCGGCTTCTCGGTGGCCGGACTGGCATTTGCCATTTTCTTTATTAAAGATGTAATACTGGTATATCCTTTTTCAACCTTCCACACTTTTGCAGACTGGCTTCCGGCATTGAAAGCTACCCTGCAATACTTTATGATGGCAGTAACCCTGATTGTGGTTGCAGTGCCCGAAGGGTTGCCGATGAGTGTGACGCTCAGTCTGGCATTGAATATGCGCCGTATGCTTTCTACCAATAATCTGGTTCGCAAAATGCATGCTTGCGAGACGATGGGGGCAATTACAGTGATTTGTACGGATAAGACGGGTACATTGACTCAGAATCTGATGCAAGTTTATGAACCGAGCTTCTATGGTTTGAAAAATGGTGGAGAAGTCGGTGAAGATGATATCAGCAAACTGGTGATAGAAGGTATCAGTACCAATTCTACTGCTTTTCTGGAGGAGATAGCCGAAGGTGAAAAACCGAAAGGAGTCGGAAACCCGACAGAGGTAGCCTTGCTTTTATGGTTGAATAGCAGGAATCGGGATTATCTGGAATTACGTGAGAATGCTCCGGTTGTGGATCAGTTGACTTTCTCTACCGAACGTAAATTCATGGCGACTTTGGTGAAGTCTCCTTTGATGGGTAAGAAGGTATTGTACGTGAAAGGTGCTCCTGAAATTGTTTTAGGCAAATGTAAGGATGTTATTCTGGACGGCAAACGGGTAGATGCGGTAGAGTATCGCTCTACGGTAGAAAAACAATTGCTGGGTTATCAGAATATGGCGATGCGTACTCTTGGTTTTGCTTTCAAGATCGTGGAAGATACGGATACAAGGGATTGTGTGGAATTGGTTGCCGATCATGATTTGTCATTCCTGGGTGTGGTTGCTATCAGTGATCCTATCCGTCAGGATGTGCCTGCGGCAGTCTTGAAATGTCAGTCGGCCGGTATCGATATCAAGATTGTTACGGGAGATACACCGGGTACGGCTACGGAAATAGCACGTCAGATTGGTTTGTGGAAATCGGAAGATACGGAACGCAACCGGATAACAGGGGCTGCTTTTGCTGAACTGACGGATGAAGAAGCACTCGACCGTGTGATGGATCTGAAAATAATGTCGCGTGCGCGTCCTACAGACAAGCAACGTCTGGTGCAGTTGTTACAACAAAAAGGTGCAGTGGTAGCCGTAACGGGAGACGGTACGAATGATGCTCCTGCACTGAATCATGCACAGGTAGGTCTTTCTATGGGTACGGGAACGTCTGTGGCCAAGGAAGCCAGTGACATAACCTTGCTTGACGATTCCTTCAATAGTATCGGTACTGCCGTGATGTGGGGACGCTCGCTATACAAGAATATCCAGCGCTTCATTGTCTTCCAGTTGACTATCAATTTTGTGGCTTTGCTTATCGTTTTGCTTGGTTCGTTGATAGGTACGGAATTACCGCTGACTGTAACTCAAATGTTGTGGGTAAATCTTATTATGGATACTTTTGCTGCTTTGGCTCTGGCTTCTATTCCGCCCAGCGAGAGTGTTATGCAAGAGAAACCGCGCAGTAGCAGTGACTTTATTATTTCGAAAGCCATGCGCTCCTATATTTTAGGTGTAGGTGGTGCTTTCCTGATTATACTAATGGGAATGTTGTATTGGTTTAATCATGCCGAGGGCGGTATGACACCGGAACGTTTGACCATATTCTTCACATTTTTCGTGATGCTGCAATTCTGGAACCTTTTCAATGCACGTGTGTTTGGTACTACAGACTCCGCTTTCAAAGGGATTTCCAAATCGTATGGTATGGAACTGATAGTACTTGCTATTTTAGTAGGACAGTTCCTTATAGTACAGTTCGGTGGTGCCGTATTCCGTACTGTGCCGCTTGATTTAGTCACTTGGGTGATTATTATTGCTTCCACTTCACTGGTATTATGGGTGGGTGAGGCGATACGTTTCATCCGACGTTTAACTCAGAAATAAAATGAAAGAAAAAGGAATTAAAAACCTTATTATCGATTTTGGTGGCGTATTGATTGACTTGGACCGCCAGCGTTGTATTGAGAATTTTGCAAAGTTAGGCATGCCCAATGTAGAGACTATGCTTGATGTTTGTCATCAGCAAGGTTTCTTCTTACAGCATGAGAAAGGACTGATTACCAGTGCGGAGTTTCGGAATGCGATTCGTGAGCAAATAGGGAAGGTAGTGACCGATGCCCGTATAGATGCTGCCTGGAATAGTTTTTTGGGAAGTATTCCTACCTATAAGTTGGATTTGTTGTTGAAACTGCGTGAGAAATATGTAGTCTATCTATTGAGCAACACCAATGAAATTCACTGGAAATGGTCCTGCAAGCATGCTTTTCACTATAAGGCTTTCCGGGTAGAAGATTATTTTGAGAGAATTTTCCTTTCTTATGAAATGAAGATGGTGAAACCGGACGTTGCCATTTTTGAGAAGCTGTTGGAGGAAACAGGCATAGATCCGAAAGAAACTTTCTTTATAGATGATTCTACTGAGAATTGTCGTGTTGCGGAAACATTGGGTATTTCTACCTATACGCCGAAAGAATGTGAAGTCTGGAGTCATCTGTTTAATTAACCATT
>ENA-UOOD01004959-UOOD01004959.1-human-gut-metagenome-genome-assembly--contig:-CS67-NODE-4959-length-9992-cov-16.449935_pt1 | contig 9992 bp, 9 predicted proteins | sample MGYA00242464_ERZ724011 | MGnify/ENA metagenome assembly ERZ724011 | reverse complement strand
CGCCCAGAATGCCGGAGACGAGGAACTCGGCCACGCCCTGCACGCCGACCAGCAGCACCACGAACATGAAGGGGTTCGCAGCGCCCTTGACGGAGACAAGGTTCTGCACATAGTCGCAGCCATAGAAGGCCAGCACGATGTAGCCCATGAAGAACAGGGTGTTCAGGGCCGGGGCGCACATGGCGCTGACGATGTAGCTCCAGGTGCCGGGCTTGTCAAAGCGCTTGATGGCGTTGAAGATCAGGCCCACGCACAGGCCCATCAGCACGCGCATGCCCACGCACAGGATGAAGGTGTTGACCGGGCTCACCTGGAACAGGGCACCCGTCATGGCCGAAGCACCGGTGATGGCGTCATAGAAGCTCACCGCGCCGAATACAGCGCCCAGCAGCGCGCCCACGGCCGGGCCCATGGTGATGGCACCCACCGCAATGGGAAGGGTGAGAAAGCTCATGTACAGCGGGCCCACCGGCACACTGCCGAGGCCGACCAGTTTCATGACCAGTTCAATGGCGACAAGCAGCGCCACGCGGGTAAGAGTCTTGGTGTTTTTCATAATTCAATTTTCCTCCTGCTGCCGTTCCGCCCGATACGTCGGATACGGCGCAAACCTGCCCGCTCTATGCGGGTTTTGGGTTGATATTCAAACAATGGAGCGCGTGTTGTCAGGGCGTGTTCCAAATGGGGAAAGCTCAGTTGTCGCCGGGGAAGCGGATGCCCGCATTCCGGCGCGCCACGGTCAGCACCCGGCTGACCGCAATGGAGGTATCCTGCATCCGGGTGCAAAGCTCCTGGTCGCCGCCTTCCAGCGCACGGGCAAAGGCTTCGAACTCGGCCGCCTGCCGGGGCCTGCCACCGTTCAGGTTGTAGTGCTCCTCCTTGCCCTCGTTGGGGTGGAAGGTAACGCCGCCGCAGAAGTTGGCAGTGGATTTCTGCAGAATATAGCCCTTCGTACCCTGAATGACATACCGGGCCGGGGCGGCGCAGTCCTTGGCGGCGATGCTCACCGCACGGAAGCCGCTGTACTCCATGGTCAGGATGCCGCTGGTGTCGATGCTGCGCTCAATGTTGGCGGTGTACTTCACCTGATTCGGCTCACCGAACAGGCCCACGATGTAGCTGACATTGTACACGCCCAGATCCATCAGAGCACCGCCGGCGCAGTTCGGGTCGAACACCGGCGGGGTCTCGCCCTTGCAGAAGGCGTCGTACCGGCTGGAATACTGGCTGAAATTGCACTGCACCAGCTTCACCGTGCCGATGCGGGGCAGCAGCTCCCGGATCTTTGCATAGTTCTCAAGGTACTGGGTGGTGACGGCCTCAAACAAAAACACCTTTTTGTGCCGGGCCAGGTTCACCAGTTCTTCGGTCTGTGCCGCCGTGGGGGCCATGGGCTTTTCCACAATGACATGTTTGCCTGCCTCCAGCGCCACGCGGGCGTAGCGCACATGCTGCAGGTTCGGCACCGCGATGTACACCACATCCACCCACTGCAGCAGCTCCAGAAAATTGGTTGTGTGCTGGGGCACGCCGTACTGCCCGCACAGGCTCTGGGCCAGCTCGGCGCTGCGGGGCGTCGAGCAGATGGCCTGCACCGTGAAGGGCGTATGCTCCACGAGCCACGGCAAAAATTCCTGCACGATCTTGCCCGTGCCAAGAATGCCTAATTTCATGTTGTTCTCCCTATCCTATCGTCTCTCGTCAGCCCGTCCGTGCTTCGTCGGCCCGCTCGCAGCGGGTGCGCTTTCTGGGGTAGCGCTGTCTGGCGCGGCCATGCTGGTTCTGCGGGCCATAATGCCTGCCGCCCGCACTGTGGTGCTGGGGCTGCTGAGCGTTGAGCTGATACAGCAATGCCAGACCCTTCATCAGCAGTTCCGGGTCATAGGTCAGCGGGTGGCGGCACAGCGGCGTGACATACTTTGCCAGGCCCCCGGTGACCACCAGCGTAGCCGGGCGGCCCAGTTCTTCTTCGATGCGCTGCACCATGCCGTCAATGAGCACGGCCGTGCCCATCACCGAGCCGGACAGCATGCACTTTTCGGTATTGGTGCCGATGGCACTTTTGGGCGAGCCGAGATGCACCTGCGGCAGCTGGGCACAGCGTTCGCCCAGAGCCCGCAGCCCGGTGGAAAGCCCCGGACAGATGACGCCGCCCCGGAACACCCGGTCCTCATCCACCACGTTGAAGGTGGTGGCGGTGCCAAGGTCTACCGTGACCACCGGCAGCGGAAAGTTCGCCGCCGCATAGGCCGCATCCACAAGGCGGTCCTTGCCCACAGAGCCGGGTTCATCCACCCCCATGGTCAGGCCGGTGCGGATGTCCGGCGACACGATGACCGGCTTTTTGCCGGTGTAGTGACGGGCGCACTCGGCCAGTGCACCGGTGATCTGGGGCACCACGCTGGTGAGCACAGCGCCCTCAAAGCGCATGGGCCGTTCCGGGTGGCGGCGATGCGCAAAAATTTTATCCATTTCGGCACGATATTCAGCAGCCGTACGGGTGCGCACCGTGTCCATGCGCGCCACAAAGCATACACGTCCGTCCCGAATGCCCCCCAGGGCGACGGTGGTGTTGCCTATATCAATGGCTAAGATCATAATTCTGTTTTCCTTTTACAGTGCGGTTTAGCGGTGTGCCGGGAGCTTTCTCCTCAGACACGATTCGGGCCATTCCATCGCCCGCCCTATTGCCTACGGCAACAGGGTCCCACCCCAGCGGACGGTCTTCGGAGAAACTTCCGGTCCGCCGCTGGAGCCTGTCTATTCTTTATCAATCCGTATTTTACCGCATTTTGACCCAGGATACAACCCCGCCGAAAGATTTTGTTGTGCTGGCGGAACTTTTGCATTATACTAAGGGAAGATATGTGGAAACAGCACGTTTTTGCAGGAGGTTAGACCAATGGATCTGAAAGGCAAATGCGTCCTTCTGGGCGTCACCGGCGGCATCGCCGCTTATAAAATGGCCAATGTGGCCAGTGCACTGCGCAAGCTGGGCGCGGACGTGGAGGTCATCATGACCAAAAATGCCACCCAGTTCATCACCCCGCTCACCTTCGAGACCCTCACCGGCCACAAGTGCATGGTGGACACCTTTGACCGTGACTTCAAGTTCGAGGTCACCCACATCTCGCTGGCCAAGAAGGCGGACGTGATCCTGGTGGCACCGGCCACCGCCAACGTCATCGCTAAAATGGCCCACGGCATCGCCGACGACATGCTCACCACCGTGGTGCTGGCCGCCAAGTGCCCGAAGCTGGTCTCCCCGGCCATGAACACCGGCATGCTGGAAAATCCCATCACGCAGGACAACATCGCCACGCTGCAGCGCTATGGCTTTACGGTCATCCCGTCCGAGAGCGGCGTGCTGGCCTGCAAGGATGTGGGCAGCGGCCGCCTGCCGAAGGAAGACGTGCTGCTCGAGTACATCCTGCACACCATCGCCCGGCCCAAAGACCTGGCTGGGGTGCGGGTGGCCGTCACCGCCGGGCCCACCCAAGAGTCGCTCGACCCGGTGCGCTACCTGACCAACCACTCCACCGGCAAGATGGGCTACGCCCTCGCCCGTGCCGCCGCCATGCGCGGTGCCGAGGTGACCCTCATCCACGGCGAGACCGCCCTGCAGCCGGTCAAGTTCACCACCGACGTGCCGGTGACCACCGCCCAGCAGATGTACGAGGCCGTCACCAGCCGCTTTGCCCAGACGGATGTGCTCATCATGGCCGCTGCCGTGGCCGACTACCGTCCCGCCGTTGTGGCCAATGACAAGATCAAGAAAAAGGACGGCGACATGTCCATTCCGCTGGAGCGCACGCCGGACATCCTGGGCACCATCGGCCCGCAGAAGACCCACCAGTTCCTGTGCGGTTTTTCCATGGAGACCCGCGACCTTGTGGAAAACTCCTCTGCAAAGCTCACCAAAAAGAATCTGGACATGGTGGTGGCCAACAACCTGAAAGTGGCCGGGGCCGGCTTCGGCGTGGACACCAATGTCGTCACCCTCATCACCCCGGACGGTGCCCGGGAGCTGCCGCTGATGAGCAAAGCCGACGTGGCAGACGCCATTCTGGATGAGATCCTGAAACGGCGCACAACGTAAGAAAAATGGCTGTTGCGATGCAACAGCCATTTTTCTTACTTCTCTTTCCGTGCAAACACGATGCCGATGGTGCCCGGGCCGGAGTAGCCGCCGATGGTGGTGCCGATGTCGGTCTCATAGCACTCGGCAAAATTGCCGTATTTTTTCAGGCCTGCCTTCACGGCGTCCATGCAGCCGGGCTTCGGCTGGCAGGAGGAGATGAACACGAGCCCGTCCTCGATGTCGTCCCGGTCTGCCAGACGGTCGGTGATGTACTTGCCCACGCAGATGGGCAGGCTGCCGCGGTACTTTTTGACCACCTTCAGCTCGCCGTCAATGACTTCCAGCGCCGGTTTGATGCCCAGCAGGTTGGCCCCAAAGGCCAGCACACCGGAGCAGCGGCCGCTTTTGGCCATGAAGTCCAGCCGGTCCAGCACAAAGCTCAGCTCCACCCGCCTGGCCAGGCTCTGCAGCCGCATGGCGATGTTGCGGGGCGGCAGGCCGTCGGCTGCCCACTTGGCCGCCTTCAGCACAAGATAGCCCTGCCCGGTGCAGATGTTCTGGCTGTCCACCACATAGACGTTTGCAAAGTCCTCTGCGGCCAGCTTTGCGTTCTGGTAGCAGGACGAAAGCTTGCTGCTGACCGAGATGTGGATGACCGCGTCGTAGTCCCCCGTGTAATTGCCAAAGAATTCGGCGTACTCCACCAGATTCGCCGCGGCGGATTTCGGCATCTTGCCGCCGCCGTTCACATAGGTGAACACATCCGCCGGGTGGATGGTGACGCCGTCCAGATAGCTGTCCTCGCCCATCAGGATGTGCATGGGCATCAGGGTGATGTCCCATTTTTGCAAAAGTTCGGCAGACAGATCGCAGGTGCTGTCCGCAGTGATCTTGATCTTCACGTTGCTGCTCCTTTTTCAGATGGTTTCGTTCCCTTTTATTTTAGCACAGATGCTTCAAAATTGTGAAGTATTTCCTTCTCGCAAATGTAAATCTTTTATGAATCCCGGTTTTCTTGTACACATATCACAAAATCAGAAAAGGAAATATGGTTCTTTCCGAAAATTCGATTTTTCCTGTTTATTTTGTGCGCCAAAAATTATATAATAAGATGTATCCCAAACGAATGGATGGAATCGGCCTGCTCTGCAGCCGTTAATTATTTGGAGGTTGCCTTATATGTTCATGTACACCGATTACAACCAGCACCTGCTGGACAATGTAAAAAAGATCCACTTCATCGGCTGCGGCGGCAGCGGCATGTACCCGCTGATCCAGATCCTTGCGGCAAAAGGCTACGAGATCTCCGGCAGCGATGTGCTGGACGGCAGCATCATCCGCTATGAGCGGGAGATGGGCGTGAAGGTCAGCCTGGGCCACAGCGCCGACAACGTCATTGGCGTGGATCTGGTGGTCTACTCGGCAGCCATCTCCAAGGACAACGTGGAGCTGAATGCCGCTTCCTCCTACGGCATCCCCACCATCGAGCGCAGCGTGCTGCTGGGCTATGTGAGCCGCCTGTACAAGCAGAGCATCTGCGTGTCCGGCACCCACGGCAAGACCACCACCACCTCCATGATCACCACCGCACTGGAGCTGGCCGGCCGCGACCCCTCCGCCGTCATCGGCGGCAAGCTGCCCCTCATCAACGGCTACGGCAAGGCCGGCAAGGGCGATGATATCGTCATCGAAGCCTGCGAGTTTGCCGAGACCTTCCTGAAGCTGACCCCCTACCTGTCCGTGGTGCTGAACATCGACAACGACCATCTGGACTACTACGGCAGCATGGGCGAGCTGAAGTTCGCCTTCAAGCGCTTTGCCCTGATGACCCAGTTCATGATCTTCGCCAACGCCGACGACAAGAACACCATGGACGTCATGTACACGCTGGACCGCCGCGTGCGCACCTTCGGCATCAAGAACGACGGCGACTATCAGGCCCTGAACGTGAACGAATACAAGCCCGGCTTCTTCGAGTTCGACCTGAAGGAGTGGAGCAAGATCACCGGCCACATCCGTCTGGCCGTGCCCGGCTACCACAACATCTACAATGCTCTGGCCATGTGCGCGGTGTGCCGCTTTGTGGGCCTGACCGTGGAGCAGTGCGCCGAGGCTGCTCTGAACTTCAAGGGCGCAGGCCGCCGCTTTGAGGTGTACGGCGAGTGCAACGGTGCGCTGGTCATTGATGACTACGCCCACCACCCCACCGAGCTGCGCGCCACCCTGAACACCGCTAAGGAGATGGGCTACAAGCGCCTGATCGCCGTCCACCAGCCGTTTACATACAGCCGCACCAAGATGCTGTTCAACGACTTCGTGGATGTGCTCAAGATCCCCGATATCACCGTGCTGACCCCCATCATGGGCAGCCGTGAGCCCAACGACCCCACCATCACCAGTGCAAAGCTGGCCGCGCAGATCCCCGGCGCTGTCCTCGTGGACGGCCTGAAGGAAGCGGCCGACTGGGTCAAGCAGAACGCACAGCCGGGCGACCTGGTACTCACCCTGGGCTGCGGCGATATCTACAAGGCCGGCAAGATGATGGTGGCCGACGCACAGTAACTTTTCCCTGATACGCAAACGAGGAACGACCGAATGGCCGTTCCTCGTTTTTTGTTCATTATATCAGTTCCGGGAGCACTTCTCCGCGTCGATGGCCAGCACGAACATCAGCACATAGAGCGCGTCGTCCGGGTCGGCAATGTCCAGAATGTAGGTGTCTGTCCAGTGGAAGATCTCTTTGGACACGGTGGCCACGGTGCGGCCGTCCGGGCCGGTGATGGTGTAGTCCCACTCGGCAAAGTCGCCCTCCACGTGCCAGCCGTTGAAGTCGATGTTGTACTTGGGTTTGAACCAGCTCCATTCTTTTTCCAGGTGGCCGATGCACGCTTCGCCCTCGTACAGCTCGAACCGGGGCCGCCAGGTCAGCACTTCCTGCTTCACGGTGCCCAGCTCGTGGGCCTCGTCCGCATCAAAAATTTTCAGGCAATGCCCCCAGGAAAGCTGCCCCTTGACCACATAGACGGTGTTCTCGTTTTCATCGTAGATGTCGTAGCTGTCAAACCAGGTAAATGCGCGCTGTTTAAAAAGCAGTTTCATCTTCCTCACCTCATAAAGAATACGATCCGGGACGGCATTTTGGTGCAGTTTTCTTTGAATATACCATCTTTTTCCGTTTTTCGCAATCCTCATGTAGGCACCGCAAAGCGCTTTCCCCGAACGGTGCCGGTTTTACTGCGGCATGCTGCTCTTTTTCGTCTTGTACTTCAGCGGCGTCTGCACCTCGGCGCGGATTTTTCCCAGATAAGTGCGGGTCTGCTCGGCGCCCTGCAGAATGGCTTCCACCTGCGCTTTCTGTTCCGGCGTCAGCGCGTCCTCGGCCAGCAGTTCAGCGTTGCCCTCGATGATGGTCAGCGGCGTTTTCAGCTTGTGGGACAGCTGGATGATCTGCTCCCGCTGCCGCTGTTCCATCGCCCACTGCTTCTGTAAGCTGCCGGTCAGGGCGTCACCCATGGTCTGCAATGCCTGCAAAGTGCTCTCGTACTCCCGCACCTTCGCGCCGGAAAACACCGCGCTGTCCAGATCCTTCCGTGCCACCGCCTGTGCTGCGGCGGTCAGCTTTTCGGTCTCCCGGGTCAGGAAGCGCCCGGTCCTGTGGGTGCTCCACACCACCGCGCCTACCAACAGCAGAATGCCCAGAATGCAGTGCACGGTCTGCATATCCGGCAGCACACCCCGCAGCGCAGGGTCGGCATAGGGCACGGCATAGTCAAATTGCAGCAGACAGACCGTTCCGTCCTGCAATTTTGACGTCATATAATACTGCGTGTAGCCAAAATGCCAGCGGGTTTTCCCCTGCCGGTTCTCCATTGCCCGCTGCAAGTGCCCGGCATCCATGTTGGTGGCCAGCACCTCGCTGCTGTCCGGCGCGGCAAACAGGGCGTACCGGCACAAGGAGTCCAGCTGCGTCTCGTCAAAAGTAGCGGCGGTCATGCCCGGTAAAACGTCCTGTGCGGCTTTCTGGCAGGCCTGTGCAGCTTGATTCGCGGGAAGAAACAGCCCGCCGTTCTGGATCCACAGCATCAGCACCAGCAGCCACCCCACCGCGACCAGCAGGCAGGCCAGCGCCGTGCGCACCAGATATTGCAGCAGCACGCTGCGCAGAGAGGTCAGTCTTCGCTTTTCCATCGGTATCCCACGCCCCATACGGTATTGAGCAGCTTTTCCGGCTCCGGCACGCCCGCAGCCCGCAGCTTTGCCCGGATATTTTTGATGTGCTGTGTCACGGCGGTGTCGTCCGCAGTGCCGTCAATACCAAAAACCGCTTCGTAAATTTGCTCCTTGGTAAAGGTCTGCCCGGCGTGCAGCGCCAGATACTCGCAGATGGCATACTCCGAGCGGGTCAAGGGCAGCGCCTTCCCCTCCACCGCCGCGCTCTTGGCCGACAGGTCAAACGCCACACCGCCGCGCACCAGCCGGTGCGCCGGTGTGCGGTTCTGCCGCCGCAGGTGCGCCGCCACCCGGGCCCGCAGTTCGGCCACCCGGAAGGGCTTTTGCAGGTAGTCGTCTGCCCCGATGCCCAGTCCTTCCAGCACGGCGGGCTCGTCCGCCCGGGCGCTCAGGAACAGGATGGGCGCTTCGGTCAGGCTGCGGATGCGGCGGCACACCGCAAAACCATCCTCGCCGGGCATCATCACATCCAGCAGGATGCAGTCTGCCCAGCGGCAGAGCGCCTCGGTGAGCGCCGCGCCGGAAAGCCGCGTTTCCACCCGGTGACCGTCCCGCTCCAAGGCGGTACGGATCAGCGTGCAGACCTCTAAATTGTCATCCACTGCCAGAATGTTAGCCACAAGATTCACCTCAACACGTTATAAACAAGGCAGGATGCCCCGTACAGCAGGTACACATGGGCGGGGTAGAACCAGTAGAACAGCCGCTTGTGCCCGCTGCCGCGCTGCCCGTTGTACAGCAGCATCAGCAGCACCGCCAGCACCCCGAACCACTCGTAGTAGTCGGTGAACATCTGCGTCCACACAAAGCCCTCCTGCCCGCAAACCGCCCGGAAGTTCAGGGCAAAGTCACACAGGAAAATGAGCAGTGCCCATACCGTCAGCTGCACGCGGCGATGACCTCGCAGGGCATACAGCAGCACGCCGCCCAGCAAAAAGCTCCAGCCGCCATCCGTGATGGTCGTCCACATGGGCAGCGGGCTGGTGATGACAAACGCCACGATTGTCGAGGCAATGGGCATCTCCTGCACCCCGGGAAAGAGCAGCAGAAAAACCACTACCACATACGGCCAGCACAAAACGGCGGCAATGGCAGCAATGCCCTTGGCGAATTTTTTCTCCCGCAGCCAGTCGATGCCCTGCCAGACGATGCACAGCAGCGCAAGATCCTGAAAAATGGCATTCAGCGGGTAAAAGTCATCCCCGCGCCGGAAGGCTTTGGCGTAGATCATAAAGAATTCCAGCGCCGCCATGGCTGTACCAATGGCCCAGATGCGGATAAAATACCGCTTGCGGTCATGGGTGTGGGCAAAGCCCTCCACCGTGCAGAACAGAAACAGCGGCGCACTGAGCCGCCCCAGCATACTGAACACCGTCGGGATGCAGCCGGTGAACTCGAAGAAATAATGAATGTGGTCCAGCACCATCAGCGCCAGTGCAATGGTCTTGAGCTGGGTACCGTCCAGCCCCTTTTTCGTCAATGTTTCCATAGAGATTCTCCTTTCGTTGTGCAAACAGTGTAACAGGAGAATCTGTAGAAAGTATAAGGTTCTGCCTTTATGATACTATTTTCTGCCCCGAAACGCAACAAAAAAGCCCTGAGACTTTCATCTCAGAGCTCTTTGTTAAGTCGGCGACTACCTATTTTCACGCGCCGTTTCCAGCGAACTATCTTCGGCACA
>ENA-UOOD01004944-UOOD01004944.1-human-gut-metagenome-genome-assembly--contig:-CS67-NODE-4944-length-10021-cov-8.397652_pt1 | contig 10021 bp, 9 predicted proteins | sample MGYA00242464_ERZ724011 | MGnify/ENA metagenome assembly ERZ724011 | reverse complement strand
GCACCTTGCCCGCATCGGTGGTCACCCATTCGCTCTCGGGAAGCACTTTCTTGTCGTCGGAGTAGAGCGCCACGATCACGTAGTCGTTGCGCAGGATGTCCAGCACCTGCGGGTCGGACCATACGCGGGCCTCCATTTCGCGGCAGTTGACGCATCCGTGGCCCGTGAAGTCGATGAAAAGCGGTTTGCCGACCTTGGCGGCGTATGCCTCGGCCTCCTTGAGATCGAAGAATCCTTCGAGGTTGTGCGGCAGGTGGAGGAAGTCGCTGTGTTTGGGTTTCTGTCCGTCGACGGTCAGCAGCATGCGCGCCTCGCCGCCTGCCGGGGCCGGTCCGGAGCCGTCCTGTTGTCCGATGACGAAGTCCTGCGTGTGCAGGGGCGGCAGGTAGCCCGAAAGACCTTTGAGCGGGGCGCCCCACATGCCGGGGACGAGGTAGACGACGAACGAGAAGGTGACGATGGCCAGCGCCAGGCGTCCTACGCCGAGGTAGGGCATGTCGCTGTCGTGGGCGAACTTGATTTTGCCCAGCAGGTAGAGACCCAGCAGCGAGAAGGTCACGATCCACACGGCGAGGTAGATCTCCCGGTCGAGCAGTCCCCAGTGGTAGGTCTGGTCGGCCACCGAGAGGAACTTCATGCCCAGCGCGACTTCGATGAATCCCAGCACGACCTTCACCGAATTGAGCCATCCGCCGCTCTTGGGCAGCTTCTTGAGCATCGAGGGGAAGAAGGCGAAGAGGGTGAACGGCAGCGCGAAGGCGACGGAGAAGGCCAGCATCGTCACGATCGGACTCCAGAACTCCCCGGCGGTGGATTTGATCAGCACCGAGCCGACGATGGGTCCGGTGCACGAGAACGACACCAGCACGAGTGTCAGGGCCATGAAGAAGATGCCGGCAAGGCCTTTGGAGTCGGCTTTGGAGTCGGTTTTATTGACCATCCACGAAGGCATCGTGATCTCGAACGCGCCGAAGAACGATGCGGCGAAGACCATGAACACCAGGAAGAAGAGGATGTTCGGGAGCCAGTGCGTGGCCAGCCAGTTGAAGATGTCGGCCGTCACGGCGTCGCCGCCCACCAGGCGGGTGATCAGGATGATCGCCGCGATGGGCAGCGTGTAGAGGGCAACGATGAAGAACCCGTACATGCCGGCGCGGATGCGGCCCAGCGCGGGGCTTCCGGAGCCTTTCATAAAGAACGAGACGGTCATCGGGACCATCGGGAAGACGCAGGGGGTCAGGAGGGCGGCGAAGCCCCACAGAATGGCTTCGATGATCAGCCCCCACAGCGAGCCGCCGCCTGCGGCGTCCTTCTGTGCGGGAGCGATTTCGGCCGCAGGGACGGTTTCCGGTGCCGCGGCGCTCTCCTTGGCCGGAGTTTCCGCGGGCTGCACGGCGGGCGTCGCACCTGCGGGCAGGGTGATCGTCAGTTCCGTGTCGTCGGGCGGCAGGCAGCTCGTATCGTTGCAGATCATCCATGCGAGTTCCGCTTTGACGGTCGCCTGCGGGGCCGTGAGTTTCACGCTCTGGGCGAACTGCGCCTTTCGGGCGAAGGTTCCGATCTCCATTCCGAACGTTTTGTCGTAGTGGCGTTCGGGACGGGTCAGCTGCTCGACGCCTCCTTCGAGGACGGCGCCTTCGCCCGGGGTGAAGGTGATCGTCGTGGCGTTGGGCCCGCCCTCGTAGGGTCCCATGTCGTACATGTGCCAGGGAGCCGGAATGGATGCTTCCAGCACGATCCGGTAGGTCTGGCCGTCGAGGTGCTGCACCGAACTTTTCCAGCTGACGCTCTGCGCCGAGACGGTCGTGACGATCATTGCGGCAAGGACCGGCAGGAGGGTGCGAATCAGTTTGTACATAGTCGTGTCGCTTTTTATATTTCGGACAAATATACGGTTTTTTTACGGATAAATTGCTACATTCGCACGATGATTCGAATCTCGCTCGTCATTCCCACCCACAACCGTGCCGCACAACTCGTTGCGGCGCTCGAATCCGTCGTGCGGCAGGATCTTCCGCGCGACGAGTGGGAGTGCGTGGTGGTGAGCAACAACTCCACGGACGACACCGAGGCGCGTTTCGCGGCCTTTGCCGCGGCGCATCCCGGGTGCAGCCTGCGGCTCGTCGCGGAGGAGGGACCGGGGGTGTCGTACGCCCGCAACCGCGGACTGCGGGAGGCGCAGGCGCCGCTGGTGGCCTTCATCGACGACGACGAACGGGTCAACGAGGGGTTTCTGCGCGCCTATCTCGAATTCTTCGAAACCCGTCCCGGGGCCGTCGTGGCCGGGGGGCGCATCGTCGCCGAATACCCCGCGGGACGTCCGGCGTGGATGTCGAAATACGTCGAAATGCCGATCGCCAATCCGATGGATTTCGGAGAGCGGGTGCGTCCGTTCCCGGCGGGACGCGTTCCCGGGGGCGGCAATATGGCTTTCCGCCGTGCGGGGCTGGCCGGTTACGGGGGGTTCGATCCGACGCTGGGGCGCGTGAACGGCGAGTTGATCGGCGGCGAGGAGAACGACTTTTTCGAACGTCTCCTGCTCGGCGGCGAGACGATCTGGTATGTGCCGGGGGCGGTGATGTGGCACATCATTCCGCCGGCGAAACTCACCGGAGCTTATTTTCGGCGGTTGAGCTACAACGTCGGGGTGAGCCAGCGGCTGCGGGCCGAAATCCGCTGCCGGCTGCCGAAGACCTTCGTGCTGGAGATCGCCAAATGGGCGGCGACGCTCGTGCTCTGCTGCACGATGCCGCCCCGCAAATCGCGGTGGCTGCTGCGCATGCGTCTGGAAATCAGCCGGGGGCTGTTCACGAAAATTAAAAATTAGGAGTTGCAGACTTTGGTCGCATGCGATAAGCCCCTCCCGAGGAAGGGATTTGGGGTGGGCAGAATTGTAAATACGGCAGAACGCCGTAAGAACGCCGGGCGATAGCGAATTCTCCGGAAGAAAATTGGTTGTGATTCCGGTATGCGCTGTTGTTTTAAATACAAAGGGCTGAACATTTGTTCAGCCCTTTGTATTTAAAACAGGTACTTTTCGTTTTTGACCTTGTTCACCAGCCGGTGGATGTCGGCCCAGGCCTCCTCGCCGAAGGTCGTGCCGACGACTTCGATCACCTTGCCGGCGGTGATGGCGCCGATCGTGCCGCACTGGCGCAGCGAAAGTCCGTCGCAAAGCCCCGCCAGGAATCCGGCGGCGTAGAAATCGCCCGCTCCCGTGGTGTCCACGCGCTTGGCCGCGGCCATGATGCCCACGTGTACGACCTCCTCGCCCTGTTTGATCAGCGCGCCTTTCGTGCCGATCTTCACGACGGCCAGTTCGCACATCTGCGAAATGGCCTGGAGGGCGTTCAGCGGCTCGGCCTCGCAGGTGAAGGTCTTGGCCTCGTCCTCGTTGGCGAAAACGATGTCGACGTGCTCGCTCATCAGCCCGCGCAGGAATTCGAGGTTCTCGGCCACGATGTTGAAGCTGGCCAGGTCGATGGCGACCTTCAGGCCGCACTTCTTGGCCGTACGGGCGGCCTTGAGGATCAGGTCGTGGTTCTGCACCAGATAACCTTCGACGTAGAGGCAGTCGTACCCCTCGAAAATCGACGGCTCGATCTCTCCGGCCGAGAGTTCGAGCGCCGCGCCGAGGTGGGTGACCATCGTGCGCTCGCCGTCGGCGGAGATCAGCGACACGCATTTGCCCGAACGTTCCCTGCCCCGGAAAATGATCGGCTCGATGCCCAGGTTGTCCAGCGCCTGCACGAAGAAGTCGCCCGTGGTGTCGGGGCCCACCTTGCCGATGAACCCGACGCTGCAACCCAGCTGCGCCATGGCGCGGATGGTGTTGCCGGCCGATCCTCCGAGCGAGAGGGAATAGGGGAGTCCGGCCACCGATTTCGAAATTTCGGTCTGGAGCCGGGTGTCCACGAGGCTCATCGAGCCTTTGGCTAATTTGAACCTCCCCAGCACGGAGTCGGTTTTCAGGTTGACCAGCATGTCGGTCAGGGCGTTGCCGATGCCAATTACGCGTTTCATTCGCTTATGTTCGGGTTTTTGTTGAATTCGTTTGCATTGCGGCCGTTCGCGGCGGGCAGGCGGAGCTGTCTAAATCGACAGGATTTTCACCAGTTCCAGCGCTCCGCGGTCGATGCCTTTGTCGTGTTTGATGGCCTTGGCGAAGGGCACGTAGACGATCTTGCCGTTCATCGTGCCGATCATCACGTTGCGCTGTCCGTCGAGGATCGCCTCGATGGCCGCTTCGCCCATGCGCGAGGCGAGGATGCGGTCCACGGCCGTCGGCGAGCCGCCGCGCTGGATATGGCCCAGAATCGTCACCCGCGCGTCGTACTGCGGGAACTCCTTCTTCACACGTTCGGCCAGCGCCGTGGCGCCGCCCGTCTTGGGATTCTCCGCGACGATCACGATCGCCGAGTTCTTGCTCTTGCGGAACCCGTGGTTGATCAGTTCCGCCAGCTGGTCGACCTCGGTCTCCATCTCCGGGATGATCGCCGCCTCGGAACCCGTCGCGATGGCGCTGTTGAGCGCCAGGTAACCCGCCGTGTGGCCCATCACCTCGACGAAAAAGAGGCGTTCGTGGCTCGACGCCGTGTCGCGCAGTTTGTCGACCGACTCCATGATCGTATTCAGCGCCGTGTCGTAGCCGATCGTCGAGTCCGTGCCTCCGAGGTCGTTGTCGATCGTTCCGGGAAGCCCCACGATCGGCACGTTGTATTCCTCGGCGAAAAGTCCCGCGCCGGTCAGCGATCCGTCGCCGCCGATCACCACCAGAGCGTCGATGCCCGCAGCCACCATGTTGTCGTAAGCCGCCTTGCGGCCTTCCACGGTCTTGAACTCCTCGCTGCGGGCGGTTTTCAGGATCGTGCCGCCCAGCTGGATGATGTTGCTCACGCTCTGCGATTTGAATTCAACGATCTCGTTGAATACCAAACCTTTGAATCCGCGCATGATTCCTTTTACGGTAAATCCGTTGTAGATTGCGCTGCGCGTCACCGCGCGGATTGCCGCATTCATGCCCGGCGCGTCGCCGCCCGATGTCAGAATGCCTATGCTCTTGATTCCGGCCATACTCTCATTTGTTAAAAACAAAACCGTTCAAAGGTACGAAAATATTTCAAAAATTTCAAAAATACGGGCGGCCCAAAAAGGATGCCGCCCGTATTTCCGGGAACTTTTTATTTTAACGCGAATGATTTCCGGCTTCGCTTACCGGGACCGGGCGGCGCTGCCGCGGGTCGTTTTTGCGCTGTCGGCGGCGTCGGTTTCCCGGCGGATCGTCACCGAGGCTTCGTCGCCGGTCTCGGAGGCTTTGACCGAGACCTTCCGGCCGTCGGCGTTGACCTGCAGTTCGCCCTGCTTCTTGTCGACGGTGATGTCGATGGATTTCGAGGGCACGGAGATGTGGAGCGTCTTGCGGCCCTCCTCGATCACGCTTTCGTCGTCGTAATCTTCCAGCAGGCGTTCGAGGGTGGTGGTGTCGCCGTCGATGACGATTTCGCTCTGGAACACCTGTTCGAGAACCCTGCGTTTCGTCCGGAACTTGTCGCCCACGTTCTCGCGGATGGCCACGCACGATACGGCGATGATCGAGGCCAGCCACAGCAGGAAGATGGCCAGCACGGTCTTGCCGCCGGGTTTGCGCGAGGCGATCAGGCACATCAGCACGTAGATCAGCAGGATGATGGGGATGAGCGTGGCCAGGATGCCCAGACTCGCGATCCAGATCGACACCGTGTTGCCGAAGACGGCGGGCGTGAAGAAACCCTCTCCGCCGACGATCAGGGCGAACATGCCGATGATCAGGGCGCAGGCCGCCATGATGAGTCCGAAGACGATGAACCCGGCGATGATTTTCAGCAGGATCAGCACCACCTTGCCGAAGACCGATACGACTTCGGCGACGATCGGTTTGGCCTTGGCGTCGGGTTCGGCGCAGGCCGTGGCGGTGGCCGCGGTGACCTCGCCGATGGATTGTGCGGTGATCTTCTCGCCGTTCATTTCGAGTTTCTGCCGCGCCGAACGGGCCGCCGGAACGGCGAACCACATGATGAAGTAGCAGATCAGGAAGATGCCGAACAGGTTGCCGAACATCGGGCTGAACCAGTGCAGGAAGGGAATCCACCCGAAGCAGGTGAACAGCAGGGGCAGAAACAGCCCGAGGCGCACCCACACGGGGTCGATGTCGAAATATTTGCCGATTCCGGCGCAGACGCCGCCCAGCTTGGCGTTTTCCGTGTCGCGGTAGAGCCGGCGGGGGATGCGCGGCGTGTCGCAGTGCAGGTCGCGGTCGACGCTCTCCCGGGAGATGTCCTCGGCCGAACCCATCTGCCGGATGATGTTCAGGATCAGCGGTTTCTCCACGATGCGGGTGTTGTCCTGCGCCGAGAGGATCAGTTCCGCGATGCGGGCTTCGATGTCGGCGACGATCTCCGCGCCGTCGGCCGTGTCCTTATAGGTTGTCTTGAGGCTTTCGAGATAGGTTTCGAGGGCCTCGTAAGCGTCGGCGTCCATCGTGAACGCCACGCCCGAGATGCTGCATTTTTTAACCTCTTTCATGGTTGTCGCGTCGTTTCGGAATTCAGAGTTTGCGGATGCTGCCGCCGCTCGACTTTTCCAGCGAAGTCCGGCAGTCGCCCGAGTAGCGGACCGACGAGCCGCTCGATGCGCTGGCGGTGAGTTTTCCGCTGCAATCGATCGAAGCGCTGGCGGCGCTCGACGTGTCGATCGTGGCGTTGACGGCCGAGAATTTTTCGGCGTTGAGTTTCGATGCCGAACTCATGTCGGCCCTGAACGTCCCGGCGGAACCTTCGAGGATGATTTTCGATGCGCTCGATGCGTCGAGCGAACAGCTTTCGGCCTCAATCGAGGCCTCGACCTTCGAGGCGCTCGATGTTTCGATGGTGCAGGAGACGGCTTCCACCGCGGCTTTGATCTTGGCGGCGCTCGAAGCCTCGATGCTGAATTTGCCGGCTTTGAGCGTCGTCTCGCCGATGATCTTCGAGGCGCTCGAAGCGTCGAGCGAGCGGATTTTCCCGTTGGCCGGGACGGTGATCGTGACGTTGCCGTTCTGGATGTTGTTCACCTTTTGATCGAGGGTGGCTTCGAGTTTGCCCTTGACGGCCCGGACCACCACCAGGTCGATCAGGTTGTCGTCGGCTTCGATGCGGATGTCCGACACCTTGTCCGAAATGACGACTTTCACGGCGCGCGAGGCTTCGATGCCGTCGAAATCGGGTGCCGGAACGGTTTTGGTGACGATCTTGCCGCTGCCCTTGATGTTTTTGCCCAGCAGGGGCGCTGCGACGCAGGCGACATAAGCGGTTGCGGAGAGGCACGCTGCGATCAGGACGGCTATCAGCAGGAGTTTTTTCATGGTTTTGTTTTTTGGGGGTTAATTGTTTTTTCCGTGGCGGATGAGTTGGATCTGTCCGACGAGTTCATCCCAGGCTTCGTCGAGCGTTGCGAGGTATTCGCGGCCTTTGTCCGTGAGCGTGTAGTACTTGCGGGGCGGACCCTGCGGGGATTCCTCCCAGCGGTAGGTCAGCAGTCCGGCATTTTTCTGCCGGGTGAGGATCGGGTAGAGCGTACCCTCGACTACGATCATCTCGGCCTGCTTGAGTTCGGCGATGATCTTCGGAGCATACGAGTCCTCGCGGGAGAGAATGGCGAGGATGCAGTACTCCAGAATTCCTTTGCGCATTTGCGCCTTTACGTTGTCTTCAGCCATGGTGCTATGCGTTTAACCTTTTGGGGGCTTTGGGAACGATCAGCCAGAGGATGATGTAAACCCAGAGCGAGAGACCTCCGAAGAAGATCAGGAGCAGGGTTGCGATGCGTACCAGTGATGTATCGAGTCCGAAGAATTCGGCCAGGCCGGCACAGACGCCTGCGATAATGCTGTCTTGGGAACGGAATAACCGTCTGTTTTCGTTCGTTGCCATGATTTTATCGGTTTTTGCTGTTGATATTGAATTTTCGGGCCGGCTCCTCGGGAATGACGATCCAGAGGATGATGTAGGCCCAGATCGAAAGTCCGCCGAAAAGGATCAGCAGGAGCATCAGCAGTCGGATCAGCGTCGGGTCGGAGTCGAAGTACGCGGCGAGACCCCCGCAGATGCCGGCGATCGAACGCTCGGTGCGTGAGCGGTAGAGTTTGCGCAGGGGCGGCTGTTCGGCGGATTCGATTCCGGTCCCTCCCTCGGCGGACTCGGACCGCTCCGCGCCGCGGGGTTCGCCGAAATCGGCCGGACTGCCCATCTGGGCCATCGTCGCACGGACGACGTCGAGCGTAATGACCCGCATGGGCGAGGCGACCCGCTCGCGGAATATCTCCGCCACACGGGCCTCGATGTCGCCCATCGTTTCGGCGTCACCCTCCGGCAGGCGCCGCCGGATGTCGTCGAAATAGCTGCCCAATACCCGGTAGGCGTCCTCGTCGAGGATGAATGCCACGGAGCCGATGTTTACGTTTACAGTCTCTTTCATGGTCGTAAAAGTATTGTCGCGGTTTGATGTTTTGCGGGTTTTACTATTATTACAATGCAAATATAATACGAATTTTAGTATTATGCAATACAAAGTACCTTATTTTTTGAAAATATTTTTCATACCTATATTTAGAACGGCGGCAATTTGGGGTTCGGGGGGGGTATGCGCCGGAGAGGAACTCGCGGTTCGGCGGGGTGTCTTCTCCTCCCTTTTCAAAGGGAGGCCGGGAGGGATTGTCTGTCTGGATGCGCGTCGCGCATATCGCCCGGCATAAAAAGGGGCCGGAGCATTGCTCCGGCCCTGGTCGTTATCGCTGCTGCGACAGTCGTTAGTCCTCGAATTTCGCCGAGAGGAACTCGCGGTTCAGACGGGCGATATGCGCAATGGAAATCTGCTTGGGGCACTCGGCCTGGCAGGCTCCCGTGTTGGTGCAGTTGCCGAAGCCCAGTTCGTCCATCTTGGCGACCATCGCCTTGGCGCGGCGCGCACCCTCGACACGGCCCTGGGGCAGTTTGGCGAGCGACGACACGCGGGCGGCGACGAAGAGCATGGCCGAACCGTTCTTGCACGTCGCGGCGCAGGCTCCGCAGCCGATGCAGGCGGCGGCGTCCATCGACTCCTCGGCGTCGGCCTGCGAGATCGGAATGGCGTTGGCGTCGGGCACCGAGTTCGTGCGCACCGAGATGAAGCCTCCGGCCTGCAGAATCTGGTCGTAAGCCGAACGGTTCACCACGAGGTCCTTGATGACGGGGAACGCCGCCGAGCGCCACGGCTCGATGGTGATCGTCGCGCCGTCCTTGAACTTGCGCATGTAGATCTGGCAGGTCGTGGCGCCCTGGCTGGGACCGTGGGCCTGTCCGTCGATGTGCAGCGAGCACATGCCGCAGATACCCTCGCGGCAGTCGTGGTCGAAGGCCACCGGCTCCTTGCCCTCGTGGATGAGATTGTTGTTCAGGATGTCGAGCATTTCGAGGAACGAGGTGTCGGCCGAAATGTTCTCCACCTTGTAGCTCTCGAAAGCGCCTTTGGATTTAGCGTCCTTTTGACGCCATATCTTTAATGTAAAATTCATGGTTTCGATTCGATATTAAAGTTCAACGTCAAATGGCCTTAATCTTTGTAGTTGCGCTGTGCGGGGTGCACGAACTCGAAGTTCAGCGGCTCCTTGGTGAGTTCCGGAGCCTGGTCCATGCCCTTGTACTCCCATACGGCGGCATATACGAAGTTCTCGTCGTCGCGCTTGGCTTCGCCCTCCTCGGTCTGGTGTTCCGTGCGGAAGTGGCCGCCGCACGACTCCTCGCGGTTGAGGGCGTCGCGGGCCATCAGCTCGCCCAGCTCCAGGAAGTCGGCCAGACGCAGCGCCTTTTCAAGTTCGACGTTGAAGTCGTTCTCCTTGCCTACGACCTTCACGTCCTTCCAGAACTCCTTGCGCAGGGCCTGAATCTCGGTGATGGCCTTTTCGAGGGACTCTTTCGTACGGGCCATGCCGACGTTCTCCCACATGATGTGGCCCAGCTTCTTGTGGATG
>ENA-UOOD01004940-UOOD01004940.1-human-gut-metagenome-genome-assembly--contig:-CS67-NODE-4940-length-10028-cov-19.422240_pt1 | contig 10028 bp, 4 predicted proteins | sample MGYA00242464_ERZ724011 | MGnify/ENA metagenome assembly ERZ724011 | reverse complement strand
AGCCTTCGGTCAGGAATCTGGTCTTCATCCTGTCCATAGTCGCCATTCTGCTGCTTCTCGTCTCCATTATGAACTACGTTCTCGTGGCGATCTCGGATGTCATCCGCAGAGCCCGGGAGGTCGGAGTCCGCAAATGCTATGGTGCGGAACCTTGGGACATAAACAAGATTCTCCTCAAGGAAACTGCTGGTAATCTGGTACTTTCGCTTGTAGTGGCGGCATTGCTGGTTCTGGCGTTCAGAGGTGCCATCGAATCCCTGCTTGGAGTGCCGGTCCAGGATCTGATCACTCCGCTTTCCGTCTGGATCATCGTTGGAGTTGTCGTGCTGGTCTTCTTGGTTTCCGCCATTATTCCGGCCCAGATGTTCACGAGAATCCCTATCTCCAGTGCCTTCAGGGGCTATAAGGAAAGCAAACGCCGCTGGAAGATCTCGCTGCTGGCTTTCCAGTTCGCCATCAACGCCGTGCTTGTGTCCCTTGTGCTGATCGTAAGCTTCCAGTACCGTAAGGTGCTGAACACCGACCCAGGCTACGAGTACCGGAATCTGGTCTACGAGACGTTCCCGTCCTACGACCAGACAAAGATGAACGCCATCGCGGGAGCCCTCCGCTCGCTTCCTGAGGTCGAGGCCGCCGAACTGACCTACACCCTGCCATTCGAAAAGGCCTCCGGCAACAATGTCTATCTTCCCGGCGACGACCGTGAGCTTTTCAACATCGCCGATGAATATGGAGCCTCGGAGGGTTTCTTTGATATGATGGGCTTCCGTCTTGTAGAGGGATCTGTTCCTAAGGGACCGAACGATGTGGCTGTCAGCAAGTCGTTTGTGACCAAGATGGCCGCCTTTGCGGATTGGTCTGACGGGGCTGTGGGCAAGATCGTCAACATTTCCGAGCACGATCAGGTCACCATCTGCGGAGTCTATGAGGACTATGTCATCGGGGATGTCACCGATATGGATGAGCGTCCGAGCGTCCGTTTCTGCTGGAACCGGGACTTCTACACGGAGGCCGACAAGGATGTTGACAAATATGACTGGTCTGGACTGATGCACACCATTGTCATCAAACTGAGCGAAGTCACTCCCGCAGCCATGCGCAAAGTGGAGAAAACCATCAGGGAAGTGGCTCCTGACAGCGACGCGGAGGTGAAGGCATATTCAGAGACTCTTGTGAATATGTACGATTCAACGAAGCAGATGAAGAGGACCTACGAGCTTGGCGCGTTGTTCGCCCTTCTGATCGCCGTCATCGGCCTCATCTCCTACGTCCGTGACGAGAACTACCGCCGAAGCGCCGAGATCGCCGTCCGCAAGGTCAACGGCGCCCAGTCCTCCGAGATCGTTTCGATGCTCGTGACGGACATCCTGAAGGTGGCTGTCTTCGCGGTGATCATCGGTGACGCGGGCGCCTGGCTTGTGGCTCATTACTGGCTGCAGCAGTTTGCCGTCAAGATCGCCCTCAACCCACTGTTCTTCATCGCCGCCGACATCATCGTCCTGGCCATCATCGTCAGCGTCATCGTGATCGGCTCCCTGAGGATCGCTCACACCAACCCTGTCGAGTCCCTCAAGAACGAGTAGGGTAGTCCTGCTATCCCTGTCGCTGAGCGTGCCATCGTTGAACCCGTGGTTTGACAGCTCACCAACCATCGAAATGCGATTGCAGTGTCGTGGCAGATAACTATCTGTCAACTAATATAATAAGCAAGTACGTGGTGCCGGTTTATGCACCACGTACTTGCTTTATTGTTTGATAATGAGCTACTTAGTTGCCACTCGCTCGGAATCAATGAGTGGCGGTTAACCTGTTGATTGACAGTGAATAAGCGTTGTACCTTTGGTGGAAAACTACTGAAGGTAAATTATTATATTCTTGATAATGAATATGTTCCATCCCATGGTCCGCTAATGAGTTTTACTTGAATATCAGCGTGAAAACAGTCGCTTCGGAGTCCGAGCGGGTGAGGCGGAGGGTGCCGCCGTGCATCCTCATGATCTGACGGGAAAGGCTCAGTCCGATTCCGCTGCCCTCAGGCTTGGTCGTGAAGAACGGAATGAATATCTCCTCCTGGCTTGCCGCGCTGATAGGCGGCCCGTCATTGCTCACATTGATGATGACGTTGTCCCTCTTGTCAATCTCGGCAGAGATTTCGATGTGCCGCGCCCCGGCCTGAGCGGCGTTCTTGACAAGGTTGATGAGAATCTGTGAGATCTGGCTCTCGTCAGCGTACAGAAGCACGTCCTCGGTCTTTTCCACAAATCCAGCGGTAGCCCCGGCGGCGGTCAACACCGGCTGGCTCAGATCGATGACCTTGGCCGCGAGGTCGCGAGCGAAAAACGCCTTCCTGACCGGCACGGCCACGTGGGTCAGATCCCTGTACGAATTGACAAACTTTATAAGACCACGGGACGAACTGGCGATGGTCTCCAGACCTGCCTTGAGATCCGGCCCGTCTGATGGCGGAGTGATCGTCCCGGCATATTCGGAAAGAGCCTCGGAAAGGGAGGCGATCGGTGTGACGGTGTTCATGATCTCGTGTGTGAGAACCCTGATGAGCCTCGTCCAGGACACTGACTCGTTCTCCTCGATGGCCTCAGAGATGTCGTTTACCGCGATGATTTTCACGTCCTTACGCCCGATGTGCGCCGATGTGGCGGACAGGGAAATGTTCGTCTGCGAGCTTTCCGAATAGATGGACGCTTTCTGGTCCAGCCCCTCCTCGACTTTCTCAAAGGCTCCTCTTAATGAAGGGCTTACGATGTCAAGTTGCCGTAAGGTGCTCAGTGACGACACTCCCAGAAGAATCAACGCCTGCTTGTTGGTGTAAAGCACTGAATCCGTCCCGGACTCCAGCACGACGATGCCGGTCTTGACCTTGTCCAACATCTGTCCGTAATATTCCTCCTGCTCCCGGATGTCGGCCGTCTCTTTCTGGAATATGGTACGGATTCGGTTCAGGGTCCTGTTGATCTTCCGGCTGCCCAAGCCCCCCTCGTCGAACCTGAAATTGGTCTCCTTATCCTCCAGGGCATCAAGCATATAGGTCACTTTCTTGAGGATGCGATGCCGTGTAAGAAGCACCGCAAGCAAAGCCACCAGCACCAGAACGCCGGCCGGAATCGCTATCTGAGGCCACGGAAGCATATTCATAAACTTCGACTAAATCCCGTATTTCTTGAGTTTGCTGTAGAGGGTCGGGCGGCTGACATTCAACGCCTTGGCAACCAGCGACATATTCCCGGAATATTTCTCCACCGCGGCGCGGATGGCCTTCTCCTCCACTTCCTCCAGCGTCGCCACAGAAGTCTCGCTTCCCTCGACCAGAGCCTCTGACGGCAGCTGCAACTCGTTCTCTGTCAGATTACTGCCTTCCGCCAGAATGACCGCCTTCTCGATGCAGTTCTGGAGTTCACGAATATTCCCGCTCCAATGGCAGTCCTTCAAAGCGGCCTTCGCCTCCGGATCGATGCCCTCTACCTCGCGGTGGTACTTCTCGTCGAACCTTTTTATGAATATCTCCGCGAGCGGAACGATGTCTTCCGGGCGCTCCCTCAGGGCCGGCAGATGGATGCTCATCGTGTTGATCCTGTAGAAGAGATCCTCCCTGAACGAGCCTTCCTGCACCTTCTGGCGCAGATCCATATTCGTGGCGCAGACAAGGCGGATGTTCACATTGCGCGGCTTGGTGTCGCCGACCCTCGTGATCGTCCTGTTCTGGAGAACCCTCAGAAGCTTCGCCTGAAGGTGTAAAGGAATATTCCCGATCTCATCCAGGAAAAGGGTTCCGCCCTCGGCCAACTCGACCTTTCCGGCCTTGTCGGCATAGGCGTCCGTGAACGCTCCCTTGACGTGTCCGAAGAGCTCGCTCTCGAAAAAGGTCTCCGGAATCGCTCCGGCATCCACGCTGACCATAGGGCCGTTCCGCCGCTCGGAATGATTGTGTATCTCTCTGGCCAGAAGATCCTTACCCGTTCCGTTCTCGCCGGTGATCAGTACCGTGGCATCGGTAGGGCCGATCTTCTCGATTGTCTTCTTGATTTCGGCCATAGCCTGTGAAGTGCCCCAGTACATCCCGGTCGGGCCGGTGGCATATTCATTAGACTGCCGGCTGTCCTTCCGGTTCTCCGTCACCGCCCTTTCCAGCGTGGCGAGCAATTTCTCGTTCTCCCAAGGCTTCACGATGAAGTCGAACGCCCCTCTTTTCATCCCCTCCACGGCCAGGGATATGTCCGCGTAGGCCGTGAACAGCACGACTTTCTGGTTCGGGTTGTTGTTGCGTAACTCGCTGAGCCAGAACAGTCCCTCGTTTCCGGTGTTGATGTCCGTGTTGAAATTCATGTCCAGCAGGATCACATCCGGCTGGAAGGCATTGACGGTGCTGATAAGCTGTGCCGGTGACGGCAGGATCTCCACCGCCTCGAACCGCATAGGCAACAAGATCTTCAACGCGGACCGGATCCCCGCATTGTCATCAACCACAAGAACTTTCCCGACTTTCTTCATCTTGGTCACGTTTTTCTTTCAGTGAATCTATTCCGAGGCGGACTCGGTGACGGAGATGTTCTCGACACCGGCGGCTTTCAGGGCGGCGACAAGGGCGTCGGCCTGTGACCTGTCTTCGAACGGACCTGTCGTAAACACGACCGCGCCAGCCTCCACGCTCTTGATCAGATCCTTGTCGGAATGCTCGTGGATCGCGGCGATGGCCTGTTCCGGAAGAGACTGGCCGTCCTCTGGGTAGATCTTGACCATGAGCAGAGATCTGGTCTTCGACTCAATCTCACGGGCTTTTGACACGCTGATGATCTGCCCGTTGCGGAAAGCGTCGATCTGAGCGTCTCGGAACCCTTTCTTCTTCACCTTGTTAAGATTGGAAAGCACGTCCTTGTAAGATTTGAACAATCCGACTGAATATGCATGTTTACCCGAAGTCGTGATCCTTTCAAACACGGGGCTCAAACCGTTGAGGTCCGCCACCGTGGCTTTCCTTGACAGGGTGAATATCCTTATCTGATAGATGATTCCGTCCGGCAGAGTGTTGTTCTCGGCGAACCGTCCTTCCGGAAGGATCATGAGAGAGTAGTCGAAAGATGGCTTAGGTTTACGGATGTCCAGAAGCTTTTCCGGACCGTAACTGTTCTTTGAGAACGTGTAGCCGGAAGCAGCCCCCACGATCTCCTTGTCGACCTCCGCCTGAAGTCTGCCGGTGTCGATCACGATTCCGTTGGCCAGAAAATCCATCTCGATGTTCTGGAGCTCCTTTACCGCGGCGTTTAAGGAACTGTTCAAGGTCGGAAGCATCAATTCCTTGTCGGATATCTCGGCCGTGAGTCTGGCTTTTTCTTCCGCTGAGGCCGCCGCAAGTTCCGAGCGCATCTTGTCCAGATTCTTTCCGTACCTTGCCACCGAGTCACGCAAGGCTCTAACCTCACGCATCTTTTCCATGTAGCGCTTTGTGCCTTCATCGTGTTGCCCATCGTCCGAAACCGCCGCGTCATTGTCGATCCTGGAAGGATCCTTGGCCGGATTCAGGGCTGCCAGAGTCCTCAGCTCGCCTACATCGGTGACGGCTTTCCGGACAGGCATGCTGTCATATTCAAGTACATAGATTGTCACACTGTCGCGGCCGCACTCGCGGTTCGACGCGAAGATGGAATATTTCCCGTCCTCCGTGTTGACGAAAAGGAAGTCGTCGTAAGGTGATGAATATGGAAAGCCCATATTCACCGGCATGTCCCAATCGTTGGTCTCGCTGTTCCAGTTTGAGACATAGAGATCGTAGCCTCCCATGCCGTACAGACCTTTGGAGGCGAAGTAAAGTGATTGTCCGTCAGGGGACAGCATCGGGTAGATCTCGTCCGAGGAACTGGTCATCTGCTCGTTGATCAGCGCCGGTGCGGACCATAGGGAATCCGTCAGATGTGTGCAGTAAATATTCCTGATGCCCTCCTCGTCTTTGGCTGAGTAGTAGATGTCCTTCGCGTCGTCAGGGATGTAGATGGCGCGAGAGAGGTCGTCTCCGCCCAAAGAGTCGAGCTGGTTCGGGGTCTTCCTCCAGCTGAAATCCTTCAGCGGGTAGAACAAGAAGAAGTCCCTGAGCGGGAATGTCCGCTTCGCGACGACAGTCGGCTGGCTGCAGAACCCCATCATGTTCAGTCCATTGCGTGCCATCAACAATTGTTCCTCCGCCTTTGCCGAAGCGGTTGAGTCCAGAATCTCGATGGCGCCTTCGCTGTACTTGACCGCCTCCTCGAAGCTGTAGGCCAGCCGGCACGAGTCAGCCTTGATCATGAGTCTGGTCGGGGAGACTTGCGCGTGAGCCTCTCCGTTGAATGTGATCTGCGCGAGCAGAGTTAGAATGCCGATGAATATTTTGTTTCTCATTCTGAAAAATCTCGGTGATTGCGTCTGCAAAAATAAGAAATACTTGGCAGATAATTTCTTTCTAAGAAAAAAATGCTAAATTTGTACCCCTATTTTTATGCGAAAAAATTAAAACAATAAAATAAAGGTAAAAATTATGCAAAGTAAAGGTTGGATTAGGCTTGTCGCCATTCTGCTTGCGATCGCTTCCATTTGGCAGCTTTCCTTCACAGCGGTGACTTCCATCCAGGAGAAGAAAGCGGCCAAGTTCGCTGAGAAAGCTGCCGTGGCGGCTCAGAATTCAGCGGCTTTCGCCCAGGTTCCTGAAAATGACCAGGCTTACTATCTGGATTCGATCAGGAAGGAACAGAACAGGGTATTCATTGATTCCATCTCTTCGAAGAAGGTATTCCTCTGGAACACCTACAAGGAGTGCAAAGCCAAGGAGATCAACCTTGGCCTGGACCTCAAGGGTGGTATGAACGTCATGCTGCAGGTGCAGCTTCAGGATCTTGTGAAGGCCATTTCCGGCAACAGCATGAATCCTGAGTTCCAGAAGGCTCTCGCCCTTGCCAAGGAACGCAGCGTTAATTCCAGAGAGGACTACATCACTCTTTTCGCGGATGCGTGGAAGGAAGTGAGCAACGGTCAGCACCTTGCCCAGATTTTCGGTACTTACGAGATGAAAGACAAGATCACCCCGGCCTCCTCAGACGCCGATGTCATCAGTGTCATCCGTGACGAGGCTGAGAGTGCCGTCGCCAACTCGTTCAACGTCCTCAGAAGCCGTATCGACCGTTTCGGTGTGACCCAGCCGTCCATCCAGAAACTTGGCAACAGCGGACGTATCCTCGTCGAGCTTCCGGGCGTCAAGGAGCCTGAGCGTGTGAGGAAGCTCCTTCAGGGAACCGCTTCCCTTGAGTTCTGGGAGACCTATACCAGCCAGGAACTTTCCGGCTATCTTGCCGAGGCCAACGCCAAGCTGGCTGAGATTCTTGCTGGAGAGGCCGACACCACAGCGGTCGCCGAGCCTGCCGCCGAGAATGTAGCCAAAGAAGGTGTTGACTCTCTTCTCAATTCAGAGATCGCTCAGAACCAGGACAATTCCGCTAAGATTGACGCTTACAGAAAGGCCAATCCTCTCTTCGCAGTGCTGAGCCCTTCAGGATCTAACAATGCCTGCATCGGTTTCGCCGCCGCGATCGACACCGCCAAGGTCAACAGGTATCTCGCCATGCCTCAGATCGCCGAGATCTTCCCGGCCGAGTTCAAGCCTATGTGGTCTGTAAAGCCTTCCGAGTATGCTCAGGGCGAGAACATCTTCGAGCTCGTCGCCATCAAGGCCACCTCAAGGGACGGCAAGGCGAAGCTTGACGGAGGTGTGATCACCGATGCACGTGTCGTTTACGACCACGGTTCAAACGGTGAGCCTTCCGTTTCCATGAGCATGAACGCCGAGGGAGCCAATGTATGGGCCCGCATGACCAGCGACAACGTCGGCAAGCAGATCGCCATCGTCCTTGACGACATGGTATATTCATATCCTAACGTACAGAACGCCATCACGGGCGGAAGTTCCTCTATCACCGGTCACTTCACTCCGGATGAGGCCACCGACCTTGTGAACGTCCTCAAGTCAGGTAAGCTTCCTGCGCCTGCCACCATCATCCAGGAGCAGGTAGTAGGTCCTTCCCTCGGTGCCAAGTCAATCAACGCCGGTATGATCTCGTTCCTTATCGCGTTCATCCTGGTGCTTGTCTACATGATCTTCTTCTATCAGGGCGCCGGTGTCGCCGCTGACCTCGCCCTCCTCTGCAACGTGCTTCTCCTCTTCGGAGTCCTCGTTTCATTCGGAGCCGTCCTGACTCTCCCTGGTATCGCCGGTCTCGTCCTGACAATGGGTATGGCCGTTGACGCCAACGTGATCATCTACGAGCGTATCAAAGAGGAACTCGCCGCCGGAAAGGGCTTGGGCAAGGCTGTGGCCGACGGTTACAAGAACGCCTACTCCGCCATCATCGACGGTCAGGTGACAACCCTCCTTACCGGTATCGTCCTCTTCGTGTTCGGCTCCGGTCCTGTCCAGGGCTTCGCCACCACGTTGATCATCGGTATCATCACCTCTGTCCTCACCTCTATCTTCATCACAAGGCTTATCTTTGATGACCGCATCGAGAAGGGCAAGAGCATCGCTTTCGAGAACAACCTCACCAAGAACTTCCTCAAGAACACGCATTTCGACTTCATCGCCGCACGCAAGTGGTCTTACATCATTTCCGGCGCGTTGATCGTCATTTCAATCGTGTCTATCTTCACCAAGGGCTTCACTTACGGTGTTGACTTTACCGGTGGCCGTACCTATGTTGTACGTTTCGACCAGCCGGTAACCGCCGAGCAGGTTCGTGATGCCGCTATCGTTGAGTTTGACGGTGCCGTCGAGGTAAAGCAGTTCGGTGGCGAGAGCCAGATGAAGATCACAACCCAGTACAAGAACGATCAGGAGTCAACTGATGTTGACGCCGAGGTTGAAGCCAAGCTCTACAACGCTTTGAAGCCGTTCTTCGCTGAGACAGACATCACACTTGACGAGTTCAAGTCAACCGTTGACAATCCTAACGGTATCATCTCATCAGACAAGGTCGGCCCTACGATCGCCAACGACATGAAGAGAGACGCCATCATCGCCGTCATCCTCTCCCTGTTTGTGATCTTCGCCTACATCGCCTTCCGATTCAAGGGCTGGACATGGGGCCTTGGTGGAGTCGTTTCACTTGCCCACACCGCGATCATCGTGATCGGTTTCTTCTCATTGTTCTCCGGAATCCTTCCGTTCAACCTTGACGTTGACCAGACGTTCATCGCGGCCATCCTGACCATCATCGGTTACGCCATCAACGACAACGTGGTTATCTTCGACCGAATCCGTGAGTACAGGACCCTGCATCCGAATGTTGACGTGAGGACCAACACCAACCAGGCCATCAACGCGACATTGACACGTACCGTCAACACCTCTGTCTCCACTCTCGTGACCATGCTCGCTATCGCGATCTTCGGTGGTGAGTCCATCAGAGGTCTCGCGGTCGCCCTTATCCTTGGTATCTGCATCGGTACTTACGCTTCCATCTTCATCGGTACACCAGTGATGTTCGATGCTACGATTTGGAACCAGAAGCGTCTTGCCGCCAAGAACGGCACCACAGCCAAATCATCAAAGAAATAATATCTTTGACAAATGAATATGCAAAAGCGCCGACCCGATAGGGCCGGCGCTTTCGATTCGCACAATAGCCATACACCCCCAGTCACTACGTGACAGCCCCGGTAAATAAATAATAATTTGAAATATATCGCGGCATTTTTGCTTATAATCTTTTTTGGACTTACCTTTGTCAGAGAGATTGTAAAACAATTTATAAACCGATAATATTGATTTATTATGAGCGAAGAGAAATTCAGGATTGAATCCGATCTTCTTGGGGAACTTCAGGTTCCGGCTGAGGCCTACTACGGTGTTCAGACACAGAGGGCTCTCAATAATTATAAGATTTCCAACACCAGGATGTGCGACTACCCTGAGTACGTCATCGCCATGGCCTGCATCAAGCTTGCCGCGGCACAGACGAACAAGGAACTCGGAGCTATGGATCCGAAGATCGCCG
>ENA-UOOD01004927-UOOD01004927.1-human-gut-metagenome-genome-assembly--contig:-CS67-NODE-4927-length-10047-cov-14.542134_pt1 | contig 10047 bp, 8 predicted proteins | sample MGYA00242464_ERZ724011 | MGnify/ENA metagenome assembly ERZ724011 | reverse complement strand
TCTGCTCCGCCGTCAGAGAATTGTAGTGGTCGTGTGCGTTGGAATGGTTCATCAGCTCGCAGCCGCTGTCTACGATGGCCTTGGCCTGCTCCGGATACTGGTCCGCCCAGTTGCCGACCACGAAAAAGGTCGCCTTGACGCCGTAGTCCGCGAGTACATCCAGGATCTTCTGCGTGTTGTCCGCCCCCCATGCGGCATCAAAGGAAATGCTGCACACCTTCTGATCGCGTTCCACGCAGTAGATGGGCAGCTGGCGCGTCGCAACTGACGCCCGCACGGCAGCGGGCGCATTCACAGCACCGAAAATGGCTGCCGCAGCCAGCAGCGCAGCGCCAACTGTCAGTGTTTTGCGCCGCAGGACAAGAAATCGCGGCCGCGGCGCCTCCCTCTTCCCGCGCTTCTCTCTCCGCTTAAAATACAAAAACATCCGCATATCCTCCCCATTTTATTTTGGTAGAGGGTATGCGATAATTTTTTCTTTCATGCCGTGGACGCTGTGTACCTCATTCGGATTTTTCAAGCTCAGTTCTCCATTTGAGTGCGGAATGGCCCCGTCTCCGCAGGTGCCGCAGTCCTTTTTGCACCGCTTTTCGCTATATTGTTTAATTTCTGTCATTGACAAGGTGAATATTTTTGTATATAGTAATAAGACACCCTGGCAATACATCGTAAAAATGAAATTGGAGGTTCCGCATGAAAAGATTCCTGAGTATCCTGCTCGCTATGGTCATGGTGCTTTCGCTCGTGGCCTGCGGCGACAAGAAGACCCCTGACACGCCCGACACCCCCGACACTCCCGACAAGCAGGAGGAGACCATCCACATCGGTATCGTGACCGGTTCCGTTTCTCAGTCTGAGGACGACCGCCGCGGCGCCGAGGCCTTCCAGCAGCTCTACGGTGAGGAGAACGTCACCCTCGTGACCTATCCCGATAACTTCACCGAAGAGCTGGAGACCACCATCCAGTGCATCGTCAACCTGTCCGACGACCCCGACATGAAGGCGATCATCGTCAACCAGTCCGTCCCCGGCACGACCGAGGCCTTCCGTAAGATCAAGGAGCGTCGCCCCGACATCCTCTGCATCGCCGGTGAGGCGCATGAGGATCTGCCCGAGATCGGCTCTGCTGCCGACCTCGTGTGCAACAACGACTTCGTTGCCCGCGGCTACCTCATCATCCGCACCGCGCACGAGCTTGGCTGCGACACCTTTGTTCATATCTCCTTCCCGCGCCACCTCGCTTACGAGACCATGAGCCGCCGCGTCGCCGTCATGAAGGCGGCCTGCGAGGAGTTCGGCATGAGCTTCGAGATGGAGACCGCTCCCGACCCCACCTCTGACGTCGGCGTTGCCGGTGCGCAGGCTTACATCCTTGAAAAGGTTCCCGAGTGGGTGAACAAGTACGGCGAGAAGGCCGCTTACTTCTGCACCAACGACGCGCACACCGAGCCCCTGCTCAAGCAGCTGCTTGAATACGGCGGCTACTTCATCGAGGCTGACCTGCCCTCCCCGCTGATGGGCTATCCCGGCGCTCTGGGCATCGACCTGACCGCTGAGGCGGGCGACTTCCAGAAGATCCTTGCCAAGGTCGAGGCCGCCATCTGCGAAAAGGGCGGCGCGGGCCGCTTCGGCACCTGGGCGTACTCCTACGGCTACGTCACCTCCGCCGGCCTTGCCCAGCACGCCATGAACGTCATCAAGGGCGAGAGCGAGCTTGCCGATATCGACGATATCGCCAAGGCCTATCACCAGTTCTCCCCCGACGCCTCCTGGAACGGCTCCAACTACACCAACGCCACCACCGGCGTCAAGGCCGACAACACCTTCCTTGTCTATCAGGATACCTACATCATGGGCGATCCGGGCTGGTTCATGCACGCCACCGAGGTCGAGGTCCCCGAAAAGTACTTCACCGTTAAGTAAGCCTTCGGCTCACTGACGAACATCAAAAAAACAGGGGGGAGGAGAATCCTCCCCCCTGCTTCTTTTAGGTAGGGTATAGCTTATGGAAAATAACAACGCTCCTCTGTTGGAGATGCGCAGCATCAAAAAGGATTTCTTCGGCAATCAGGTCCTCACGGATATCAGCTTTACGCTCCGCGAGGGCGAGGTGCTCGGCCTTGTCGGCGAAAACGGTGCGGGCAAGAGCACGCTGATGAAGATCCTCTTCGGCATGGACGTCATCCGCGAGACCGGCGGGTACGGCGGAGATGTTCTCATCAACGGTGAAAAGGTCACCTTTAATACCCCCTTTGACGCACTGGCAGCCGGTATCGGCATGGTGCATCAGGAGTTTTCTCTGATCCCCGGCTTTACGGCGACGGAGAATATTCTGCTCAACCGTGAGCCCCAGAAGAAAAACGTCATCTCCGAGGTGTTCGGCAGCCGTCTGAACACGCTCGATTATAAGGAGATGGACCGCAGTGCAGCGGCAGCCATTGAAAAAATGGGCGTCCACATCGACGCCAACATGGTCATCAGCGATATGCCGGTCGGCCATAAGCAGTTCACGGAGATCGCGCGCGAGCTGAGCAAGGAGCATCTCAAGCTGCTTATTCTCGACGAGCCGACCGCCGTTCTGACGGAAAAGGAGGCCGCGGCGCTGCTCGATTCCATCCGCAGCATGTCGGCGCGCGGCATCGCGGTCATCTTCATCACGCACCGCCTGCAGGAGATCCTTGATGTTTGCAACAAGGTCATCGTCATGCGCGACGGCCATGTGGTGAAGGATACCCCGGCGAAGGAAACGAACGTTTCCGACATCACAAGGTGGATGGTCGGTCGCAGCGTGGACCTCTCCACTGCGCAGGATGTGGTCGATCACTCCGGCGCCAGGACCATCATGTCCATCCGCAAGCTCTGGGTAGATATGCCCGGTGAGATCGTGCGCAACGTCGACCTCGATATCCGCGAGGGCGAGATCCTCGGCATCGGCGGCCTCGCCGGTCAGGGCAAGCTCGGCATCCCGAACGGCGTTATGGGCCTTTATGAGGCGGGCGGCACCGTCGAGTTCGATGGCAAGCCCATTCCGCTCAACGCGCCCCGCCGCTGTCTCGACGCGCAGCTTGCCTTTGTGTCGGAGGACCGCCGCGGCGTGGGACTGCTGCTCGACGAGTCGCTGGAGTGGAACATTGCCTTCCCGGCCATGCAGATCCACGATAAGTTTCTCAAGAGCCTGTTTGGCGGCCTTGTGAAATGGCGCGATGAAAAGGCCATCCGCGCCGTGACCGACCGCTATATTGACGAGCTGAAGATCAAGTGCACCAGCTCGAAGCAGAAGGCCAAGGAGCTCTCCGGCGGCAACCAGCAGAAGGTTTGCCTTGCCAAGGCATTCGCGCTCGAGCCGAAGTTCCTCTTTGTCTCCGAGCCGACCCGCGGCATCGACGTCGGCGCGAAATCTCTCGTGCTCGACGCGCTCAAGAGGTTCAACCGCGAGAGCGGGATCACCGTTGTGATGATCTCATCTGAGCTGGAGGAGCTGCGCATGACCTGCGACCGCATCGCCATCGTCTCCGGCGGCCGGATCGCCGGCATCCTGCCGGCGACCGAATCCTCCGAGGCGTTCGGTATGCTGATGGTCAGTCAGGTCAAATAAGGAGGGCAGATATGGATAATACAACAAACAGCCTTGCCGAAAAGAGCAGGCTCCGCCAAATGATCGACAGCTACGGCGTCCCCCGCATGATCATCACCGGCTTTCTGCTGCTGATGTTCGTGCTCGTGCCGTTCGCGGGCGTGGACTTCGCAACGCAGATCAGCAACGTTATCAACCGCTTTAGCTGGAACGCCATCATGGTGCTGGCAATGGTCCCGATGGTCCACTCCGGCTGCGGCCTCAACTTCGGCCTGCCGCTCGGTATCATCTCGGGCCTTCTGGGCGCGACGCTGTCCATCGAGCTTGGCTTCACGGGTCCGATGAGCTTCGTCATGGCCATCGTCATCGCAACGCCGTTCGCGCTGCTGCTCGGCGGCGGCTACGGCTGGCTGCTCAACAAGATCAAGGGCGGCGAGATGATGGTCGCAACCTACGTCGGCTTCTCCTCCGTCTCCTTCATGTGCATGATGTGGCTGCTGCTGCCGTACAAGAAGCCCGAGATGGTGTGGGGCTTCTCCGGCTCCGGCCTTCGTACCACCATCTCCCTCGAGGGCTTCTATGACCGCGTGCTGGCGGACATTCTCTCCATCGACCTCAACCGCTTCGGCATCAACCTCGTCATTCCGACCGGCAGCCTGATCTTCTTCGCGATCCTTGCTTTCCTAATGTGGGCATTCCTGCACACCAAGACCGGCACCGCGATGACCGCCGTCGGCTCCAACCCTTCCTTTGCCAAGGCAGCGGGCGTCAGCATCGACAAGATGCGCCTCATTTCCGTCGTCCTTTCCACCTGGCTGGGCGCGGTCGGCATCCTCGTCTATGAGCAGGGGTTCGGCTTCATCCAGATCTACACCGCCCCGCTCAAGATGGCATTCCCGGCGGTCGCCGCCATCCTCATCGGCGGCGCGAGCGTCAACAAGGCGAGCATCGCCAATGTCATCATCGGCACGTTCCTCTATCAGGGTCTTGTCACCATGACGCCGACGGTCATCAACTCCTTGATCCACCTTGACATCAGCGAGATCATTCGTATCATCGTCTCCAACGGCATGATCGTCTACGCGCTGACCCGTAAGATGGGAGGGAAGAAGTAAGTATGAAAAAGATCAACAACAATCTTCCTCGCGGCGGCGCCGAATGGGGCCGCGCGCTGCGCAGGTTCCTGAGCGACAACATCGTGCCCATCATGTTCGTTCTGATCTGCGCCTACTGCATCCCGCGCGCGGACCTCTCGTGGAACTATCTGCTCAATGAGGGCATGACCCGTCTGGGCCGCAACGCTTTCCTCATCCTGAGCCTGCTCATCCCCGTTATGGCGGGCATGGGTATGAACTTCGGCATGACGCTCGGCGCGATGGCAGGCCAGATCGGATTGATCTTTGCCGCCGACTGGCAGGTCTGGGGCATCCCCGGACTGATCCTCGCGGCGATCATCTCCATTCCCATCTCCGTTCTGCTCGGCATCATGATCGGCAAGCTCCTCAACCGCGCCAAGGGTCGCGAGATGATCACGAGCTACATGATCGCCTTCGCCATGGACGGTGTGTACCAGTTCTTTGTGCTCTTTATGATGGGTCCCGTCATTCCCATCATCCACAATACGCTCAAGCTCCCGCGCGGCTACGGTATCCGGAATACGGTGAGCCTGCTGAATATGCGCCAGAGCTTGGATAACCTGCTGGCGGTCAGCGTCGGCGGCGTGAAGATCCCCGTGCTCACGCTCATTATCATTGCCGCCGCCTGCCTCTTTATCCTCTGGTTCCGCCGCACCAAGCTCGGTCAGGATATGCGCGCGGTCGGTCAGGATATGGAGGTCGCGCGCGACGCGGGCATCAATGTCGAGCGTACCCGCGTGATCTCTATGGTCATCTCCACCGTGTTCGCGGGCTTCGGCATGATCATTTATTTGCAGAACGTCGGCAACTTCCCCACCTATACCGCCCATACCCAGATCGGTATGTTCTCCATCGCGGCGCTGCTCGTCGGTGGTGCGAGCGTGGAGAAGGCGAGCATCAAGAACGTGTTCCTCGGCGTTATCCTGTTCCACACCATGTTCATTGTGGCGCCGCGCACCGGCACGGTCATCACCGGCGACTCGATGATCGGCGAATACTTCCGCGTGTTTGTGTCCTACGCGGTCATCACCATCGCGTTGGTCATGTATGAGGCGAAGAAGCGCAAGGCTAAGAGCGCGGCCGGCTTGCAGCTTGCAGCCGACCAGCTGGCAGAAGAGGAGGCGAAGGCAAAATGAAGAATAAGACCTCCAATCGCAGACTGATCTTCCAGCTCGCGGCAGTCGTCGTGCTCATTGTCATCGCCTATGCCATGACGATCATCGGCCGCGGCCACACCGTGTATCTCGACAACAAGAAGTTAGAGTACAACGGCAAGACCTACGACACGCCGTACAAGGTCGTCGTCCTTGTGGACGGCGAGCAGGTCGCCAAGCTCTATGACCGCGAGCGCGGCAGCGCGACCTGCATCGGCCAGAAGTTCACGGTGACGCTCGAGATCACCGAGAAGAAGGGCGGCAGCGAGACGACGCAGACCTACACGATCCCCCTGCCCAAGAATATGGACGGCATCATCATCAATCTGCCCGCCTATCTCGCGGGACTGGGTGAGGACGCCTATCTGACGGAGTTCATCCCGTCGCCCGACGCGGAGATCGTCGAGGAGGACACCCCCTCCGGCGACGACTTCGGCATGGACGATATGACGATGGACGAGGTACCCGTCGGCTAACAGAACAATCACCACACAGCCCATGCGAAACGCATGGGCTGTGTGCACACTGAAAAGGAGGAAGGCAGCATGGCTGCATTAAAAGGGCTGAAGCCCGAGAAGGTATTTGAATATTTTGAGAAGCTCTGCTCCGTGCCGCACGGCAGCGGCAACACGAAGATCATCAGCGACCTGTGCGTGGGCTTTGCCAAGGAGCTTGGGCTGAGGTACCGCCAAGAGGCGTGCAACAACCTTATCATCTGGAAGGACGGCTCCGCGGGCTATGAGCAGTCCGAGCCGATCATTTTACAAGGTCACATCGACATGGTCTGCGCCAAGACGGACGAGTGCGCGAAGGACATGGCGGCGGAGGGGCTTGACCTGCGCACGGACGGCGAGTGGGTCTGGGCGGATCAGACCTCGCTCGGCGGCGACAACGGCATCGCCGTGGCGATGATCCTCGCCATCCTTGCCGACGATACGCTCCCCCATCCGCCGCTTGAGGCGGTTTTCACCGTCGATGAGGAGGTCGGTATGGACGGCGCGTTTGCGCTCGACTGCTCCGACCTCAAGGGAAAGAAGCTCTTGAACCTCGACTCCGAGGAGGAGGGCATCTTCACGGTGTCCTGCGCAGGCGGTATGCGCGCGGATTGCACGCTTCCCGGCAAGCGCGAGCCGCTCGGCGGCGAGAGCTGCTACGCCGTGACGCTCTCCGGCTTGCAGGGTGGCCACTCCGGCGGCGACATTGACAAGGGCCGCGGCAGCGCGAACGCGCTGATGGGCCGCGTGCTCTATTCCGCGATGGAACAGCTCTCGGGCCTGCGCCTCGCGGCAATACAGGGCGGCAGGTTCGACAACGTGATCTGCTCGCGCTGCGACGCGGTCATCGCCGTCCCCGCGGGGAAGGAGGCGGACCTTGAGCAGTTCATCCGCGGCTTTGACGCGACGCTCAAAAATGAGTACGCCGGCTGCGACGCGGGCGTGACGCTCGAATGTGCCAAGACCGAGGCGGCGTCCGCCGTCAGCGCGGAGACCACCTCTGTGATGCTCCACACGCTCCTTGCGCTGCCGCAGGGCGTGGAGGCGATGAATGTGGACTTCCCCGGTCTGGTGCAGACCTCCCTCAACCTCGGCGTGATGCATTTGACGGAGGACGGACTGCATTTCTCCTACTCCATCCGCTCCTGCATCGCCTCGCAGAAGGCGATGCTCGCCCAGCGCGTCCACGCCATCGTGGAGTTTGCGGGCGGCACGGTCTCCGAGCGCGGCAATTATCCCGGCTGGCAGTACGAACGCGATTCCAAGCTCCGCGAGCTGGTGCTTGGCGTCTACCGCGACCTCACCGGCGCGGAGGCCAAGCTCGAGGCGACGCACGGCGGACTGGAGTGCGGGCTCTTCATTGAGAAGATTCCCGGTCTCGACGCCATCTCCCTCGGGCCCGAGCTGCACGACGTTCATTCCGTGCGCGAGCGGCTGAGCGTGCCCTCCACCGAGCGCGTCTACGAGCTGGTGTGCGAGGTCCTGCGCCGCAGCAGGTAAGCCGAAAACCCTGCGGGTATAAATAATCTCCACCACGAAAAACCTTGAAACCGTATGGTTTCAAGGTTTTTTGCATATGGTTTACAGTATACAGCAAAAGCGGCAGAGCCAAAAGGCTCTGCCGCTTTGTCGCATCTTAAAAGGGAGAATCTGCTCTGCCGTCGGCGCACCGGAGGGCCGGCCCGCAGGGCTTCATTCGGAAAGGAGCATACGGTCGTTGTCGAGCGTCCTGCCCGTGCCCGCGCGGAAGCGCTCAACGAGATCCTCCACTGTCATGCCGGCGCGCTCCGCGCCCGCGACGTCGAGCACGATGCCGCCGTCCGCCATCATCAGCGTGCGGTTGCCGAGCGAGAGCGCCTGCGTCATGTTGTGCGTCACCATCAGGCAGGTGATGTGATGCTCCGCCACGATGCTCTGCGTGAGCGCGAGCACCTTTTCCGCCGTGCCCGGGTCGAGCGCCGCCGTGTGCTCGTCGAGCAGCAGAAGCTCCGGCGGCACCATCGTCGCCATCAAAAGCGTCAGCGCCTGCCGCTGACCGCCCGAGAGCAGACCGACGGGCTGGCCCAGCCGGTCCTCCAGTCCCATGTCGAGCTGCGCGAGCTGGGCGCGGAAAAGCTCGCGGTCCTTCGCCGTGATGCGGCTGAACGGATTGCCGTGCGCCGCGCGCAGATACGCGAGGGCGAGGTTTTCCTCAATGGTCATGTGCGGCGCGGTGCCGCGCAGCGGGTCCTGAAACAGCCGCCCGATGACACGGCTGCGGTCGTGCTCACGTGTAAAGGTAATATCCTTGCCATTCAGCAGAATACGGCCCTCGTCCACATAAAAGCTGCCCGCGATGGCGTTGAAAAGCGTGGATTTTCCCGCGCCGTTTGAGCCGATAACGGTGACGAAATCGCCCTTGTCGAGATGGAGCGACAGATCGGTAACGGCGCGCTTTTCGTTCACCGTTCCGACGTTGAAGGTCTTGGAGATGTGTTGAATGTCCAGCATATCAGTTGCCCCCCTTCCCTTTTGCCGCGGCCTTGCGGCGCTGGAACGCCGCCCACTTCCGGATGCTCGGTGCGGCGATGGCCAGCGCCACGATGATCGCCGTGAGCAGCTTCAGGCACTCCACCGGCACGATCTTCGTGTAGAACACGACCGCGTAGATGAAGCGGTAGATCAGCGAGCCGACGAGCGCGGCGAGCACGCCGCGCGTCATGCTGCGGCGGCCGAGCACCGTTTCACCGATGATGAGGCAGGCAAGGCCGATGACGACGATGCCGGTACCGGAGTTGATGTCCACGGTCTTCTGATACTGGCCCACCATCGCGCCGGCAAGGCCGGTCATGGCATTGGCAAGGCAGAGGCCGACGGAGATGGTGAACGCGGGATTCAGCGACGACGCGCGCACCATGTCGGGATTATCGCCCGTCGCGCGGAGTGACAGGCCGAGATGCGTGCCGAGGAAAGCGCGCAGCAGCACCGCCGCAAGTCCGGTAACGATGACCGCAAGCAGCAGCTCATACCATGTCCCGCCGATGCCAGCGTCGCGCGCCAGCGTGAACACGGTGTCGGAGCCGAGCAGGCTTTGATTGGCCTTCCACCCCATCGCCATGAGATTCACGGTGTAAAGTCCCGTATTCGTCACGATGCCCGCGAGGATGCTCGGCACGCCGAGGTTTGTCTGCAAAAAGGCGGTGACAAGTCCCGCGCACGCGCCGGCGAGCATCGCCGCGGGGATGGCGAGGAACGGATGTCCCGCCGCCGTCAGGCTGACGGACACCGCCGCGCCGAGAACGAAGCAGCCGTCCGTCGTGAGGTCGGCAATGTCGAGGATGCGGTAGCTCAGAAACAGCGCCAGCGCGACCGGCGCGTACAAAAAGCCCAGCTCCAGGGCGGTCTGTGTGATGATGAGCATGGGGTCGCTCTCCTTTCAGGCTTCGGCCCTCCGACCTTCGTCGGAGGGCTTCCGCGTTGTTGTTTCGGTTCAGTCCTTGGTGGTGGTCACTTCCACGACGGTGCCCATGCTGTCGAAGCAGGAATACTCGGCCTGCTTGCCGATCATAGCCGCGGTATCGGTGTTGACGGTGATGATGCCGCCGTCCATGAGGTAGTAGTCCTCCATGCCGTCCATACCCTCGGTGATGGCCTTGTAGGCGAGGTCGGCGGTCTTGGCGCCGAGGTCGGTGTAGTTCACGCCGCAGGTG
>ENA-UOOD01004913-UOOD01004913.1-human-gut-metagenome-genome-assembly--contig:-CS67-NODE-4913-length-10063-cov-7.373301_pt1 | contig 10063 bp, 12 predicted proteins | sample MGYA00242464_ERZ724011 | MGnify/ENA metagenome assembly ERZ724011 | reverse complement strand
TCTGCGACCCATTACGCGGTTGCACGTCTGTCCGTTCCGTGTAACGATGCGGTTACGTAATGCTTTCGGCTTCGGTCCGGTCGGTGTGCCTGCGGCCGTTCCTGCATGAAAATCCCCGCCCTCTCGAAAAGAGGGCGGGGCTGTTTTGCCGGAGATCGGTGTCAGTGTTTGTAGGTTGTTTCAGATATGGTTATAATATCCGTGCCATAATGCACCTCCCGGTTTTCGCAAGTGAGGGATTTGTTCCCATATACGTAGTTGCGGGTCTCCCAGACGAGCTTACCTTCCGCTTCGTACGTAATTCCGTTGAGGCGTCCCCGGTAATCGTAACTGTAATGTCTTACCCAATCCCATGGGCGTTCGGCCGTTTCTTCGGAAGCCAGACAGCCGTGAATAAGCGGTTTCGTCAGTTCATCGTCGGAGTATGTGATTATGTATTTGCTTACAGCCGATACTTCGCCTGTATTCTTGAGCCAATATTTGTCACAGATTACCAGTTTCCCGTCGTAGGTGTATTTTGTTTCGGATACTTTACTATTCCCTCTGGAATATTCCAAACTGTGGACCAGTCGTTCCTGCTGGTCGTATTCATTGCAAATCCGTTGGATGATATGGTCGTCCTTGTCCGTTATCCGTTCTTCCAAAACCTTTTCGAGAGCGTCATCCAGATAAGTGCGTTTGAATTTTTGCGAATTCCACAGGGTTTCACCGGCCCATGTTTTTTCCGTGTATGTCACCGTTTTGCCGTCATATACGTAGTCCGAAGTTGTCGTTTCCGTAACGCCGTCTCTCGAGTTCCGGGTTCCGGTCAGCCGATCTTTTGCGTCGTAGGTGTACGTTATCACATATGTACTCTACTCTCCTCCGGGATCGGTTCTGTGAAGGGTCGTTGTCAGCGGGTGTGTCCATTTAGAGTCGCCTGTGTTCTCTCCGTCCTCTTTTTCACAACCTGAAGCGAGCAGCAATATCGCCGCGGCCAGGTAAAAGCGTCCTTGTTTCATGGCTCGAAATTTTAACGATTATAAGGGGCTGTATTATGGGCATATCCACCTGCCGACAACCCGCCCGCCGGACCGTGACACGGGTCATTCCAGCGTCCGGGCGTCCTTGAAATAGATCTCCAGCAACTCCTTGGCGGCGATGAACGACGAGATTTTGTCCTCCAGCACGCGTTTCTCGTACGCTCCGATGCACGCCTCCACGGCCGGGTCGCGGTAGAAACTTCCGCGCAGCGCCTCATTGATCGACTCGTACATCCAGTATTTGTTCTGCCGGTTGCGGTTGTGCTGGAAATAGCCGTTTTTCTGAATGTGGTCGAGGTACTCCTCCACGCCTTTCCAGACCTCCTCCAGCCCCGTCCGGGCCACCGCCGACGAGGTGTAGACCTTGGGCCGCCATCCCGATTCGGGCACGGGGAAAAGCCGCAAGGCCCCCTGGAACTGGGTCTGTGCCAGTTCGGCCTTGTGTATGTTCTCTCCGTCGGCCTTGGTGATGACCATCAGGTCGGCCATCTCCATGATGCCGCGCTTGATGCCTTGCAGTTCGTCTCCCGCACCGGAAATCTGCAACAGCATGAAGAGGTCCACCATCGAGTGCACGGCGGTTTCCGACTGTCCGACGCCCACCGTTTCGATGAAGATGACGTCGAATCCCGCGGCCTCGCACAGCACGATCGTCTCGCGCGTCTTTCGGGCCACTCCGCCGAGCGATCCCGCCGAGGGCGAGGGCCTCACGAAGACCGAAGGGTTGTTGCAGATGCTCTCCATGCGGGTTTTGTCGCCGAGAATCGAGCCGCCGCTGCGCTCCGACGAAGGGTCTATGGCCAGCACCGCCAGCTTGTGGCGCAGCCCCGCGACCATGTTGCCGATGGCCTCGATGAAGGTCGATTTGCCGGCTCCCGGGACGCCCGTGATGCCGATGCGGACCGATTTTCCGGCGTGCGGGAGGCACGCTTCGATGATCTCCTGCGCCTGTGCATAGTGGTCGGGGTTCGACGATTCGACGAGCGTGATGGCCTGCGAGAGGGTGGTGATGTTGCCCGCGAGAATGCCCTCGACGTACTCTCCGGTGGAGAGCGCGCGCTTCTTGCGCCGCTTGAAGTAAGGGCTTACTATCGGTTGTTCTTCAACGCCTTGCGTGACGTTGAGGGCTGTGTCGTGATGCGTGTCTGCGTACTCTTTTTCGTAATGGTCTATCCTGGTGAACGACATGGTGTGTCAGCGTGTTGATTGTTCGATCAGTTTTTCGTTGATTTGCAGGGAATTGCCCATCCAGAGGGTGCGGTTCTTGGCGTCGGTCAGCACGCCGAACGGCAGGTAGCTGACGCCGAACGCCGTGAAACTCTTTTCGGCGTTGAGGCCCACGGAGATCCGTTCCGAGAGGTAGGGGCGCAGCAGCGGGGCTATTTTCGCGGGGTCCTCCTTCGTCACGACGATCACGCGCAGTTTGGTACCCGATTTGCCCGTGATTTCCTTCAGGCGTTCGAGCGAGGTTTTGCACGCGGGATTCGTCGAATGGAAAAATTCGATGTAGGTCGTCGGGGCCGGTTCGGGCTGGCGGTTGTCGAGCCACGTCTGGATTTTGAGTTCGGGAACGCGTTCGCCGAGGGCGATGTTCTGGGCCGTGGCTCCCGCGGATGCGAAACCCGCGGCCAACAGCCATATAAGCAGCACTTTCTTCATAAGAGAGCCTTGTTTTATTCGATAAAGATAACAATTATTTGGCATATGGACCAATTTTTTAGAATCAAGTTATGAAAATAGGACTCGACACGGCTCCCGCCGCACTCCGCGGGACTTACTTCCAGCACCTCGCCAGCGTGCTGGCGCGCTACGCTCCGGAGCATGAATATATCATTGGCACAGAGGTGAATGATGGCGTCGACCTCTACCACGGCTTTAGGTCGTCGCTGCCGTTGTCCGTGCATCTGCGGCGCGTGCCTTCGGTGATGACGGTCCCGAATCTCAATTTCCTGCGCTATCCGCATCTCTATACGTTTGCCGAACGGCTTTTCGTCCTGACGCTCTACCGCCGTGCGCTCCGGCGGGCCGGCCGGGTCATCACGGTCAGCGCTCCGGCCCGCGAGGAGCTGTCGGAACGCCTCAATATCGACCCTTCGAAGATCGAGGTCATGGTGCCGCTGGCGGTTCCGGCTCCGCGCGGAAATCCATCTCAAGCGGAACTTGAACACGTGCGCCGCAAGTATGCTCTTCCAGAACATTTTATATTGATGATAGGGACCGTCGAACCGCGGCACAACCATCAGGCGGTTTTCGCGGCTCTGGCCGACGCTGCGTCCCCGGCCGGGGTGGTTGTCTCCGGCCGCCGCACGGCCTGGTCCGACTATCTGCTGGGCTATGCCCGCGCCCGCCGCATCGCCGCACGGGTGGATTTCATCTACGAACTGACCCCTTCGGACCTGCCGGCGCGGTGCCGTCGGGCGCGGGTCTTCGCCTAACTGCCCGCCCCCGATGCCGAGGCGGCGCTCGTCCCCGTGGTCGAGGCCCTGCGGGCGGGTCTGCCGATGGTCTTGAGCGACACGCAGGTCAACCGCGAAGCCGCCGGAGAAGCCGCCGCCTATGTGCGTCCGGAGGCGCGGGGCGAGGTTCTCGCGGCGCTCGAAAACGCGTTGGAAGACGTGTCGTGGCGCCGCACGATGCAGGAGCGCGAACGCCGCCGCGCCGAACTGTTCTCCGAATACGCCGTGGCGGAACGGCTGATGCAGATTTACACGTCGCTGTAACCCCGGCTTTCAAACCGCAGGCCGCCGGAGGCTCCGCCGGAACGAATCGCCTTTCCGGACATTTCCTGCGAATTCCGAACCCGAAGTTATTGCCAAAAAAAGTACTCCGAATTTTGGCGGTTCTGAAAGATTCGTCTATCTTTGTGTTCGCAAAATAACAACGAACGAAACAACATACGAATATCCACTAACTTAAATTTAAATTTTGCTATGAAAGTTTCTCATATCGAGCATCTTGGCGTTGCCGTGAAGAGTCTCGACGAGGCGATTCCCTACTGGGAGAACGTATTGGGCCTGAAGTGCTATGCCATCGAGGAGGTCGCCGACCAGAAGGTCCGCACGGCGTTCTTCATGCTGGGGCAGACCAAGATCGAATTGCTGGAGCCGACTTCGGAGGATTCGACGATCGCAAAGTACATCGAGAACCGCGGCGTCGGCATTCACCACATGGCGCTGGCCTGCGAAAACATCGAGGAGCAGCTCGCCGACGCGGAGGCCAAGGGCATCCGTCTGATCGACAAGACCCCCCGCAAGGGCGCCGAGGGCATGACCATCGCCTTCCTGCACCCGAAATCGACCCAGGGCATTCTGACGGAGCTTTGCGAAAACAAAAACAAATAGGATTATGAGCCAGATACAGGAAAAGATCAACAAACTGATCGAGAACCGCGAAACCGCGCGTCTCGGCGGCGGCCAGAAGGCGATCGACAAACAGCACGATAAGGGCAAGTACACGGCCCGCGAGCGTATTCAGATGCTCCTCGACGAAGGTTCGTTCGAGGAGTTCGATATGTTTGTGACCCACCGCTGCTACGATTTCGGCATGGATCGCAAGCACACCTTCGGCGACGGCGTGGTGACGGGTTACGGCACGATCGACGGACGTCTGGTCTATGTCTTCGCACAGGATTTCACTGTGACGGCCGGTTCGCTGTCGCTGTCGATGTCCGACAAGATCTGCAAGGTGATGGACATGGCCATGCGCAACGGCGCGCCCTGCATCGGCATGAACGACTCGGGCGGCGCGCGTATCCAGGAGGGCGTCAACGCCCTGGCCGGTTACGCCAACATCTTCCAGCGCAACGTGATGTCGTCGGGCGTCATTCCGCAGATTTCGGCCATCTTCGGCCCCTGCGCAGGCGGTGCGGTCTATTCGCCCGCGCTGACCGACTTCATCATTATGAAGAAGGAGACCTCGAACATGTTCCTCACCGGCCCGAAGGTCGTGAAGACCGTGACGGGCGAGGACGTGACGCAGGAGCAGCTGGGCGGCGCCCTGATGCACACCACCAAGTCGGGCGTGGCGCAGTTCGCCGTCGACACCGAGGAGGAGGGTATCGGGCTGATCAAGAAGCTGATCTCCTACATGCCGCAGAACAACATGGAGGACGCTCCGCTGGCCGTTTGCACCGATAAGATCACCCGTCTGGAGGATTCGCTCAACGAGATCATTCCCGACAGCGCCAACAAGCCCTACGACATGACCGAGGTGATCAGGGCCATCGTCGACAACGGCGAGTTCCTCGAATCGGCCGCAGGCTATGCCAAGAACATCATCACTTGCTTCGCGCGTTTCAACGGCCAGTCGGTGGGCATCATCGCCAACCAGCCCAAGTTCATGGCCGGCGTGCTGGACATCAACGCCAGCCGCAAGGCTGCGCGCTTCGTGCGTTTCTGCGACGCGTTCAACATTCCGATCGTGACGCTGGTGGACGTTCCGGGCTTCCTGCCGGGTACGACCCAGGAGTACGGCGGCGTGATCACCCACGGCGCGAAGCTGCTGTTCGCCTACTGCGAGGCCACCGTGCCGAAGATCACCGTGACGCTGCGCAAGGCTTACGGTGGCGCATACATCGTCATGTCGTCGAAGCACATCCGCGGCGACATCAACTACGCATGGCCGACGGCCGAGATCGCCGTGATGGGCGCCAGCGGCGCCGTCGAGGTGCTCTACGGCAAGGAGCTGAAGGAGCTGGCCGACAAACCGGAGGAGAAGGCGAAGTTCATCGCCGAGAAGGAGCAGGAGTACAACGACAAGTTCTCCAACCCCTACAACGCCGCACGCTACGGCTATATCGACGACGTGATCGAGCCGCGCAACACGCGTTTCCGTGTGATCCGCGCCTTGCAGTCGCTGGCTACGAAGCGTTTGCAGAACCCCGCGAAGAAACATTCGAACATTCCTCTCTAACAGACTGAAAAGATGACAATACTGACAGTTATGAACTGGGGATGGTCCGAGATACTCTGGGTGTCGCTGATCGGGTTCAGCCTGGTGTTTATCCTGCTAGTGGCGCTGATCTTCATTATGAAGGCCTTCGGGGCCTGCTTCCGGGTCCGTCCGGCGAGCGGCAGGAAGGTCGACGCCCAGCCGATGATCAGCGAGGAGGAGATCGCAGCCATCGCTACGGCGCTCAAGATCTACAAGGGCGCCCTGCACGACCGCGAGTCCGAGGTGCTGACCATTCTCAACATCAAGCGGGCCTATTCGCCCTGGAATTCGAAAATTCACGGTTTAACCCAGCTTCCCGACCGGAGATAGGACCCTGCGTCGGAACAAGACAACCCAAAAAAGAAAATGAAAGATTACTCTTTGAAAATCAACGGACATAATTACAACGTCCAGATCGACGACGTGAACGAGGCCTCGACGGTAGCGCACGTCGTGGTCAACGGCGTGGATTACGAAGTCGAGATCGAGGGCGCGAAAGCCTCGACGGTCTCCAAACCCCAGGTGTCCCCGGCCCCCAAGTCGGCCAACAGCGCCATGATCACTCCCTCGACGGCCACTCCTTCGCCGCGCATCGCTCCCGCGCCTTCGACGTCGGGTTCCAGCGTGAAATGCCCGCTGCCGGGCACCGTGTTGAGCGTGAAGGTGGCCGTGGGCGATACCGTCGCGGCAGGACAGACGCTCGTCGTGCTCGAAGCCATGAAGATGGAGAACAACATCGACGCCGACCGCGCCGGTGTCGTGAAGCAGATTCTCGTGCAGCAGGGCGCTACGGTCATGGAAGGCGACGTTTTAATCGTAATCGGGTAGGACTATGTGGAATGCATTGACTTCCAGCTCCAATTTCGTGCTGGAAAGCCTTGAAACCTTTGCCGAATCGACGGGCGTGGCCGGTCTTTTCGCCAATATGGGGTGGGGCAGTCTGATTATGATCTGTGTGGCCTTCTTTCTGCTGTACCTGGCCATCAAACATAAGTTCGAACCGCTGCTGCTGCTGACCATCGCGTTCGGCATGCTGCTGACGAACCTTCCCGGAGCGAACCTCTACCATACGGAACTTTTTGCCGGGGGGCACGTCCACTGGGATATTTTCGTCGCCCAGGCGGGACTCCTCGATTACCTCTATCTGGGCGTGAAGCTCGGCATCTATCCCTGCCTTATCTTCGTGGGCGTGGGCGCCATGACCGACTTCGGCCCGCTGATCGCCAACCCCAAGAGCTTCCTGCTGGGAGCCGCGGCGCAGATCGGTATTTTCCTCACGTTCATCGGCGCTTATGCGCTCGGGTTCTCGCCCGCCGAGGCCGGTTCGATCGGCATCATCGGCGGCGCCGACGGTCCCACGTCGATCTACCTGACCGCGATTCTGGCTCCCGAGCTGCTCGGCCCGATCGCCGTGGCCGCCTACTCCTACATGGCCCTCGTGCCGGTGATTCAGCCGCCGATCATGCGCATGCTGACCACCGAGAAGGAACGTAAGATCAAGATGCGCCAGCTGCGTCCGGTGTCGAAGACCGAGAAGATCCTCTTCCCGCTGATCATCACCGTGATCATCGCGCTGCTGCTGCCGTCGGCCGCTCCGCTCGTCGGCTGTCTCATGCTGGGCAACCTGATGAAGGAGTGCGGCGTGGTGGACCGTCTGTCGAAGACGGTGCAGAACGAACTGATGAACATTGTCGTCATCTTCCTGGGTCTCACGGTGGGAGCTACGGCTACGGCCGAGGCGTTCCTCAATCCGCGGACGCTGTTCATCCTCGTGCTGGGCGTGATCGCCTTCGCGATGGGAAGCGCCGGCGGCGTGCTGCTCGCCAAGGTGATGAACTTCTTCTCGAAGGGCGACAACAAGATCAATCCGCTGATCGGTTCGGCCGGCGTTTCGGCCGTCCCGATGGCCGCCCGCGTGTCGCAGACCGAGGGCCAGAAGGCCGATCCCTCGAACTTCCTGCTGATGCACGCCATGGGTCCCAACGTGGCCGGCGTGGTCGGTTCGGCGGTCGCCGCGGGCATTCTGCTTTCGTTCCTCGGATAGGGAATCGCGTTCCGGGCCGCACGGCCCGATACGGTTGCAAGAGGGTTTCGGTTCGCCGGACCCTCTTTTTTTGCGCCCGTGCCGTTGCAAGTCTCGCATTTTTCGCTATATTTATGAAACCTAAAACTCCTGCCTTATTATGAAACGCTTGTTTATGGTGCTTTTCGGCCTTGCGTCGCTGCATGTGGCTGCGACCGCCGCGAAAACCGCCGGAGAGGAAAAGGCCCCCGGAAAAAACGCCGGTGCGGCGGCCAGCCTTTGGCCCGAAAAGATGGACCCCTCTTTTCAGGGAAGCCGTCCGGAATGCTTCAAAATCTGGGTGATCCGCAACCTGCGGTTTCCGGCCGATCGCTACGATGTCGGGGATGAGGCGAAGGTCGAAGTTGTGTTCGCCATCGACAAAAACGGGACGCTGACCGATCTGAAGGTCACGCATTGCGAGGAGCGGCATTTTGCCGACCGGCTCTGCAAGACGATCGCCCTGTCGCCGAAATGGTCGCCCGGACGGACGAAGGGGAAGCCCGTAAAAACGGAGCTGGAGATGCGATTCGTCTTCCGGCTGGTCGCCCCTCCTGCGGGACAGGAGGAGCTGGGGCTTTGCGCCGAGGAGTGCGACATTCATACGACGGCCGATAGGATGCCCCTGTTCTGCGGCGGCGGTCCGGACGGGTTTCGTGCGTGGGTGCAGCGGCAGGTCGACTCTCTGATGGGTCCGGGTGCGCTCATGGAGCCGCGGAAACTGATCCTGCGGTTTGTCGTCGGAAAGGACGGGCGGGTGACTCCTGCCCCCAAACCGAAATACCGGGACGAGGATGCTTTGGAACAGACGGTGCGTCAGGCCATTGCTGCGGCTCCTGCGTGGACTCCGGCGACGATTGACGGAGAGCGGGTTCGTTTCGGGGTCTCGATGCCGGTCGCCTTCGGTCCCGGGGCCGCCGGAGCGGAATACAGCGATAAAGACGCTTACCGGGTGGTCGAGGTCATGCCGAAGTTCTTCGGAGGCGGGCTGGATAAATTCCGGAGTTGGGTGATGGCTGAAGTGAGGTACCCGTCGGACATGCTGAAACGGGGCGTGCAGGGGCGTGTGGTCGCGGCATTCGTCGTCGACAAGGAGGGGCGGATTACGATGGTGGAGATTCTCGAGTCGCCGCATCCGCAATTTTCGGAAGCGGTTGCTCGCGTGCTTGGACGTGCGCCGCGGTGGACGCCGGGCAGGCAGGACGGTGCGCTCGTTCGGGTGGAATACACGCTGCCGGTCGATTTCAAAATTCGCTCGGAACAGCGGTTCCCGACCGGCGCCGCCGGCCGGAACCGGGGTTCATCCCGTTCGTATTGACACAGCCGCCCGACTGCCTGCCGCCTGCCTGCCTGCCTGCCAAGGGCGCCCGGTAACGCCGCGCTCCTGCTTCGGAATGCCGCAACTCTCCTGAATACGGGGCCGTTGCGGTTTTTTTGCGCGGTTTTCGATTTTGATTTTCATTTGTTTTTGCAGATCAGAAACTTTTTCGTACCTTTGCGCACCCGCAATGTGCGGGGAACGGATTACAATAAGTTAAATTAAACGTAAAAACAGTGGATTCATTAAGCTACAAGACTATCTCGGCGAACGCTGCGACCGTCACCAAGGAATGGGTGGTGATCGACGCTACGAACGAGGTATTGGGACGTCTTGCATCGCAGGTCGCGAAGATCCTCCGAGGCAAGAACAAGCCCAGCTACACACCCCACGTCGACTGTGGTGACTACGTCATCGTCATCAACGCGGAGAAGGTGAAGCTCACGGGCAACAAAATGACCGACAAGGTCTACACGCGTCACACCGGATACCCCGGCGGCCAGCGTTTCGCTACGCCTGCCGACTATCTGGCAAAGAAACCGACCTTCCTCATCGAGAAGGCCGTCAAAGGCATGCTGCCCAAGACCCGTCTGGGCGACAAGCTGCTGTCGAACCTGAAGGTCTATGCCGGCGCAGAGCATCCTCACGCCGCACAGAACCCGAAGACTATTAAATTAAACGAGATTAAGTAAGAGTTATGGAAGTTGTAAACACCGTAGGTCGTCGTAA
>ENA-UOOD01004907-UOOD01004907.1-human-gut-metagenome-genome-assembly--contig:-CS67-NODE-4907-length-10070-cov-4.303445_pt1 | contig 10070 bp, 6 predicted proteins | sample MGYA00242464_ERZ724011 | MGnify/ENA metagenome assembly ERZ724011 | reverse complement strand
CGAGATCGGCGGTTTCAACTGGCTGCGAGCCACCACAAACTGGAATCCCTTCTGTTGGATTGGCGTACTCCACGCCGCCGATGTCATGCTGCCGAAGCGGCAGAGAGCGATTCTGTACGCGAATGCGCAGGCATCGCTCCGGTATTACACGGGAGCCTTTTCCGAAGACGGCTACATCGTCGAAGGTGCGGGATACTACGACATGGGGTTTTCCCGCTTTCTGGATTGCGCGGAACTGTTGCGCCGGGGAACCAGCGGGAAACTTGATCTGCTTGCTCCTTCCGCAAAGCTGGAAAAGATGATGCTGTATCCGCTTACCTACGCCATGGATCACAATCTCTACCCCCATTTCGCCGACAGCGGCAGCGACGGAAAGGCCGCAGGCATGCCAGTTTACCTTCTCGCACAGATCGACTACCTGAGTAACAAGGCGAATTTCAAGGCGGACTGGCAGAACGGGTGGCCTGCCGGCCATGGACTCTTTCTGAGCGAAGACATCGGGCGTCAGCTGCTGCTGGACAAGATCCGCGGCTTCCGGCCTGAACGGCGGGACACGGTTCCCCTGACCACTCTGTTCCGGCAGCCGGCGGTTCTGGTCTGCCGGGATGACGCTTCCGGGCCGAAATTCAGTTTCGCGGCAAAAGGCGGACACAACTTCGAGGATCACAATCACAATGACCTCGGCTCCTTCTGCATCGGCTACGACGGCCGGATCGTTCTGGGAGATCCCGGGTATCCGCAGGTGGGGCCGGGATATTTCAACTCCGGCAGGCGCTACGAATGGAAGCTGGCCTCCTCCTGGGGGCATCCGGTGCCGGTGGTCAATGGATGCGTACAGGGCGCGGGGCGCCGGTTTCGCGCCGACATATTGCAGTTCAAGGAGAGCGCGGAGATTGTGCTTTTCCGTCTGGATTTGACGAAGGCCTATCCGGAGAAGGCGGGATTGAAGAGCCTTGTCCGGAACTTTGAGTTTTGCCGCGGCAGACGGGTGCTGACGATCACCGATGAGTTTCAACTGAAAAAACCGGGCGTGTTCACCTCTGCTCTGGTGGGATTTTCGCCCTTTGTAAATCTGGGGAAAAATTCCGGCGAGAACGATACGCTGCGATTTGATGTCTCCACCGATGTTGCCGGATTGACTGTTTCCGCACAGAGGCTTGCCGAGCGTTCTCAGGGGAGGAAAAAGGCGCTGTATCGTCTGGAATACGGTTCCGCCGTTCCCGCTGCCCGGGGGCGTTATCAGGTTGTGATCGCTCTGAAACCGCCGGAGAAGAGCTCCCGGGCACGTTGAACTTGCGGTCAGGCGACGCGCGGCGCCGGGTGCCCGAACTCCTTCGCATAGAGCCTGCGGGCGGCGCGTTCCACCCGGCGCCAGAACGTGCGGTCCTGCCGCAGCGTCTCCCGGAGCGTTTTCCCGGTGTAGTTTTTCATGAATCGGAAGAGGTCGTGACGGGTGAGTCCGCAGTCCATGGCAGAAAAATAGATCCCCGCCACATCCTTGACCCGGTAGCGGAACGGAACGGACGGCCGGATTTCGGCGCGGTGAAGATCGATGACGTGCAGCCGGGGCAGGGGTGTCTCCTCCGTGGCGCGGTCGAGCAGGAAGTGACAGAGGTAACAGTCGCGGTGATTGACGCCGCCGCGATGCATGGCGCCGACCGTTTCGGCGAGCGAGGCGGCAATGGCGATCTGGCGGCGGAACGGAGGCGGATTTTCCCGCCAGTCGCGGCAGTAATCTTCCAGACTGACCATATCGGGAAGTTCGGCGGTGACGAGGAAGGATTCCAGCTTTGCCGGGTTCCAGCCGCGGCAGCCGTAGGCGGCGATGGTCATGGTATCCACGCCGAGCTCCTCCAGTCGGCGGATTGCCCGGTATTCGTTGGCGGCGCTGAGCACCGGGCGCTTCCCCATCAGGAGGTTCTTGAAGATCTCCCGCCAGCCGACGCCGCGGTGTACTTTGGCGAAGTAACCGTGCCCATCGACTTCAAACCGGAAGGTCCGGCGGCTCTTGACCTGCCGGAAAATCTCCCCCTCGGTTTTTTCCAGTTCGGTGAAGGGATCTTTCCCTTCCCATTCCCGGCTGAACACCGGATCGAGTTCCAGGGTTTGGCTCATGGTACCGGCTCCTTGTTCCCGGGCGTTCAGATCCGGTCCAGAGTGGAATCAGCGAGAACGTTCCGGTAATTGAGTTCATCGAGCTGCCGCTGCAGGCGGCGGCGTGCCGAAGGTTTTGAAGTTTTCCTGTCGCCCGGCTGCGGGTTGAGAATCATCGTCGCATGATTGAGATGGCGAAGATAGCGGCCCAGCTCCTGCGACTCCAGAAACCGCATTTTGTACCCCTGTTGCACCAGCATCCGGTGGAGCGAATGGCCGGCGGTGTCGCCGTCGAAGAAGCCGTTGGTCCGCTTCCGGATAAGTTCCGTGCGGTAGAGGGCGCAGTGGCTGCGAAGATACCGCTCTTCAACCTTTGTTTTCTTCCCGAGAAGCCGGCGCAGGAGGCTCTCGATCTTCTTGCCGAACTGCTTGAATGCGGAGGGCGGCTCTTCCAGCTTCCAGCTTCCGACTCCGGCGACGGTTTCGTCTCCGGAGATTTTTCCGAGCAGAAAATCGAGCCAGCCGTCATTGCAGATCAGTGTGTCGGTATGCATCACCAGCACGTAGGGGGTGGTCACCTCCTTGAGCGCGAGATCCAGGGCGCGGGCGTGCATCTCGGGCCCCTTTTCCTTCGCGGCCTCCGGGCGTTCGATCAATCGGATCCAGTTGACGCCGCGCAGATAATCGAGCGACGCGTCGCCGGAACCGTTGTCGATGACGACCACCTGTACGCGCTCAAGATCGGTGTGGCGGCGCAACAGCCGCAGACAGAGCCGGGTCATTTCCGGAGTTTTATAGTTGGGGATGAGGATCGTAACTTCTGCGTCTGCCATTGCCTTGCTCACGTTGATTTTGCCGAATTTTCGTGTAATATAAATATACACTCCCCCCGGGCGATTGACAAGCCGTCGAAACTGTTTTTTTCCCGGTTCGTCGGAGCGACTCCTTTTTTTTCGAGAAATATTTCCGCAGGAATATTGACACGTGACATTTTTTGTAGTATAATTGACACGTGACAACTTCAAAAGGGAGGGTTGAGCGATGCGCGAAAAATTCAAACTGGGTTTTCTGCCGACACGGCGGGTGTTTTTTTCGAAGGAGGAGTCCAACCGGGAGAAGTTTCTGATACATGAGAAGTTGCGCGCGCTTGTTCCGGAGCTTGAAATCGTCGGCCTGGATGGTTTGAACGATGAGGCGCTGTTGATTACGGAGCGTGAGGCGCTGGAGGCGGCGCGGCGTTTCCGGGCGGCGGAGGTGGATGCGGTATTTGCTCCGCACTGCAATTTCGGCAGCGAGGGCGCGGTGGCGCTGGCGGCCCGCGAAATCGGGCGTCCGCTTCTTCTGTGGGGGCCGCGCGATGCGGCGCCGGAGCCGGACGGCAGCCGGCTCCGCGACACTCAGTGCGGTCTTTTCGCCACCGGCAAGGTGTTGCGGCGCTTTGGAGTTCCCTTCACCTACATCGTCAATTCATCGCCGGAAGATTCGATATTCGAACGGGGATTTCTCAATTTTCTGGCCGCGGCGAATGTGGTGAAACATTTCCGGGGGGCGCGGATCGGCCAGATCGGCACACGGCCGCGCGATTTTTATTCGGTGATCGTCAATGAGGGAGAATTGTTGGAGCGGTTTGGAATTCAGACGATTCCGCTGGATCTCTCCACGCTGGTACGGGAGGTGAGGCGGGTGCTGGCTGCTCCGTCGCAAGCCTGGCGGGCGGAGGCGGCGCGTTTTCGCGCCACAGCCGACTTCTCCGCCTGTGACGACGGCACAGTGGAGCGGCTCGCCGCGCTGAAGCTGGCGATCGACCGGTGGCGGACGGAGGAAGGGTTGTCCGCCGCCGCCATCCAGTGCTGGGATTCACTGCAGGAGGAGCTGGGCATCTGCAGCTGTTTCGTCAACGCGATACTGGCGGGGGAAGGGTTCCCGCTGGCCTGTGAGGCGGACATTCACGGCGCGATCAGCTCTCTTCTGCTGCAGAGTGCGACGCTGACGCCGCAACCGACCTTTCTGGCCGACCTGACGATTCGCCATCCGGAAAACGACAACGCGGAACTTCTCTGGCACTGCGGACCGTTTCCCCCGGAGCTGGCGGAAGGAGCGCGTCGGGTGGAACGCCATTTCGTACTTCCCAGTCATGCGCCGGGTGTCTGTTCGTGGAGGCTGCGCGGCGGCGAGGTGAGTCTGATTCGTTTCGACGGCATCGGCGGGGAGTATTCGCTCTTCTGCGGCGAGGGACAAATCATCGACGGACCTTTCAATCAGGGAACCTACGGATACGTCGAGGTTGAGGACTGGCCGCTCTGGGAGGAGAAGCTGGTCCGCGGTCCCTACATCCATCACATCGCCGGAGCGTACGGCAGTTACGCACCGGTGTTTGCCGAAGCCTGTCGTTATCTCGACGTGGCGTTCGACCCGGCCACGCCCGATCTTGCGGCGATCGAATCCCGGATGCGGAGGTGAACCATGCCGCTGATTACGGAACGCCGCGCCGCGCGGAAGGTGCTCGATTCGGTTGTGGAGCACGGCGCGGCGATGCCGATCTTCTGCACGGCGAGCCACTGGAATACCGAGGCGATCCTGCTTGCTGCAGAGAAGTTCTGCCGCAAATATGAGGTCGAATCGATTCCGCTTTCGGTGGCAATGACCTTCAATTATCCGTACATGCCGCAGGCGCAGCGGGTGACCCGAACCGGGGATGCGAAGTTTGGATTTCTCAGCATCATGGAGCATCTGGCGCTGCTCTGCGGAACGAAGGATGCTCCTTACGGCCGGGTGCAGGTGCTGCCGCACCTCGATCATGCCGATCCGTCGCGGGACCTCTGGGCGTTGACCGAAGGGACGAAATATCTCGCTTCGGCAATGTTCGATGCGCAGGTCTATCCGCGTGACGAGAACATCGCGATGACGCGTGACTACGTGAAACACTACGGCCGGGAACTGCTGGTTGAGGGAATCATGGAGGAACTTTCCGTGGCGGCAATGCATGAGGGGCATGGCGATACGGCGGAGGATGCGTATCCGGCTCTGGCGGTGGAATATGTCAGGATGACGGGAGTTGATTTTCTGGTCGCAGATCTCGGTACCGAACAGCAGTCGGCCGGCAGCGGCAATGTCCACTATCTGAAGGAACGGGCGCAGGCGTTGACCGCGACGCTGGGGCGTCCGATGCTGGTGTTGCACGGTACTTCGTCGCTGAACCGCGCTCAGATGGAGAATCTTGCCGGTGACGGGGTAGTGCGGGTCAACATGTGGACGAAGATCGCCCGCGAGGCGGGCAAGTTCGCCGCGTTCCGGCTCTTCGAACACGCCGAGAACATCTGCGGAAACGAGTTCGAGGCAATCGAATCGAAGCAGTATCTCTATGACTCCATCGACAAGGCGTCGGAGATGATGCTCGAAGTGCTGGAAACACTCAACTACGCCAATTTTGCCCGGAGCGGATCATGAGTCTGCTGGGAATTGACATCGGTACGAGCTGCTGCAAGGCTTCGGTCTTTCGCGCCGACGGGGAGATGATTCACTGTGCCCGCCGCCGATACGAACTTCAGCGTGACAATTCCGGCGGCGTGGCGCTGCCGTCGGAGGAGGTCTGGCGGAAGATCTGCGAGGTGATTGCGGAAGCGGCGGCGGCGGCGGGGAAGGATTCGATCCGGGCGCTCTGCGCCGCGTCGATGGGGGAGGCGGTCGTGCCGTTCGACGCGGCGGGGCGCATCCTCGGCGACTCGTTGACCGGACTGGACGCGCGGGGGGACCGCTTTCTGAAACACCTGATGAAGCAGATTTCGCCGGAGGAGCTCTACCATATCACCGGACTGCAGCCTGCGTCGGGCTTCACCCTGACCAACCTGATGTGGTTGCGTGAGATGCAGCCGGAACTCTGGCGCAAAACTGTCTGTTTTCTGCCGTGGGCGGATCTGGTCGGCTTTCAGTTGTGCGGCCGGGCGGTGTGCAACCGTTCGCTGGCCGGTCGGACGCTGCTCTATGACTTGACCGCGGGGGCGTGGAGCGAGCCCATCGCGACTGCAGCCGGGATCGATTCCGGGAAATTGCCGCCGCCGGAGCGTTCCGGTGTTCCGCTTGGTCGGGTCCGGCCGGCGTTGGCGCGCGAACTGAATCTATCGCCGGAGACGGTGGTGGTGACCGGAACCCATGACCAGTGTGCCGCCGCGCTCGGAGCCGGCGCGTACCGTGAAAACGGGGCGATGCTCGGGCTGGGTACCTTTGCCTGTCTGGTGCTGGTGCATAATGATCCCGGCGAGGGATCTCCGTTCCGGGCACTGAAGCTCAATATTGAGGAGGGGGTGGAGGCAGGGCAGTTTGTGAGTTTTCTCTACCATGCCTCGGGAGGAGCTCTGATCCAGTGGATGCGTCGCGAGTTCTACCGGGATTTGCCGGAGGAGGGGGTGTTTGACGCGATGTTCCGAGAGATCGACCCGGTATCTTCCGGCACACCCTGTGTACTGCCGTTCTTCGCAGGAACCGGTCCGCTGGACCATCTCGATGGGGGGCATGGTCTGTTCAGCGATCTGGATTTTTCCCATTCGCGCGCCTCGTTGCTGCGGGGAGCGCTGGAGGGAATCACGCTCTACTTCCGCGAAGCGCTGGAGGTGCTGGCGAAGCAGAACCGTAAGGTGACGGAGCTTTGTGTGACCGGTGGCGGCGGTGAATCGGAGCTGTGGCTGCAGATGACGGCCGACCTGCTGGAAGTGCCGGTTCGGAAGAGGGCGCCGGAGTGCGGCACGCTCGGTTGCGCAATGCTCGCGGGGGTCGGCTGCGGACTCTTCGCCGACCTGAACGAGGCCGCGAAGCGGATGGTTTGCCCCGGGCGCCTTTACCTGCCGGATCCGGCAACTGCGGTTCGTTCGGCCGCGCTGTTCCGCCGCTATTGTGACCGGAAGAGGGAGCTGTGCAGAGCTTTCCAGCCCTCAGAAGGAGATGTTTTCGCCGAGTGCAGTGTTGGAACCTGGAACGGGAACCGGGAGAGACCTTGAAGCTGTTCCGCTGTGAGTTGAAAGGAGGACTGGATGACAAAATGACGGTACGCTATTTCCCTTGAACGTCTTTTTGCGATGTTCCGAAACCGTTTAGTTGGGGCTGGGGCGCCATGAAGAAATCGATAGTCCAATGTGGAGGATGACATGCGAAAAAGTTTTACTCTAATTGAACTCCTTATCGTCGTAGCTGTTATGGCAATTCTTGCCGGGTTGCTGCTGCCGGCGTTGAATCGTGCGCGGGAACGTGGAATGGGGGTGAAATGCATGGCAAATCTCAAAAATGTCGGCATGGTCATGCACGCTTATACCAGCCAGGCGAACGACACCTTCCCCTTTGCGGAGGAGGGGAAGCGGCAATGGTATACGAATCCCGGTGGTTGGATCTTGAAGGACTATTTTCGCATGTGGGCCGGCGACCCGTCGCTTCCGGACTGGATTGAGTTTGTCCCGTTGCGCACGCTCTGCCCCAAAGTGGCGAATTATGGATATGACAGAGCGGAAAATTATCCGGGGTACTCCAGGTGGGCGGATTGGGCGAAACCGTCATTTTACGGTATGACCGGTGCGAGTTGGGACATCGGTAAAAGAATTCTGCAGAAGGAGAGCTGGTATCTTCACAAGTTCAACCTGGTTCGAACGCCTTCCGCCAAGGTGATGCAGGCGGAAACGAACTCACAGGCGGGCGGGGCCAATCACGGCTGCTGGAGACTATACGAGGCTGTCGCAGATGCGACGGCCGTCACCGGTATTGTCTACGCGCACAATCAGATGGCGAATGTCCTTTTCTTTGATCTGCATGTGGAGGCGAAAGATCACGTGACACTTCGCCACGCGTATGAAATCGGAAACAATTGGAAACCGTATGTGAGGTAATGGTCTTATGAGAAAACAATTTGCTTTTCTTGCTTTTGCTCCATTGCTGTTGATGGCGGAAAGTCTGGTGGAGATCCCCGGTGACGGAACGGGGTGGTCGCCTGCCTCCGGAATCACCCGTTCTACGGGCGGCGAGCTGCAGATAGAGCTGAAAACACCAGGAACCGTGTTTACCAATAAGGAGATTGCGAAGGAAACTTGGGTTGGGCGGATTGTCCGGCTTTCCGGAAGCTGGAGCGGGGAGAACCTTGTCCGCACGGAGAAGGGGATGCACGGAGGAAAACTCAACTGCCGCATGTGGGTCAATGGGGCTGTCCAATGGGCGGCGTTGAATTCTCCCGTCGGCACATTTTCGCACAAAATGTTCGAGAAGACCTTTCTGGTGAATCCCGCGGCTGCTCGGCTGGAACTGGGAGTCGGCATACAGGAGGCTTCCGGTCGGCTTACCTGCCATTCCCTCAAGCTGGAGACTCTGGGAATGCCGTTGGATATCAGGCGGATCGGAAATCGCACATGGCAGGACGAAACCGAGGGCGACGGTTCGGGCGGGTGGTCCGACCAGGGCAGCGAGGACGGGCGGAATTTTCTGCGGCCGTTGCGTGGAAAGCTGTTGTTTCACGGAATTCCGTTTGCTCCGGCTGTCGACGGCAGGGCTTTGCTCGTCATGAAGAGTGCGAAACTGCCGTCGGGAGCGGAACGGGCAAAACTTGCCCTGCCGGCGAAGACGACGGGTAAATTTCTTTATCTCATGCACACGCTCTGCTGGGGCGTCGGCAGTTCGAATCAGCAGATCGGAACGGTCATCGTCACCGGCCGCGGCGGCATCGAACAGAAAATTCCGGTGATCCGCGGGATCGACGTGGGGGACTGGGCCGGCGGATATGACATGAAAAACGGCTTTATCGGGGTGTCTGCGTGGACGCCCACCCGATCCCGGGTTGGTCTGTTTCTCTCAAAATTTCGGCTGAATCCGGAACTTGGGGAAATCGCCTCGGTGGAATTTTGTTCTGCTCCAGATGGGGATCCGATCTGGATTGTCGCTGCGGCGACTCTCTCGGACCGGGAGTATCGGATCCCGAGCTGTCCCGTGAGTACGGTCGTCGAAAATGCGGAGTGGAAACCGGTTGCATTTGATCCGACGGTGATTCCTGCGGGAGTCCTGGATTTCCGAGGGCGCTTCACCGATGCTCCTGCGGGGAAATACGGTTTCCTCATGGTACGGAACGGAAAATTCTGCTTTGAACGCCGTCCGAATCAGCCGGTTCGTTTTCTGGGCGCGTGTCTGAGTTACTATGCCAATTTCCCGGAAAAAAAAGACGCTGCGGCGTTCGCGGATCAGCTTGCCTCCCTCGGATATAACGCCGTCCGGCTTCATCTGTTCGATGGAATTCTGGCGGATCCCGCTGATCCGTCCGGGCTGACGTTTCGCTCCGCGTGGCTCGATCGCATGGATTATTTCATCAAATGCCTGAAGGATCGCGGCATCTACCTCTCCATGGATCTCTACTGCGTACGTCCTTTCGCTACCGCGGACGGAAAAAAATTGCGGTTCAACGATGCGAAACTGTTCTTCATCCTTTCTCCTGAGGCCAGGAGTAATCTGCTGCGGTTCGGGGAAAAGCTCTTTTCTCACGTCAATCCTTATACTGGTCTGGCACTCCGGGAGGAACCGGCTCTGATTGGCGTAAGCATTCTGAACGAGGACAGTGCCACCGCCTTGTGTCGTGATTTTGAATGGCGTGCATCGCCGCGTCGAGATATCTTTGAACAGAAGTTCTCCGCGTTTCTGGCACAACGGAAGGCCGCATCCGTATCCGGCCGAGAACGTGCCCGGCTGCGCGCCAGTTTCATTCAGGAGGCGTGGCGTGATTTTTACGAGGAGTGTACGCATCGACTCCGGGCGATCGGACTCCGGGTGCCACTGACCGGGCAGAACCATCGTTGCCTGATGCAGCAGGCGGTCCTCCGTGACCGGTTCGATTTCGTGGATAATCATCTCTACTGGGATCATCCGATTTCTCCATTGCGCCAGTTCCGCCGCCCTCTGGCGTTCCAGGATGAGAGTGCACTGCTCTCCTGCGGCGGTGCCGTATTGCGGCTCATGCCGAC
>ENA-UOOD01004906-UOOD01004906.1-human-gut-metagenome-genome-assembly--contig:-CS67-NODE-4906-length-10070-cov-14.642237_pt1 | contig 10070 bp, 7 predicted proteins | sample MGYA00242464_ERZ724011 | MGnify/ENA metagenome assembly ERZ724011 | reverse complement strand
GCGGCCAGCTGCCCGGCGGCAAGGTCTACCCGTGGGTCGCCAAGACCCGCAACTCCACGACCGGCGTGGGGCTCATCTCTCCCCCGCCGCACCATGACATCTACTCGATCGAGGATCTGGCACAGCTTATCTACGATTTAAAGTGTGCCAACCGCAAGGCGGCCATCAATGTCAAGCTGGTCAGCGAGGCCGGCGTCGGCACGATTGCAGCCGGCGTGGCCAAGGCGGGTGCCGAGGTCATCCTGATTTCCGGCTTTGACGGCGGCACCGGCGCAGCACCGCGCAACTCCATCCACAACGCCGGTCTGCCGTGGGAGCTGGGTCTGGCTGAGGCGCACCAGTGCCTGATCATGAACGGTCTGCGCAGCCGCGTGCGCATCGAGGCCGACAGCAAGCTGATGAGCGGCCGCGATGTAGCCATCGCCGCCCTGCTGGGTGCCGAGGAATTCGGTTTCGGCACCGGCCCTCTCGTTGCGATGGGCTGCGTGATGATGCGCGTCTGCAACCTCGATACCTGCCCGATGGGCATCTGCACCCAGAACCCCGAGCTGCGCAAGCGGTTCAAGGGCAAGCCCGAGTACATCATGAACTTTATGCGCTTTATGGCCGAGGATCTGCGTGAGTACATGGCAAAGCTCGGCGTGCGCACCGTCGATGAGCTGGTGGGCCGCACCGACCTGCTGAAGGTCAAGCCCGCCCCCGCAGGCTCCCGCGCCGGTGAGATGGACCTCTCGGCGCTGCTGCAGAACCCGCTCATCGAAAATTCCAACATTCACTTCGACCCGAAGGCTGTCTATAACTTCCAGCTTGAAAAGACCCCCGACATGCGCGTTCTGATGAAGAAATTCAAGAAGAACTTTGATTCCGCCGAGCCGAAGCCCGCCACTGTGACGCTGGAGGTCGGCAACACCGACCGCGCGTTCGGCACGATCTTCGGCAGCGAGATCACCGCCAAATTCGGCAATACGCTGCCCGATGACACCTTCCATGTGGTCTGCCACGGCTACGGCGGCCAGAGCTTCGGCGCGTTCCTCCCCAAGGGGCTGACGCTGGAGCTGGTCGGCGATGCGAACGACTACATCGGCAAGGGGCTGTCCGGCGGCAAGATCATCGTCTACCCGCCGAAAAACGCCGCCTTTGACCGCAGCGAGAACATCGTTATCGGCAATGTGGCACTCTACGGTGCCACGGGCGGCAAGGCATTCATCAACGGTGTCGCGGGCGAGCGGTTCTGCGTGCGCAACTCAGGCGGCATCGCCGTTGTTGAGGGCGTGGGCGACCACGGCTGCGAGTATATGACCGGCGGCACGGTAGTAGTCTTAGGCAAGACCGGCAAAAACTTTGCAGCCGGCATGAGCGGCGGCATCGCCTATGTGCTGGACGAGGACTGGGACTTTTACCAGCGCGTCAACAAGGACATGGTCAGTCTGGAGCCTGTTGAGCATAAGTACGATGTATCGCTGCTGAAGGATCTTATCCGTGAGCATGTCGAGCTGACAGGCTCGCCGCGCGGCAGACACATCCTTGACAACTTTGGCGAATACCTGCCCAAGTTCAAGAAGGTCCTGCCCCACGATTACGACAAGATGCTGCGCCTTATCGCCCAGATGGAAGAAAAGGGCGAGGACAGCGAGCAGGCGCAGATGGAAGCGTTCTACGCCATGAAAAACGCAAAATAAGGGAGGCAGACTACAATGGGAAAACCGACAGGATTTATCGAGATCGCACGGCGGACCAGCCTGGAGCTGCCGCCCGAGGAGCGCATCCAGAATTTCAACGAGTTTCATCTTCCGCTGCACACCGATGAGCAGCAGGCGCAGGGTGCGCGCTGCATGGACTGCGGCGTGCCCTTCTGCCAGAGCGGCGTCCAGCTGGGCGGGATGTTCAGCGGCTGCCCGCTGAACAACCTCATCCCTGAATGGAACGATCTGGTCTATCAGGGCAAGTGGGATCTGGCCGTACACCGCCTGATTGCCACAAACCGCTACCCGGAGTTTACCAGCCGGGTCTGCCCCGCCCTGTGCGAGGCTGCCTGCACCTGCGGCAATGTCACGGGCGATCCCGTGACTGTCAAGGAGAACGAGCGTGCCATCGTGGAATACGGCTATGAGAGCGGCGCTATCCACGCTGTACCGCCCCCGGCGCGCACCGGCAAGACGGTAGCTGTCATCGGCGCGGGGCCTGCAGGGCTTTCGGTGGCGGACCTGCTCAACAAGCGCGGCCACAAGGTCACGATCTATGAGCGCGAGGACCGCGCCGGCGGCCTTCTGATGTACGGCATCCCCAACATGAAGCTGGAGAAGTGGGTCATCGACCGCCGGGTAAAAATTTTGCAGGATGAGGGCATCGAGTTTATCTTTAATGCCGATGTTGGCAGCACCGTCAGCGCCGAGGAGCTGAAGGCCCGCTATGATGCGGTCGTGCTTTGCTGCGGCGCCAAGCAGGCCCGCGACATCAATGTCCCCGGCCGTGATGCGCAGGGCATCTACTTTGCGGTGGATTACCTGACAAGCGTGACCCGCAGCCTGCTGGATTCCGGCTTTGCGGACGGCCGCGCGGTTTCTGCCGCCGGCAAGCGGGTGCTGGTCATCGGCGGCGGCGACACCGGCAACGACTGCGTGGGCACGGCCATCCGCCAAGGCTGCGAGAGCGTTACCCAGCTGGAGATGATGCCCTGCCCGCCCGCTGCCCGTGCCCCCGGCAATGACTGGCCGGAGTGGCCGCGTGTGCTGAAAACCGACTACGGCCAGCAGGAGGCCATCGCCCTGTTTGGCAATGACCCCCGCGTCTACCAGACCACCGTGAAGGAATTTTACAAAAACGAGTCCGGGCAGGTCTGCGGTGCGCTGATCGCCAAGCTGAAGAGCGAGGTCGTAGACGGCCGCCGCCAGATGGTTCCCACCGGCGAGGAATATACGGTGGACTGTGATCTGGTGCTGATCGCGGCTGGCTTTACCGGCTGCGAGCCGTATGTGGCGGACGCCTTCGGCGTGGAGCTGACGGCACGCGGCACGGTGGCCGATGTGAAGTACGCCACCGCTGACCCGAAGGTGTTTGCCTGCGGCGATATGCGCCGCGGCCAGAGCCTTGTCGTCTGGGCGCTGCGCGAGGGCCGCGACACCGCCGCCGTGGTGGATGAAAAGCTGATGGGATATACGAACCTGTGATAGCGCTTGGCATGTAGGGGCCGGGCATGCCCGGCCCGCAGGCTTTACAGGAGCTGCCCCTTTATTCGTACATTGTAGGGCGGCCTGCCCCGCAGGGCATCAAGGACGCCGCCCCCTGCAACATGGCACAAAAAGGCACCTGCCGATTCTTCGGCAGGTGCTTTTTATATCGTATTACCGCTCGCACTTCCAGAAATGACAGCTGTACGGCTCCAGCCTGCTGCCGCCGCCGAAGTCGTGGTCGGCCCCGGTGATCAGGTCTACCGCGCGGCCGCAGCCGGCGTCAAAGTGGGCGTCAAACGGGCTGCTGTCCGCATTGATGGCCACCAGCACACGCTCGCCGTCAACGCGGCGCTCAAAGATAAGCTGCTTGGGCTGCACCAGCACATTGCGGTAGCTGCCCCAACACAGTGCCTTGCTGCCTGTACGGGCATGGGCCAGCGCGGCGATCCATGCGGTCAGGTCGTTTTCCTCCGGCTTTTCAATGGCCGGGCGCAGCGTCGGGTCGCCGTTTTTCTTGTCGCCCTCGATGCCCCACTCACTGCCGTAGTAGACTGCCGGCACACCGGGCATACCGAACAGCAGCCCGTAGAGGGGCGCAAGGCAGCTCTTGTCGGTCAGGATCGTCGCAATGCGCGTTACATCGTGGTTATCCACAAAACTGAGCAGGTGCTTACCCGTGTACAGGCACCACTGCTCCGCGCCGAACTGGCGGTTCAGGCTGTAGCTGATCTCGTGCATGTTGCCGGTGTTGAAGCTGGAATACAGCCCCTTGTAGCACTCGTAGTTCGTTACGCTGTGGCAGGCGTGGTCGTTCATCCAGCGGTTGTAATCGCCGTGCAGCGTCTCACCCACCAGCACAAACTCCGGCTTGATGCTGTTTGCCAAGCCGCGCAGCTCCGCCAAAAAGCCGAGATCGAGGCAGTAGGCCACATCCAGACGCAGACCGTCAATGTCATAGTCGCGCACCCAGCCGCGCACGGCATCGAACAGGTAGTTTTTGACCTCGGGGTTCTGCAGATTCAGCTTGACCAGCTCGTTGCAGCCCTCCCACGCCTCATACCAGAAGCCGTCATTGTAATTCGTGTTGCCGTCAAAGCTGATATGGAACCAATCCTTATAGGGGCTGTCCCAGCGCTTTTCCTGCACGTCCTTGAACGCCCAGAAGCCGCGCCCCACATGGTTGAAAACACCGTCAAGCAGGACCCGGATGCCCGCCGCATGCAGCGCCGCGCAGACCTGCTTGAGATCATCATTGGTACCAAGGCGGCAGTCTACCCTGTTGTAGTCACGGGTATCATAGCCGTGGGCGTCACTCTCAAACAGCGGGTTGAACAGCACGCAGGTTGCTCCCAGCTTCTTGATGTGCCCCACCCAGTCCAGCACACGCAGCAGGCGATGCTCCCCGGCCTGGGTCTGGTCGCCGCTGTTCTGCAGCGGCGCACCGCAAAGGCCCAGCGGATAAATCTGATAAACTACCGCTTCATCGTACCACATGTTTTTCTCCTTCCAAAATCAAAACTTCTTTTTCAGTCTTGGCTTGACCACCAGATGGTAATACCGCGTCAGCGCGGCCAGCGCCCGGTCGCACAGCCAGAAGGACAGGTTGCCCGCGGCCAAAAGCGCCGCCAGCATGGCCGTTCCATCGGCCAGCAGCTCGTCCAGAACAGCGGGACCGAGCAATGCAAACAGCAAAAGATAGACCAGCACAGTGGCCGCATTGAATACAGCAAATTTTATGATCCAGCGCAGTACCGTGTTTTTTAGTGTGTTGAGCTTCACACGCAGCACAGGGTAATACCCCATGACCAGCACATAGAAAAACGCCAGCTCGGTCTCCGGCACAAACAACACAGCCAAAATCGACACCGTCGCGTAGAGAGTCAGCGCATAGCGCGGGCCGTAGTCCTCCAGCACCGGAATAAGCAGAAAAGCCGCGAGCATCGGCGCAGCGTAGGTGCCGATCTGTAAGGCGCTGCCGATGAGCAGAAGCACCACCGACAACGCCCCCAGCATACCGCAGAGCGCGATCTTCTGGCTTTCCGTTTTGCGCATGGTGTTTTCTCCCTCCCGCCTTAGCCTTTCACGCGATTCTTGTACATTATACCCCGTTTTGTTCCACATTGCAAGGATTTGCTGTTTATTTTGTACAATTTCACATAGGCGTGCCCCTTTTCTTACCAGAATAAAGCCTCTGGCGATGTTATGCGGGGCCTTTCGTCAGATGCGCCGCCTGTGTTACCCGGCTGGCTGTTCCTTTGGCTGGCTTACCTCGTCCTTGACGGCCTGCATCTGTGCGACCGTACAAAAGGTATAACCCTCCTCCCGGAACCATTGTATGATGTCCGGCAGGGCCTTCACGGTCTGGCCGGTGGCCTTGGTATCATGCAGCAGCACCACGCAGAGGTCGTGCCCCTCGGCATCGCGGCGGATATTGCGCAGGATCTGCGCCGCATCGGGGTGGCTGGCGGTGGCATCCTCCGCGCAGACATTCCAGTCGATCCAGTGGTAGCCCTTCTGTTCGGCCTGCGCCTTGAGGGTTTTCATAATGCCGCGCCCGCCGTAGCGGTGGCTGACTGTGTTTGTGCTGCCGCCGGGAAAGCGCAGCCAGTCAATGCCGCCAACATCAACATAGGGCTCCAGCGCCTGCCGCAGCGCCTTGATGTCCTGCCAGAAGGCATCGGTGCTCGCGTAAATTTTCGAGTACTGATGTGTCGCGCTGTGCAGTGCAATTTGGTGCCCCGCCGCCGCAATGTCTGCCACCAGCGGCAGATAGCGCTCGTTGGCGTCCTGCGCGCAGACAAAAAAGGTGGCCGGGACCTGCTCCCGATCAAGGATTTCCAGAATCGGCACGGTATTTTTGCTCGGTCCGTCGTCAAAGGTCAGGCAGACCATTTTGGGCAGCGCCGTCTCCCCGGTGGCAGCCGACACGGCAAAACAGTCGTTGGGGGTGTCGGTATCGGTATATTCACAGTGGTACAGCCGATGAATAATGCCGAGCAGCAGCGTCAGCAGCACCGCCGCAGCCAGCGCGGACAGCAGCCGCCCGCCTCGTTCCTCCCGGTTTGCATTGCGCCGCATGGCAAGCCCCTCCCCTGTTATGGTCTGGTACAAGGTATGCGGGCGCGGCGGGAAATAGACACGCAGCGGCGGGGTGTGGTATAATAAGGTAAATCGCAATTTAATGGAGGGATGTTTCTATGAAATCTTTTGTTTGCAGTTTGTGTCACAATGGCATACTTGGAGGAGGTCTGTACCTCGATAGTCAGTCGCTTACTTACAAGACAAACAAGCTTACAGTTGACAAAAAATACAGAAATTTAGTTTTGCCGATGCAGGAAATAAAAGAAATCTCTTGGAAGTGGATAGTCTTTCCAATTGCAACAGTTAATATGAAAAATGGAGAACTATATAAATTCATTATTTTCAATAAATCACGCTTTGCAAAATGGTTTCAAGAGTATTCTCGATAAATACAAAGTGTCAAATTCCAGTTTGTGGGGGTACTCACATTTTTTCCCGCCTATAGCCCCCTTTAAAAACAGATTGGCACCGCAAGGCAGTACGCCCCTTGCGGCGGCCAGAGGGCTGGCCGCCCTACACCCTACCCCCGAAACGTCCATACATAAACCAAAACCGGGCAGCTGCCGTAAAGATGGCAGCTGCCCGGTTCTATGATTGTATTGGTTTGGAATTTCTTTGGTTCTTTCTTTGTAAAGAAAGAACACCCGCCCTCCCCCTTACTTCGCTCTTGCGCCGCGCAGGGCATAGTTGCGCTTGCGCCACAGGCGCGGGGCAAACAGTGCCAGCATCGGGTAAAGCTCCAAGCGGCCTGCCAGCATATCAAAGGCCAGCAGCAGCTTGACCGGGGCGGAAAATTCCGCAAAGCTGCCCATCGGGCAGACCAGCTCCAGACCGGGGCCGACATTGTTCAGGCAGGTTGCGACCGCCGTAAAGGTCGTGACCACATCAAAGCCGTCCAGTGAGACAAGCAGCACCGACAGCGTCAGCAGCATGATATAAATATTAAAATAGTTGTGTACACCGCGCAGGGTCTTTTCGTCCAGCGGCTTTCCCTCAAACCGGACCGTGGTGACGGCGTGGCTGTGCAGCATCTTGTTCAGATCCTGCCGCGCCGCCTTGAAGAAGATGATAACGCGGGAGACCTTTAAGCCGCCCGCCGTTGAGCCGGCGCAGGCGCCCACAAAGGTCAGGATCACGATAACGACCCGCGAATAGGTCGGCCAGAGGTTGAAGTCCACCGTGGCGTAGCCCGTGGTCGTCACGATAGACGACACCTGAAAGAACGCCGTGCGCAGCGCCGTGCCGACAGAGTCGTACAGCCCTGCGATGTTCGCCGTGATGGTCAGGGTCGAGAACGCCACGATGCCCAGATAGACATGCAGCTCCTCCGAGGCGAGAGCCTCACGGAAATGGCGGAGCAGCAGGAAATAATACAGGTTGAAGTTGATGCCGAACAGCAGCATGAACACGCCGATCACGACCTCAAAATAAGGGTCGTTGTAGGCACCCACGCTCAGCGTCTTGTTGCTGAAGCCGCCGGTGCCCGCCGTGCCGAAAGAGTGAATGAGCGCGTCAAACAGCGGCATGCCGCCCGCGCAGAGCATGACCGTCTCGATAACGGTCATGGTGAGATAGATGGCGTAGAGGATCTTGGCGCTGTCGCTCAATTTGCTCGAGATCTTGCCGCAGGTCGGGCCGGGGACCTCGGCGCGCATCAGGTGCATGGCGCGGCCGTCCGTCATGGGCAGCACCGCCATCGCAAAAACAAGAACGCCCATGCCGCCGATCCAGTGGGAAAAGCTGCGCCAGAACAGGATGCCGTGGCTCAGCGACTCAACATCGGTCAAAATCGTGGAGCCGGTGGTCGTAAAGCCCGAAACCATCTCAAAAAAGGCGTCCACAAAGGACGGGATCTCGCCGGTGATGATAAAGGGAAGCGCACCGAAAACCGACAGCAGCACCCAGACCAGCGCCACGATGGCCAGACCATCGCGGGCGTAGATCTTGGTGTCCTTGGGGCTTTTCAGGCTGGCGGCAAGGCCCAGCACCAGCAGGATCACCACCGGGATCAGGAATGCGGGGATCGAGGCCCACTCGCCGTAAATCGCTGCGCACCCCATGGGAAAGAGCATCAGCGCCGCCTCGATCAGGAAGATGCGCCCCAGCACAAACCCTACCATTTTATAATTCATGCCGCCGCCCTCACTTTACAATGTCACGCAGCGCATGCAGCGTCGTGTCGGTGGTGACGATGACAACATCGTCCCCCTCCTGCAGGGCGTCATTGCCGGAGGGAATGACCGTCTGGCCGCTGCGGCGCACGATGCCTGCCACCAGCAGGCCCTTGCGCAGCGTCAGATCCTTGAGCGGCACACCGATGAAGGGCAGGCCCGGGGCCACATTGAACTCCAGCGCCTCGACCCGGCCGCCCACAAGGCGGTGCAGCGTCTTGATGTTCTCCGACTCAAAGCTGTTCTGCATGGCGCGGACATACATGGCGATGGACTCCGATGTAACCGATGCCGTGGAGACCACACTGTCCACCATGCCCTTGGCTGTGGCCAGATCTGCAAAGGAACTGCGGTTGATCTTTGCCACCACCTTGCAGGAGTTCATCTGGGAGGCATACATTGCCAGAATGATGTTCGTCTCGTCCAGACCGGTCAGCGCCACAAAGGCGTCCATCTCGGTGATGCGCTCCTCGCTCAGCAGCTCGGCGTCCGCACCGTCCCCGTGGATGACCAGCACGCCGGGGAACTTCTCGCTCATTTCCTGGCAGCGGGCCGCATCGCTGTCGATGACGGTGACGCGCTTCTGGATGTCCTGCAGCTCCTTGACGAGGTAGTAGGCCATCCGGCTTGCGCCGACGATCATAACATTGTTTGCCTTCTCCTTAAAGAGGTTCAGCCGGCGGAAGAAGGATTCAAGGTCCCGGGCCGAGGCGGTCAGGTAGATCTTATCCCCCGCCTGCAGCGTAAAGGCACCGGTGGGGATGATCGTCTCACTGCCGCGTGCGACCGCACAGATCAGGATCTTAACGCGGATGTTGCGGTAAAGGTCTGTCAGCTGCAGGCCGACCAGCGGGTTGTCCTCGGTCAGGCGGTATTCGATCAGCTCAAACCGCTGGCGGCAGAACTGCTCACGCTTGATGGCCGAGGGGAAGCGCAGCACCCGCGCGATCTCGCGGGCGGTGGTCTTTTCCGGGTTGATGATCATCGACAGGCCCAGCTCATCGCGCATAAAGCGCAGCTGCTTCTCATACTCCGGGTTGCGGATACGGGCAATGGTGTGCTGCGTGCCGAGCTTTTTCGCCACAAGGCAGGCAAGGATGTTGATCTCATCGCTGGAGGTCGTGGCAATCAGAAGATCCGCACCGTCCTCGAACGCCTCCTTCTGGACCTCATAGCTGCCACCGTTGCCGGGCACGCCGCGCACATCATAGATGTTTACAATATCCTCGATCAGGTCAGGGTTCTGGTCGATAACGACAATGTCATTGTTTTCCGCCGTAAGCTGGGCGGTCAAGGCACGGCCGACTTTGCCAAGGCCGATGACCACGATTCTCATACGAACGCTCCATTTCTTTTATTGCAAGTCGGGGCAGCGGGCAAGCCATGCCCGCCCCTGCAGTGCCGCGATATCAGGCAAGAGTTGTGCATTATTAAGCTCATTATAGCAAAGCCGCAGGAAAAAGCAATAGGACATTTTCACGGATTGTACAAGATTTTTTGAAAAAGTCCGCAAATTTGCGCCCTGCAGGGCAAATTTTGCATTGACAAGCTGCCGGAAACTTGCTATAATTAGATGCTGTGTGAAATCACACAGTTATCCTTGTCTTTTCCGTTAAAAGAGAAGGCCTAATGTCCAAAAGGAGGTGCA
>ENA-UOOD01004903-UOOD01004903.1-human-gut-metagenome-genome-assembly--contig:-CS67-NODE-4903-length-10074-cov-5.058389_pt1 | contig 10074 bp, 5 predicted proteins | sample MGYA00242464_ERZ724011 | MGnify/ENA metagenome assembly ERZ724011 | reverse complement strand
AGCAATGGTAAAATCATCTAACCCACAAATTGAGAGGCATGAAAATAGACAATCATCTTCCGTATATTTAGGATAGGTTTGGTGCAGATACTCTATATAGTCCTTGTATATCTCCATAATAGTAGAACGAAGTTTCTTCTGCTCATTTTCCAATAAAATACGTAAATCCTGTTTGTTTTTAGTCTTGTCTTGACGACTAAGCCGTTCTATTGTTTTATAAATGGATGTCTCTTTAAAGATCACATTGCATAATTGCGCCTTTTCATCGGCCAATTTTCTGATTTCATTTTCTTTTTGAGAAAGCAGTTTTTGAGTTTCTTCTTGTTTATCCCTCAATAAAGAAATATAATACTCAGTCTCTATCGCATGTACTTCCAATAAAGCCTGATCGTATTTATGCTCCTGTTCGAGAAACTTCTTCCGCTGCTTTGTCCGCTGAATATACCAGACCAGAAAAAGAATCACGAGTAAACAGAAAACGATCAGATAGATAAATGGAAACTGCATCTTCACTTTAAAATATTCGGTTATCTGACAGCAAAGAAAATAAAAATATAGAGAAATAGCAATATATATTTCAAAAAAAGCTGACTCATAAACCTACATGGTTCATTTGATCCGCTACCTCTTTCTATTCTGTTACCCGCAGAAGCACAACACTCACATTATCTCTACCACCTGCCGCCTTTGCAGCTTCTATCAGATTGATTGCAGTAGGTTCTTGATGAAGAACTTCTTCAATCTGATCATCTGTAAGCATATCACTTAAACCATCGGAACAAATCAAAAAGAGATCTTCATCCAATAATTGACCGGTTAATTCGGTGAAATCGGCAAAAGCAGATGTTCCGGCACCCAAAGAGTTATATATTACGTTGGATGGAGTAGTCATATCTCCGGTCAGCTCCCGCATAGAATGGTCCGACGAAAATTGTTTCAGAATACCGCCACGATAACGATACAGGCGACTGTCTCCAATATTCACCATATAGATGCGCTCTTCATAACTGAACATGCCTACAAAAGTGGTTCCCATTCCCTCGTATTGAGGAAGTTCAACGCCCTTGTTTGTTATCAGAGCATGAGTTTCATTCACCCAATTCTTTATCTCGCCGGACAGTACCTCATGGGAAAGATCGGAAGGAAGATCGGTAATAAAACGGTCGAATGCCTGGGTAGCCAACTCACTGGCAAATTCTCCACCTTCGTGTCCGCCCATACCATCCGCTACAAAAGCCGTAAATCGAGCCTGAGGAATGAGTTCAAACTTCTGTTCGTATGTTTCGTCACGATAAAGTCCTCCATTGAAAAGTATCATGTCTTCATTATTGGTACGTATGCACCCCATATCACTGGCAAGCTGACATTTCAATAATAACATAAGGTAATTTTGCGATTTAATGATTACAACCTACGATTAAAATGATCTCTATTCCATCCAAATCTATTCAACCTTAAAATCAAGATTGGCTATACGAACGATATCTCCGATGCTAAACACCGCAGGTACATTCGGCGAAAGACGGTTACCGTTTACAAACGTACCATTGGTAGAATCCAGATCCACTATTTCCCATTGTCCGGAGGTGCTCTTCTGTAAGCGGGCATGGGTACCGGAAACATATCCCTGAGAAGCGAATGCAGATACATAATCACCCTTTCTACGCCCAATCACCGCACCATTTCCCAAACCTAAACGAATGCCTGCGGCAGAACAAACCAAGCGTACAGGAAGTGGAGGTACGGATACTCCCGGACGCATTGTCTTTTCAGGCTCAAAGGGAGCCGGACTCACAGAAGAAGCCGAGGAATTCACGGAAGAAGTCGAAGGATGCACAGGTGACACCACTTGATTTGCAGCGGATACTAACGGCTGACCGCATTGCGTGCATCGTTTCCCCTTTCCAAACACATGGCATTGAGGGCAAATATACAGTTCAACACCACATTGATCGCAATAGTAACTATCACTTTCTATTTCAACTCTGCACTTGGGGCAGTTGACTAATGTACTCATTTCTTTAGTAATTAACGATTAGTGATTCAATTATCCCATATCCTCAGGCAACAATATACTGTAACTTGCCGGATCAAAGTCAGGACGCTCCATTTCGTGACGAAGACGGGAACTCTGATTCTTTTTCACCCGATCGAAATAATTATTCACTTCACGGGCATTGGCAAAATTACGTTCACGACGATTATATAAATCCGTGAAGTAAACACGCATGGCATTTTCTGCTTCAGGAGTCAGTGTGAGCTTATCCTTTTTCACCTTCATCCTAAAAATTTGCGCCAATTCATCGGGATTATAGTCCTCAAAATGAATCACCTTGGTAAAGCGGGATTCCAAACCGGAATTCGTATCAATCCATTGGCGGATCTCACGCGGATACCCGGCAGCTATGCAAACCATCTTCCCCTTATAATCAAGCAACATCGGCAAAATGGTATTCGTAGCCTCCTGCCCGAAGTTATCGCCCATCAGTGAATAAGCTTCGTCAATAAAGAACACACCGCCCACCGCACGCTTTACAACCCGTGCCGTTTTAGTGGCAGTCTGCCCCACATAGCCTTCTACCAAATCCTTACGGGTTACTTCCAACAAACGATTGCTGGGCAATACACCCAATGAATAGAAAATATTTCCCATGATACGTGCCACAGTAGTCTTTCCCGTTCCCGGATTACCGACAAAGAGATAGTGATCCACTACACCCTGGAATTTCTTACCCATAGCTTCCGCCTTAGCACGCTCCACTTTGATATAATCGGCAATCTCCTTCACTTCACGTTTCACGCTGGATAATCCGATCAATTGGTTCAATTCAGCCATACACTCTTCTTCATCGATCATCTTTGGCGGATCATACGGAATATCCTCCGCCTCGATGGTCAGGTACATTTCGCGAGTCAAGGTCTGTCCTCCGGCATGTAATTGTGCCAGCCGATTGGCACGGCGGGCTTTGGTTTTCTCAAAGAGTTTCACCATTTCCCCTGCATTTCCAAAGTTCTCATCTTTCGATGTCACCATTTCATCGACTAACTTAATCAGCATCTCTTCTGCATCCGGTGTCAGTATATTCCCTTTCTTCCTGATAAGAGAACGATAAATACAAATCAACTGGTCTGCCGAGTAGTCCTCGATATGCAGAAAATTACTAAACCGGCGCCGGAAGCCCGGATTGGCATTATTGACAAACTCCTCCATTTCAGCGCGATAACCGGCACAGATAACCACAAATTTCCCGGCATCCTTCACCATTCGGGTCATTAGTGCCTCCACGGCTTCTACTCCAGTCTGATCCTTACTTCCACCCGCACTGATAGGCATCAGAGCATAGGCTTCATCTATAAAAAGAATACCACCCATTGCTTCGTCACAAGCCTTATCCACAAGTTTGGCCGTCTCATTCTGATACGTACTTATCAGATGTTTACGCTCCTTTTCCACGACTTTATCGGTAGGCAGCAGACCGATGGCTTTAAAGACCTCTCCCAACTTACAGGCGATGGTGGTCTTACCTGTCCCCGGATTACCCGTCAGCACAATGTGTACAGGAGTCACCTCAGCGTCAGCAATACCCATTTCCATCATTTCCTTGTCCATGGCTATCTTGTTCGCCAACGCACGTATCTCTGCTTTTACGCTGTCCATACCGACGAATTCATTCAATTCAGCAAGTACAACGTCCAGACTCTTGATATTTTTGCTTTCTTCACCTTCAATATCGGCACGCGTCAGTACATGCACCATAGACGCATCATAATCCGGTGTACCCTTCAGTTCCAGCAACCGGACTCCCTGATTCTTGATTGCACGATCCATTGCGTTCCGTACCTCACGGGCATTACCGAAATTGCGTGTACGGGTCAGGTACATCTTCGAGAAGTAATTACGGATAAATGCCTCGGCCTCTTCATCCAGGGTCAGATGCTCTTTCTTCACCTGTCGGCGGAAGATTTCCGTCAATTCATCGGCTTTATAGTCGCGGAAAGTCACCGTTTCATTGAAACGGGAGGCCATCCCCGAGTTGGAACTCAGAAATTCTCCCATCTCTTTTGTATATCCGGCAGCAATAGCCACAAACTGCCCGCGACGATCTTCTACCAGTTTCAGCAACGTATCAATTGCCTCCTGGCCGAACTGGTCATTATCACCTTGCTTCAATGTATAGGCTTCGTCAATGAATAGTACTCCGCCCATAGCCATATCCACATATTTTTCCACTGCCAAGGCCGTCTGACCTACATATCCCGCAACCAGCTCCTTTCGCGAAACTTCCACCAACTGACCGATGGGCAGCACTTCCAGAGAATTCAGGATATCAGCAAAGATGCGGGCAATTGTTGTCTTTCCCGTCCCCGGATTGCCAAGGAACAGAAAATGATCTTTGACCTCCCGCTTTGCTCCGGCACCTTTCCGTTCCCGTTCAAAATCTATCTTATTAATGATTTTCTGCACCGTTGCCTTGATTTCATCGATACCGACAAACTCATCCAGCTCTGCCATGATCTCCTCATAACTCTTCTGCCGGAACTCTTTACCGGGAATATCCTCAGGAATAGCAACCGATGCATTCGGATCGCGCTTGATAGTATTGGCAAAGATATCAGCCGCCTTTTTCACAGCCAAATGCCCATTCCCGAAATCATCTGATTTCTGTCGCATCTCATTCTTAAACACACGTTCCAATTTAGCATCCGCTTCCTCACTCAATGCAATCCCATAACGTTTTTTGAGTTCATAGATACAAAGCTGCTTCAGTTCCTCCATACTGAAATCTTTCAGATCGAAGTAATACTCAAAGCGATTGCGCACATCAGGATTGGATACCAGAAACTCTTTAAAGGCCGATGAAAGCCCGGAAAGAATGACTATCGGATCATTGTTCCACTTATCCATACAGCTGAACAGCTTATCAAGCTTATTGATATCATTGGCTGCACCCGAAGGCAAAAGCTTCTGCACATTTTCAATGCAGAGAATCCCCCCTTTCAGATCGGCGGTATTCTTTTCCCACTCTTTGGCAAACTCCTCATAATCCACTGCATCCACTACTTTCATGGCAGGCTTCTTGATAATACCACTGGAATACAATAGTTTTTGCAATACTCCTGCCAGTTTGGTTTTACCGGTTCCGGTATTTCCCGTAATAATCATGTCCATGCCCAGACGAATGGAAATGCCACTACGCTGTGCACGCAAAGCGAGCGACTCACAAGTATTTACCAAATCCTGCAACTGGTTCTTGACGGTTTCCATCCCCACCAACTCACGCAGCGGTTCGGTAGCTTTAGTAACCACATTGGTACCACACCATTTGCAGAAAACAGCCTTTTCACGGTTCGGCTTATTACATTTCGGACAATTCATAGTCATCTTCATTTATCAGTTCTCTACATCTGCTTTCGCTTTTTTGAAACTGAAGTTCACTTGTTTTTTGGTCGTATAATTCTCATAAGTACCTTCAAAAGCATCCATTCCATCGCCGGTGAACGTACCGTTATACTGCCCGTCGAGAGTACCGTTCTTGTATACATCGTCAAAATGGATAGTATTCGTAACGGTATTCACAGTGCCCGTCAATGCTTCGTTGGTCAGATTCGTATATTGCACATGTATGGTAGCTTTCAAGCCTTCCGAGTTTGCTGTCGTTATGTTCAGCGTAGCATTACGCCCTTCAAACGTACCCTCCCATGTACCTACCAGTTCTTTAAGCTTTCCATCGTTTTGCAGAAAACGGGAGGCATCCAGTCCGAATGCCGGAGTATATTGCACAAACAGATAGGCCAGCCAACCTACCACCACCATGGAAAGTACAGCACGATAAGAAAACTTACGGATACAATCTTTCAGATATTTAGCATATTGCACCGATTCACCGCCAATAGAAGACTCAAAGTGTGTCCCCACACTCGCCTTAAAAGCAAAATGCAATGGCTCCAAGCCTGTTTCCTCAAAACCGGGATTCAGCAAATGATCATGCAACCTCCGCTCAACCGGAAGCTTGAAATAACAGCTTTTCATCAGATAATAAGCCAGTAGGAGCAAAAGTCCAGCCAGTACATAATGAGCATAGGGCATGATGAGATCCAGCACAAAATAGACTGTATAATAGATAATTGCCCCCACAATAAAACCTAAAATAGCACTTCCGATAAGATTCTCAAAATCAGAAGTTACAAAAATAAGAATACCGAAGATGATACCCATCGTCACAATGGAACCGACAGAGAAACCGGACAACGGGTTTTCTGTAAACGGAAGCCCGTAGAAGCATAATGCAACCGCAAAAGCCAAAATAGGAATGAAACACAGTATTCCCAGCAAAACACGCATCACCGTCAGCGTCCTACAACGCAAACGCACTTTCCGCAGGTTCTTATTCACAAAATTGGTGGCAATACGGAAATTGGAAACATCTGTATCTTTACTATCTATTTTTTCGATGAATTCAAGATATTTCACCGTTTCCTGCTCGTATGCGAATTTGGGAGAAAGATTCTTCAACGGATTCTCCTGAAAGAAAGTAGTAAGCCAGTCTCTCAGATATCCACTCTCCAGTTCTGCCTTAACTTCTTTCGATGGAATGGACCTCAATCCGTCCAAATCGGTTATACTCTTATCACTATCCTTGAAGTAATAATAAGGTAAAGCACCCAATCCCTTGATCATCTTGAAAGTAGCTATTATCCAGTTGTAAGGACCTGCTTTCCGGAGATTATCTTTGGATTTCAGTTCAAAGCAATAATTTATCCATTCAATCTTATCCTCATACACACCCTTAGACTTCAGATAGAAATAGAGCCGCGAACCTTTCAGACTTGAGAGCATACCGAGAATATAATCGGCATATTCATGATCCGGATCATTCTTCGGTGTATTCTTGTAAACCATCAACTGTTGATTGATGAATTGGGCTATTTGAGTATGTGTGAAATAATAATTATTTGCTGTCTCGTCCATTTGCAGGGTGAAGGAAACTTTAGGACTCAAATTATAAAGTACACCGTAAGTTACCGCAGCATCCGATGTACTGAAGCCTTTCAATTGAGTACGTATCTTCCCTACCAATCCTTTATCACGGCCTGCCAACCATATCAGGAAAGACTCTTCTGCCAAATCATTCCACGAGTCGGCACTCAACATATGATTATAAGCATAATGAAGAACTTCTTCCGGTGTATTACAACGCCCCAAATTCCCCTTTTCATCGATCAATTCATAAGGACGTGAAGGATCAAGTTCATAGATCAAACGCCATAAAGCCTCCCTTTGGCGACCTTTTTTATTAAACAAGGGAGCTGCATTATCCGTAAGCCGCTTCAGATCATGCGCATTAAAAAAGAGAAACAGGGGATCGTTCGCATTCGCCAAGGTAGTCTGATAAGTGTTGAAATTCTCAATGAGAGATTGCGCTATTTCTTCGGCGGTAGTCCGCGGACGTCCCTTGACATCATAATAGGGCATATCCACATTGAGCGTATAACAGGCGGCATACAGCCCTGCAGTCTGGTCTTTCGGATAGCGCTTTTCCACAATATCTTCGATTTCCGAAACCAATTCCGGCCGCTGATTATCATTCAGCCATTTAGTAAGCTTACCGGTATAGAGATATTTTATGGCAAGATTCTGATCCTGTCGCATATAATCAGCCAATTGTTCGGGTGAATGTGCTATTTGATTCTTTCCGGCATTAAAAATAATACTGAAACGACGTTTACTTTCCTGCCCGACAAAATCACTGAATACATCCTCTCCCCGAGCCCAACGAACGATTTCGGTAAATCCACAACGTTTTTCCGGCTGAGGTGCGGTCAATGCTTTTATTAATTGCAGCGTTCGTCCCGATAAATCCGCAGGAAAAGGCAAATCCCCCGTGCGTTTACGCTTCATCAGCTCAAATTCTCTTTCTTTAAACTCTTTCTCGCCCATCCACAGACAGAGCAAAACCATACCAAGAGAGTAAAAATCGCTCTTCGTATCAATCTCCACCCGATTCTCACCGGGAACCGTATAATACATTTCGGGAGCTGCATAAATGCGGGTACGAGCCTGGTCCGTACGGGCAACTCCATTCTGATCGCATCTTACCGAAATACCAAAATCGCCCAGCAGTACCTGATTCTGATTCTCATCGGCAAAAAAGAAATTACCCGGCTTTATATCCCGATGAATAAACCCATGCTTATGGCAGAAATCAATGGCGGCAGCAGCTTGTTTAGCAATTTCACAAAGCCTTCTTTCGTCTCCTTTCAGATTTATTTTATCCAAAGAGCCTCCTTTACAGTAAGTCATTACTTCATAATGCCTCAATTCACCGGAAACACGCGGATTATCCCACTGACCATGATCTATGATATCCACTAATAATCCCGAGCGCGGAGTTTGTCTTATAATTTCAAGTATCTGATGATTAGGAGGCGGCTCAATACCAACATAATAGAGTTTTAGTACGTACTGCTTTCCCTTATTTTCCACCAGAAAGATCTGAGCTTCTCCCGTCCCATCCGAGATTATCTTTATAACCCTGTAATTCAGCCCTTTAATAAGATATTCCGTATCATGCTGGCGAGTGATAGCCTCAATCGCCTTTTGCTGTTCGGCACGTAAGGTCGCATCATCTGACGAAACCGGACGTAACGTCTTATCCTCCATTCCACCGGGATGCAGAGTTTTGTCAATGTTAGCTACACCAGGGCGCAAGGTCTTCTTACTATCATCTTCCGGGCGAAGAGTTTTTTCTTCTTCACCAGGGCGAAGGGTTTTCTCGGCTTTCAGGGCAGGGCGCAAAGTTTTATCACCGTCCGCACTACCGGGACGCAGTGTTTTATCACTGTCTCTCAAGTCGCTCATAATTCTATATAGTTTTAAGATTAGCCAATCCGGCAAGGCACCCTGAAGGATCAATCATCCTGATACTCAAAGGTTTTTGTAACAGTCACCACATCTTCATATACCCAAGTACCCCCCAGTTCCGGCTGGGCACACTCACTTGGGTGGCTATGGTGGCAACCGCAGAGGTTACATATCCAACAAACAGGCGCTTTTGTTACGGATTTCCGCAAAACAGGCAATTTCCTTGCCGAATAGTAATTCCGCTGCATCTGTGGCGTCATATCTCCTTCCGGACGAAGTTTCTCCATCAGCAACTTCATCTCTTCCAGTTTCTCTTTATAAGATTGCTTTGCTTCGTCAAGATCTACCTTCTTCACATTCAGTTGTATCTTCGGACGAGTTTGAACAGGTTCCTCCACTTTCGGTTCAGGTCTGGCAACCTGCATTCCTTCAAGAGAAGCGCTTCCTGAAAAGAGATCTTTATATTGTTGTATCAGTTTCTTATCGGCTTCACTCAATTCTACAGGAGGCAGTTCCGGTTCCCCTACCGGAATTTCTTCAGAGACAGTATTCAGTATTTGTTCTTCCAAATCGGCAAGTTCCTGCGCCAATGCCAGCATTTCCTGAAAGACGGGGTCTTTCTTCACCTTCTGCATTTCCTGCATTGCCATCTCATTCAAGGGACGATTACATTTTCGGCAAAAACTGCGGAAATTAAGGGTATTGCAGTCAGGACAGATAATCCCTGTGCGAGGATTGCCACAATCAGGACAGAAGAAATCATCCGCTTCCATCGAGGCACCGCAGAATGAGCACAATTCTGCATGAAGCCCTTGTCCGCAATGAGGGCATATTTCCCAATTAGGCTGAACAGGAGAGTTACAACGCACACATGAAGTTCCTTTAAGCGCCATGCCACATTCTTCACAGAATTTATCACCACTGTGACAAGGTGTCCCGCAATTAGGACAACATTGCGGCTGTTCCGCCTGTTTCTCCAAAGTCTTCTGCTGCGCCTTTATCTGTTGTTCCGATAAAGATTGATGTTGCTGTTCCATAAACCGTATTCAGACTATAAGTTGACCATCCAGATTTTAAGTTTCCAAATATATCAAATTATTTGCGGAATACGATGGCGGCAGATAGAAAAAACTCTTTTTTGTATTAGTAATGAGTTTTCACCACAGAGTAACACAGAGTTTCACAGAGTTTAATCAATTTGAAATCAAAAG
>ENA-UOOD01004900-UOOD01004900.1-human-gut-metagenome-genome-assembly--contig:-CS67-NODE-4900-length-10075-cov-12.097505_pt1 | contig 10075 bp, 8 predicted proteins | sample MGYA00242464_ERZ724011 | MGnify/ENA metagenome assembly ERZ724011 | reverse complement strand
ACCCCAATGCTTCCTGTACCATGGTGGAGTGAGATTTCTCCACTCCGCTTCGCTTTGGTCGAAATGACGGAGGGCGCGCCCCCTTTTCTTTAAAATCTGCGCCCGAAGGGCGCCACCATCACCCTCGGCCCGAAGGGCCATTGCCCCCTGAGCGAAGCGATGCAACCCTTTTACACAACCTGCGGCGGAGCCGCGCCCCCTTTTTTATAAAACTTGCGGCGGAGCCGCCACCACCACCCTTTGAACCCTTTGAACCTTCTGAACCCGGGCCGCGGAGCGGCCCTATACCATTGACAACGCTCTCTTTCTCCCCTATAATAATATCGTTATGGAAGGGTGTCCGAGCGGTTGAAGGAGGCGGTCTTGAAAACCGTTAACTTCGTGAGAGGTTCATGGGTTCGAATCCCATCCCTTCCGCCATAAAAATGAATCCGCGGCATGGACCGCGGTTTTTTTGTATCATCATGGAGGCTGTGACTATGGCAGGAAGAAATATAGACCTGTTGTCTATTTTTAGAAAAATACTGGGGCTCACGGTGGGAGCCGTGATTTACTCCGCCGGACTGAACCTGTTTCTTATCCCCAACCACATCATCGACGGCGGGATTACCGGTATTTCCCTTCTGGTGCAGGCTTTGACGGGCATTCCCTTCTCCCTGCTCATTGTGATTTTGAACCTTCCTTTCTTTTACCTGGGATACCGGAGACTGGGAGCAGGGCTGGCGGCATCTTCCACCTATGCCATTGTAGTCCTTTCCCTCTGCTCCTCCTGGTTTGAACAGCTGAAACCTGCCACTACGGATCCTTTCCTGTCCACCATTTTCGGCGGCATCATCATCGGCATCGGCGTAGGCATTGTCATTAAGAGCGGCGGCTCTACGGATGGTACGGAAATCGTGGCCATCTGGATGGATAACAGAACCTCCTTTTCCGTAGGGGAAATCATTATGTTCTTCAACTTCTTCATCCTGGGCGCTGCCGGATTTGTGTTCAGCTGGAACAGTGCCATGTATTCCCTCATTGCCTATTTCATCTGCTCCCGCATGATTGACGCTGTCTCCACCGGCCTTGATTCTTCCAAAGGCGTCTTCATCGTGACTACGGACTATGACAAGGTATCGGACGCCATTGTCCACGATATGCACAGGGCCGTTACCCGACTCCACGGCCAGGGCGGTTTCCTGAAGGACGACAAGGATGTGCTTTACTGTGTGGTGACCCGTCTGGAAGTGACCAAGCTGAAACAGGTGGTTCACGGCATTGATCCCAATGCCTTTCTCTCGGTTTTCGATGTGCAGGAAGTGCAGGGAGGACTGGTGAAAGGGAAATAGGATGGAGTCCCTGGAGGATGACTGTCATTTAAGACGCAAGAGGGTTCAGGCGCCTTTGGCGGCTCATTTATATGGATGGCCGCCAAGCGGCCTTTTTTATTTTTTCCCCTTTACAAATGAAGATTTCCATTATAAAATAAGACAATTTGTGCCGAAATCGGCGCAGTCAGTTTTTTATTCATTTGGAAGACCTGTTAGGGGGATACTATGTCGGAAAAATCTTTGGAAGAACTGGAGTTTGAAGAAACCGGTGTCACGCGGAAGGAACGATGGAAAATCATGTGGGCTTCCATCATCGGCTATGCCATGGACGGTCTGGATGTGTTGATTCTTTCTTTTGCCATGGCGGCTATTGTCAGTGAGTTCGGCCTGACCTTGGGAGAAGGGGGCCTCATTGCCACCTACACCCTCATCGGTACGGTGCTGGGGGGATATCTTTTCGGTATATTCGCCGATTACTTCGGCCGGGTCCATACCTTTTCCCTGACCATCATTATTTTCTCCATCTTTACCGGAGCCTGCGCCTTCGCAGACAATGTGACCCATCTGAATATTCTCCGTTTCCTGGCCGGCCTTGGCCTGGGCGGCGAATACGGTATCGGCATGACCCTTGTTTCTGAAACCTGGCCGGCTGCCAAGCGGGCCAGAGCCACTGCCGGTGTAGCCATGGGCTGGCAGGCCGGCGCCGTGCTGGCAGCTATCCTGGCGGCTGTGGTGCTTCCGGATTATGGCTGGAGAGGCCTTTTTCTGGTAGGCGTGGTACCGGCGCTCCTGGCTGCCTGGGCCCGTCATGGCATTAAAGAACCGCCTATGTGGGTGAAGCGCAAGGAAATGAAGAAGGAACTGGCTGCCAGAAAGGAAAGGGGAGAAACCCTGACGGCCGAGGAAGAAGAGCAGCTGGAGGAAGCAAAGAAATTTCCCCTGGCCCATCTTTTCGCCAGCCCTTCTAAAACCGTAACCACCCTGTCCCTCACGGTGATGACCAGTGTACAGAACTTCGGCTACTACGGCATTATGGTATGGCTGCCCATGATCCTGCTGAAGGAACACGGCCTTACCACGAAATCCATGTCCGGCTGGATGATTGTTACCGTTATCGGCATGATTGCCGGCATTTATGTGTTTGGTTATCTCTGCGACCGTCTGGGACGGAAGATTCCTTACCTGATTTTCTATATCTGCGCAGCGGCCATGGTTTATATTTACGTGAACCTGGGCACCCCGGTGGCCCTTCTCTTCGGCGGCGCCTTCCTGGGCTTCTTCTGCAACGGTATGATGGCAGGCTATGGTACCCTTCTTTCTGAAAACTATACCACCGATGCCCGCTCCACCGCCCAGAATTTCATCTTCAATACAGGCCGTGCCGTAGGGGGCTTTGCTCCTGCCATTATCGGCGCCCTGGCCCAGTCCCACGGCTTCAGTGCCGCCTTCGCCCTCCTGTCCTGCGTTTATGTGGCAGCAGCAGTGAATGTGCTCTTTTTCATCAAGGATACCAGGGGCACAGTGATTCGCTGATGCCTTATTTCAAAAACTGTCATGGAATAATTCCATGGCAGTTTTTTTATTGGAAGCCCTGGTGCGGTCACCTGCCGCTAAGAAGGCTGTATGAATGAATCGATGATTCCTTTGCTTGAAAATACATTGTAAACGTTGAAATAAAAGCAAGGTTGTTATATTATATACGTATGTAAACCGTGTATATGGAGAATGAATAACAATTAGTTTACAAACGAGGCGAGAACATGGTTCGGGAAAATGCATTGGAACAGGGACAGGGAAGGTCCCGGGAAATCGTTCTTTTCGGGTTGTTTACGGCGCTCATTGCCATTGGCGCTTTCATTCGCATTCCGGTGCCGGTGTGTCCCTTTACGCTGCAGCTTCTCTTCACCACCCTGGCGGGGCTCCTTCTGGGAAGTAAGAAAGGGGCTCTTTCCGTAGGCCTTTACGTGCTGCTGGGACTGGTGGGGGTACCCGTATTTACAGAGGGCGGCGGTCCTTCCTATATTTTCCAGCCCACCTTCGGCTACCTGGTGGGATTCATTGCCGGCGCCTGGCTCACAGGAAAGCTCCGTGAAATGAGCGGCTCCTGGTCCTTTGGCAAGGTCCTCTTTGCCAATCTCTGCGGACTGGCAGTGGTGTATCTGTTCGGCATGATTTACGTCTACTTTATCAATAATTTCTACATCGGGAAAACCATTGGCGTATGGGCAGTAATTCTGTACTGCTTCCTGCTGGCTGTACCCGGTGATATCTGCCTCTGCATTCTGGCAGCCTTTCTTTCCAAGAGGCTGGTGAAGGCACTGGGCATCCATGAGTAAAGGTTTCACAAGGAAGAACGAAAAAGGTCTTCCTTATTTTATTGCAAGGGGGAGTTTGAAATGAGTAAAGGATTATTTATTACCGGCACCGACACGGATATCGGCAAAACCTACGTAACGGCGCTGATTGTGAAAACCATGAGGCAGGCCGGCTATAACGCAGGCTACTACAAGGCTGCCATCAGCGGTGCGCCTACGGTGGCCGCTTCTGACGCAGGCTTTGTAAACAAGTTTGCCGACATTCATGAACCGGAAGACATGATCCTTTCCTATCTCTACCAGCATGCCGTATCGCCCCATCTGGCAGCAAAGCTGGAAGGCCATCCCCTGGAAAAAGAAGTGATTCTGAAGGCCTGGAAACGGGTCACTGAGTCTTATCCCTACGTGACCATGGAAGGAAGCGGCGGCATTGTCTGCCCTATCCGTCATGATGAAAAAGCCCATTACTACCTCACCGACATTATCGGCTGGCTCCATCTGCCGGTACTGGTGGTGGCCGATGCCGGCCTTGGCACCATTAACCATGTGGTGACTACCTGCGAATACATCAAAAACCGCCACATCCCCATCAAAGGCATTATCCTCAACAACTGGCAGGGCGGCGTCATGGAAGAGGACAATGTAAAGATGATAGAAGAAATCACCGGCGTCAAGGTGATTGCTCTGGTGAAAAAAGGAGATACCATCCTCCACTGCGACCCCAAGGTGCTGGAGGACTGCTACGCGGAAGTGTGAGTGATTGAGGGGATGGCTGTGCTTCCCTAATGTGCGTAAGGGTTGACGGAGCCTTTGGCTCCGAAGGTTGACGACCCTGCCGGGCCGAGGGGGCTCAGGTTTGACAGGCCTAACGGTCAGTCGATTAAAAGGAAGGCCCTTTTATGGGCAGGCTATGGGCCAACTTCGACTGACTTGCACATTCTCTGCAGAATGTGCACAGCCTGAGGGTTGTGGTATCGCCCTGTCGGGCGATGAGTACATATGCCGCCTGCGGCGCAGTTATACGATTTTGCGAGCGAAGCGAGCCAGCCTCCGCAAGGAGGCTATAAACTGCGGCGAAGCCGCCACTACAACCCTCGCGCCGTCAGGCGCGTCAAACTTAAGAACCCTCAGCGGCGAAGCCGCTGTCAATCCTAAGAACCTTTTTACCCAACCCTTCTACACAACCTTTTTACACAACCCACGGCGAAGCCGTGCCCCCTTTTCACGAAAACTGGCAGCACAGGAATCCATACCAAATGACAATAAATACAAAGGAGTATATAAAATGGCAGACATTAACTGGGAAGAGGAAGATAAAAAATACATCTGGCATCCGGCCATGCAGATGAAGGATAACGAAGTATTTCCGCCGGTGGTGGCAGACCACGGCAAAGGGGTATACCTCTATGACACCCATGGCAAGGAATACCTGGACATCATTTCCTCCTGGTGGTGCAATCTTCTGGGCCACTGCAATCCGGAAATCAATGAGGCTTTGAAGAAGCAGGTGGATCAGCTGGAGCATGTCATTTTCACCAATTTCACCCATAAACCGGCCATCGAACTGTGCCGGGAGCTGGAACCGCTGCTGCCGAAGGGACTTACCAAGTTCACCTTCCACGACAATGGCTCTTCCTCTGTAGAAGCGGCTTTGAAAATGGCCTTCCAGTACCAGTACCAGACCGGTCATCCCGAAAGGACCCGTTTCATGTGCCTGCCCGAATCCTATCACGGTGAAACCATCGGCGCCCTGTCCGTGGGCTCCATGGACCTTTATGCCAAAATATTCCACCCCATGCTCATGAACAATATCCATTTCAAAGGGCTGGACTGCTATCGCTGTCCCTACGGCAAGACCCGCGAAACCTGCAGCGTGGAGTGCTTTGAAAGTGCCGAGGAAGCCTTTAAGAAATACGGAAAAGAAACGGTGGCCTGCATTGTGGAGCCTATCCTGCAGGGCGCTGCAGGCATGCGTATCTATCCGGCTGAATACCTCCGGAAACTTCGGAAACTCTGCGATGAATACGGTGTCCTTCTCATCGACGATGAAATCGCCGCAGGCTTTGGCAGGACCGGCACCCTCTTTGCCATCGAACATGCCGGCGTGTCTCCGGATATCCTCTGTACCTCCAAAGGCCTCACCGCCGGCTACATGCCCATGTCCATGACCATTACCACCGACAAAGTGTACGATGCCTTCTACGATGACTACGGCACCCACAAAGCCTTCGTCCACAGCCATACCTATGCAGGAAATCCCATGGGCTGCGCCATCGCCCTGACGGTGCTGAAAATCATGAAACGGGACCACATTCTGGAAAAGGTGAATGAAGACGGGAAATATCTCCACGAAGAACTGATGAAAGCCCTGGGCCATCATAAGAATGTAGGCGAAATCCGCCACATCGGTCTCATCAATGCCATAGAGCTGGTGGAGGATCCGAAGACGAAGAAGGCCTTCGACCCCGCAAAGAGAATCGGCTGGCACGTATTCCGGAAAGCCATGGACCTGGGACTGGTGCTTCGTCCCATGGGAGATATTATCTACTTCAATCCGCCCCTTACCATAGAAAGAAAAGATATGGATAAGGCAGTGAAACTCTGCACCGAAGCGGTTCATGCGGTGCTGGGAGAATAACCGGTCATAAAAAAGAGAGAAAGCCATTCAGGCTTTCTCTCTTTTTTGATTGCATGACTATTGGAAGAGGCGTTTTTTATGCTGATGGACAGAGTCACATGTGCGGGGGCTGCCAGCTCGCAGCTCCGTGCCAGTGGCTCTACCCATCAGCATACATTCGCCGGGGGGGTCACAACAAGCATGGAGAGAGGCTCTTCATACTATCCCTGACTGTCATTCCTGTTATGCCGGATGGCATCGTCCAGGGACAATTCTTTTTCTTTCTGCTCTTTGCGTTCCTTCTCCATGGCCCCTTCTGTGCCTGCCAGAAGGGCTGTATCTGCCGGGGATTCTGCAAGAGGACCTTCAGTGCCATGGATGGGAGCTGCATCTATGGCATCAGAGGGGATGGAGCCATCGGTGCTGTCTGCATAGGAATCCCCGTGGTAGGAATAGTTATTTTCCGGAATGCCATCGGGATTCGTGGCTTCATAGCCGTGGACATGCTGCACTTCCCCATCGGGACCGGTACGGAAGTAATCATGGGTGTGGTGGACGCCGGGAGCGTCGGAGACATCGTGGCTGCCGGCATCTATGGAGTCATGATGGATGATGTCGGGATGGCTGAAATCGTCCATATTGGTATGGCCGAAATCCACTGTATCCACGGTATGCCCGCTTCCATCTATGCCATCGAAGGAATGGCCGCCGGCATCCACTGTATCCACTCCCGTTTCAAAGCTGTCGAAGGCTTTGATGAAGGGGAGGAAGAGAAGGAGGATAAGAAGCGGCGCCACTCCCATAATGGGCAGGGCCTGCTGCAGGGTATAATGGTGGCGATAGAGCCAGCGCATGATAAAATGGAAAATGACCGTGAAAAAGAGGGCTGCCACCGCGGCCAGGGTATATTCCAGGCCCTGGTACCCCAAAAAGGGCTCTATACCATTCAACCGGTAATGATAGAAAGAAAAGCCCCAGATCAATCCTCCAAATACAGAACCATAGAAAGCAAACCCGAAGGCCAGGGCATACATGTAGAATCCTGCCAGCACGGCCCGCCAGTTTTTCAGGATATAGCTGAGCCGGGCTATGAAGATGATAACCATGAGAATAAAGGCCACAGGCGCCAGGAAAGGGAAGAAGAACACCAGGGCAAAGGCTATGGCGGCGGTGATGAGAATCAGCAGGATCCGGCGCCAGGTGTAAAAGATGAAGAGGCCCATGGAGCAGGCAATGGCTTCTCCCTTCAGTTCCGGGTGGGTAATATTAATGAGTATGTACAGAAAGGTAACCATCATAAGCACCCAATGGGGCCGGATGGTGGATGAGGCCTTTATGCTGCTTTGGGATTGCAAGAAATCACATCCTTTGGAATACAGAGTTTTATATGTATTATAACAGAAGGCGGTGTGAGGTGTTTATGGATAGAGTCATTAGCACGGGGCTGCTGGCTTTTAGCTTCTAGCTGCCAGGAAAACTGATCCGCCTGCGGCGCTTTCCGCCCCATGTTCCAGAATAGAATTCATGCCGTAGGCTGGCCAGCTTTCCTGAAAGCTAACAGCCAGGGAAGCGCTGATTAATTCGTAGAGCCAGATTTCATAAGGATTTTTATGCACTGCTTCGTCATAACTCGGCCAAGGATAAAAGGAAGGCGCTTTTATGTGCAGAGAAAGTGTGCAGGTCCTGCATAGGACCTGCAAGCCAGCCGCACGTTGGCGCTTTACCTGCTCATTAAAGCGCTTACCTTTTAACGGCTGGCCGATCAACTTACCTTGGCTCAGCAGTCCTCTGCAGGACTGCTGCCTTAAATAGCTCGCTATTTGGGTCGAGTTATTCCTTGCATTGCATAAAATTCCAAGAATGAAATCTGACAACGATTTAATCAGTGCTTCCCTGGGAGCTGGCAGCCCCATGCCAGTGACTCTGCCCGTCAGCATACCCCAAACAAGATTCTTCTTGACAATGGGTCTCATGGTGCTATAATAGCCCATAAAGAGCGATGAGCAAGATGGACATGGCTGACGATGTCCCAGAGAGCCGGCGTATGGTGAAAGCCGGTACACACGGGTCATGGACAATCACTTGGGAGCATCTTTCCTGAAGCAGCAGTAAGGGAAGCGGGCGTGCCCGTTACAGGACTATGACATAAGTATAATGCAGGGTGGTACCGCGATTTCGCCCCTGTCCCGTGATGGGACAGGGGCTTTTTGATTCCATCGGTTATATGCGTGTCTGAGTGATAAATCAGAGTGGTACCGCGGGAAATCCGCCTCTGTCTTTTGGGGACAGAGGCTTTTTTCATGCCCTGTCCATTGTAAAGGAGGGCTTTTTATGAAAGTATTATCTATGTTTGATGGAAATCTGGGGAAATACCTGCTCCCCGGCATTGTACTCCAGTCCGTCATGATCGGCGGCGGTTATGCTACGGGGCGGGAAATCGTGGAGTACGGCGCCAAGTTCGGCGCCTATGGCTGGTATGCAGGCCTTGGCATTATGGCAGGCTTTGCCCTGGTGGCAGTGCTGTGCTATGAACTGATCCGCCTGTACCATGTGTATGATTACAAATCCTTCATCCAGTCCATTGCAGGACCCCTGTATCCGGTGTTTGACCTGGTATACACTGTGTTCATGGTTATCATTCTGGCTGTCATGTCCTCAGCCACCGGCGCCGTGGTACAGCAGATGTTCGGCGTGTCCCACTGGTTTGGCGTCGTAGGCATTATGGTGGTGGCAGGCCTTCTGAATTTCTTCGGCGAGAAAGTGATTTCCTTCTTCGAAACCTTCGGCACCCTGGCCCTTTATGCAGGATACCTCACTTTCTCGGTACTGGTGATTTCCGGACACACAGGAAATATTGCAGCCGTCATGGCATCTTCAGACCATTCCTACGTGCCCGATGCCACCATGGGTCATGCTCTCTGGACAGGCCTTCTCTACATGGCCTGCAACCTGGTGGTATTTCCTGCTTCCTTCTTCACCATTAAGAAACAGACGAAACGGAGAGAATCGGTAGTGAGCGGTGTGCTGGCCGGCCTTCTGGCTACGGTGCCCTGGTTCCTTACCTACTTTGCCGTCATGGGCTTCTATCCTTCCAAAGAAGTACTGGGCGCCCAGGTGCCCTGGATGATGATGATGCAGGAAAGCGGCGTGCCTTCCTGGATGATGGTGGCCTTCAGCTTCATCATGGGATGGACTCTGGTGGAAACCGCCACCGGTATGATTCATGCCCTGTTGGAAAGGGTGGACAAGGGACTGGAAGAAAAGGGAAGAACCGCCCTGTCCCGCAGAAATAAAGGGCTGACCACGGTAGTCATCATGGCCTGCGCTGTGGCTCTGGCCCAGGTAGGCATCATCGACCTCATCGCCAAAGGCTACATGGCCCTGGCCTACGCCTTCATGGCCCTCTTCCTCCTGCCGCTCCTCACGGTGGGCGTATATAAAATCTTCCGGAAAGAAGAAGGAGAAGAAATGGAAACAGAAGAGCTGGCAGCAGACTGCCGGCAGAAGGCGTAAGGGAGGTGGATGCACAGCGACCTGAAAATCCCGTAACCCTGACTTTATAAGCATGGCCCCCTAAAGGGGAAACGACTCACTACATTTTGCGCGTCGCTAGCGCTCCTTCATCCTCTGCTGTCACTGACTCACTGGATTTTCGGGTCGCTGATGCTCCCCTACAAATCCAGTTCGCATAGTGCAAAATGTGTTCGCTGTGCACCGCTTCGCTCGGAGGGGGCCGCCGATTGGCGGCCAGGACCGCGATGGAGCATCCTATCGATGCTCTGCCCCGTACACCCTTTCCCGCTTCGCGGGACTTCGCCCCGGTGGGAAGC
>ENA-UOOD01004899-UOOD01004899.1-human-gut-metagenome-genome-assembly--contig:-CS67-NODE-4899-length-10075-cov-77.644311_pt1 | contig 10075 bp, 13 predicted proteins | sample MGYA00242464_ERZ724011 | MGnify/ENA metagenome assembly ERZ724011 | reverse complement strand
TTCTGGGCATTTTGCTCAATTACTACTCATTTGTAGGAACTACTCATTACAGACGTTATGTGGTGCACCACATAACGTCTGTAATGACAACGGCATTGCAGAAAACCTGCCGCTGAACCGTATGCTGGGCGACTATGACATTATCCATGGCACATTTTTCGTCTGCGGTCTGACCCGCGACGACTTTACCGACCTTACGCCGCAGCAGATGAAACACTACGAAGAAATGTACCACGACCCGCAGCTGTTTTTCCTGCTGGGCAAGACCCTGTGTGTGGAACACACTACGCCGGAAGAATATACCCGCGTTATGGCTCCGCCGCCCAAAACAAAAGAATCCCCGGAGCGCTGATATGAATATCACCATCCTAGCCCGCAGCCCGCCTGCGGGCTTTTTTCTTTGTCCGAAATCATCCAACAAGCAAGGAGAAGAACTAATGAACGACATTTTTGAAAACACCGAAACCATGAAAGAAAACGAGCATCCCCGCTTTTACACCGCAGAATCCGTCATGCGCGGGCATCCCGACAAGCTGTGCGACCTCATTGCCGACAGCGTGCTGGACGCCTGTCTGCAGCATGATCCCGCCAGCCGCGTGGCCTGTGAGGTAATGGCAACCCACGGTCACATCATTGTGGCGGGCGAAATCACGACCAGCGCTAAGCCGGATGTGTTCAACATCGTCCGCGACACCCTGCGGGATGTCGGCTATGACCCGAAGGCGTACCAAATCGACTGCTACATCCACGACCAGAGTCCCGACATTGCGGGCGCGGTGGAACCCGAACTGGCTGAGGGAGAGGACGAGGACACCCTCGGTGCGGGCGATCAGGGCGTTATGGTCGGCTACGCCTGCAACGAAACGCCCGAATATCTTCCGATGCCTGTGGTAGCGGCCCAGCGCCTTGTAACGCTGTTGGAAATTAGCCGAATTACCGGCATCATCCCGGACATCGGCCCGGATGGCAAGGTGCAGGTCACGATGGAATACAACGGTGATACCCCCGTGCGCATCACCACAGTGGTCGTTTCTGTCCAGCACAAGGAGGACACCGACATCAATAAGCTGGCGGATCTGCTGGACGAATATGTGTTCCCGCTGGCCTTTGACGGTATGCCCGCCGATGATGCGGAAATCATCCTGAACCCCAGCGGTAAGTTTGTGCAGGGCGGCCCGGATGCCGATACCGGCTTGACCGGGCGCAAGCTCATGGTGGACAGCTACGGCACCTTTGCACCCCACGGCGGCGGTGCGTTCAGCGGCAAGGATGCCACCAAGGTAGACCGCAGCGGCGCATATATGGCGCGGTACATTGCCAAAAACATGGTCGCCGCCCATCTTGCCAATCGTTGTCAGGTCACGCTGGCGTATGCCATCGGGGAAAAAGACCCTGTCATGGTGGATGTGAATACCTTCGGCACCGGCATCTGCGAGGATGATTGCCTGTCGGCCGCTGTGCGCAAGGCGTATGACCTGACCCCTGCGGGCATCATCAAGCAGTTGAACCTGCTGAACCCCATTTACAGCCGCACGGCGGCGGGCGGTCACTTCGGGCGCGAGGATTTTCCGTGGGAAAATGTTGAACATATGAGCGACCTCGCCGCTTACATTGTGTAATTGCCGCGCGTCAGCAAAGAACAGATTGATGCCGCCAACCGGATGACGGCAATCGAGTTCCTGCGGAGGTACCGCCCCAATTCGCTGGTGAAAAGCAGTGCGCGGGGCGAGTACCAGCTTGCGGAGCATGACAGCTTCAAGATAAACGGCGAATCCAGTGTGTGGCATTGGAAAAGCCGCGACATTGGCGGCAAGTCGGCGCTGAAATATTTGATTTATGTGGAAGGTGTACCGTTTGTGGAGGCGGTGCAGCTGTTATGTGAGGAAAGCCCGATGTACATCCCCGTGCAGCATGAAGCGGTGGAGCGCGAGCGCCCGCCGTTCCGTCTGCCGAACCCTGCACCGAATAATGACCGTGTGACGCGGTATCTGCTGGGGCGCGGCATCTCACTGCCCACGATTCGCTACTGCATTGAGAGAAAAATTCTGTACGAAAGTGCAGAATATCACAACTGTGTTTTCTTGGGCAAAGACCCGCAGGGCGTGCCGAAATATGCGGCTCTGCGCGGTATTTATGACTATGGGAAACCGTTCAAGAGGGAGGCTCCCGGCAGTCAGAAACAGTACGGATTCTGCATCCCGCCAATGCAGCCCGGCACTACCGTGGCGGTGTTTGAAGCCGCCATAGATGCCATGGCCGAGATGACGCTCTGCGGCGATGCGGCGGACAAGTACCGTCTGTCGCTGGGCGGGGTCTCGTCCTCCGGCAAGGAGCCGCTGGCGTTACAGGAATTCCTGCGGCAGCACCCGGAGATCACCACGATAGAACTGCGGCTGGACAACGATGCCAAAGGGCGCATGGCGAGTGTCGGCATTCAGAACCTTTACCGAGAAAAGTATCAGGTTTGCGACCTGCCGCCCAACATCGAGAATGGAGATTACGCTGATATGGCAAAAAACAACCTGATGGCAAGAACTGCCGCCCACCGCGCGGCGCCTTGCCGATAGAGAGAGAAATCAACATGAAAGTTAGAAATCGTTCGCCCACTTATAGGGCATAAACAGGAGGTAAATCGTTATGGCTGTGTTCCGTGTACAAAAGACGCAAAATTATACCATTATGTCCAACCATCATCTGCGCAACAAGGCTCTTTCGCTCAAGGCGAAGGGGCTTTTATCTTTGATGCTGTCTCTGCCCGAAGATTGGGATTATACCACGCGAGGGTTGGCGTCCATCTGCAAAGAGGGCGTGGATAGCGTGTGTGCCACCGTGCGCGAGTTAGAAGCGGCGGGGTATATTATCCGCCGCCGCATCCGCGACAGGAATGGCCAGATGCGCGGTATGGAGTACACGGTTTTAGAGCAGCCGCAACCTCCGGAACAGGGTCCTGAAGAAGCTGCGCCTAAGTGTGCCCAACCAAAACAGGCAGAGCCTAAACGGGAAAAACCTGTACAGGAAAATCCTGCACAATTAAATACTAAAGAAATAAAGAAAGAAGAAACAAATAACGTATCGAATCCTATCCGCGCGGCGGGCCAGCGGACAGAGTACCGCGCCCTGCTGCTGAAAAATATCGAGTATCCGATTTTGGCGCAGAATAACCCGATGGATACGATGCGATTGGATGAACTGGTGGAGTTGATGCTGGATGTGGTTTGTTCCAAACGGGCGGCTATCCGCATTTCGGGTGAGGAAATGCCTGCAGAAGTAGTAAAATCACGATTCCTAAAATTGGGCGCAGAACATATCCAGTATATTCTGGATTGTCTCAAGGACAACCCGCCCTGCATCCGAAACATCAAGCAATACTTACTGGCGGTGCTCTACAATGCGCCGATGACGATAGAAAACTACTATGCTGCACAGATCGACCACGACCTGTGCGGCGGAAAGAGGTGACATGATTTGCAGATGAAATTTTATTCTCCGCTGACTGCGGACTTTTTCCCAAATGAACCTGACTATGAGGACGAGTTCTACGACGAGTACGAGGGCTACCCGCAGGACGGGCATGAACTGCTGGAATACGAGACAGCCATCCGCGATGCCGTCGAAAATGATACCCGCGACTTTGGCGGCGACCTCATGCAGTATTATCACGAGGACGATTCGGTTCGCGGCAAGGTAGTCACGGCCATCCCGTCCGTCGAGGTGCATGGCAACAAGCTCTGCGGCTGTCTGACCGTGGAGCTGAAAGAACCTCTGCTCGATGATGAGCAGACCGTCCTCTGCAATTACATTTCCGGCCAGTACAGCGATGGCTGGGGCGAGGGCTTTGAGCAGCGGGAGATCGAGGTTGAGGACGGCAAGCTGTATGTCCATTTATGGCAGGATCACGATTTTGAACTGAAACGCGATGTGCCGGATGTGACCGAGTTCAAAAAACTGCTGAACCGCCCGAAGAAGCCTAAAATGCCGCTGATTGGGCAGGACGGCAACATTTTCGCCATCATGGGTCGAGCCTCGCGCCTGTTGAAAAATGCCGGGCAGAGCGATAAGGCCAAGGAAATGTGCGACAGGGTCACGGCAAGTCAAAGCTACTCCGAAGCACTCAACATCGTTTCCGAGTATGTGGAAACCGAACTGTCGCCCAGCCCTACGCCCAAGCGTGACCGGGGTGATGCCAGATGAAGAAATACGAGATCACCGACATTGCCCATCCCGACAATCCCAACCTGCACCGCATCCGCGCGGTGACGGACTTAACCGAGGATGTCCTCAAAGGAATGCTCGGCGGCTATGTGGAAAGCTATGACAACCTCGACCAAGAGGGTCGCGCATGGATTTCGGAGGACGCCATCGCCTGTGAAAATGCAGTTGTCTGCGGCGATGCAGTCCTTACAAATCACGCCGTTGCAAAGGGCTGCGCTTATGTCGGAAAGAACGCCGCCGTGACAGGAGATGCCACTGTGCAGGATGATGCCATCGTCTGCGGCGGACTGCTCACGGGCAAAAGCTGTGTCTGCGGGTATGCCGTGATTCGGCAGGATGAGCAGACACTGTGCGCACCGACCATTGACGGCAGCACCCGCATCTATGGCGAAATCTCCGGCAATGTAGTCTGTCGCGGCAATGCCGTTGTTCTGCCCGGCACCAAGCTCGACAACAGGACGCAGGACTGCTTTGTACTCGAAGATGACCGTGTTTCTGTGCAGACGGCAAGCCGCACACCGCCTCCGAAAGAACCCCGTACCCATGATTTTGAACGATAAAACGAAAGGAAGATGCCTTTGACGAACACTCCCGAAACGCTCAACATTCTCAACCCTGATTTCCGGATGCCCGAACACTGCGGCGGTGACCGCTGGTCGATCCTGCACGGGGATTCTTTGCAGATCCTCCGCCAGTTTGTGCCGAACAGCTTCGATGCCATCATCACCGACCCGCCCTATGCCAGCGGCGGCAGCAGCCAGACCACCAAGAACCGCAGCACCAGCGAAAAGTACAGCAGCATGAGCAAGGACAAAGCGCTGCCCGACTTTGACAGCGACCAGATGGATCAGCTGAGTTGGATGTTCTGGACGGCGGCATGGCTGCAGGATGCCCGCCGCATTGCCAAGCCCGGTGCGCCCGTCTGCCTGTTCATCGATTGGCGGCAGCTGCCCGCCATGACGCTGGCCCTGCAGTGGGCGGGCTGGACATGGCGCGGCGTAGCGGTGTGGGATAAGGTCGCCAGCCGTCCGCAGAAAGGACGATTTCGTCAGCAGTCCGAGTACATTGTGTGGGGGTCCAACGGCAAAATGCCGCTTGAGAGAAATGTTGGGTGTCTGCCGGGCGTGTTCCGATACCCGAACCCGCAGAACCGCATCCATGTCACCGAGAAGCCCTTGCAGCTTATGCGGGATGTGGTGCAGATCTGCGAGCCGGGCGGGCGCATCCTTGACCCCTTTGCCGGGGCGGGCACCACCGTGCTGGCCGCTGTGCAGGAAGGCTATGAGGCTGTCGGCATCGAAATGTCGGACGCCTACTTCCGCCGCAGCACTGAACGGCTGAAAACTGCCCTTGAATCCGAAGTGAATCAGAACTGATTCACTTTTGACCGCCAACTTAAAAATAGTGAATCAAATCTGATTCACTCCCGAAATTCAGAAAGGAAACACGAAAATGAAACGACCTTGGGCTTTTATCTGCGCCAGTGAGGGCGCAACCTCCAAACATCTCCGCAACTATTGCCGTGAAGTCTACCTGCTGGGTTATCTGCCGGTATGCCCCAAATTGCAGGACAGCCAGTATTTGGTGCTGGAAGATGCCGTGGAACGCAGCGAATACACCGCCATTGTGCGGGATAAGCTGCTGCGCTGCCCGATGCTGGTGGTCTGCAGCCGCAATCAGGATGCAACCACCAACGCGCAGATCGGTTTGGCGCAGAAATACAACCGTATTGTCACAACCTTGGACGGTTTGAAGAAAGCCGTTTCGGAGGGCGACGACCTTGTGTCATGAACCGTTTTGCGGGGTGTCGTGTTTTGCTAGCATAGCGTCTGGTCGACCAGACGCACATTTTGGGGATGCCCCAAACCCCTGCCGTGCGTAAACGCAGATTTGTTGTCTCATTCCATGTCGATGAGAATGAATTATCATTCTTGAATCGGCAGGTTGCGGCCAGCAGTCTGAACCGAGAGGAATACCTGCGCACGCTCATTGCAGGCAAAGCAATCCATGCGCGCCCCTGCACGCACCATGCCGATCTGCTCCGCAAGGTGGCAGGGCTGTGCAACAATGCAAATCAGCTTGCCCACCGTGCCAACAGTACCGGAACAGCAGGGCAGGGGAGTGTGGATGAAATGACCCGGCTAACCCAAGAGGTCTGGCGGGAAGTAAAAGAAAACTGGTAAAGGAGTCACTATGAAAAATGGCTTACACATCCGTGATCCCTGTGCGCCGCCTTGACCGCACAGTGGACTATGTACAGAACAAAGAAAAAACAACACCGAAATCTCTGGAAGAAGCTGTGGACTATGCGGCAAACCGGGATAAAACCGAATCAGCCTGTTTTGAAACGGGACTGGGCTGCACAACCACCAGCGCCTTTGAAGATATGCGATTGAATACGCTTCGCTGGCACAAAGAAACCGGTGTGCAGGGATACCATCTTGTCCAGAGTTTTGCAGAAGGGGAGGTGACTCCAGAACTGGCGCACCAGATCGGTGTCGAGTTTGCTGAGCAGCTACTGCATGGGAAATACCAAGCAATTGTGACAACGCATTTGAACACTAAGCATTACCACAACCACATTGTATGGAGCGCCGTCAGCTTGGAGGATGGGAAAAAGTACCACAGCAACAGCAAAAGCTATTACACTGAGGTACGCGCCCTTTCAGACACGCTCTGCCAAAAGTATGGGCTTTCCATCATTGAAACACCGGGATCGCTGCGAGGAAAGCGGCAATATGAAAAGTGGAGGGCTGAGGAAAACAACCAACCCACATGGCGCACTGCCATCCGGCAGGATGTGGACGAAGCGATTCAACAAAGCCTTACATGGCGGCAGTTTCTTGGAGCGCTGGAACACAAAGGCTATGAAGTCCGCATGGGGCGCAAGTATCCTGTTCTGCGTCCACCCGGAAAAGAGCGCTTTGTTCGATTCAAAACGCTGGACAAGCGGTACACGCCGGAAGCCATCCAGACGCGCATCCTGTATCCACAAAGCTACCACCCTTATGTGGAAAATCCACCAACAATCCAACATGGCCGTCTGCACAGCGGGAAGAAGCCCCATCGCAAGCTGACCGGGCTGCGGGCGCTGTATTATCGTTACCTGTACGAATTGGGCGCGCTGCCCCGCAAACCTCGCCGTCCAAGTTATGCCGTGCGGCAGGATGCCTACAAGTTAGACCAGCGCATCCGGCAGATGGAGTTTCTATCTAAGAACAGCATTGACACGCTGGCACAGCTGGAAACTTACCGACAAGCCCTGCAAACAGAAATTAGGAAGTTGCAGACAAAGCGTAAGCAACTGCCCAAAACCGATGATGTACAATCGCAGCATGAATCGGTCAACACCGCCCTAAAACAGCTTCGCCAAGAGGAACGGCTCTGCCGCAAAATCGCAGAATACTCCCTAGAGGTGCAGCAACACCTCACCGAAGCCCGCCGTGACCGCGCTGCGCAGCAGAAACAAGAACAGGAACGTGCGCATGACTGCCGCCCCAACATTGATTTGACACTATAACCATGAAAGGAAAGATGCCCATGAAATACCCCAACAAGGACTACATCGAACACCTGCGCCGCAAGTACCCGCCCGGCACGCGGCTGCAACTTAGCTGCATGGAAGATGATTTCCCCGTGCCGCCCGGCTATATGGGAACTGTTGATTTCATCGATGATGCCGGACAGATCCACACGAATTGGGACTGCGGGCGCAGCCTTGCGCTTATTCCCGGCGTGGATTCGTTCAGCCGCTTGCCCTCACCCAAAGAAAAGGCCGGTGATGCCAGATGAATTACGGCTCTGAACCCGCAGACCAGGTCGTCCGCTACTCGCTGGAGGGCGCAGAGTTTGCCCTGCGCATCTCCGGCACCGCTGCGAAGAACTTCTTTATTTTCGCACAGGCAGTGCTGCACGACAGCAAAAAGACCCACGGCAAAACGCACCTAATCCGTTTGCTGAAAGAGCAGAAGCCGCTGAAATTTTTCACGGTAGACAAAGACCGTATGCACGATTTTGCCCGCGCCGCCAAGGCGCATGGTCTGCTGTTTTGCCCCATCCGTGACAAGATGGACCCCGACCACATTGAGATCGCCATTTTACAGGATGATGCCTCCAAAGCCAACCGCATCATCGATAAGCTGCAACTGGCTATTGTGGACACCGGCACGGCAGAACTTATCGACACTGTGCAGCAGGAGCGTGGTGAAACCGCTCCGGAAACCGAGCGCGTCCAGACCGAGGATGGTGCGGTAGATTTTGAGGTCGGCGCAGACGAGGAACAGTTCAACATGGGTTTTCCGCAGGGCTCGGAGAACGCCAGTCCGTCCGAGCCTTTCTCCGACAGCAGCAAATCTTTTGCAAACTCGCCGTCGCCGCGCGCCGATCAGCTTCGGGCCAAGGGTGAACGCCCCAGCGTCCGCATGGAACTCAGTGACATCACCGCCTACCTGCGCCGCAAGGTTGAGCCGCCCAAAGACCGAATGCCGAGGATGCCCGTAAAAATCAAGCGAAAGGACAAGGTGCTGTAAATGGACTTGAATAAATATCTCAACAACGCCGCGCCGTCAGAACCGCAGTATTCTAAGGAAGAATACGCTGCCATGAAGAAAACCGAGCGTGAAGCGGTTTGGGCGCAGGTGGATGCCCGCATGGGTGAGGTACTGGCAGATGCCCCGGCCTTGCAGGAATTTCTCAACTTCATGTCGCAAAGCAGAAACTCGCTGCCGAACCAGCTTTTGCTCTCCGGCCAGAACGCCGACATCACGGATGCCCGCACATTCCAGCAATGGAAGGATGCCGGAAGGCATATCCGTACCGGCGAGGAAGGTTACACGGCCATTGTGGGGCAGGTGTACGAGAATAACGGTCGAAAGGCTTCCGGGTATAATATCGGCAAGGTGTTCGACATCACCCAGACGCGCGGCAGGCCTGTGCCACCGCCCGCCGAATACCAAGTGGATAAACTGATTGCCGCCTCCATCGAGAGCAGCCCAGTGCCGATTCAAATCTCGGATAGTCTGCCGGACGGCATCCAAGCGCAGTATGTTCCCAAGAACCGCACGATTTATGTCCGCAACGGCATGGATGCAGGCACGACGCTGTGCGCCATCGTTCGGGAGTGCGCACAGGCGGATTTTCACAAGGATTACACCTACAACCGCCAAGCCTACGCTGCGCCGAGTTACTGTGCCGCCTACATGGTCGCGCACCGCTATGGGCTTGACACCACCGCTTTCAACTTTGACCGAGTGGTTGCCTTGTACCGCAATCTGGGAACAGAACAGCAGCGGGGTTTTCTGTCGGATGTAAACACCGTTGGTGGTGGGCTGCTGCGCAGTCTGAGTCGCACGCTGGCTGTACAGACCCGCGAACTACCCGCCGCAGAATACGCTGTTGCCGTGCCGCCTGCAAAGAAGCCTTCCCGCCAGCAGGAACGCGGCTGATTGTTTTCCGTTTGTTTTCAAATGACGGATAGCTATTGCGGCGGTTCTATGATATGCTGTGAGCAAAGGATGGTGAAAAACAATGACAGAACGTAAAGTTAAACTTGACCGTGCCAACAAAAGCATCCTGCTCCGGGCGCTGGGTGATGTCTACTACGGCCAGCGCGCCCACGGCGGCAGCGCCGAGGTAACCGGGCGGTTGATCCTTCGGGTGAACGATCTGCCCGCGGGCGGTAAGCTGACGATGTCGGCAGCAGAGTATCGGCTGGCAAAGGCAGCCCTCAACCAACTGCGTACCCAACGCTTGGCCGAGGGTGGTTACACCGATGCCGTGGATGACGCACTGACCCGGCTGCTGCACGCGCACACGCCGCTGTTTATCTGGTGAATCCGGCTATGACATGGGAAAAATTCTGGTC
>ENA-UOOD01004891-UOOD01004891.1-human-gut-metagenome-genome-assembly--contig:-CS67-NODE-4891-length-10081-cov-4.826252_pt1 | contig 10081 bp, 7 predicted proteins | sample MGYA00242464_ERZ724011 | MGnify/ENA metagenome assembly ERZ724011 | reverse complement strand
AAACCCCAAAAAAATTCAAAATTGGACCTATTTTTTGTTTTGGCCCCAGGGCCCGGCCCCTGGCCGGGGCGGGGGGGGGGGGGCGTACCCGACCGCTCGCTAGATTACGGGCGTATGCTCTGGTTTAGGATTCGGGTCGTTCCTTGGCTGGCGCATGTTCTGATTGATTTGGCGTGTGCGCCCAATCTGGAATTCGACTTGCTGATTTTCAGCCTGGTGTTGCTTTGTTTGCGTTCTGATTTTGGCGTGTGCGCCGATTCGCGAATTCGCACTGCTCTTTGGCGCGGAATGCGGGTTCTCATATTCTGGTGCGCTATCATAGCGGGACGCATTATTTCGTTTGAAAGGCTTGTTCATGGCTGAATATATTGAAGGCAAGCGTCCGGTACTGGAAGCTTTGAAGGTGGGCGTTCCCGTTAAGCGCCTGTATGTCGCTGAAGGCTTGAAGGGTGACAAAGCGGTTGATGAAGTGGTTCGCCGTGCTCACAAAATGAAGATTTCGGTGAAGCAGATCAAACGCCATGAAATGGATGAGCGCTCCGAGCGCGGTTCTCACCAGGGCCTTATGCTGGAAACTGGCTCATATCAGTATTCCAATGTGAATGAAATTGTCATTGCTGCCAACAAGCGCGCTGAAGCAAATGCCGGCAAGGCACTTATTGTGGTGCTTGACCATATCACCGATGCAGGCAACCTGGGCGCTATCGCTCGTTCGGCAGAAGTGGTGGGCGCATCAGGCATCATTATTCCCAACAAGCGTTCAGCTCATGTAACTGCGGCAACGTACAAAAGCTCTGCCGGTGCGGTTTCTCATATCAAAATCGCCCAGGTTAGCAACATTGCGCAAACCATCGAAAACCTGAAAAAGGAAAACTTCTGGGTTGCCGGCGCTTCTGAAAAGGCGCAGCAGTGCATTTGGGATTCGCCCTTGGCGGGCCGCTTGGTACTGGTAATGGGCAACGAAGGCGAAGGCCTTGCTCGCCTCACCCAGGAACGCTGCGATTTTTTGGTTTCCTTGCCCCAAGCAGGAGAAGTTGGCTCTCTGAATGTGGCTCAGGCTTCTACTGCCTGCATGTACGAGTGGATGAGGCAATGTAGGGAATAATAAGGAACGGCATCCTGCCTCTTTCCCCCGTTTGCTCCATGCTCGCGTCGGGGCTTTGTTTGTTTTGACTTCAGCACGGAGCTCCGTTTTGCGTACAGGGCGGGCATCAATTATCCCCATAAACGTGTTATTCGGACCTCAGTTTGAATCGAGCGGTTTTCATGGCTAAAAAACGTAACAAACTTCTTATCGTCGACGGGTACAACGTGCTGCGAAGCGGTCAGCGCTATGTGCACATGAGGCGCGAAGAGGACTATACCCACGAAACATTCAACAAAGTTCGCGAGGCGCTGATCAGCGACGTTGCGGCTTTTGCGGGGACGGAGTACAAGGCGATTATCGTTTTTGATGGCGCCGACAACCCTGAATCGGCAGGCAAAACCGAGCGTATCGGTGGCGTGAAGGTGGTCTTTTCACCCTATGGCTCTTCTGTCGATAAGGTTATCGAGATAATCGCATATGATTCGCGTGAAAATCGTTTGGAGGTGATGGTGGTAACCTCTGATGCCACTATCCAGGATACGGTGTTTGGCGGCGGCGTCGACCGCATGAGCGCCAATGGCTTTAGCCTTGAAATGGAAGATTTAGGCGACGAGGCCAAACGCGACCGCACCCTTGAAGTGCATCGTCGTTCCACGGTTGCAGAGCGGATCAACCCCGATACCTTGGCGAAGCTCAAGGCTTTGCGCGATGGGAAGTAATCGGGTAAAACTAATTGCATTTGTTCAAGATTCCAGGGGAGGTCTAAGGGCCCTTGCGTTAATTCAAACGAGTTTCCGTCAGGGTGCCAAAAGGGACCTATGTTCACCAAAGCGAGCTCCAGTTGCTGTTTGGGCAATCGGAGCTCGCTTTTTTGCATTCAACTCGTTCTTATTAATTTTTACCGCAACAGCCTTGATGGATCTGTTTCCTGCCCGATTGGTTTTTTATAAGTTTCAACTGGAATTATTACTGAATGCAATGACTTCGATCTATAGCCTTGCCGTTGCTAACCTATAATGGATTCATTGGTTTGTGATTCTCCGGGTGCTGTATGCGCACCAGGGGCGCTATGCGTGCAATGCTTACGCGAAAAAGCCGCCCGGGGAGGGGGAAAGGAGATCCAATGAAACCACTTAAGGGAATCAAGGTTGTCGATCTTACTACGTACATGGCAACGCCTGCGACCGGTCGTGTATTGGGCGAATGGGGCGCCGACGTCATTAAAGTCGAGGCAGCCAAGGGTGATCCGCTGCGCGTAACCCAAGCGGCGGTATTCAACATGCCCATGTCGGACGAAGAGAACCTCGCTTTCGATATGTGCAACTTGAATAAGCGATTCATCTCGTTGAACCTGAAGAGCGAAACGGGCGCTGAGGTTATGGACAAGCTCCTTGCCGATGCCGATGTATTCCTGACCAACACCCGTACGAAATCCCTGAAGAAAATGGGTCTCGACTGGGAAACCCTGCATGCAAAATATCCGAAGCTCATCATGGCTCACGGCTTGGGCTACGGCAAGAAGGGCCCCGAAAAGGACGATCCTGGCTTTGACGTAACCTGCTACATGGCTCGTGGCGGCGTATTCGGCACCACGGTAAACCGCGGCGATTCCCCGATGATTCCCACCAACGGCTATGGCGATCTTCAGGCTTCCATGTTCCTTGCTGCTGGCGTTTGCGCTGCGATTATCGGGCGTAACCAGACTGGCGAAGGTGAGTACGTAACGTGCGCACTGCAGCATGCTGCTATCTACGCATTGATGACGGGCATGATTTCTGCTCAGTACGGCAATCCGTATCCCAAGAGCCGTCTTGAGGTTATCTGCCCCTTCAACAACGTCTACACTGCAGGCGACGGCAAGTCTATCGCCATGTGCGACCCTGAATACGATCGCGACTACGACAAGATCATGGGCCTTATCGGCCGCGAGGACCTTATTGGCTCTGAGCGCTTGAACAACTGCAACAAGATGAACGCAGATGGCTTGAACGCCGAAGTGGTTGGTATTCTGGATGAGGCTCTGGCAAAGATGACTGCCGCCGAAGCCCTGAAGATCTTCAAGGATGCAGGTATTCCTTGCGAGCTGTGCCAGACCCCGCTCGATGTCTATGAAGACCAGAACGCTCTGGTGAACGATTATCTGGTTAAGATCAAGTATCCCGAGGCAGAGCGTTGGGTTCCCACTCCCCCCATTCAGTTCGAGTCCGAGGAAGCTCCCAACTACACGCCTTCCGATAAGCTGGGCAGCGCAACCGAGGAAATCATGCGTGATTTGGGCTATACCGACGAGCAGATCAAGGCTGCAGAGGCCGACGGTTCCGTTTCCGGCCCTATCGATCTTGACGTTTTGGCAGGCAAATAACGCCGTTTAGCCAATTCGCTATCAAAAAATGCCGAGTCCGCAAAAGCGGCTCGGCATTTTTTTTTTCGCGCGGACGGGGCTGGCGGTTGAGACGCATCATCCCGTAAAGAGGGGAAGATATCTCGACTTGCCTACAGCATTTCGTTGGTGATTTCGATATCGTAACGTCGCTCGAGCTCTTCCTTGAGCGCAACGCATTCCTCGCGCCATACGCGAGGAGGCCATTTAGCATTGCTGGGCGTGCGGAAGGTTCATGACGTGGACATCTTTGATGTCGTTGAGGAGCTCGTGCGTCTTCTTTTTGCCGTCACATGTGGTTTCGCCGATGATCAGGCGGCAAAGTACGTAAAGGGGCAGTGTTCGCTTACGGCAAATCCGTAGGTGCCTTTAATAAGCGGGCAGATGTTTTTCGGGAGATGTTCTTCTGCTGCTGCATCAGCTGTAATAATAGATCTTGGTTAGGATGTCTTGATTGAGCATCGGCAAGTACGTAAGTGGAACCAGTGGTCGGCAAGATTGCTCTACTTGCACCGTCCATTGCAAATGCTTGGTAAGGAATGTGTCTTCTTTCTCCATTTTGTTGCACGTATCAATAAGGCTGATATACTGCAAAGGCTGTTTTAATACACATGCGTGAAGGACCTGCGTTCGCTAGTGGCCGCCATGGCGGTTGCGAACAAAGGAATGATCTCATGCAGAGGCACAACGAATGGAGAAAGAATGTCCAAGATTACTGTACAGACCCTGCTCGACGCAGGCACCCACTTCGGTCATCAGACCCGTCGCTGGAACCCCAAGATGAAGCCCTTCATCTTCGGCAACCGTGGCGACATCTACATCATCGACCTCAAGGAGACCATGTACGGTCTCGACGCTGCTTACACCGCAGTTTCCCGTTGCGCTGAAAAGGGCGGCACGGTTCTGTTCGTAGGCACCAAGAAGCAGGCTCAGGAATCTGTTGCTGAAGCTGCTAACCGCTGCGGTATGCCTTACGTAAACGCTCGTTGGCTCGGTGGTATGCTCACCAACTTCACCACCATCCGCTCTCGCGTTCAGCGCATGGAAGAGCTCGAGGCTATGGAAGCTGACGGCCGTATGGAGCTTCTGCCCAAGAAGGAGCAGATCCTTCTGAAGAAGGAACTCGCTAAGCTGCAGACCAACCTCAACGGTATCCGCAACATGAAGAAGACCCCTGACATGATCTTCATCATCGACACCAACCGTGAGCAGATCGCTATCCACGAGTCCCACCGCCTCAACATCCCCGTTGTTGGCACGCTCGACACCAACTGCGATCCCGACGATGTTGATTTCGGCATCCCCGCAAACGACGATGCAATCCGCTCCGTCCGTTTGCTCGCAGAGTTCGTTGCTGATGCTGTTATCGCTGGCACTGGCGCTCCTGTCACCGTTGAGGACATGACCGCAGAGCCCGCAGCTGAAGCTGCTGCAGAGGCAACCCCTGCTGAATAAGCACTAAACGAATCCATTGCAATTTCTCCCTCGCCCGTCTAGTGGGCGAGGGCTCTATCTGAAAGGAATTACCATGGCAGAAATCACCGCAGCACTCGTTAAGGAACTCCGCGAGATGACCGGCGCTGGCATGATGGAATGCAAGAAGGCTCTGGTTGAGGCTGAAGGCGAACTCGAAAAGGCCGTAGACGTGCTCCGCACCCGTGGTCTTGCTGCTGTTGCCAAGAAGGCTGGTCGCGCAACCGACGAGGGTACCGTTCTGGCTCTCGTTTCCGAGTGCGGCCATGATGGCGCTCTCGTAGAGCTCAACTGCGAAACCGACTTCGTAGGCATGAACGAAAAGTTCCGTGCATACGCAGAGAAGATCGCTAAGGCCGTTCTCGCTAACAAGCCTGCCGACCTCGAGGCTCTCAAGGCTTCCGAGATCGAAGGCGAAACCGTAGAGGCTGTCGTAACCGACGCTATCCACACCCTGGGCGAAAACATCCAGCTCTCCCGCTTTGCTTTTGCCGAGCAGCCTGAAGGCGCTGTTGCTTCCTACATTCATGGCGGTGGCAAGATCGGCGTTTTGGTTGAGTTCAAGCTGGGCGACGCTTCCTTCGCAACCAACGACGACTTCAAGAAGTATGGTCGCGACGTTGCTATGCAGGTTGCTGCTGCAAGCCCCGTATCCGCAACTCGCGAATCGGTAGATCCCGCAGTTGTTGAGCACGAGATGAGCATCTACAAGGCACAGGCCGCAGAGTCCGGCAAGCCTGAGAACATCCAGGAAAAGATCGCTACCGGTCGTATGGAGAAGTTCTACAAGGAAAACTGCCTCACCGAGCAGGCTTTCGTTAAGAACCCCGATCAGTCTGTAAACGAGTACACGGCTGAGGTTGCCAAGGCTCTTGGCACCACCATCGAGATCGTTTCCTTCACCCGCTTCATGCTGGGCGAGTAAGCGAACTTAACAACGCTTTTTCTGCAAGCCCTTCCAGAGATTTGGGGTAAAACCCTTCTCTGGGAGGGCTTGTCTGCATAATAGGGCTATAAATAGAATAAGCATGCCTTGTTTCGATTTGGCATGGCTATGAAGAATCCGCATCAAGTAGATTGGGTGCATGAGATATGTCCGAAGAAGTAATTATTGCGCGTGAAACCGAAAACATTTCAGGTACGGTACAGATCAGCGGTGCCAAGAATTCCGCGTTGAAGCTCATTGCGGCAACAATGTTGGGCCAAGGTAAGAGCACGCTCCACAACATTCCCCATATCTCCGATATTGAGATCATGAACGACGTAATTCGCAGTTTGGGCGCAACGGTTGAATGGGATGGCCATTCGCTCATCATCGATACCGAGCATGCCGAAGGCCACGATACGCCCTACGAGCTTGTTTCGAAGATGCGCGCTAGCATTTCTGTGCTGGGTCCGCTCGTGGGTCGTTTTGGTTGCGCACGCGTTGCGATGCCTGGTGGCTGTAAAATCGGTGCCCGTAAAATCGATATGCACCTCAAAGTGCTCGAAGCTATGGGCGTTGAATTTGAAAACAGCCACGGCTACCTTTACGCCTCCACCCCAAATGGGCTGCATTCGGCCGATGTGCTGCTTGAGTTCCCGAGCGTTGGCGCTACTGAAAATATGCTTATGGCTTCTGTGGTTGCTCCTGGTACCTCAGTTATTGATAATGCTGCGCGTGAACCCGAAATCGTCGACCTTGCCAATATGCTGAATGCCATGGGCGCTCATGTGGAGGGTGCGGGTACGCCTACCATCACGGTAAAGGGTGTCGCTCTCTCCGAGATGCACCCTTGTGAGCACACTACGGTGGGCGACCGTATTGAAGCGGGCACATTCCTGACGGCGGGTGCGTTGCTTGGCGGTCCTGTTACCGTTCAGGGAATAGATCCGTCTTATTTGCGCATGGCACTCATGAAGCTCGAGCATATGGGGTGCGATATCTCCACTACGGAGGATTCCATTACCGTTTCGCGCACTCAGCCTTTGCGCGCCACTGACATTCAGACGCTTCCTCATCCTGGATTCCCCACCGATCTTCAAGCCCAGTTCATGCTTTTGGCTTCTTTTGCAGAAGGCAATTCCGTCATTTCTGAAAACATCTTCGAAAATCGCTTTATGTTTGCCAGCGAGCTCAATCGCATGGGATCCCGTATCGCGGTCGAGGGGCATCACGCACTGGTCCAAGGCGTTAGCAAACTCGAGGGCGCTCCTGTTTCCTCGCCCGACTTGCGTGGCGGTGCCGCTCTGGTAATTGCTGGCCTCGCCGCAGAGGGCGAAACGGTTGTGCATGACATTCATCATATCGATCGCGGTTACGAAGACTACGTTGGCAAATTGCATGCCATCGGTGCGAACGTCGAACGCAAAACGCTGTAGGTAGGCGCGATGGCAGCAAGGAACAATAGGGGAATGCATGGTGGCGGCTCGGGCCGTCGCCGTCCCTCGTCTCGAAATAAAGCCGATTGGTCTTCCTCGGTAATTGGGTCGCATGCGTCTGGTTCTCGTGGGCCTCAGTCTCAGCGCCGAGCCTCTGCCCATTCGCGCCGTCCTCGTACCTCGGCGGTGCCGAGTCGCCGAACCGGCGAAGTGCGTCAGATCCATATTCAATCTCGTTCGGTTGACGAACGCACGTCACGCCGAAAAGTAGGGCAGTCGCGAACCGAAAGCTTTATGCGCCACCGCGACAACGTGAGCCGTATTACGTTGATCGTCGGCATCATTCTGATTGTGGTTATTGCGCTGAACCTCGGTACATGCGCCTATCGCAACTCGCTTTCTTCCTCGATGGCGCTTGACGACAGCAGTGTATCCAGTGCGCTTGTTTCGGCAAAGAATGATGAGCCCACTTATACGTTGCTTGCGGGCCTCAATGGGAGCGGCGAAAACGAGCGTGCCAGCTACTTGGCTGTTTTACGCGTGGATTACCAGAACAATACGGTTTCATTGTTGAATATACCCAGCAATATTACTGCCACCTATTCCGATACCGACTCTAAGGGGACCATGCTGCGAGATGCTCCCCATATTAAGGATGAGGGCGAGCTGGTAAAGCAGGTCTCTTCGCTTGTCGGTCAGGACATCAACCACTATGTAAGGATTACGGGCGAAGACTTTGCCTCGCTCGTTGACTCTCTTGGTGGGTTGGATGTCAACGTAGAGCAATACGTTGACGATCCAACGGTGGGAACTGCAGTACTCGATCCTGGTCAGCAAACCTTAAACGGGGAGCAGGCCCTTGTTTATGTAAGTGCCAAAAACTACACCGATGGATACGGTCAGCGCGCCAATGTTCAGAATCAGGTGTTTACTGCATTCGTGCAGGCTCTTGAAGACAAGGGCGGCCTTGATTTCGCTATGAGCGCCGACGATATCGCTGGCAAGATCAAAACGGATATGAGCTACGACGAAATCGGCAAGATTGCTACGTTGTTCCCGAATGCGACGTTCTATTCGAATACGGTGCCGGGAAGTCAGTCCGTTTCAGGTGACAAGGTTTCCTGGTCGGTAGCATCTTCTTCGTTCTCCCAGATTTGCGATCAGTTCAAGAACGGCCAGAACATGGATACCTCCGTAGACACCAGCGGGGTTAACAAGGGATCGGTTTCCATTGTGGTTCTGAATGGCGCAGGCGCTGATGGTTACAGTGCGCAGGCAGCTCAGGTTCTTACCAATGCTGGCTATACCATCAAAGATACGGGCAACGCGGAATCGTTCGTATACGATGAAACCTTGGTAATCTACCGCTCCGACGACGACAAGCTGGCCGCCGAGGCTATCGTCCAGGACCTTGGAACGGGACGCGCAGTTGCTGCAGGTGTGTATTACAACCTCTCGACCAATATCCAGGTTGTAGTTGGCAAAGACTGGACGAGCCATGTTTGATCCAGTTGCCTATATCAACGAACCGCGTTGGCGAAGCATGAGCTTAGGCCTCGAACGTATCGAAGAACTGTTGGCCAAGCTGGGCAATCCACAGGATGCCCTTCGGTTTGTGCATGTTGCGGGCACTAACGGCAAAGGCTCAACCTGTTCGTTCATCTCAAGCATTCTGGAAGAGTCGGGCTATAAGGTTGGCTTGTTCACCAGCCCCTATATTGAGCGTTTTGAAGAGCGCATTCGGATCAATGGGGAAAACATCTCCTTGCAGCGTCTTTCAGAGGTAACGCTGAAGGTGAAGGATGCGGCAGAGGCTATGGCTAGCCACCCGACCGAATTCGAGCTTATGACGGCTGTGGCTTTCACCTATTTTGCCGAAGAGAAGTGCGACATTGTCGTTGCGGAGGTCGGTTTGGGTGGAAGGCTTGATTCGACCAACGTTATCCGCACGGTCGAGGTTTGTGTGTTTGCCCCCATTTCGTACGATCATTGCGCGCTTCTGGGAAGCACGCTCTATCAGATTGCGGGCGAGAAAGCGGGCATCCTGAAAACGGGAATACCTGCAGTGAGCGCGCCTCAAGAACAAGAAGCCCAACGCCGCTTGAATGAAGAAGCAGATCGTTGTGCGACATCCATTCGCTACGTTGATGCCGCATCTATTGTTGGTGATACTTCCGATTTCTCGTACGGCGGGTTCAGCCACTTGTCCGTTCAGCTGCAAGGATCGTTCCAACGCACCAATGCGGCGGTAGCTTTGGAAGCGTGCAGGGTTCTTGTTCAGCGCGGTTGGAGCATCGACGAACAAGCGATGCGGAGCGGTCTGTCTCGGGCTTCATGGGCAGGTCGCTTTGAGTTTCTTCGTCGCAGCCCCGATGTTCTTATAGATGGTGCTCACAATATCCATGCCGTGCGCGCTCTTAGCTCCGAGCTGGCATCTCGCTACGATCGGGGGAGCGTGGTGTTTTGCATAGGCGTAATGGCCGACAAAGACTATGCGGAAATGCTGAAGCTGCTGGTTCCGTTGGCCAAGGCGTTTGTATGTTACCGCCCCGATAATCCTCGCGCGCTTTCGGAATCCGATTTGGCGGACGCGGTTCAAATTGCCGTAGGAATCCATCCTGTAGAAGTGGTGGCAGCCTCTACGCCTCATAGCGCGGTAGAGCATGCCCTTGAGTTTTCCGAGGGCAGTTTGCCCATTTGCTTCTGTGGCAGCCTTTATGGAATCCGTTCTTATCTGCTCTTTTCAACGGAACTTGACGGCATATTAGAAGTCGGAACTT
>ENA-UOOD01004884-UOOD01004884.1-human-gut-metagenome-genome-assembly--contig:-CS67-NODE-4884-length-10094-cov-5.245244_pt1 | contig 10094 bp, 7 predicted proteins | sample MGYA00242464_ERZ724011 | MGnify/ENA metagenome assembly ERZ724011 | reverse complement strand
GAAAGAGGGCATCAAGCAGGCTGACCATATTCTACGGAAGTTCATGGAACTGTTGTCGAAAGACAATGGTATGCATCGTTCAGTGACTTACTTTGCCGATGCACTTTGCTATACGCCCAAACACTTTTCAAAGGTCATCAAACAAGCATGCGGAAGGGCTCCTCTAGATTTGATAAATGAGACTGCGATAGAGCACATCAAATACCGGCTGAAGCATTCGGACAAGTCTATCAAAGAGATTGCGGAAGAATTCAACTTCCCAAATCAATCTTTCTTCGGGAAATATGTAAAAGGACACCTGGGGACATCACCCATTCGCTATCGGAGCACAAAAGAGGAATAATTTTCATTTCTGTAGGGTTATGAATTAATTCACCACAGATTACACAGATTGACACAGATTCTATTTTACTGATTATTAGATTAATAAATCTGTGTGAATCTGTGTAATCTGTGGTGAGTCTTATTCATTCCTATACCGTTATGAAGTAAAACTGCTTTTATTGAATCCATTTGCCCACTTTATTTGTTACTTATCTGAACGATTAGTAACAATCTCCCGATTATGAAATATAAATCCTTGTCCTTATTAATTATAGTATTGTTTTCTGCCTGTACGCTCGGAGCACAGAACCGTAAGAAAGTGGGAATAGTATTGAGTGGCGGCGGCGCCAAAGGAGTAGCGCACATTGGAGCACTGAAAGTGATAGAGGAAGCCGGTATTCCGATAGACTACGTAGTGGGCACCAGTATGGGCGCCATCGTGGGTGGCCTATACTCCATTGGTTACACCCCGCAACAACTGGACAGCATTGTCAATGCACAGGACTGGAAATATCTGCTTTCCGATGCCCTTGATCCGGAAACTACACTGTTGAGCGAGAAGCTAAGAGAAGAACAATACCTGCTGTCTGTACCAATTGCAGGGAAATCGGCACATGTATCCGATGCCGGAATTATAAAAGGAAGAAATATCTCCCGGCTACTCTCCGAACTGACAGTGGGATATCACGACTCCATTTCTTTCAACCGGATGCCTATTCCATTCGCCTGTGTATCGGATAACATCGTGAATGGCAGCAAAGTCGTTTTCCACAACGGTATTCTGGCAACTGCCATGCGCGCCAGTATGTCCATTCCGGGAGTATTCGCCCCTGTTTATCTCAATGGCATGGTATTGGTGGACGGCGGACTGACGGATAATTATCCCGTAGACATTGCCCGGCAAATGGGAGCGGAAATTATTATCGGAGTCGATGTACAAAATCCGTTGATGAAAGCGGATGAGCTGACAAGCATGTCGAATGTACTCGGGCAAATTCTGAATCTGGTGGGAGAAGAGAGTTACAGGAAAAATGTGAAGGACAGCAACATCCATATTCAGGTAGATGTAGACGGTTATTCAGCGGCAAGTTTCAACCACGAGGCACTGGATACTCTGATGCGCAGAGGTAAAGAAGCCGCCATAAAAGACTGGGACAAGCTGATTGCACTGAAAAAAGAAATAGGTATCCGTACGGATTACCGGGCGGAATATCCCGGACCGTTCAAAATACCAACACGGGCTATGCTGGATACGATACCTTCCGTAGCACAAATCACTCCCCATGAAAAACCGGTCAATACTATAAATATTGGAGGACGGTTTGATAATGAAGAACTGGCAGTATTGTTATTGAATGCGAGGGGTTATTTCGGAGTACAGAAGAAATCGCAGTTAAGCCTCACTACCCGGTTAGGAAAGCGGACCTTTGGAAGGCTTGAATATACTTACTCACCACAAAAAAGCTGGGATATAAATACAGGATATCAGATAGGATACAATGATTTTAATCTTTACGAAGAAGGTAAGCGACTGATGAATCTGACCTACGTACATCACATGGCTTGGGTCGGATTCACGAAGAGCTGGTATAAAATGCTTGTCAAGGCGGGAATCCACTTCGAGAAATTCAATTACCATGACTGGCCCTCGGGACCGGACGTTTCCATTACAAGATCCAGTGACAAGGCTTTGCTCAGTTATCAGGCGAGTATCATGTACAATAGTCTGAATAATCAGCGATTCTCTACTCAAGGAATGGAATGGGAAGCAGCGTACAGGCTCTATAAAGATAACATGGTAACCTATGGTTCGAACAGTCCCGTGTCCGTATTCCAAACTCATTGGAGCGGATATTTCTCACCGAATCGGGTATTCACCATCATGCCATCGGTGTATGGAAGGGTAGTTGGGAAGAATACGCAGTCATTGGCCATATCTAACTTCGTGGGCGGTAATGTGCCGGGACGGTATATGGAACAACAGATCCCTTTCACAGGTATCAATCACATCGAAATGAGTCCGGATGCCATCTTGACAGGAATGTTGGGAGTCAGGGCAAGAACTTACAAGAATCAGTATATCGTAGTTCGGGGCAGTTATGGACGGACAGCCAACAAGATAGAAAATCTGTTTGGCGGAACAAATACACACGGATTGGCGGGCGGCAGTATAGGGTACTGCTACAATAGTATCATAGGACCTATCGAGGCGGAACTCAACTATTCCAATCAGTCAAAGAAGTTAGGATACTATATCGGGGTAGGATTTACGTTTTAACGTTATTCTTTCGCCTCTTCCTGTGGAATACGGATAGCCGTGTACAACTCCAGTATGGCAGCAACCGTCAGGCATACAATCCATTCGTTTCCATGAGTAAAGAACATGAATGCACCCGTAAGTACCAGCAGCAACGCACCAAATATTTGTTGGCGACGAAGGCGCTTCACATTGGCTCTATTGCTCTTGGAAGGTGAATTGATCTGTGCCAACGCTACCATAGTGGCACCAATCGTATAAACATAGGGAGCAGGCTCCCAACCGGTAATATAGACGGCAGCACCAAACAGCACCATCAAAGCGCCTACAGTAAACAAAGCAGGTATCAGGGATTTCATTTTTCGATGTCTTCTTCAAATACGTAAATATCCTCATTCGGTTTCTTCATCAGGTACTTCTCACGCGCTATGCGTTCGATGGCACCGGAGTCCACAGCTAGTTCGTTCAACCGCTCTGTGTTCTCTTCATATTCTGCCCGGTATTTCTCTATCTCATTATTCAAACGGCTGATTTCATTCGCATAGCCCATGCGGCGCACAATGCTGTTCTCGTCCAGAAAACCGACAATAACCACAAACACCACAAGCGTAATCAGGTATTTACGCCTGCAAACAAAGGCCCAAAGTGTCGCTAATTTATCCATTGATAAACAAATTAAAGAATGAAAAAATTAATAATTAAAGAAGCCCGGGAGAGATTCTTCGCCTACAAAGATAAGAGGAATAACTGAGAAATTCCTTTTTTTTGTGTACATTTGCACAAATTGTAACGGACAAGAATATCCCAAATCATGGAAAACTATATCGTATCGGCACGAAAATACCGCCCTACCACCTTTGAGTCGGTAGTGGGACAACGTGCCCTGACCACTACGCTGAAGAATGCCATTGCCACCGGCAAACTGGCACATGCTTACCTGTTCTGCGGTCCGCGCGGCGTGGGAAAAACCACTTGCGCCCGTATTTTCGCCAAAACCATCAACTGTATGACTCCCACGGCTGATGGAGAAGCGTGTAACCAATGCGAATCATGTACGGCATTCAACGAACAGCGTTCATACAATATTCATGAACTGGATGCCGCGTCCAACAACTCCGTAGACGATATCCGCCAGCTGGTAGAGCAGGTACGCATTCCGCCCCAGATAGGTAAATATAAGGTATATATCATCGATGAGGTACACATGTTGTCTGCCTCGGCTTTCAATGCTTTCCTGAAAACGCTGGAAGAACCGCCTCGCCACGCCATCTTCATTCTGGCTACTACGGAGAAGCATAAGATTTTGCCAACCATCCTTTCCCGCTGCCAAATCTATGATTTTAACCGTATCGGTGTGGAAGACACCGTTGCCCATCTGGCATACGTAGCTTCAAAGGAAGGAATTACCGCCGAACCGGAAGCACTGAATGTGATTGCCCTGAAAGCTGACGGTGGTATGCGTGATGCCTTGTCTATCTTCGACCAAGTGGTCAGCTTTACCGGCGGACACATCAGCTATAAGAGCGTAATCGAGAACTTGAATGTACTGGACTACGAATATTATTTCCGACTGACAGATCATTTTCTGGCAAACCAGGTCAGCGATGCTTTGCTGCTCCTGAATGATGTGCTGAATAAAGGATTCGATGCCAGTCACTTTGTAACAGGACTGTCTTCTCACTTCCGCGACCTGTTAGTAAGCAAAGACCCCGCCACATTGGCATTACTCGAAGTAGGTGCCAGTATTCGCGAACGTTACCAGTCTCAGGCACAGAAGTGTCCGTTGCCCTTCCTTTACCGGGCTATGAAGCTCTGCAACGATTGTGATCTGAATTACCGTGCCAGCAAAAATAAGCGCTTGCTGGTGGAACTGACTCTGATTCAGGTAGCCCAGCTTACCGCCGAGGGGGACGATGCAGGCGATGGGCGTGGCCCTAAACAATCTATCAAACCCATATTCTCGCAGCCTGCCGCCGCTCAGCAGCCAAAGGCCGCAAATGCTATGCCCCAACAGCAGGCTACAACCGCTGCTCCGGCACAGCCCCGACCTGTACAACAAGCCCCCGCAGCCCAGGCTGCCTCTCTCTCGCCGGAAGTTCAGCAAGCTTTTAGCTCGCAGACGACCATGCGTCCCACTCCTACTGCCGTATTGATGGCACAAGGAAAAGAGGAAAAGAAAATACCAGTCATGAAAATGTCCGGTCTGGGTGTTTCCATTAAGCATCCGCGAGTAGACGAAGAGCAACAGAAACGTACTGTTTCCACCGTTCAGCAGAATGCACAACCTGAGGAAGATTTCATCTTCAACGAAAAGGACGTGAATTACTATTGGCAGGAATATGCCGGCCGCTTACCACAGGAGCAGACTGCTCTTGCCAAACGTATGCAAGTAATCCGCCTGACCATGCTGGATGCGACCACTTTCGAAGTTGTTGTAGAAAATGACATTGCAGCCAAGGAGTTTACCGATCTGATTCCTACCTTGCAAGGTTACTTACGTAAACGCCTAAAAAACAGTAAAGCCACCATGACCGTCCGTGTCAGTGCCCCCACCGAAAAGGTACGTGCTTACAGTCGTGTAGAGAAATTTCAACTAATGGCCCAAAAGAACAATGCACTGCGGCAACTGAAAGATGAGTTCGGTTTGGAACTATATTGATAATTATAAGTAAAAGATTGCATTATTTATTCAGCAAATAATTTTGTTTTTTTAGTTTTATCACTACATTTGCGAATAATCTAAATAAAATATCTTCTACTTTGAGAAAGATTGCTATTATATCGGCAGTGGCTACTATTTTGCTCTTTTCCTTTGCGACGAGAACATACGCTACTCGTACAGACAATGAACACTTGTCTGCATTGCAATCACTTATCAGCAGAGAAATTCCTTACGATGCCAACACACCGATAGACAGCATTATCTCCTGGACAAATCAACTGGCACCTACTCTGAAATTTCCCCGGACAGAAGAATCCTATTTCACCTTACTGTTATGGCAAGTTAGTGCATATATCATGCGAGGCGACCTCAGTCTGGCAGTAGACCGGGCACGGTATATGTACGAAAGTGCCAAAGACATGAACTCCAACTTCGGTATTGCCCTTGCCAATCAAGCCATCGGTCAGGCATATACTGCCTCTTACATACAGGACAAGGCGTTAAGTTCCTATCTGGATGCCTTGCACCACTTATCCCCGAATAATCCGCAAACTTATCGACTCCTGGTGAAAATCTCCACTCTTTTGCAACAGATGAACCGATTGGAAGAGGCCATGACGTATGTAAATCCCCTGAACCAACTTCTGGAACAGCAGCCCGAACATCCGCTCGCCATTCCCATACTCATAGAAAATGCTACTTACTATATTTCCTCGGGAGATCAGCAAACTGCGCTCCAGTATCTGCAAAAGGCAGATTCCATATACCAAAACCATACTCACGAACCGGCTCATGGGTTCTCCATCGACTATTATACAGCAGCCTGCTACCGTGCATTGGCAGCAGATGATCATGACAAGCAAAAAGCCGACGAAGCACTTGCCCTTTACAATAAACTGCTCGAACTGGTTTCCGGCAACAAACGTTCCCTGGAGTATCGCTCGATTTCTGCCGAAAAGATATATTTGTATAAATTACTGGGGCGCTTTGATGAGGCTTGCCGGATATATCAGGAGTTATATACCGTTACTGACACCCTCGCTTCGAAAAGTTACATCCGCCAGATAAATGCATTGAAAGCAACCTATCAGATAGATGAACTGAAACTGGGGAATAAAGCACAGGAAAACAGAATTGTACTTGCTTCCATCTTCATCGGACTTGGATTATTGGCTTTCATCTCCATGTTAGCCGTATGGCAAAGAAAACAGAAAAAGAAAGTGGCACTATCCAAGAAAAATCTGGAACAGTCCCGGTGGAACGCAGAGAGTGCAACGCGCGCAAAAAGTGTATTCTTGTCGAATATGAGCCATGAGATACGTACTCCTCTCAATGCTTTATCCGGTTTTTCTTCACTGCTGACCGAAGAAGGGTTGGATGACGCCACCCGACTACAATGTACTGAGATTATTCAACAGAACTCTGAACTTCTATTGAAGCTGATAAATGATGTGATTGACCTGTCGAGCCTGGAATTCGGTAAGATGCAGTTCTCTATTGGAGAACATGATGCAGTAGCTACCTGTAGAAATGTTACTGACACAGTGGGCAAAGTAAAACAAACACAGGCGGAACTGCTGTTTGTAACCTCACTGGAAGAATTGAAAATAGAAACAGATGATTCTCGGTTACAGCAAGTATTGATAAACCTGCTGATAAATGCAACTAAGTTCACAGCAGAAGGTGCCATCACACTGAAACTGGAAAAAGAATCGGATGACATGGCTCTATTCTCCGTTACAGACACCGGTTGTGGTATCCCGAAAGAAAAACAAGCTCATATATTTCAACGTTTCGAAAAGTTGGATGAGAACGCACAAGGAAGCGGACTCGGATTGTCTATCTGCCAGCTAATTATAGAGCATATAGGAGGCAGGATATGGATTGATCCGGACTATGACGAAGGTTCCCGTTTCTTATTTACACACCCCATACGCCAGACAAAAGGCACACAAAAAAAGGAGGGTCGCGCATGATAAAGCGTCTGATTATAGCACTGGCATTAGGCACTGGAATTTTATTCACCGCCAATGCCCAAAATAGCACCGTTAAAGACAGCCTATTGCGCATTTACGTCACTGCGCCGCACGACTCTATGCGCCTGGATGTACTGCATGACATCGCCCGCCTGGACCAGCAGACACCGGTATTCCTCTATTATGAGAATAAATTGCTGAAAGAGGCTACGGAGCAAAACAACCTCCGTTATCAGAGTCTTGCCACCTATGAGCATATCATCTACTTTTTCAATAAACTGGATCTGAAACGCGTAACGCAGTGGATGAACAGAATGGAAGTTCTGGCAGAGAAGCATAATTATTACAATGATTACTTCAAAGCCAAGAAGTTACAGATTGAAATGTATACAATCAACCAACAGATAGAACTTGCCATCCATGAAGCGAACATCATGTATGATAAAGCTAAAAAACTGAATGACAGCAATGGTATGCGGGAAGCCTGTCTATGCCTCATGACCAGCTACATTGCCACACTACGTTACGAAGATGGAGCAAAGGCCTTGGAAGAAGCATTCCACCTAATGAGTCCGCAAGACAGACCGATGGATAAAATAAATCTGTTGTCGAAGGCTGTGCTGGCTTATTCATTCCTGCATAATAATGAAAAAATGTATGCTTCGCTGGAACAGATGAAAGTAGCGATACAAGACTTAATAACCGCCACACCGGCACTCAAGAATGCATACTCAGCCCTATATATGGGAATGGAAACTCAATACGCCCTTTACTACGTCCGCACGGGCACCCCCAAGAAGGCCTGGGAACACCTGCAAAAAGCAGATGAATATGATACCCCTAATACCTTCCTGCCGTACAGAGTATCCCGTCTGCAAGCTTATGCAGAATATTATCGTGCCCGAAAAGAATACGAAAAAGCCTTGGAGTCATTGGATAATGCCATTACCCTGACACTTCAGATGTCTTTCCCGGATGCCATACTATATATGGCTATGAAAGCGGATATTCTAGTGGATATGGGGCATCCGGAGGTTGCTATCAACATCTACAAGAAAGTAATGCATGATAAGGACTCTCTATACCGAGGGTTGTCCAACGCGCAAATGGAGCAAATACAGAGCTTGTACAATATGGATAAGCTGGTGCTGAAACGAGAACAGCAACAAGAAAAGATACATTATTTTGTATTGATCGTTATTGGGATTGCCCTGCTGGCACTGATTGCTTTCGTTATCCACATGTACTTCAGCAGAAAAAGATTGCAGAAAGACGAGAAAGAAGTGGCCCGTCTGAGTGAAATAGCTGAGGAAGCGAATGAAGTAAAGAGCCGCTTCCTTGCAAACATGAGTTACAATATCCGTATTCCACTGAATAATGTGGTAGGTTTTTCACAGTTGCTCTCTACAGATATGGGATTGGATGATAAAGAAAAACTGGAGTATTCTGAAATTATTCAGGCAAATTCTACTGATTTGATTCAACTGGTGAACGACGTACTCGACCTCTCACGCCTGGAAGCTAAAATGATGAAATTCCAGATACAGGATTGCGAAATGCGGGAAATATGCAATGACCTTATATATATGGCCCGGAGAGACAGTAACGGACATATACATGCCGAACTGGAAAGTGATGTGGAACACCAGATGCTTAGAATGGACGCCAACCGCTTCAACCAAGCTGTATTGAGTATGCTGATTTATCCTGTACCCAACGATACCGATCGTGAAGTGAAGATGCAACTGAGCAAAGACGAAGAAAATCAGTTACTGATATTCCGTATCATAAACAGCCCGTTAGTTGATCCTGCATTTGCCTCTCAGCAAGTTTCCATACGGCTAAAAATCAATCAATTGTTATTTGAACATTTTGGTGGTAGCTTTATGGTAAGTGAAAGTGCCGAGGATGGCTATCCCATCACTTTTAGTATTGCTACTCTGTGGTGAATCTTATTCAAAATAAAAAGTGAGTACAATCATTCGGGAAGTAATTTTGTCGACTGACTGCGTGAACTTCAATAATGATTGGTCCGTAAGATCTTTACGGTCTTTCTTAATAAGATTTGCCAGTCCGAAACAGAACTTCAGTTCCGGGATTAACTTGAAATAAGGCAGATAAAAATCACACCCCAACCCTACTTCTACATAACAATCGAAAGGCTTTACCAATAAGGCCCCCTGCTTCTTCACACTGAAATCATACGTAGGAGCAATACCTGCCACCAGATAAGGACGGTAATTATTAAAACGTTCAGCAGAAAACTTCAAATCTACCGGTACAGAAAGATAGGCGGATTTCATCGACTGCGAATGTTCTTCACCACTGGCTTGCTCGCGGAATACTACTTTCTTATCCCCGAAATGTAATGTCGGGACGAGACGCAAGGAAAGAAACTGATTCAAATAAAGTTCGCCCAATACTCCGACCGTAAATCCGGGAGAATATTCAGGCACATCGGCAAACCAGCTCTGACCATCTTCCGTCACATATCCGGTATTCACCAATTTATAGTCCTGCACATGGATACCTGCCAAAAAACCATAGTGCCACCTCCGTTGATCGATATACGGACGGTTCTGCACCTTCCGCTTCTGTGCCGAAGCACCAAAAGCAAGGAGTAAAGTAAGGATTATCAGACAAATGCGCTTCACATCCTTAAAACGCAGAAAGTGACATTTTATTGCATTTTCCTTCGGTTTTCTCCCCACTATTATTTAGACAAGGTACAAATTAAGGGAATTTAAACAGGTTTGATAACAACTAATCAAGAAAACCATTATTTTTGCCGAACTAATTAGTACTAATAATTTAAAATCTAAAGAAAATGGCTTACGTAATTAATGACAGTTGTGTTGCTTGTGGTACTTGTATT
>ENA-UOOD01004883-UOOD01004883.1-human-gut-metagenome-genome-assembly--contig:-CS67-NODE-4883-length-10095-cov-149.186853_pt1 | contig 10095 bp, 7 predicted proteins | sample MGYA00242464_ERZ724011 | MGnify/ENA metagenome assembly ERZ724011 | reverse complement strand
ACCGATGTGGACAAGCTGATTGAGGCGGTATATAAGCTCCAAGGGTAGTTAGGAGGTAGGAGTGAGGAGTTAATTAGGGCAACACCGCACAATTCCCGCCTTACGGCTTAAGCACCGCTCCGACGGCTGCGACACGGCATCTGCGTTGCCAAAATGCTCGATAATGTCGGGTTGCGGTACCCGCATCGTGCTTCGGGGGCAAAAGCCCCTCGCACTCTGCGACCGCTGCCCCTGCTTCGGTTCGCTGTTTCCGCCACTGGCGGCGCTCACCTTTGCAGCATCCAGTATTATCTGCGCTTTTGGCTTAGCATCTGCCGCACCTCGCTCGCCGTATCGGTACTTAGAATTATGCGGTATTGCCCTAACTATTTACTTACTTTTTCGTTAGCTCATCCAGGTTCTGCGTATAGCACGGCAGCATGTGCTCAATGAAATAATCGGCTTCGGGGCTGTGCATGGCGGCCAGATCGGCTTTTTGCTGGGCGAGAGCGGCGGTGAACTCGCGGTTGCCGCTTTCCACCTCCTCCATGCACTTGATCAGGGCCGAAAGCCGGTCTGCGGCTTTCAGCAGCTTGCGCTCGGCATCGTTCAGCACACTGCCGGTCAGGTAGCTGCCTTCGATCTCATGCAGCTCCGGCGGCAGCAGATCCGCCATGGCAAGGGCACTTTCCCGTTCCACGGCTTTGTAGGCGGTGCGCAGGGCTTCGTTCTTGTATTTGACCGGGGTAGGCATATCGCCGGTCAAAATTTCCGGCGCATCGTGGTACAGCGCCGCGGCGGCCACGGTGTCGGGGCGGATATCGGCCCCGGTGTGGGTGATGTTCCGGGCGATCAGGCAAAGCGCATGGGCCAGCAGGGCGGTATCCGCCGTGTGCTCACTCAGGCTTTCCTGCCGCATGCAGCGCATCAGCGCCCACCGCGTAATATACTTCATGCGCCCCAAAAGAGCGTGAAAAGGGTATAGAGACAAAACAAAGCACCTCACTCTTGAAAAAATTAGGAATTAGGAATTAGTAATGAGAAATTAAATGGTGGGCAATGGGGCAGACCTTTTGCTAAAATACGAGGAGCCAAAGAATGGCAGATAATTGCTCATTTCTAATTTCTAATTATAAAGTATATCACATCCCTTCAAAGGAGGGAATTGCATTGAAGATTGGCGGCAAGCTTTTGGAGCGCAAAACAGGCGGGAGGTCACGGTATTGGCAGGTGTTCTGGCTTTGCTTTGCGGTGGCGGCGGCGCTGTTTTTGCCCCACTGCATCATTGATGGCCTGAACGGCGACTTTTTCCACTACGCCGGTGACTTTAACGACCAGCAGATTTCCTTTTATTCCTATGCCAACAATTTTGTTAAGCAGGGGGGCAGTTTCAGCTGGGCAACGGACCTGGGCAGCGGGTTTGTGAACTCCTACAGCTTTTATCTGTGCGGCAGCCCGTTTTTCTGGCTCACCCTGCTGCTGCCCTATCGGTGGACGCCCTGGGCCATGGTGCCAATGCTCTGCCTTAAATTTGCTGTGGCGGGCGGCGGGGCTTACCTGTGGATGCGCCGCTGGGTAAAAGACGAGCGCTGGAGCATGGTGGGCGCGTGTCTGTATGCGTTCTCCGGCTTTACGGTGTACAACGTGTTCTTTAACCACTTTTTGGACGTTGTGGCGCTGTTCCCCTACATGCTCAAAGCGCTGGATGACGCCGTGCTGGACCGCAGGCACGGTGCATTCCCGTTTTGGGTTGCGGTCAACCTGCTCAACAACTATTTCTTTTTTGCCGGGCAGGCCGTGTTTTTGATGATTTATTTTGTCTGCATGGTGGCGGGCGGCCGGTACAAGCTGAACCTGCGCCTGTTTGGGGCGCTGGCGTTCCAGACGGTGCTGGGCTGCTGCATGGGCTGTGCGCTGCTGGTTCCGGCGGCACTTTCGCTGGTGCAGAACCCGCGCACAATCGATCCATTCAATGGGTACGGCTACCTTGTATACGGCAGCGCCCAGCAGTACCTTGCCATTTTTTACAGCGCTTTTTTGATGCCGGATGCCCCCTACCTGAAAGACCTGTTCCAGGAGGGCATCTTAAAGCACACCAGCATGACCGTCTACCTGCCGGTGGTGGGCATTGCGGGCGGGCTGGTGTTCTGCCGCGTGCGGCGGCGCCACCCCTTTGCGCGCATCATGAAAGTGTGCCTTATCTGCGCCTTTGTGCCGGTGCTGAACAGCATGTTCTATGCCCTCAATTCCAGCTATTATGCGCGCTGGTATTATATGCCGGTTTTGGTGCTCTGCGCCGCCACGGCTATGACGCTGCAAAAAGCCAACCTGTGCGAAACCGAGTACCGCCGTGCGCTGGGCCTTGTGGCGCTGTGTACCTTGAGCAGCATTGCCTTTGCGCTGGTGCCCAATGAAAAAGACGACACCACCACCATTGGCGTGGTGGAGGAACCGCTGCGCTACTGGGGCATTTTGCTGGTCAGCATGTTGGGCGTGGGGCTGTTCTGGCTGCTGCTGCATTACCGCAGGCAGCTGGCGGCACGGTTCCCGGCGGCGGTGCTGGCCGTGGTGCTGGGGTTCAGCTTTGTGTATGGGCAGGTACACCTTTCCATCACCAAATACGGCCAGTGGTACCACGATGCGGACTATGTGCAGCAGACCTGGCGCGAAGCCCCGGAGCTGAACGCCGTTCTGCCGGACGATGTCTTTTACCGGCTGGACGCTTACGACAGTTATAACAACCTTGGTCTGTGGCTGGACAAAAGCTGCATCCAGTTCTTTAACTCCACGGTAGCACCCAGCATTCTGGAATTTTACCCTACGGTGGGCGTTAAGCGGGATGTGAACTCCAAGCCGGAAGCCAGCCTGTATGCCCTGCGCGGTCTGCTGAGCGTGCGGTATACCCTTGTGCCGAAAGAAAAAGTTGAGGATTGGGAAAAAGAAAAGCTGGAAGGCTGGAACCTTGTTTCAAGCACCACAAGCTACCTGATTTACGAGAACGAGAACTGGGTGCCGATGGGCTTTACCTATGATTCCTATATTACGGAAGAGGACTTTGAAACGGTGAGCGATACCAACGCGGGCAATGTACTGATGAAAGCCCTGCTGCTGACCGATGAACAGGTGGAACGGTACGGCCAGATGATGCAGAACCTGACGGATGATGAGAAAAATAACATCAGCTATGAGGATTATGTGCAGGACTGTACGGCCCGGCGGGAAAGCGCTGTGACAAGCTTTACCGCAACGCGCACCGGCTTTACCGCGCAGGCGGATCTGGAAGCCGAAAATCTGGTACTGTTCAGCGTGCCCTATGACGATGGTTTTACCGCAACCGTGAACGGTGTGCCGGCGGAGGTGGAGAAAGTGGACAACGGCCTGATGGCGGTTGCCGCCCCGGCGGGCCACAGCGAGATCGTGTTCACCTACCACACGGCCGGTCTGCGGCAGAGCGTTGCCGTCAGCGCCGGCGCTATTGTGGTGTATGCCGTGTGGGTAGCAGTATTGCACCGGAAAAAGCGCCGGGAAGAGAGCAGTGTGGGGTAAATGATGCCCCGCCAAACCGTTGGGAGTGTGCACGGTCAAATTTAGGGCAACACCGCATAATTCCCGCCTTACGGCTTAAGCACCGCTCCGGCGGCTGCGGCACGGCATCTGCGTTGCCAAAATGCTCGATAATACACAAAGTATTATCTGCGCTTTTGGCTTAGCATCTGCCGTACCTCGCTCGCCGTATCGGCACTTAGAATTATGCGGTATTGCCTTAGGATGTAGTCGGGGGCGGAAAATTGCGTTTTATCCCGATGGAGACCGTAGGGGCGCACATTGTGCGCACGCGGGTGTGTGGCATATGATGGGGTGATATACCCGGATACAGCCCGATATGTGGAATCATGGCACAACACCCCGCCCTACAGCTGATTTTTAACTATCTACTATAATTTATATATTAAAGTTTTTTCGCCGAAGCCTTTTTTTCAAAAAAAGGCTGGAAAATCCCGCGTGGAAAATCCCTTGTAAAACAGAAAGTGAGAACAAAGATGCCGAACCATGCCGAACAGCTGGCGCAGGAACTGAACCTGAGCCTGAAAAACGTACAGGGTGCCATTGACCTGATCGATGCCGGGAACACCATCCCATTTATTGCCCGCTACCGCAAAGAAGCTACCGGCTCTATGGATGACCAGGTGCTGCGCAACTTGGGCGACCGCCTGGAATACCTGCGCGGATTGGATAAGCGTAAAGAAGAAGTGACCGGCTCCATTGAAGCGCAGAACGCCATGACGCCGGAACTGCAGGCCGCTTTGGCTGGTGCCAAAACACTGGCCGAGGTGGAGGATATCTATCGTCCGTATAAGCCCAAGCGCAAGACCCGCGCCAGCATCGCCCGCGCTCGCGGCCTGCAGCCGCTGGCCGATGCTACCTTGAAGCAGGATGCTAACTTTGACCCGCAGACAGCCGCCAACGACTACCTGAACGAGGAAGTCCCCGATGCAGCAGCCGCTCTGGCCGGGGCACAAGATATCATTGCCGAAACCATCAGCGATGACGCTCACTGCCGCGCCGAGCTGCGCCGCTACTACCATGCGTTCGGCATGGTCAAAAGCGTAAAAGCTAAGGACGAAGACAGCGTATACACCCAGTATTATGATTATACCGAGCCTGTCGCCAAAATCCCTGGCCACCGTATTCTGGCCCTGGACCGCGGCGAGCGGGAAGGCTTTTTGAAGGTGAGCATTGCCGTGGAAGCCGAGCGCGCCGGGGGCATTGTGGCCTGGATGTTCGCCCGCAAAAAGACCGGCGGCGCCAGCGCTGCCATTGTGGAAGCCGCGGCACTGGATGCCTACAGCCGCCTGATCCACCCCAGCCTGGAAAACGAACTGCGCGCCGAACTGACCGCCAAGGCCGCCGAGGGTGCCATCACTGTGTTTGGCGAGAATCTGCGCCAGCTGCTGCTGCAGCCGCCCATCCGCGGCAAAACCGTGATGGGCCTGGACCCCGGCTACCGCATGGGCTGCAAGGTTGCCGTGGTGGACCCCACCGGCAAGGTGCTGGATACCAACGTGGTATACCCGGTGCCGGAATTCAAGCGGGTGGATCAGGCCAAGAAAACCATCAAGAGCATGGTGCTGAAAAACGAGGTGGAGGTCATGGCCATCGGCAACGGCACCGCCGGGCATGAAACCGAGGAGTTTGCCGCCGCCGTAATCCGTGAACTGGCCGAGGAAAAGGGGCTGCACCTGCAATATATGGTCGTCAGTGAAGCCGGTGCTTCGGTGTATTCGGCGTCCAAGCTGGCGGCGGAGGAGTTCCCGCAGTATGATGTCAACCTGCGCAGCGCGGTTTCCATTGCGCGCCGCTTGCAGGACCCGCTGGCCGAACTGGTTAAAATTGACCCCAAGGCCGTGGGCGTGGGCCAGTACCAGCATGATATGCCCCAGAAGCGCCTGAACGAAACGCTGGACGGTGTGGTGGAAGACTGCGTGAACAGCGTTGGCGTGGATCTGAACACGGCGTCCGCCCCGCTGCTGGCCCGTGTGGCCGGCATTACCAACGCTACCGCTAAAAATATTGTGGCTTGGCGTGAGGAGGAGGGCGCGTTTACCTCCCGTGCGCAGCTGAAAAAGGTCAAGGGCCTTGGCCCCAAGGCATTTGAACAGTGCGCAGGCTTTTTGCGCCTGCCGGGTGCCAAGAACCCGCTGGATGCAACCGCCGTCCACCCCGAAAGCTACCCCGCCGCCAAGGGCCTGCTGGAAGCCTGCGGCTGTGATGCCAAAGAGATCGGCACGGACGCGATGCAGAGCCTGCCGGTACGGGTGAAGAGCCGCGGCACCAAAGCCCTGTGCGAAGCACTTGGCGTGGGCGAACCCACCCTGATGGATATTGTGTCCGAGCTGTGCAAGCCGGGGCGCGATGTGCGCGACAGCCTGCCCAAACCCCTGCTGCGCAGCGATGTGATGGGGCTGGAGGACCTGAAGCCCGGCATGGAGCTGAAAGGTACCGTGCGCAATGTGATTGACTTTGGCGCATTTGTAGATATCGGCGTGCATCAGGACGGACTGGTGCATGTTTCCCAGATCAGTGATAAGTTTATCAAGAACCCGAGAGATGCGCTGAAAGTGGGCGATGTGGTGCAGGTCAAGGTACTGAGCGTGGATACAGCCAAAAAGCGCATTGCCCTGACCATGAAAGGCGTGCCCCAGAGCTGAAAACCTGGCCGAAAACCGCAAAAATCAGCACTTTTCGGCAGAGCATGGAATTATGTTGCCGGAAGGAAAAGCCAAATGGACAGTTTGAATGTGCAACCTGCCAAAACAGGAACAAAAACCGTTAAAATACAGAGCTGAAAAGACAAAAACTGAAGCCAGAAAAGTCAAAAAATAAAGAAAATTCGTGAATAAAGCGAAAAAACTTTGGCAGCCTGTACAAAGCGGAACATGAACAAATTTGTCTTTTGTGCATCCCGATGAAAAAATGGCAACAATGAATCTAACATAGGTACGCCGGATAGAATTATGCTATAATGCAACTGTAAGGGAAAGGAAATGTGGGTTCCACCCTTACCGCGCAGGCATGATGGCCTGTGCCGGGTTTTATTTATGGAGGTCATTATTATGGTAAGACAAGTCAAGGTTTCCAACTTCGCAGAAGTACAGGGAATCGTGTCTGCCGCTGCCAAGTGTTACAATGAGGTCGGCGTGCATGACATGAAGGGCAGCATTGCTGATGCAAAGAGCATTCTCGGTATGATGAGTCTGGACTACAGCCATCCGGTCAAGATCGTCTGTGAGGACGAACATGACCTGGACTGTGTGATCCAGGCACTGCGCCAGTAAATTCAGCTGCCCGGCGGGCTGGCTTTCAGCCCCGGAGGCAGGAATAAGGAAAAACAGGACAGGGCGGTTGGCCATTTTGGGACGGCTGCCCTGTTTTTTTGTTGCTTGGCGGGCGATTTTGCCCCCACACCGTGCTTGCAATGGGCGGTCAAACGCGGTATAATGTTTTTACATTGCCATTTGCGGGTGGTGCCCGCGCGGCAAATTGAAAGTATAGTAAGGAGACCCCACAACATGAAACAAAAATTCATCAGTCTGGCTCTGGCAGTCATGCTGCTGCTGGGCGTAACGGGCTGTGCCATGTCCACCCCGGCCAGCGTGGGCAGTATTGGCGGCGTTGATATCCCGGCCGGCATCTACCTGCTGGCCCAGTATAACGCCTACAACACCGCTTCCGGCGCAGCAAAGCTTGCCACCGGCGAAACCGCCAGCAACGTGAAAGCCGTGCTGAAAGCTGAGTGCACCGGCACCATTAACGGCGAGGAAGTTACCACCGACGGCGCAGATTACGTTGCCCGCCTGACCCTGCGCAGCCTGCAGTATTACGCAGCTGTGGAAAAGAAGTTTGACGAGCTGGGCGGCACACTGGACGAAGCCGCTACCGCCGAAGCCGCCAAGACCGCCGATACCCAGTGGGAGAATAACAGCGATCTGTACGCAGCAAACGGCATTTCCAAGGCAACCTTGGAAAAGTACCAGCTGAACAGCAAAAAGGCAGATGCCTGCCTGAAGCTGATCTACGGCGAAAACGGCAGCAGCCCGGTCACCCAGCAGGAATATGCCGATTACATCAACAACGATTGCTACTACCTGGAGCTGGTCCAGCTGCCGCTATTTGACCAGAGCACTTATACCTTTGCCAGCGACGACCAGAAAGCCGAGATTGAAGCCCTGGCCAACCAGTGCCGTGATGACTTGGCCGCGGCTACCAACGAATCTGCCCTGTACAGTGCTGCAATGACCTATGTGCCGCAGGCCTTTACCGCACTGGGCAGCAGCGTGGAAGCAACCCAGGCACTGTATTACACCGGCAGCGGTCTGTTTACGCCTTCGGACCTGTCCAGCTACAACACCAATGACGGCGGCAACAGCATTACCGATGCGGTAAAAGCAGCCGGTACCGGCAACTGGACGGTGGCCGACCTTGGCATGAGCTACATGATCGTGCGCAGCCTGGACCCCATGGAGCAGGGCACGGTGGATGATTTTGTGAGCCGCTATAATCTGCTGGACGCTATGAAGAGCGATGCTTTGCAGGACGAGTTCTATGCAGAGGGCGCCGAGATGGAAAATAACCTTTCCGCCAGCGTGATGAAGACCTACAGCGCATCCAAAATCAAAAAGACCGTAAAGTAATCATCGGGCACCAAAGCCGGAGCAGTGCGGGTTCAAAACCGGCACGCCCCGGCTTTTTTGATTTTACAGAACAGCCAAAGATGTAAAAAAGGGGAACACTTACATGAAGCAAACAAACATGCGTATGCTGGCATTGTGTGCGGCGCTTTGCCTGTGTGTGGCAACAGCAGCGCCCGCCTATGCGGAAAGCACCCATCAGACCCCACGGACCAGTTTTGTGGAAACGCTGCTGGACATCCCGGTGCTGGGGGATATTCTGCGGTTTTTCAGCGGGGAGGAACCTTTGAGCCAGGCGGCAACGGCGGAAACCGCAACGGGTGAAACCGCTACGCCGGAAACCTCCACCCCGGAAACTGCCCCCACGGCCACCCCGGAAACGGCAACCCCGACCCCGGCCCCCACGCCGGGCGGTTCCTCCACACCGGAAAGTGCGGCAACGCTGCCGCCCACCGGTACCCCGCAGGTGTACCCCGCGCCGGATATTGTGGTGATGCCTACAGCTACCCCGGCCATTACCGCGGCCCCGCAGCAGGAGGGAAAAAACAATACCAGTGACGAGCCCCCCGCTGCTGCCGCCACATCGGCCCCCGCGGCGGCAACGGCAACTCAGCGCCCGGCTGCAGCCATGCCGCACCAGACCACGAAGGCTGCCCTGAAAGACCCCACCGCCGCCCAGGCGGAAGCAACCCCCATGCCCACCCTGGAACCCACCGCCACGCCGGAGCCGACCGAAAAGCCGACCCCGGACCCGGAGCAGGTGCAGCGCCAGGAACAGGCCGCCCAAACCAGCAGCAAACTGCCGCTGTATGTGGCGGTGGGCATTGCCGTGGTGTGCGCCGGCATTGTGGCAGCCGTGCTGATCAGCCGCCAGCTGCAGAACACCCAGGCACAGACCCAAAAGCAGAAGGACGAAAAGTCTGCTTACCACCGCAAGAAGGGCGGCAAATAATGCCCGCTGCCCCCACAAATATACCCGCACAAGCTGCGGAAGCAGGAGATAGGATATGACGGATTCCCGCTGGAAAAACCTGGCGCTGGAGGTCATCGGCTGTTTTGTTTCGGCCCTTGGCCTGTACAGCTTTGCTGTGGCGGCCGGGGTGCCGGTAACCGGTGTGGCCGGTATCGGTGCCATTTTGTTCCGCCTGTTTGGTCTGCCCATTGGTGTGACCAACATTATTATGAACATCCCCATTGTGCTGATCTGCTTCAAGTACCTGGGCAAGGATTTCTTTTTCCGCAGCGTGCGGTGCATGGTGCTGTTTGCCATTTTTACGGACTATGTGCTGGCTGCGCTGCCGGTGTACCAGGGGGACCGCATGCTGGCCACCATCTGCGGCGGTGTGATCAGCGGCGTGGGGGATGCGCTGATTTATATGCAGAACTCCAGCACCGGCGGCCTGGATTTTATCACCATGGCCATCAAATCCCGCCACCCGCACATGCCGTTCGGCAACCTGACCTTTGCGGCAGCGCTGGCGGTCATCCTTGCAAACGGGCTGGTGTTCCATGATGTGGATTCCATCATTTACGGCCTGATCTTCAATTTTTTGAGCTCTTACATCATCAACCGGATGATGTTCGGTTTCAACGCCTGTATGATGGCTTTGATTGTGACGAGCGACGGCCCCGCCGTGTGCAGGATGATCGGCGAAAAAGTGGACCGCGGTTCCACGATATTGAAAGGTTACGGCGGCTATTCCCAGGATGGGCGCGATGTGGTGCTGTGTGCCTGCAGCTCCAAGCAGCTGTATATCATCAACCGCGAAACCAAGCGCATTGACCCCGGCAGTTTTATCGTGATGCTGCAGGCGAACGAGGTGGAAGGCGAAGGGTTCAAACGGCTGGAACTGGGAGAACAGAGTTAGGAGCTAGGAGTTAGAAGCTGCAGCGGGGCAGGAAAGGCGCAGAACAAGGCAAAATGCGT
>ENA-UOOD01004882-UOOD01004882.1-human-gut-metagenome-genome-assembly--contig:-CS67-NODE-4882-length-10097-cov-5.512946_pt1 | contig 10097 bp, 6 predicted proteins | sample MGYA00242464_ERZ724011 | MGnify/ENA metagenome assembly ERZ724011 | reverse complement strand
GATACCCCTTACCTGATAGAGAGTGCCGGACACTTGAAATATTTGATTGAACAAGTAGAAGCGGGAGAACGCTATCTGGATAAGTTCTTTAAATTAACTACGGATATAAAAGTCACGGCTGATACATGGACGCCAATAGGGATTTCATTTGCCAAGCCTTTTAGTGGAAGCTTTGATGGTGGCGGACATACCATAAGCGGCGAATTAAAAGGAAGTTTTTCTGATGATCTACAAAACTTCGGCTTCTTTGGTTGCCTGATATCTGCAAGTAGTATGTTGATAGAAAATATCCATATAGCGGCTAATGTTACATGGTCTTTTGCATACCCAGAAGGAACGATCATTTCACCTTTTGGTGTAGGTGGTGTCATTGGAAATGGACCCACGACGAAAATAACAGTTCACAATTGTACAATGTCAGGAGAAATGAAAATATCAGACGGAAACCTCGCCTATGGCTATTTATGCATAGGCGGCATAATTGGATATTCAGGAGCCCATATGAACAACTGCTCTTCAATAGGAAAAAGTGATGTAAGTTGTAAAGGAAACTCACTTTGGATTGGAGGTATAATAGGACGAGACGGATTACTCCAAAGTGAATATAAGCATTGTATAAATACTTCTTCCATTATACTTTCTAACCCAGAACGTTCAAATACAATTTATGCCGTATCAGTAGGCGGAATTGGCGGATATATCGCCGGAAAGGTTTTGGGATGCTGTAATCAAGGCTCCATAACCGGACATAGTATCTCTCCTGTGGATGTTGGAGGAATTGTAGGGTATACCGAATGGGCAAACTATCATCTCAACCGGAATTTAACAACAGATTTTAATATTACTTCTAAGGGAACTGTGAGACTTGGATATTTGATAGGAAGACCTCACGGTACAGCTACTGTTTATTCCTGCAACGAAAGTGTTGGTGAACAATCCCAATGGATTGGAGGCAATCCCGCCTGGACACCCACTATTGATGATGAAAGTGCACATTAACCCAAAGCTCTCCTGTCCCAAATAACAGGAAATTCATCAAATTACCGGGAGTTAGAAAAGAATACGATAACTCCCGGTAATAAACTCCCTTATTATCAGTTTTCTAACATTTTCAAATTATCGTTTTATTAACCCGCCCATTTTACTTATATTTGAGACTTATACAAGTATCCCAAACAAAATGAACAAGTATTTTATATTCCCGCTAATCATTCTCGTATCCGGCATAGTAAGCTGCAACAAGCCGCCAGGCAGCGCCCATCCACCTGCACAATTCCATGCAGACAGTATTGCCATACTGGCAAAAGCCAATCAGTTCCGGCTGGACAAAGAATATGACAGCGCTATTTCCCTACTCGACTCCGCCTTCCTGCTACCCGTCAAAAGCGACCAACACCCCAACGGACTATCTCCTGACGACGCCCGCCGTCTGATGTCCTACGCAATCAGGCACTTAATGTTCGCATACAATCATTCCCGAAGAATAGCCGAAGGACACGAACACTTCCTTCGGCTCAAGGAAATGAACCACCCGATACTATCCAATCATTGCCAACGCGAAATTTTGGTATGCGACGCACAAATGTTGCAAACCCTCGGCCGCCGTGCCGAAGCCTGCCAACTCCTCGACCAAGCCATGAGCATAAATGAAAATGATGATCCTTCCAGTGAACTCTTTTGCACCATAGCCGCCGGAATCACCTATATGGCCGTCGATTCCACCGAAACACGCGCAGAACCCACCCTGCTGCGAGCCGCCGAAGCTATGAGAAACGGAGCATACGACGACACCGGACTCTATCCGCAGGCCATGGCCAACCTGGCAAACATCTACATTCGGAAGAATGAGTTCCAGAAAGGCATCAGCCTCTGTCAGGAAGTCATGGAACAAAGCAATAAATCGCAGAATCCGCGTGGCGCAATGCTCGCCGCAATCAATCTGTGCGGCAATTACACCGAACTAAACTTCTTCGACAGAGCCTTGCATTACAACAATGAAGGACTCCGCCTGTTCCGTGAAGATAACGAGACCTGGGGTATGGCGGCAAGCCTGTACGAAAGGAGAGCCCTGATTTATAAAAGAATGGGCCTCATCGACTCAGCTTTCCTCGCGCTCAACCTTGCCGACAGCTTCTACATCAGAGCCACCAATCCGCGCGGACAAATACGTGTAAAGATGGAAAAGCTGGATGCCAAAGCCCAGTTTCCGGACTCCCTGCCGAAAGTCCTGACGCACTATGAAGAAATAAAAGATGAAGTGCCCGGCTATATGCTGCTGGATTATTACATGGGCTACGGAAATGCCATGTACAGAGCCGAAAAATACCAAGAAGCCATCCCGTTGCTTGAAAAAGCCGTCAGCTTGTCCAAAGCCCGCGGGGATATGGAAACCGAGAATCACAACAACCGGTTACTGCTCGACAGCTACCACCGTACCGACAGGATGAAAGCTGCAAAAGAGCTGCTCCCCCGCTATAATATGATTATCGACTCTGTAATTCATGGGAAATCCATTCGCGAATCCATAGCCTCGCATATACGTTACGAGACGGAGAAGGTGGAACAGGAAAATAGTCTGCTCACAGCAGGCATAGCCTTGCGCAACAGTGTTATCCGCACATACACCATCGGCACAATTGCATCCATCCTCTTTATCCTGCTCCTGGCCACCTGGTTCTGGAACAGACACCGATCTCTGAAATTACATCATCAACTGGACGAAAAGGAACTCGAAATCACCTCCATCCGCCTGGATAAAAAGGAAAAGGAATTGAAAAGAATTCTTGAATCGCGCCATGAACTTCATGAACACAACCAGGAACTGCTTCGGCAACTGGCTGAAATACAAACCTCAAACCAATCCGGTAGCGAACTCAACAAGCTTATGGAAACTCTGTCTCCCACTATGCTGACACCCAAAGAAGAAGCTGAATTCCGTGTCGCTTTCTCCGGCATTTATTCTACGGCACTTATCCGCCTGCGCGATGTGTGTCCCAATATCACCAAGAATGAAGAATTGCTGTGTATGCTCATTCTGCTCAACCAAAGCACCGAAGAAATAGCCCGGATATTAGGTATAGCCTCCGCCAGCGTCACCAGGATACGTTATCGGTTAAGGCCGAAACTCAATATCCCGGAGAAAGCTTCGCTGGATGCGGAAATCAAAAGGATTATGAAAGAGTAATCTCAACTACTCTTTCTATAACTCCTCACTGCCCACAAATTAAAGAACACCGCAAAGGTCGTCAATGCTCCCAACTGTGGAAGTAACTCCACAATGCCACCACCCCGCAGGTAAATGGTACGCATCACCTCTACAAAGTATTTCAGCGGATTGAGCGCAGCAATCAGTTGTGCCCACTCCGGCATACTGTGTACGGGAGTGAACAAGCCGCTCATCAGCATCAGTATCAGCATAAAGAACCACATGACGAACATGGCCTGCTGCAACGTAGCGGAATGATTGGAAATCACCAGACCGAATCCGGAGACTACAAACAGGAAGACCACTGCAAAAAGGTATATCGTCACGAAATGCCCCACAGGAAGAATACCATAGAGCAGCCATGCCAAAAAGAAACATATCGTAAGCACAATGAAACCTATCAGCCAATAAGGTATCAGTTTGGCAAGAATAAACGTCAGTTTGGAGACAGGCGTTACATTGATCTGCTCGATAGTGCCCACCTCTTTCTCGCCTACCACATTGAGCGCCGGGAGAAAGCCGCAAATCATTGTCAACAACATCACCATCAATGCCGGAACCATAAAGAGCTTGTAATTCAGGTTCGGGTTATACAGATTCTGCGTTGAAATGCCAATCCGGGGCAATCCCATCCCGGCAGACATTGCCTTTGCCGGTGATTCCGATTGCAACTCACGGGTATAGTCATTAATGATGGAAGACAGGTACGAGCCGCCCAATCCTCCCTTTGTACCGTTCACCGCATTGACGGCAACCAGCAGGCGGGGGCTGTTGCCCGTCACCCAGTTCTTCTCAAAATCGCGGGGAATTTCCAGGATAATATCTGCCGAACCGATTTCGATGGAGCGCAATCCTTCATTGTAGGTATCAGGAAGGGCCGTTGTACGGAAATAGGTGGATGCACCGATCTTATCCACAAGGCGGCGCGAAAGGACGCTGTGGTCATTATCCACAATGTTCAGGTTGATGTTCTTTATTTCCAGATTTGCCGCCCAGGGCATCAGTATCATAATCATGCAAGGGAAGATAAGAATCATCTTCGGCAGGAACGAGTTACGGAGCATCTGCTTGAATTCTTTTTCTATCAGAAACTTTATCATACCACCACTCTCCTATTCTAATCGGTTCTTAAACTTCTTGAAACTAACCGTAATCAGTGCAACCGCCATTACAGCAAGAATACTGACTTCCATCAATACCAGTGAAATGTCCACTCCTTCGATCATCAGCTTCCGCACAGCCTGAATGTACCAACGGGCAGGAAGTACGGCCGAAATGCCTTGAAGCAGCAAGGGCATGCTCTCTATGGGGAATATCATACCGGAGAGCAGCATGGTAGGCATCATCAGTATCAATCCCGATGCAAGCATGGCAGCAACCTGCGTCCGCGTCACCGAGGATATCAGCAAACCCAGAGCCAGGGAAACGAAAATAAAGAGCAGCGATACCACAATCAGCCAGAACAAGCTACCCGCCACGGGAACATCGAGCACATGGACCGAGAGCAGCAAAATCGTTGTCAAGTTGACAAACGAAAGCACAAAGTAAGGAACTGCCTTGGCAAGAATAATGAATAGCGGCTTCACCGGAGAAACCAACAGTATCTCCATCGTTCCCGTCTCCTTCTCCCGAACAATGGATATGGAAGTCATCATGGCACAAATCAACATTAGGATCAGTCCCATCACACCCGGCACAAAGTTGTAGGCGCTCTTCATCTGCGGATTATAAAGCAGCTTCACTTCGGGAACAATAGTGGAAACCTGCATTCCCGCCGGAAGCATTTCGCGTCCGGCAGAGGATATGATGTTGGCGGCATAACCGGTCTGCGTAGTTGCCGTATTGGGGTCGGTAGCGTCGGCCACCAACTGTACACAAGCATCTCCGGTATAAACGTGATTCGCAAATTGCTCGCTGAAGATGACTGCCAGGTCAATGTCTCCCCGTCTGAAAGACTTCTCAACCTCGTCCGGAGTATTCAGATTCGTGGTGACGGAGAAATATTCACTCGCATCCAGACGGTCAATAATGCGTCGGGTGACAACATCGTTCGACGGGTCGAGAATGGCAACACGGACATTCTTCACTTCCGTGGTTATGGCAAAGCCGAAAAGGATAATCTGCACCACAGGCATACCCAGCAATATCAGCATGGTTCGCCTGTCGCGGAAGATATGAAAGAATTCCTTTCGGACAAAAGCTATAAATTGTTTCATTGTTCTTACTAATTATGTTATGAATCGGCTAATCCGCCGTACGCACCGCCTCCCGTGCCAACTGCTGGAAAACATCATCCATTGTAGCAACTTTAAATTGCCGTTTCAATTCATCGGGCGTATCGAGAGCACGGATCACGCCATCCACCATGATAGAGATACGGTCACAATACTCGGCCTCATCCATGAAGTGGGTGGTGACAAAGACAGTGATTCCCCGGTCGGCAGCCTGATAAATAAGCTCCCAGAACTGGCGACGGGTAGCAGGATCTACCCCACCCGTCGGCTCATCCAGAAAGACGATCTTCGGTTCGTGAAAGATGGAAACGGAGAAAGCAAGTTTCTGTTTCCAGCCCAACGGCAGACTTTTTACTAATGTATCACGTTCGGCACTCAGCCCGATGCGTTCCAGAAGTTCATCGGTCTTGCGGGCTATTTCATCTTCTGCCATGCCGTAAATCCCGGCAAACAGCCGGATATTCTCCCACACTTTCAGGTCTTCGTAAAGAGAAAACTTCTGGCTCATATAGCCGATATTCTTTTTCACATCCTCCGTCCGGGTGGCCACATCAAAACCGGCTACGCGGGCCGTGCCTCCTGTGGGATGGCTCAATCCGGTAAGCATGCGCATGGCAGTAGTCTTTCCGGCACCGTTGGCACCCAGGAAGCCGAATATCTCGCCACGATGGACTTTGAAAGAGATATGATCCACTGCCGTGAAATTGCCGAAACGTTTGGTGAGCTTATCCACTTCGATGACATACTCATCTTTCTGTTCGACCTTGCCATGTTCCAGTCCCGGCGGACAAAGAATACTTGCAAACTGGTTCAGAATACGTTCCGGAGTATCTATCCCATGTATCTGCCCCTCATTGATAAAGGCAATGCGGTCACATTGGCGTGCCTCATCAATAATAGGCGTAGAGGCTATGATGGTGATGCCCTGTTCCTTCAACCGGCGAAGCATCCCCCAAAACTCCTTGCGGGAAACAGGATCGACTCCTGTTGTCGGCTCGTCGAGGAAAAGCACATCCGGTTTATGGATAAGCGCACAACTCAACGCCAGTTTCTGCTTCATACCTCCGGACAAAGCTCCGGCACGGCGTTTGCGGAAAGGCTCTATCTGCTGGTAGATATCCTTCACCAATTCATAATTCTCCTCAATGGTGGTATGGAAAACAGTAGCAAAGAAGTTCAGGTTTTCTTCTACCGTCAAGTCCTGATAGAGGGAGAAGCGTCCCGGCATATAGCCTACGCGACGACGGATTTCTTTATAATCCTTCGCTATATCCAGACCGCACACCGAAACATTTCCACTATCGGGAAGCAGCAAGGTGGTGAGGATACGGAAAAGAGAAGTCTTCCCCGCCCCGTCAGGCCCGATAATGCCGAACAACTCTCCGGAAGGAACCGTCAAGGAAACACCCTTCAATGCCTCCACCGCCCCATATTTCTTGGTAACGTTATCTACAACAACCGCATGTTCCATAAATTAATCACTAATCACTAACCGTTAATCACTAAACTCCACTCCCCCGTACATGCCTATCTTCAACAGCCCGTCATTGTGCACGGCAATCTTCACGGCATACACCAGGTTGGCACGTTCATTCTTAGTCAGGATAGTCTTCGGGGTAAATTCCGAGGTATCCGAAATCCAGGTTACTACGCCCGGATACTGCTTGTGCTCATCGGTGCCGTAATCGGAGAAGACGGTTACTTTCTGTCCCAGCTTTACCTGCGACAGTTGTTCGGAGGTGATGTAAGCACGAAGGTACATCTGCTCCGTATCGGCCACTTTGAAAAGCGGAGTGCCCATAGCTGTGAGTTCTCCCGCTTCGGCGTACTTTGCCAGTACAGTGCCGGTTATCGGAGAGGTGATGTGGCACTTCTTCAATTGGTCTTCCACCTGTGCCACCTGAATACCGACGGATGAACTTTGCCACGTCAGGCTCTGGTGACTGTTGGACAAGGTAGAGTTCTGCGCAACAAGTTGCTTGCGGAGCACTTCAAGCTGGTCTTCCGCATCATCCAGTTGTTTCTGATTTGCCGCACCTACCTTTAGTAAGTTTGCCACACGGTTTCGTTCGCGTTGGGCGGCAGATATTTGTTCTTTGGTAGCGGCTACCTGTTTCAGAATATCAGGACGCTGTTCTTCGACAGATTTAATACTCGCTTCCAGTTGCAGCTTCTTCAGGTAGAGCTGTACGGTATCTACTACGCCAACTTCTTCACCGGCCTTCAGTAACATTCCTTCTTCGATATCGAAATAGAGCAGGCGGCCCGACGCTTCGGCAGATACAAGCACTTCCGTAGTCTCAAACGTTCCTGTTGCATCATATTTCGGGGCACCGTTTCCACAAGCGGAAAAGAGGGCCAATAGGGAACAAAGTCCCAGTAAATTCCTTGATTTCATAATGATCTATATTTTTATGCCTTTAATTATTCAATGTATATTTCAGATTCCAGATGTTCATCAGTAACTGCACCTCGTGCAAAGCCTTGGTTTGACGTGCCAGGTTCTCGGCTGTGATTTCACGAAGCATATCGGTCACGGTCAGCGTACCATTCTCCACTTTAGCCTCGGCGGCCTTACGGATGTTAACACGTAAACGGATAATCTCATCATCATCTACCATCTGTCGGCGCATGGACTGGATGGCCGAGCTTTGTTGGGTAGATTGCAGGTTGGTATTGAACAGGAACACATCGCGGCTGGTCTCCAATTTACGGCGGTTGTTATCTATCAGCCTGCGATCATTGCGTAACGTGTAGAGGCTACCGAAGTTCCACGACATACGGACTCCCGCTACATAGTATGCGGAGAAATCGTCTTTCAGCATATTCAATCCCGGATTTCCGTAAGCTCCCTGCACGAACAGCCCGAAGCGGGGACGGAAGCGCGTCTTCAATGAAGATTCCTGTACGTTCAATTGCCCGCCTTGGGCATCGAACCAGCGAAGTTCCGGACGGTTGTTCACCAATGAAGTAGATTCAAAAGTATCGGCAGGCTTCTCCAATGTAGTTCCGGAAGCGATTTCCTTTCCTATAAAGATAGAGAGCATACTCAGATAGGCCTGTCGCGAAGATTCCAGTTCAATGCGTTTCTGCTTCGTGTTCAATATCTCCACGCTTACGGCATCCAAATCACTCTGATTGGCAATGCCGTTTGCCATATAGTTGGACACCTGCTGATGAGTGCGTCCCAAGTCTTCCTGCAAAAGCTGATTCTGCCTTAACTGTTCGTCCAGCAACAGGATGCCGAAGTATAGCTGATTCACACGGTCATTCAGTGCATACATATCCACTTCCTGTTTCCCGCGGTCTATCTCCGAGGTAGCCCGGGTCAGTTGCTTTTTGGAACGGATATCTCCACCGTCCCAGATGTTCTGCGACACTTCCAACATCACCTGATACTGATCTTTGGGCATACTCTTCATATTGATTCCCGGAATGTCCACCGGCAGTTTTGTAACATCACTTTGATAGGTTGCCTTTCCTGAAAGGGTGAACTGCGGCAGATAACCTTTTCCGGCATTTTCAAGATTATATTCCCGGGCTTTCTCTATCAGACCGTATTGCCGCACCAGCGGATAATTGGTCTGTGCCGAGTGTTGGCATCCCTCCAGCGTGAGTTGCGCATGTGCCAGCATTGCCGCAAGAATAAAGGAAAAAGAGAGAATAGTTCGTTTCATTTCCATATACATTTCTTGTTTATTTCTTTATAGGACGCAAAGATAGAGCTTAAAAGTATATGTATACATTCTATTTGTGTGTAATGATGTTCCATTTGTTCGATCACCAGTATTAAAAGACAGGAAAACCCGCTATTTTCTTATCTTTGCCACAGATATAGATAAGTTAAAGGAGGAAAAGGATATGGAAAAGAGCAAACCTATGGAGCTTGGACTTGGCGAGCTGCTGAGTAATGAGAACATCGTAAACAATAACAGTTTCCGCTTTATCAACCGCGATATCGGAATTGTCGTCAGCTTTGCCCAGATGGATAGCATCCTCTTTAGCACAGGGAAGCCCTACCGTACCAGAGAAAGCCGGATCATCCGGATACTGAAAGGAGAAGCACGGATTTCCATCAATCTGATAGAATATAAGGTAAAGGAACCAATGATTATTATCAGTCCTTTCAACTCACTGATAGAAATTGTGGAAATCAGTGAGGATTATGACTTTCAGGTCATTGTTCCCGATAATAACTTTTTGCCCATCGCACAGGGAAGCGCACTGACGGATTCGTACACAAAGCATGGCATTTTTATTTCGCCCACAGAGGAAGAATTGCAACAAATCGATGCTTTCTTTTCAATGTTATGGGATACCGTACACAAAGTTCCATTCCGCCGAGAAGTGGTACAACACTTGATTATAGCATTACTCTATAATATAAGGTATATACATGCAAAGAATGAAGAGTCCGCCCCATTGCAGCTCTCACGCCAGGAAGAAGTATTCCGCCGCTTCATCGGGTTGGTTAATGAACACAGTAAACGTGAACGTAACATCAGTTTCTATGCAGACAAACTGTGCCTGACTCCTCATTATCTGAGTACGGTTATTCGTGAAGTAAGCGGGCAGACGGTAATGCAGTGGATCAACCAAGCCATTATTCTTGAAGCAAAAGTGCTGCTGAAACACAGTGACTTGTTGGTATTCCAAAT
>ENA-UOOD01004881-UOOD01004881.1-human-gut-metagenome-genome-assembly--contig:-CS67-NODE-4881-length-10098-cov-4.791895_pt1 | contig 10098 bp, 9 predicted proteins | sample MGYA00242464_ERZ724011 | MGnify/ENA metagenome assembly ERZ724011 | reverse complement strand
CTGCGTGCCTTCCCCGCCGGTTCCGGCAGGAGCCCCTGCGTCCGTATGATCTTTTCGGGAGGCAATCCATGCGAGCTCTTTTCCGTTTGACCGTTTTCCTTTGCGTGCTGGCCCTCTGCTGCCCGCTGGGAGCCACCTCTGCCGCCAAGGCCGACAAAGACAAGGTCGAGGAAGATTTCGAAGCCCTGCGCCGCTTCAGCCAGGTGCTGGATCTGGTGAACCGTTATTATGTGAAGGACGTGAACCAGGGCGAACTGCTGGACGGTGCCCTCAAGGGCATGCTGCAGGGCCTGGATCCGCACTCCACCTTCATGACGCCTGAAGAACACAAGGAGATGCAGGAGACCACCTCAGGCGAGTTCACCGGCATCGGCATCGAGATCACGGTGGAGAACGGCCAGGTGACCGTGGTGACCCCCATCGAGGACACGCCCGCCTATCGTGCCGGCCTGCAGTCCGGGGACGTCATCCTGACCATCAACGGCCAGCCCACGCAGGAACTGAGCCTGCAGGACGTGGTCTCGCGCATCCGCGGCCCCAAGGGCACGGAAGTGGAGCTGGGCATCCTGCACAGCACCTCCAAGTCGCCCAAGACCATCCGGGTCAAGCGTGAGGCCATCCCGCTGGTCAGCGTGAAGTCCAAGCCGCTGGAAGACGGCTACTACTGGATCCGCCTCACCCGTTTCTCCGGCCGCACCGACGAGGACCTGCGCGACGCCCTCAAGAAGGCCACCCGCGAATGCGCCAAGACCGGCGGCCTCAAGGGCATCGTGCTCGACCTGCGCAACAATCCCGGCGGTCTGCTGGACCAGGCCGTGAGCGTTTCCGACATGTTCCTGAGCAAGGGCACCATCGTGTCCATCCAGGGCCGCGGCCCCGTGCCGGAGCGCATCTATGAGGCCAAGGATCAGGCCGGGGACATCGACGTGCCCGTGGTGGTGATCATCAACGCCGGTTCGGCCTCGGCCTCCGAGATTGTGGCCGGTGCCCTGCGCGACCAGAAGCGCGCCCTGATCATCGGCGAACGCTCCTTCGGCAAGGGCTCGGTGCAGAACATCATCCCCCTGTCCGACGGCTCGGCCCTCAAGCTGACCGTGGCCCTGTACTATACGCCCAGCGGCAGCTCCATCCAGGCCGAGGGCATCGTGCCCGACCTGGAGATCCCCTTCGAGCGTCCGCGTGAAGAAGACGCCGACGAGCCCCGCATCCTGCTGCGCGAGCAGAACCTGAGCGGCCATCTGGAGAACGCCGATGGCGGCAAGAAGGCCACGAGCAGCAAGAAGCGTGACGATGCCGCGGAACAGCTGGCCCGCGACAACCAGCTGCGCATGGCCCTGCAGCTGGTCAAGGGCCTGCCCCGCATCCAGGATATCCGGCGCTAGGCCTGCGTCCGGCGCGGAGGGAACCTGTGCGCTTGCCTTTCTTACATCCCGGCCCCCCGAGCGGCGACGATCACGACGGCCTCTCCGGGGGGCCGTGTGCGTCGACCCGCCTGCTGGTGGGCGGTTTACTGTGGTTCTGCCTGTGTCTGGGCCTGTCCCTGTGTCTGGCCTCCCGGGAGGGAGGCGCCGTGCTGGTGGCCGAGGACGGGCAGCCCGTGCTGGCCACCGGTGACTGGTTGCGGCACCGGGACCGTCTGGACGATCTGATGCGCCAGACCCTGTCCCGGGTCATGCCCGGCTGCCGTCTGCTGACCATGCCCGGCTTTTCGGAACAGGAGGCCCGGCATTACCGTGTGGAAGGGGACGGCGCTCCCCTGCGTCTGGCCCTGGCCCTGCAGGAGCGTCTGTGCCAGGAGGCCCTGCGTACCGGCCCTGACGGCGAGCGCCTGCTGGCCGATGACGTCCCCATGCCGCAACTGCGCTGGACGGACGACGGGGTGCTGGAAGCCGATGTGAACGGCCGCACCTGCCTCGTCCTGCATTTCCCCGGCTGGGAGACCATGCTGGCCACGCTTTCCCGGCCCATGCCCGAACCTGCTCTGGTGCTGGTGATCGACGACATGGGCCAGAAGCTGGAGCCCGCGGAGCAGCTGGCCAGCCTGCCGTTCCCCGTGGCCCTGGCCCTGTGGCCCCATGCCGCTGCCCGCCGTCCGGTGCAGCAGGTGGCCCGGGACATGGGGCTGGACGTCCTGCTGCACATGCCCATGGAGGCCATGCCCCGCAAGAACGGTACCGCGCCCAATCCGGGCCCCGGAGCGCTGGAGACGGACATGGACGCCTATGCCATGGAACACGCTCTGGACAAGGCGCTGGCGCAGGTGCCCACGGCCCTGGGTTTCAACAACCATATGGGTTCCGGGTTCACCGGACGGCGCGATGCCTGCCGCATGCTGGCCGGTCTGGCCTACGGGCGCGGCCTGTTCGTGCTGGACAGCGTCACCCGCGGCAACAGCCAGCTGGAGACCAGCATGGTTCGCCAGGGCATCGTCACGGCCAGCCGCCATGTTTTTCTGGACGATCCCCAGGGCACGGACAAGGTGCTGGCCGCGCTGGACAAGGCCGCCCGCCTGGCCCGCAAGCAGGGCATCGCCATCGCCATCGGGCATCCGCACGCCTCGACCCTGCGGGCTCTGGAGCGCTGGGAGAACCGCGAGGGCGTGGCCGTGGTGCCCCTGCGGCGCTACGTCTGGCATCTGGCCCAGCTGCGGGCCGGACAGTTCGGCAAGCCGGAGTGATCTTTCCGGGAGCGTCTGGAGCGCTTCCCGGCTGACAGCCGCCTGTGGCGGTGATGGAGAACGAACATGAGCATGAGCATCGGTTGTGTGGGTTGCGGCAACATGGGCGGGGCCATTCTGGCCGGTCTTGCCGCCTCTTCCCTGGACTGTACCCTGTATGGCCATACGCGCACGGCGGCACGCATGGCGCCTCTGGAAGCGGCGGGCGTCACCCGTCTGGATTCGGCCCGCGAGCTGGCCCGCAAGGCCCGCTATGTGGTCATGGCCGTCAAACCCTACCAGATCGAGGCCCTGCTGGCCGAGATGGCGCCCGAGTTCGGGCCCGACACGGTGGTGATCTCCGTGGCGGCGGGCATCAGCATCGCACGTTTGCAGGCGGCCGTGGCCGGACGCTGCCCCGTGGTGCGCTGCATGCCCAATACGCCCGCGCTGGTGGGCAAGGGCGTGTTCGCCCTGTGCTTCGACGACAAGGTCCCGGCGGAGAGCAAGGAAGACATCCTGCGCTTCTTCAGCCAGCTGGGCGTTTGTCTGGAGCTGCCGGAGTCCCGCTTCACGGCCTTCTCGGCCCTCATCGGCGCCGGGCCTGCCTATGTGTTCGGCATGATGCAGGGACTGGTGCAGGCCGGTGTCACCCTGGGCCTGGGCCGCAAGGAATGCCGCGATATGGTGGCGGCCCTGTTCGAAGGTTCGGCCGTCATGGCGGCCCGCAGCGACACGCCGCTCATGGAATTGCGCGACCAGGTATGCTCGCCCGGCGGCCTGACCATCGCCGGGGTCAATGTCCTCGACAGAGCGGGACTTTCCGGCCTGCTGGTGGACGCGGTGCCCGCAGCTGACGAACGCGGCGGGGTAATTGAAAACGTAATAAATTATGGGGGGCGCAACGCTCCCTTTTTAATTTTTTAAAAAAGGGCTGCAACTCCGGAAGGTCCTGCCGTTTTTTGCCGTTTTTTATCGCTATGCTGCGAGAAGTTACTTGGTCTTGTCCAGACGGATGTCCAGGCGCTTCTTGCCCTTGGTCAGGATGTAGCGCGTCTTGGCCTTGGCGTGCAGGTCGATGACGATGCGGGTGTCGCTGCCCTTCTTGCCCAGGCGCACGTCCTTGACCATCTCGCCCTTGGGCACACCGGGTTCGCTGAGCTTCCAGGTGCCCTGCAGATCCACCACCACGCGGGAGGGGCTGGTCAGCTCAAGATGCTTGAAGCGGATGGGGGACGAGGCGTCCAGGCGGATGGTGGCGCCGCCGTCACGCACGAAGACCACGAAGTTGGTGATGGTCTGGTTCTTGGGCGCGGGGGCCGCCTTGCGGGGTGCGGGCTGGGGCTTGGGGGCGGGCTTTTCCGCCTTCTTCACTTCCGCCGTGGCGGCGGGAGCCGCAGGAGCGGCCGTCGGGGCTTTTTCGTCATGGGCGGCAGCGGTGAGCGGGGTCGTGCCCGGACTTGCGGGGGCAGGGTTTTCCGCCGTGGCGGGCGTTTCCTCTCCTGTCTCGAAGGCAAAGCCGCGCTCCACGGCAGCGGGAGAAGGCTTGACCCCGGCAGCGGCCAGCTTTTCACCATCGGCAGGCGTGCCGGGCGTCACGGGCAGGGGGGGCTGGGCAACGGGCGGCGCGGGCTTTACAGGGGCGGAGACGCTGTTGTCGGCCGGGACCGGGGCGTCGCCGGACTGCCCCATGCGCGTGTTGAGCAGGATGAGCAGCAGGCCAAGGATGATGACCGCGAGGACTATCCAGAGAAAGATCTTGTTCATGCCAGTAGGCTCCTGTGCCTTTGGGCCGGATGTCCGCCGGAAAGTGCCCGGCGGAAGATCGCGCGTGGCGGTTCATGATGCGCGTGTCACGGCAGCGGGGCAAAAGGCCTTCCGGGCCGGGGCATGCCATGAGGCCCCATATGCAGGCACGGCTAAACTCTACATGATTTGTGCCGAATGGCAAGATTTGCCAAATCCCTTTACGCGCCGGGGGCTTTGCGCTAGCATCGGCGCACTATGCACGAAATGTCCATCGCACAAAGCATCCTGGACATAGCTCTGGAAGAGATTGCCAAACAGGGCTGTGACCGGCTCGACCTCATCCGTGTGGAATGCGGCGCCCTGGCCGGCGTGGTGCCGGACTCGCTGCAATTCTGCTTCGAGGCCCTGGTGCAGGGCGGGCCGCATGCGGCCGCCCGGCTCGAACTGGTGACCATCCCCCTGTTGTTGCGCTGCTCCACCTGCGGGCAGACCTTCGGCGGCGAGGGGCAGGAAGCCCTCTGGCAGCCGTGTCCGGCGTGCGGCGCCCTGGCAGGCCACACGGTGGTGCAGGGCAAGGAGCTGCAGATCAGTCATCTGGAAGCCTCCGTCAGCGGGGGCCAGGATTCATAAACCGACGGCCTGCGGCCATGCTGCCGCCAGGCGGGCCCTGAGGAAAAGGGCCGGAGTTCCGGGAGGAAACGATGCAAATTCCTGTGGTGCGCAACGTTCTGGAAGCCAATGAGAAGATCGCGGCCAGCGTGCGCGAGAAGCTGCGTGAGCGCAAGATCCTGGCCCTGAACCTGATCTCGTCGCCGGGCGCCGGCAAGACGACCCTGCTGGAACGCACCCTGCATGACCTGGCCGGCGAGTTCCGCATGGCCGTCATCGAAGGCGACCTGCAGACCGACAACGATGCCCGCCGCGTGGCGGCCACGGGCGCCCAGGCCGTGCAGATCAACACCGACGGCGGCTGCCACCTGGACAGCAACATGATCATGACGGCCATGGAGAGCCTGGACCTGGACGGCGTGGACATCCTGTTCATCGAGAACGTGGGCAACCTGGTCTGCCCCGTGGAATTCGACTGCGGTGAAGACGCCAAGGTGGCCCTGCTGAGCGTGACCGAAGGCGACGACAAGCCCGAAAAGTATCCCCTGCTGTTCAACCTGGCCAAGGCCATGGTGCTGAACAAGGTGGACCTGCTGCCCTATGTGGACTTCGACCGCGAACGGGCGCGGGATTTCGCCACCCGCCTCAACAAGGAACTGGCCGTGTTCGAGGTCTCCTGCCGTGACGGTTCCGGCCTGGAAGGCTGGTACCAGTGGCTGCGCGACATGCGCGCCGGCAAGCTGTAAGCCCGGCCCGCATCTTTGGAATGCAAACGCCCCCTGCAAAGGGGGCGTTTTGTTTTTCCCGCGGGCCGCGGGGAAGGAGGGGCGTACGGGCCGTTCGCCCGGTCCTGTTCGCCGTGGCAGCACGATGGAAGGCTGCCCTCGCGGCATGTCGTCTGGTTGGGGGACCTGTCCGCCCTGCACGATGGCGCAAAAAAAGGGCCTCCTTCCCGGATGGGAGCGGAGGCCCTTTGGGCAGGTTCGTCCGTATCTGCTAGAACGAGGCGCTGTACGCGGTCATGTCCACGATGAGGGTGGCGGTGGGACGGCGCACAGTGATGGTGAACAGCTGTACGTCCTTGCGGGGGGTATCGCTGATGAGGTCGGGCAGCATGTCGCCGGGGGCCATCATGATGCAGGCGTCACCGCGCGGGGCGTTCATGAGCATGCCCAGAGCCATGTGCAGGATCTCCATCTGGCGCTTCTGGTCAGCCACGGGCATCTCGGTGAAATTCATGTCCAGGCCCGGCAGCTCGGCCTGCCAGGGGCGGTAGCCCATGTTGTAAAGGCTGGCCAGCAGGGCGTCCAGGCGCTGGTCGCTGAGCTTCTGGCGCAGTTCCACATGCTCCAGCACCTCGCCGCCGGCCTTGACCGGGAAGGCTTCCACATTGTCATCGCCGGGGGTGTAGGGCGTCAGGCGGGCGGCCCAGACCATGTCGGCAAAGCCCAGGCTGGTCAGCACGGCGCCGCCGTCATCGCGCAGGGGGTCCTTTTCCAGCAGGGCGCAGGCGTCCTTCATCAGCATGCCGGGCCGGAATTTGCTCAGGGTGCAGACGGGCCGGGCATCTTCTGCGGGCAGCAGGGATTTTTCCGTGCCGTTGACGTGGCTGATCTTGCCGTCAAGGCCGCGGACCAGCAGGCAGGGATGGTGTTCGCTGCACAGGGTCAGGCTCTGGACGCCGGCCAGGCGGACCTTGTTGAAGTCCCACAGATACAGGCCCATATCCATGCGCAGGTCGGCGGTGCCGCCGGGATTGAGCAGCTGGTCTTCACCGCCGGGCAGGAGGTCGAGACGGGCATAGTTGGCCTGGTTGCCCACAGTGAAGCGGATGCTCAGCAGCTCTTCGGCGCTTTCGTTGCGGATGGTCAGGCTTTTTTCGTCTTCCGGGGTGTCCCTGGTCGCGAAGGCCGGGGAGGACGCGAGCAGGGAGACGAACACAAGGGTCAGAAAAACAAGCAGACGGCAGGGATGGAACATGTCGGACCTCGTCAGGTTGCAGTCCCGAAGGGCTGGGACGGCACGTCGGCCGTAGTTGGCAGGATCGGACCGCACAGCAGCGTGCGGCATGCTGTAGGTGTAGCAAAGGCCCGCCGGGGCCGCAAGGCATTACAGGCGGAAGGGCGGAGGAGCGGGAGAGGAGGGGCCTTTACGCTGCCCGTCCCGGCTGGTATAGGAATCAGTCGGGCGGGACTGTCCGCCTTTTTCCCAACACGCCGTTTTCCAAGGAGCCGCCATGTCTTCGTCCCGCCGTGCGCAGGATACTTCCCAGCAGACGCCCGCCGCAGGGCTGAAAGTGACCCTGCCGGTCCTGGTGACGGCCAGCGTGCTTTTTTTGGCGGCCCTCGTGCTGGCGTATCTTGGCGGTGTGATGACAGGCCGTGCCCAGTGGGCCAGCAGCCTTGAGGAATCCCGTGCGGCCCTGGCCGCGGCGGCCGCCACGGATGGGGAAAAGGAAAAGAGCGCCGCCGCGGGCGAAGCCCAGACGGCCGCTGATGCCGGGAACACAGAGGATGCCCTGGTCGAAGCCTCGGTGCTGGCGGCCTCGGAGCTGCGTTTTTCCCGTGCCCTGCGTGCCGAGCTCGGCGCGCGTCTGGAGCCTGTTTCGCCGCCGTTGCCGGCTGCCCAGGCCCCCAAACCGGCAGCGGCAGGGGCCCCCGCCTATCCGCCCATGCCTCCGGGCATGCAGCCTGCCGTGCCCGCGGGGGAAAAGGCGCCGCCGCCAACGCCCACCGACATATATGATTTCGTCTTCCAGCTGGGGGCCTTCCGCGATCCCGGCATCGTGGACGATTTGCGCCAGCGTCTGGAAGGGCGCGGCCTGCGCACCCGCATGGAGCGCAGCGGCAAGCTCTATCTGGTGATGGTGGTCATGCGCGGTACGGACGACCGTGCCCGCGAGGTGGAAGCCATCGCCCAGGACATGCACCTGGGCAAACCGCTCATGCGCAGCCGCAAGCCCGTCCCCGGTCGCCGCTAGCGGCGGATGCGGGCATTTTTCCCGGCCCGAGGGGCGTTGGGCTCCTTCTTGTAATATGTGAAAATATTCGCTATTATTGCAAATCTTGTTTGTTTAATTAAACAGTCATCCCGGCACGGCACCCTGCCGTGCATCCTTCTTCCCGTGCGCGGCGGCCAGCCTCCCGGCCCCGTGCGTCCGGGGAGCCGCTCCTGTCCTGTCGCGCCTGTTCGAGGCGCCTGTCCCTGGTGCCGGATGTCCCGGCCATCGCCATTTGCCTGTCTTCGGACGAACATCCTATCGGACGTTCCACCGCAAGGAGAGACCATGCCCGCTACCAAGACTGACAACATGTTGAGTTCGCTGCGCCTCGGCGTCATCGAACGTCTGGCCCTTTCGTTCTGGGCCGGGACCCTGCCGGAAGACGTGGACCGCATCCCCCTGCTGATGCGCCCGCGCGGCAGCGAGATCATGAGCCGCTGCTGCATCTACAAGGACCGCGCCATCCTGCGCGAACGCCTGCGTGCCGCCATGGGCTTCCGCCTCGAAGACGAGACGGACGACTCCATCCCCCTGCGCACCTATGCCGAAGAGGCCCTGGAGCGCAAGAAGCCCAACTGGCCCATCCTGACGGTCTGTGACATCGCCTGCCAGGGCTGCATGCGTGCCCGTTACTATGTGACTGACGCCTGCCAGGGCTGCGTGGCGCGTTCCTGTATCGGCAGCTGCCGCTTTGGGGCCATCTCTTTCTCTCGCGGCCGCTCCACCATCGACCCCGAAAAGTGCCGCAACTGCGGCATGTGCATGGACGCCTGCCCCTACCATGCCATCGTGCGCCTCAATGTCCCCTGTGAGGCGGCCTGTCCGGTGCGCGCCATCCACAAGGGCAACAAGGGCCGCGCCGAGATCGACTTTGAAAAGTGCACCAGCTGCGGCCGCTGCATGCGCGCCTGCCCCTTCGGTGCGGTCATGGAGCGCAGCGAAGTGCTGCCCGTGCTCCGTGCCCTGGCCAGCGGCCGCCATGTGACGGCCCTCATGGCCCCGGCCATCGTGGGCCAGTTCCCCGGCGGCCCGGCCCGCATCGTCACGGCCCTGCGCCGTCTGGGCTTTAGCGACGTCATGGAAGTGGCCCTGGGCGCCGACGTCACCTCGCAGCGTGAGGCCGCGGAATTCGTGGAACGCATGGAACGCGGCGACACCTTCATGACCACCTCCTGCTGCCCGGCCTATGTGGAAGCCGTGCGCCGCCACGCGCCCGAGCTCCTGCCCCATGTGTCCGAGACCGCCACGCCCATGCATTATACCGCCGAGATCGCCCGCGAGCGCCATCCCGACACCGTGACGGTCTTCATCGGCCCCTGCGTGGCCAAGCGTCAGGAAGGCCTGCACGACGAGATGGTGGACTACGTGCTCACCTTCGAAGAAGTGGGTGCCCTGTTCAATGCCCGCGGCATCGTGGTGGAAGAGTGCGAAGAGCACGAGCTGGAGCACCCCAGCAACGAGGCGCGCGGCTATGCCATCGCGGGCGGCGTGTCCGCCGCTGTGGAAAAGTTGGTGGGCGACCGCTTCGAGGTGCGTCCCGTGGCCATCAACGGCCTTTCTCCCCAGGGCCTCAAGAAGCTGCAGTCCTTCGTCAAGGGCGGCTGCCCCGGCAACCTGGTGGAGGTCATGACCTGCGTGGACGGCTGCGTGGGCGGCGCCGGTGTGGTGATGCCCGCCGCCAAGGGCGCCAAGGCCGTGGAGAACTTTGCCACCAAGGGCAAGGTGTAACCGGGGGCCAGGTCCCCGTTGCCTGTGACCTGCCGTCGCTGACGGGACGCCCGTCCGGACCGGCGGCAGGCAGATGACGACGCTCTGTGCCGGGAGGATGATCCATGATCATCTTCCCGGCTTTTTTTCTGCCTCCCTTGACACAGGCCGGAGGGGAGGCTACAACGTTGGTAACACGTTTTTATAAAAAATAACACGATTGCATGCGCCTCCTGTCTTCCTCTTCTTGGCAGTCGGGGAGACCGCTCAGGGGATGCCGACTTGCCACCGGTATCCCCTGATTGCTTTCAGGGCCCCGGCATCCGGCGCAGGCAGGGGCAGCGTGCAGGCATATCACGTGCGGCGGGCCCGCAGG
>ENA-UOOD01004859-UOOD01004859.1-human-gut-metagenome-genome-assembly--contig:-CS67-NODE-4859-length-10140-cov-5.598810_pt1 | contig 10140 bp, 6 predicted proteins | sample MGYA00242464_ERZ724011 | MGnify/ENA metagenome assembly ERZ724011 | reverse complement strand
AGGACGGTACTGAATATATTCCGGAAGGGCGCCCCTCGTGGGGCGCCCTTTCTTATGCGCTACCATGTCTCGTATTGAGTGTCGCTGGTAGTGGGAGGGCATATGGCGGAGAACGCGCTGCAGGATAGGGCAGACTCGCGAGAGTTCACGAGGTTCCACTCGAACGTCTGCAAGGGCCTAGCCGTCCTCATGCTACTGTTCCATCACCTGTTCAACGACTATCCCGAGTACGAGGGCCACGCTGTCGACTACTTCCCCCTAACAGGTGACCAGGTGACGTCGATCGCCCTTCTCTGCAAGCTCTGCGTCGCAGTGTTCGTATTCATAACCGGTTACGGTCTCGCGTCGACGTTTCGAGCTCGGTACGAGGGACAGGCTCCTAGTAACGGCGAGCTGGGTCGCTTCGCCATCACACGGTGGTGGAACCTCATGGCCAGGTTCTGGCCCGTGTTCGTACTCGCCCTCGTCTGCGGCCCTCTGGGGAGAAGTCCGCTCGACGTCTACGGCCCCGGTATCCGGGCCACGCTCGCGCAAGGGCTCGTTGATGCCCTTGGCCTCGCCAACCTCATGGGCACCCCTACGCTCAACCCAACGTGGTGGTACATGACCCTCGCGATCGTCCTCATCTTCCTTCTGCCGCCGGTCATGCTCGCCGTGCGACGGCTCGGCTCTGCCTTCGTGCTCGCGTGCGTGCCGCTGGTGCTCGTGTTCTTTGGGGTATGCGCGCCGTACGACCTCTACATAACGAGCTATCTCCTGGGCGTCTTCTGCTCGGACCGTCAGCTGCTCGTCTGGTGGGGGCAACTCGGTGACGGTCGTCGCGGTGCCGCTGCGGCCAAAACGCTGCTCGCCGTCGCCCTGTTCTGCGTCCTTCTGCCGTTCCGCATGAGCTACAACTATCTGGGCCTCGTAGACGCGCTGCTCGCGCTCCTGTTGTGCATGATCGTCATGACCTGCCTCGCCAACGTTCCTGTACTCTCAACCGCTGCGGCGTTCCTCGGCAGGCACTCGGCAAACATATTCTTCACGTACACACTGCTCTACTCGTACTACTTCCTCGACTTCTTCTACTCGTTCCGCTATCCCGTCGTCATCCTTCTTGTGCTCACGGTTGCCTCGCTGGTGCTCTCCGTCCTGCTTGACACCGTCGAGAAGAGAACGGGCTACGCGCGGCGCATGAGAGACGTCGGCGAGCGCGTCGCCAGGGCGCTGACGGCGCCGCTGGACTAGGCCTGTGTCGCCCTTCTCTCGAGCCGGAGATGCACTGAGACGCAGATAGCCAGGCCCAGCACGCCAGCAGCGGTGAGGGCGGCGCCCGCTCCAAGGCCGTCAGGGATGTAGGAGGCCTCCAGCCTGTGTTCGCCTGCAGGCACGATCACACCGATGAAGCCGTAGTCCGCACGGAAGGTCTCTGTTTCCTGCTCGTCGATGGTGACGCTCCAGCCCGAGGTGTTGGGGACCGGGATGCAGACGAGCGCGTCCGTAGCGCTGCTCACGGTGGCCTCCAGAGAGGAGGGGGCCGTCTTGCCTGTCTCGGTGCGCACGGACGCAGAGAAGCTCTCTCCCTCGTGGGCGGTAGCGACCTCGTCGGGCACGATGAGCGCATCGCCCAGCTTTGCCTCGCGATCCGCTGCGTCCGGCAGCGAGTCTGCCTCCGTCTCCGAGAGCATCTGCGTGGAGGACGCGAGGAAGTCCTCCGAGGAGGTTCGGTAGACGTGAACCTCGCCCTCCTGGTGCACGAGGGTGCACCAGTCATAGTCGAGGGAGCCCTTCGAGAGCAGGTAGCGTACGCCCAGAAGGTTGAGGAGGGTCGGGTGGTTGGGATCGTCCGCGTAGGCCTGGTACGCGGATCCGCCGCCGATCATGCCGGGCCAGAGCATCTCGTAGAACTCCTCGATGTCGCTGTCGAGGGTCGAGTTGTAGGAGGCCACCCCCGGGTAGTGCTCGATAAGGCCGTCCGAGAGGCGCGTCCAGTCCGAGTAGAGCTTCTCCACGCGGTAGAATCCGTCGTCCTGTGAGGCGATCCATGCGAGCGCTGCCGTCGTGTCCGCGTCCTTGGAGGGCTGCGAGGCGCCCGGGAAGTCGGCGGGGGAGCAGAGCGCCCGGTTGTTGGTGACATAGAAGGCGTCCGCGACGCTCGAGCTCACGAGCGCGAGGCAGATGGTGGCCAGCATGGCACCGCACGCCCTCTTGTGTCGCAGGCCGATGCCCACCAGGACGAGAGCGACCACGACGAGGGCGGAGAACACGCAGAGGAGCCTGCCGTCGACGCTGTTGACAAATGACCAGCCCAACACGAGCAGGCTCGCCAGGGCAGAGGCGGCAAGCACGGAGGGCGAGGGCCGACCGAGCACCATCCGGCGCTCAAAGCCCACGGCGCACGCTGCGCACAAGGGGACCGAGAGCGCAAAGGCGCTGCGGTACTTGGGCGCCACAAAGACGTTGAAGAGGGAGGGGAGGAAGAAGCTCACAAGGTAGAGCACAACGAGTGTCCCCGCTATGGCGCACAGGGCCCGCGTGCGCGCATCCGCCTCGCGCACCAGCCAGTGAAGGAACTGTCCCAAGAGGATGATCGCCCCTGCCGAGAAGCCGAGCATGACAAACTCGTAGCAATTCACGTACCTAAAGCGCTCCGTCGCGGCGACCAGGCCCTCGGGGAAAGCGGCGCCGCTCGTTATGAGGCCGCTGCCAAGGAACCGGCTCAAGATTGCGGGAATCCAGCTCAGCGGAACGAGTGAGGCGTCTGTCAGCATGCGCTGGGCGAGCGACGCCTGCTCGCCGCTGGTGACGCGGCTCGACTCGCCCAGAAGGAAGGCCGCATAGGGTACGAGCGCTATGCCGGCGAGCAGGCAGCCGCAAATGACCGGCGCGACCAGCCTCCCGAGCAGCCTGAGATAGCCCTTGGCGCCCTCGCCCCGCGAGAAGACGGGGATGCGGACGAGCGCGTAGACGCCCGAGGCGAGCAGTACCATGTAGCCGCAGTAGACGCTCCAGATGAGGCAGACTGCCGTCGCCAGTGCAAGGCAGATGCAGCGTACGATGTCCCATCGGTCGAGCAGTCGCTCGACGGCAAGTATGACCACCACGAACAGCACATAGGCGGAGCCGAGCCAGTAGTGCTGGCCCCAGAGCATGAGGTATCCGCCAAACGAGAAGATTGCCGACCCCAGGATTCGGGCGAGCGGGGTCTCGCAGTAGCGCGTGAGCAGACGGTCGAAAAGCAGGCCCGAGACGAGGACCTTGAGCGACTGGACAAAGACGAGCAGGGGGGCGACTGCGGCATCCCCCAGCACCATGCCGAGGGGAACGAGCCCGAGCTTACAGGGATCGAGCAGCCACGACTGGTAGTTGAGCGCACTCGTTCCCAGGCCAAACTCGAAGTTCCAGAAGCCAGCCTGGCCCTCACGCACGTTGTCGATGAGGTTCACATAGAAGGGCACGTACTGCTCGATGGTGTCCGAACCCGTGTCCCAGTAGGCGAACGTGGCGTCGCCGAGGTAGATGCGACCGTATACGGTGAAAAGTCCCAGTATGATTACGCTGGCGAGCAGTACGTACTCGAGGCGCCCGACCTTAGGTTCCTTCGAGGAGAGTCGCGGCGCAAGTCGGGCAAAGACGAGTGCGAGCACCACGGCGATTGGTGCTGCGATGAGAAGGTATGCGTATCGGGGCCAGTCCATGTGCCCTCCGGGGAAGGAAAAACTACTACAGTCGGGTACGCCCAATGATACTCGGATGTCGCCCTGGCTCTATGTTAGATTGGACTGCGAGGTGCGTCCCCCACGCCGGGTTCCCGGGGCGCCTTCGTTCCGTCTGTCTGGAGGGGCTGCACAGTGGCTGCGAAGCATCTGAGAGTGAGTGATCCGGAGGAGCGACCATTTGTTGATCGTCTGGGGACGCCGGCATGCCGGCTTGCCCTCATGGTGCTCGAGAGCGCCGCGCTGGCGCTGCTTCTGGAATTCGGCACGCTCATGGGCTCTCGTACGGCATCCTTCCTGTCGCCCTCCGACTGGGCCCCGACACGCATCGTCATCTTCTTCTGCCTGATTCTTGCCCTCATCCTCTATCGAGCATGGGGGCTCTCTGCCGGTGAGCTGCTTCCGCTCAGGGCTCGCCTTTCCCAACGGGGTGGAAGTACGTGGTGCTCCTTGGTCCGAAACGGTGCGGTTCCGGTCCTCGTCGGACTGGCTGCCGCCGCGCTTTCGGCACTCGTGTTTTCGATGATGGACGGCTTTGTCTGGGATTATCGCTTTGTGGCCATTCCGGCCGTGATCGCGTTCCTCATCGCCCTTCTCGCGTGGAATCGCCGGCACTTCCTCGCTCACCTCGAGTACGGTTTCCTGGCAATCGCTCTTTCGTTCGGGACGCTGTTCTGTGTTTGCATGCCCGTCGTCGCCCTGGTCTCGTGGGACGGAAACGTGCACATTCGCAACGCCATCAACGTCTCGTATGTGGTGAACGCCGAGTACACGGCAGCCGACGAGGTAATGATGTCCGTCCCGGGAGTTCTAGAGCTGGGCCTCTATGACGTCGAGGACCTGATTGACGGCAATCTCCCGGCGGTTTGGCAGCCAAAGCAGGACGTCTCCTCGGACGCATATGCGAAGGAGATATTGCGTGCGCTCGACGGCAAGGACGTTACACGTTATCAGGGCTTCGAGTCCCCGGTCTCCGATAGTTACCTAGCGTTCAACCGTGTCGGGTATATTCCCAACGCCGTCGGGCTGTGGTTGGGGAGGCTGCTGCACCTAGATTGTCTAGGACAGTACTTCCTCGCCCGATTGACGTCCATGCTTTTCTACGTGTACGTGTTCTTCTGCGCCATTCGGCGCCTGAGGAGCGGCAAGGCTCTCGCTGGCGCTCTAGCGTTGCTGCCCACCCCGCTGCTCATGTCCGCGAATTTCTCGTATGACCCGTGGTGCTATGCGCTCATCAGCGGCTCGTTCATCTGGTACGCGGCGGCGCTCCAGCGTCGCGACGGCGAGATGTCCGGCTTCGAGATGTTTACCATCTACTCCTCGTTTGTGCTCGGGGCGCTCGTAAAGGCGGTCGTATTCCCAATAGCGCTGGTATTCTTCTTAGCGCCCCGTGAACTCATTCGTGATCCCCGAAGAAGGGCTCTGTGGCGGGTCTCGGCGGTACTCTGCGATCTCTTCCTGCTCATGACCTTCGCGCTGCCCTTCCTCATGTCCGACGGCTCGGGGGGAGATTCGCGGGGCGGCGGCAACGTCGAGCATGGTAGTCAGGTCGGGTTCATACTTAGTGACCCCCTCGGCTATATGGTCATATTCGCATCGTTCTTGGGCGAGTTCCTCTTTGCGTCCCCGCTCGAGGAGATAACTTCCTCCTTCTTCCCCTACCTCTATGATACGCCTGCCTATTTTGGCCTCCTGACGCTCTGCCTCCTCCTTGTCCTCGCCTTCCTTGATCGCAACCCTCGGGATGATGGGCCGCTTTCTGGCGGCCTTCTAAAGGTTGCCGTGGTGGTTGGGTCGCTCTCGGCCCTTTTCTTGATCGCGCTTGCGCTTTACATCGATTTCACGCCGGTCGGATCCGAGTACATCTCTGGTGTTCAGTGGCGCTATATGCTCCCATGCTTCATCCCCATCTTCCTCTTCCTCCTCAACTCTGGGCGACGAATCAAGGCCGTTCCCAAAGAGTCGGTGGCCGGAGTGTTCTATGCCGGCGAGCTCGTGCTCATGTGTCTGGTGACTTACGTGGGGTTTGTGTCTGCGTTCTGATTGAGTGCCCGCCCGTGGCGTGACCCGGGTGGCCTCGAAGCGCTACCCTATGACTGTGTTGCTGTTGGCGCTTTTCACGCTCTGTGCTTGGAGATATGCATGATTGATTTCAACGTTCCGCCCTACGTGGGCACCGAGATGGACTACGTCCGCGAGGCGGCGGAGGTCAACCACAAGATCTGTGGCGACGGCCCGTTCTCCCGGAAGTGCCACGCCTGGATGGAGGAGCGCTTCAACGCGGAGAAGGTGCTGCTCACCACGAGTGGTACGGCGGCGCTGGAGATGGCGGCGGTCCTGTGCGACCTCAAGCCGGGCGATGAGGTCATCCTGCCGAGCTTCACCTTCTCCTCCACGGCGACCGCCTTCCAGGCCATGGGCGCCACGCTGGTCTTCGTTGACGTGCGCCCGGATACCATGAACCTGGACGAGAGCAAGATCGAGGCTGCCATCACCGAGCGAACGCGCGTCATCGTTCCGGTGCACTACGCCGGCGTTGCCTGCGAGATGGACACGATCATGGAGATCGCCCGCCGTCACGACCTCGTCGTGGTGGAAGACGCCGCCCAGGCCGTCATGAGCACGTACAAGGGACGCGCCTGCGGGACCATCGGCACCTTCGGCTGCCACTCCTTCCATGAGACCAAGAACTACTCGATGGGGGAGGGCGGCGCCATCGTCATCAACGACCCGCGCTTCATCGAGCGTGCGGAGATCATCCGCGAGAAGGGCACCAACCGCCAGCGCTTCTTCCGCGGTCAGGTGGACAAGTACACCTGGGTGGACCGTGGCAGTTCCTACCTGCAGAGCGACCTCAATGCCGCCTATCTCTGGGCGCAGCTCGAGCAGGCGGACAAGATCAACGACGACCGCCTCGCCACGTGGCATGCCTACTACGAGGCGCTGGGCCCCCTCGCAGAGGCCGGCCGCATAGAGCTTCCCGTGGTCCCCGAGGGCTGCGTGCACAACGCCCACATGTTCTACCTCAAGTGTGCCTCGCTCGAGGAGCGCTCGGCGCTCATCGCCCATCTCAAGGAGCGTGGCGTCATGGCGGTGTTCCACTACATTCCGCTTCACAGCTCGCCTGCGGGCGAGAGGTTCGGCCGCTTCAGCGGCGAGGACGAGTTCACCACGAGGGAGAGCGAGCGGCTCGTTCGTCTTCCCCTGTACTATGGGCTGAGCGAGGCGGATCGCGCGAATGTGATCGCTGCCGTCCTCTCGTTCTTTGACTAGACGTCCCTCGGGGCGACGGAAATCCGGAGGTTTGCCATGGCACAGAAGGTTGAAAACGCGCTCGATGCACTACTGAAAGATGGCTTTGCCAAGCCGAGGGCAAAGGAGTACCTCACGGTTCTCGAAGAGGAGCGAGACACGCCCACCGGAGACGCGGCAATGGGTTTCAATCACGACGCAGTGGACGGCTACGATACGGGTCTCTTTGACCCGGATTATCTTGAGTGGGCGCACTCGTACGGCTTCTATGCCAAGCAGGCGTACGCCTACGACCTCTGCGAGGACAACATCGACGACTACATGTCCGACTATGACTATCATCGCGTGTGGCCGCTCAACGGCTGGCAGCGCATCTGGATCAACGACAAGCTCACGCTCAAGTACATGCTCGCCGGCAGCTCGTTCGACAAGTACCTTCCCGAGTACTACTACTACTCGACCCCCTTTGGCCCGCTGCCCCTGCTCGAGAGCTCGATGAAGTCCGGTGAAGCGGCGTTTCTGGACACGCTGCGCTCGGTCGGCGAGTTTGCGTGCAAGCCCTGCAACGGCTCGCGCACCGTGGGCTTCCACAAGCTGAGCTACGTCGACGGGGACTTCCTCGTGGACAACAAGCCGTCCTCGGCCGAGGGCGTGCTCCAGTTCCTCCATGACAACCCCAACTACGTCTTCACCGAGTTCCTGCACCCCTCCGAGCAGATGGCGCTCGTCAGTCCCGTGATCAACAACCTGCGCCTCCAGGTCTTCAATCCCACGGGGGTGGAGCCGGTCATCGGCGCGTCCTACTTCCGCATCGCCATGGACGTCAACGGGGACGATTCCAAGACCAACTACCGCTATCCCTCCAAGGCGGATTACGGCAACTACAACCTCTGGTTCGACTGGAAGACGGGCTGGTACGGCAAGGGCGTCGTCATCTATGCCAACCGCTACGTCGACTCGCCCTGCTCGCCCGACACCGGCAACCTCGCGGAGGGCGTCCTCGAGGGGTGGCAGGAGGTCGTGGACCTCGCGCTCGAGATGTCCGCGCGCCTTAACCCACTCGAGTACCTGGGCTACGACATCTGCCTCACCGACAAGGGCCCCAAGATCATCGAGATCAACTCCTACTCCGGATGCAAGTACCTCCAGTTCTTCCAGCCGTTCTACAAGGACGACTACCTTGCCTCCTACTTCAAGGACAAGCTCGCAGCCATCGATGCGCTCGGCGAGGACGAGGTTCGCCGTCGCAACGCAATCGTCCGCTAGCGGGGTGGGGCTCACGATGGGGCGGGAGCCCAGGTCGATACTCATGCTCGGCGGCTCCCGCCAACAGGTGGTGGCCATCGAGGCCGCCAAGAGGCTGGGGTATCGCACGGTGCTGTGCGACTACCTGCCGGATAACCCTGGCCAACATCACGCGGACGTCTTCTACCAGGAGAGTACGACCGACCGCGAGCTCATGCTCCGGATCGCCGAGCGGGAGGGCGTCTCGGGCGTCCTCGCCTATGCGTCAGACCCGGCCGCCCTCACGTGCGCATACGTGGCGGAGCGGCTCGGCCTGCCCACGAACCCGCTCGCCGCCGTGGAGACCCTGAGCGAGAAGCACCTGTTCCGTCGCCACCTGCGCGAGCGCGGCTTTCCCTGCCCGCGGTCGACGTCCGTCCCCGCCTCGAGCTCTGCTGCGGACGTCGCGAGGGCTGCCGAGGGGATGGATCTCCCCGTGGTGCTCAAGCCCACGGACTCCTCCGGATCCAAGGGCGTGAGCGTGCTCGAGTCCCTGGATTCCGTCGCGCTCGAGGGTGCGCTCGGGGCGGCGCGCGGTTTCTCGCGCAACGGGATTCTCGAGCTCGAGGAGTACATCAGCTATGGGTTCCCCCGCGTCGTGGGTGGTGACGTCTTCGTCGTCGATGGCAGGGTGACGTTCTGGGGCCTCATGTCGTGCCTGCGCGACGAGGAGCTCGGCGGTCTGGTCCCGGTGGGGGAGATCTATCCCTCGGGTCTCTCGCGCGAGCAGGACGCCGCCGTGCGGGAGCAGGTCCAGGGGCTCGTGAGCAGCCTCGGCATCCGCTTTGGCGAGTTCAACGTCGAGGTCATCGTGGGGCCGGACGGCGTCCCGTACTTCCTGGAGCTCGGCGCCCGCGCGGGTGGGAACATGATCCCGGTGCAGCTCTCCGACATCTCGGGCATCGACCTCGTGGAGGCCAACGTCCGCTGCGCGATGGGGGATGCCTCCCTTGACGTCTCGTTCGACGCAAGCGATGCCGTCATCGCCACCTATGTGCTCCATGCGCGCACGGACGGCGTCTATCGCGGGACGAGGCTCGACCCACTGATCGAGCGCCACGTCTATCGTGAGGTTACGTACGTGGAGCCCGGGCAGAGCGTCGAGCGCTTCGACGGCGCCAACAAGGCGATGGGCATCCTCTTCCTCCGCTTTGACACCGAGGGGCAGATGCACGACCTTCTCGCCCGCGCAAACGAGCTCATCGTGCCGACCGTGGAGACGACCTAGGGGCTCCTGGCCGCTCAGAGCAGCGTGAGGACCTCTGTCGCAACATACTCCATGTCCGCCTCGTCGTAGCGCTGGTCTATGGGCAAGGGCAGGATGTTTGCGGCGAGCTCGCGCGCCATGGGGTCCTTCTGCAGGGCATAGGGCCAGAGCGTGGGAACGTAGATCTTCTTCTCCTGCAGGGCCGTCCTTACTCTCGCCCCGTCTCGCACGAGCAGGGGGTACATGAACGGTCCATCGGGCGTCCTGGGCTCGAGCTCGTTCACGTTGCCGAGAAGTCCGTGGAGCGTGGCAAAGTTATGCTCCCTGCTGCGGGAGACGGCACCGTAGTCTATCCCCCTGAGGAGAATATGAGTGAGCGGGGACATCGTGCGCATCGGCTCGTCTGCGAAGAGGTGGTTGTTGGCGGCGTACTCGGCATAGAACTCCGAGGAGGGGCGCTCAAAGCGGCCGAGGAGAAAGCCCATGCGGTCGTGGGACTCGTCGGGGGGAAGCTCGCGATTGAGCCGGGCGTTGGTGTAAAGGTACGCCCCGTCGGGCACCCCGAAGAACTTCCGGCAGGTGTAGAGCGTGTCCACGCCCGGCACGGGCGGGGCGAAGAAGCCCTGGGCCTCGTCCACGACGAGGCGGCCGTCGCAGAGTGAGGCCGCGTGCCTCACGTCCCCCTCGGTGCGCTGTCCG
>ENA-UOOD01004846-UOOD01004846.1-human-gut-metagenome-genome-assembly--contig:-CS67-NODE-4846-length-10170-cov-9.146120_pt1 | contig 10170 bp, 9 predicted proteins | sample MGYA00242464_ERZ724011 | MGnify/ENA metagenome assembly ERZ724011 | reverse complement strand
ATTAGGCGATGCCTTCCTGATTAAAATCAAAGATTTTAATCAGGAAATAGTATCAATACATTTCTTACCGCCGCCCAGGCGGTCTGCCGTGAAACGGCTTTCATAAAATGATGAAATCATTTTATGAAGAAATCGTATTATCGGCTTACCGCCCGCTGCGGAAATCCGCAAACGCGGCGTATTTTCTGATTTAACAAAACACCGGGGCTACATGCGCAGCCCCGGTGTTGCATCACAAATTACTCGGCGTCCTCTTCAGGCTGTTCCAGCAGAGCGCGGATAGACAGGGAGATACGCTTGTTCTCGGCGTCCACATCGGTGATCTTGACCTTCACATCCTGACCCTCGGACAGAACATCCTCGGGCTTGCCGATGCGGCGGTCAGCGATCTGGGAAATGTGAATCAGGCCGTCCACGCCGGGGAGAATCTCAGCGAAGGCACCGAAGGTCATCAGCTTGACGATCTTGGCGTCCACAACGTCGCCCACGGAATACTTGGTCATGAACTGATTCCAGGGGTTCATCTCGGCGGTCTTGTAGCCCAGAGAAATCTTGTGCTTCTCGGGGTCGAAGGAAATGACGTAAACGTCGATCTCGTCGCCGACCTTCACAACGTCAGCGGGAGTCTTGATATGGTTCCAGCTCAGCTCGGAAACGTGAACCATGCCGTCCACACCGCCGATGTCCACGAACGCGCCGTAAGAAGTCAGGGACTTGACGGTGCCGTGGTACTTCTTGCCCACTTCGATCTCGGACCAGATCTTCTCCTGCGCAGCCTTGCGAGCCTCGGAGTTGACGGCGCGGATGGAGCCGATAACACGGCGGCGGGCACGGTTGACCTCAGTGATCTTCAGCTGCACGGTCTTGCCGACCATACCGGCCATGTCACCGCCCTTGGCGATGCCGGACTGGGAAGCGGGGATGAACACCCGGATGCCCTTGACATTGGCGACCAGACCGCCCTTGTTTTCCTCGGTGATGGTGCCATCCACAGTGGTCTTGTTCTCTGCCCATGCGGTCATGTCGTCCCAGACCTTCAGGCCGTCCAGCTTCTTCTTGGACAGCTGCACGGTGCCTTCCTGATCGTTGACGCGAACGACGAAAACCTCGATCTCGTCGCCAACTTTCAGGATGTCTTCGGGCTTCACGGAAGGATCGGTGCTGACTTCGTCATAAGGGATGTAGCCGGCATGCTTGGTGCCGAGGTCGACCTGGACTTCGGTGTTGCCGATTCCGGTCACGGTGCCGATAACCTTATCTCCTGTATTTAAAGTCTTGATGGACTGCTCGAGAAGCTCCGCGAAGTTCTCCTCCTGTACAGTCTCAACATTCGTGATTTCGCTCATAGTCTTGTTGACCTCCTTTATAATCCACGCCGGCGTCGACGCACCGGCAGTGATTCCAACATCGCTGACACCGCGAAAGTCCTCGGGACGCAGCTCGGAAGCGTTGTCCACCAGAAAGACCCGGCCGCAGTGTTCCCGGCAAATCATAGCGAGACGGCCTGTGTTGGAACTTTTGGGGTCTCCCACAACGACCATAGCCTGACAGATTTCACTCAATTCAGCTGCTTCGCTTTGCCTATACTCAGTTGCTCTACATATTGTATCAAAAATTTTCAGGTTAGTAAACTGTTTTTTTGCAAATTCACCGCACATTTTCCACAAAGATTCAGTCAAAGTCGTTTGTGAAACCATGCAAATTGACGAATTCTTAAGATTTTCTTTGGAATATGCCCAGTTTTTCAGGTCGTCAAGGGTCTCAAAAACCCGGCAGTCGCGGCACCATCCGGCAATGCCCTCCACCTCCGGGTGGGTGGGCGTCCCGATGATGACAGGCAGCTGCCCTTCTTCCTCGGCGCGGCTGACGATTCCGTGGATGCGTTTGACGAAGGGACAGGTGGCGTCGATGATCTCCACGCCCCTGCGCTGCAATTCCTCATACACCGCCCGGCTGACGCCGTGGGAACGGATGATCACCGTCTGGCCGGGGCAAGCCTGCTCAGGGGTGTCGATCACCTCCACACCCAAGGCGCGGAATTTGTCCACGACGTGGTGATTGTGAATGATCGGCCCCAGCGTGACCACCTTTTTCCCCGCTTTTGCCGCCTGCTCCACCAGCTCCACCGCCCGACTGACGCCGAAGCAGAACCCGGCGCTTTTCGCGACCCGGACGCTCATAGCGTCACCTTCCGGGCAATGATCTCCTTCATCGCGGCGATAACGCCGTCGATGTCCAGCTCAGAAGTGTCCAGCTTGATGCTGTCCCGCGCCATTTTCAGGGGAGCGATCTCCCGGTGGGTGTCCTGATAGTCCCGCTGCTGAATATCCTTGAGGATTTTATTGTAGTCCGCCTTCTGTCCCTTGGCAATCAGCTCGTCCGTGCGGCGCTTTGCCCGCACCTCCGGGGTCGCGGTGAGGAAAATCTTTACCGTGGCCTTGGGCAGTACCACGGTGCCGATGTCCCGGCCGTCCATGATGACGTTGTGCTTCTCGGCCATTTCCCGCTGCATGTCCAGCAGCAGGTCCCGGACGATGGCGTGGGCAGAAACGAGACTGGCCTTCTGGGAAAGGTCGGGGGTGCGGATATCGCCGGTCACGTCCATGCCGTTCATGATCATGTGCTGGACGCCCTCGTCGTCGTACTCGATGCCGATGGTCAGCTCGTCGATGTAGCGGGTGATGCCGTCGATGTCCTTGGGACTGACGCCCCACAGGTCAAAGAAATAGGCCACGGTGCGGTAAATCGCCCCGGTGTCCACGTAGTAAAAGCCCAGCTCTTTTGCAAGTCTTCGGGCGATGGTGGACTTTCCTGCCCCGGCGGGGCCGTCAATGGCGATGGAAATTGGTTTTGCCATATAGATTTCCTTCTTTCTATCTCTCTGAGCGCAGCTTGCTCAGGGCGTTTGCTTCTCTTGCGACCACCTCGTCGGGGGTCAGGTTCAGGCGCTTTCCCGTTTCCTCGGGGCTTAGGGGCATTCCGCCCTCCAGACCAAACCGCAGGGAGATCAGCTTTGCGTCGGTCTCGTCCAGCACCGACATCAGCTCCATGATGCGCTGGCGCATCTGGAAATAGGCGGTGTCCTCCACGGCCTGCTCTTCGGCTTCCTTTTCTTCCTCCGGCTCCGGCTGCTTCTTCGCCTGCGCCAGAAGACGGGCGTCGTCCAGCATCTTTTTCACCACGGATGTTTCCTCCGGGCTTATGTGCATGGCCTCGGCGATCTCCTCCAAAGTGGGATTTCTCCCCAGCTCGGACAGCAGCCGCTCGTCCACGGCGCGGTAGTCCTCCAGCGCCCCACGGAGCTTCTGCCCAACACCGTTGGCTCTCGCCTGCAAAAAGACCGCTTTCGCCATGTAGAACCGAATCCAGTAGTCCCGGTAGGCGTCATAATCCCCCTCCCGGTAGCCCTGAATGGCCTGCCACAGTCCGAGACTCCCCTCCTGAATCAAATCCAGCAGGAGCACCCCGCAGCCGACGTGATCTTTGGCGATTTCCAGAACCCGGTGCAGCCCCAGATTGGTCAATGTCTCCATAGCGCACTCATCCGCTGCCGCGCATTTTGCGGCCAGCGCCTGCTCGTCGCCGGTGGAGGAAAGCTGCGCTACCTCTTCCAAGTACAGCCGCAGTGGATCGTTGGGTTCCAGTTCCTTGGGGTTCAAGCCCTTTTCCACCAGCTGCGCTTCCTGACGCAGACGCAGAGCCGCCTCTCCGCTGCCCGACGTTTTGGGGAGGTCAAAAACATTCAGATTCAGTCCGCCGTCCTCCAGTGCCTGAAGGGCATCCTCCACGACCTGCTCGTTTTCTTCCTCCAGCATGGTCAGAAGGTTCGCGGCCGAAACCGTATCCCCTGCCCGTTTGGTTCGCAGAAAGGCTTCCCACGGGCTGTCCTCAAAGGAAAAATCCAGATCATTCATTCAAGAAATCCTCCAATCCAAGACTGGTACCCATTTTTTGCAGCTTGTCCATGGCCTGGCGCTCGATCTGGCGCACCCGTTCCTTGGAAATGCTCAGCTTTTTGCCGATCTCCTCCAAAGAATAGCAGTTGCCGTCCTCCATGCCGAAATGCAGCCGCAGGATCTGCTGCTGGCGCTCGTTCAGCGTACTCAGAAGCTGGTCCATTGTCTTGTCCAGCTCCCCGCGCACCACTTCCTCATAGGGCTGGGGTGCCTGGGCGTCTTCCAGCAGAGATTGCAGGGCAGTGCCGTCGTCATCCCCCGTGGGAACGTCCAGCGAGCAGATATCCGGCGTCAGCTGGGTCAGCTCCGCCACTTTTTCCTCGGGCAGGCCGCACTTTTCCGCGATCTGCGCGGCGGTGGGTTCCTCCCCCAGTTCCTGACGCAGGGCGGTGCGCACCGCTTCGATCTTCCGCATCCGCTCCGCCGTGTGCAGCGGTACCCGGATGGCGCTGCCGTGGTTCATCAGGCACCGGGTCACGCCCTGCCTGATCCATTTTGTGGCATAAGTGGAAAAACGGTAATCCTTGGTATAATCAAATTTCCGCGCCGCCACCAGAAGGCCGATACTGCCCTCCTGAATCAGGTCCATCAGCGCAACGCCACGCCCCGCGTACTCTCTCGCGATGGACACCACCAGACGCAGATTGGAATTGACCATCTGGCGAATGGCGCTCTCGTCTCCCTGCGCGCAGCGCATGGCAAGCTGGCGCTCCTCCTCCGGCGTCAGACGGGGATACCGCCGGATCTCATTCAGGTATTGGCGCACATCGTCCTCGCCGGCACTCACCGGAGAATTCTCTAACAGCTCTGTCATGCTTTCATTCCTTTTCTTTCCTTTAATCGTTCCCGCACCGCCAGCAGATCGTCCTCCGTCGTCACTTTGGACGCCTGGTACACGTTCTGGATGGTGCGGATGCAGTCCGTCAGCGCCTGCTCGTTTACAGGCCCCTGCTGTCTGTGCAGGATGCCTGCAATGTGGGACATTTCCTCCGGCGTCAAATCCGTCAGCCCCGCAAGAGAAACGTCCAGTCCCTGCTCATGGCGCTGTTTTAACTGGGCGTAGACCCGTCCCAGCAGCTCCGAGGAGAACATCTCCGCTTCCAGGCCGTCGGTGCTGTCCAGCAGGGCGCTTTCCCGCAGAACCAGCGACAGGAGCATTTCCTCCGCCATGGCGGATTTCATGTTGGTATAGCGGATGTCCCGGCTTTTGGGTTGTAGATTCCGGGCGGGAGACAAGTCAATTTTCTCCTGCTTTCTCTTTTCCTGATAGACCCGTCGCTCCCACGCCCGCTTGATTTCCATCTGCATGGCGTCGGCGCTGATTTTCGCGGCCTCCGCCACCCGCCCGCCGTAGACATCCCGCTGGACGGCACTGGGCAGGGAGCCGATCAGGTCGGCAGATTCCTGCAAATAGCGAACCTTCTGGTCGTCGTCCCGCAGATCGTACTTCCGGGCAATGGCGGCAAGCTGGTATTCCACCCGGTTGGAGGATTCCTCCAGCAGAATCTTGAAGCGGTCGGCGCCGTACTTTTTCAGGTACTCGTCCGGGTCCTTGGCGTCCCGCATTTTCAGGACCTTGACCTGCAACCCCGCCTTTTCCAGCATGGGGATCGCCCGCTGAGTGGCGTTCTGTCCGGCGGTGTCGCCGTCGTAGATCAGCACCACCTGATCGGTATACCGGGACAGCAGCGTTGCGCCGTCGTCCGTCAGGGCAGTTCCCAAAGATGCCACCGCGCAGTCAAATCCATACTGATGCAGGGCGATGGCGTCCATGTACCCCTCCACCAGAATCAGGTAGCCCATTTTGCTTTTCTTGGCGTAATTCAGGGCAAACAGGTTTTTCCGCTTGTTAAAAATCAGGGTTTCCGGGGAATTTAAGTATTTTGCGGCATTTTTGTCCCGGTCGTTCATAATGCGCCCGCCGAAGCCGATGACGTTCCCCCGGACGTCGATGATGGGGAACATCAGCCTGTCCCGGAACCTGTCAAAGAGATTGCCGTTCTTTTTGGACACCGTCACAAGGCCGGAGTCCCGCAGCTCCTGATCGGTGTAGCCTTTTTTCCGCATGGCGTCCACCAGATCGCTCCAGCTGTCCGGGGCGTAGCCGATGCCGAATTTGGTCAGGGTCGCCTGGGACATTCCCCGCCCCCGGGCGTATTCCAGCGCCGACGCACCCATGGGCGCGTACAGACAGCTGTGGAAAAACCGTGCCGCTTCCTTGTGCAGCGCCCAGAGCCGCTCCTGCTGGCGATACCGGGACTGGTACTGCTCGTCCTCAGGGACTTCCAGCCCCGCCCGCTTTGCCAGCGCCCGCACGGCGTCCCCGTAGCTCAGCCCCTCAATTTCCATCTCGAAATTGATGACGCCGCCGCCCTTGTGACAGCCGAAGCAGTAGAACATGCCCTTGTCCGGCGCGACGGAGAAGGAGGCGGTCTTCTCTCCGTGGAAGGGACACAGGCCAAACAGGTTGGAGCCAGAACGCTTCAGCGTCACGTACTGCCCCACCACGTCCTCAATCGGGTTCCGCGCGATCACTTCATCAATAAATGCCGGTGGAAATGGCATGGTCTCCCCTCCTTTCGTCAGATTTCTCCAATTATTCTCTAACCGTGAACCTGCCATCCCATGGGGATGAAGATCTCCCGGAACTTTTCGACGGCGTAATTGTCCGTCATTCCCGCTATGTAGTCGCACACCGTGCGCTCCATGCCGTCGAAGCTCAGCTGGGGCTGAAAATCCTCGGGCAGCGCTTCCGGATGGGCGATGTAGTATTCAAACAGCCGTTTCAGCATATCCTTTGCCTTGCTCTCCTCGCCCTTGGCCACCGGATTGCGGTAGACATTGGTAAACATGAACGAGCGCAGCTCCTTCAGCGCCCTGTCCACATCGGGCGACAGACAGACTTTCCCGAATTCCCGGGAGGTGCGGATGGCATCGCAGACAAGTGTATTGATTCTGTCCCGGTGGCTGTGGCCCAGCACGTCGGTGATTTCGATGGGAATGTCGTCGTCGGTGAGGATGCCCGCCCGGATGGCGTCGTCAATGTCGTGGTTGACGTAGGCGATCTGGTCAGAGCGGCGCACGGCCTGCCCTTCCAGCGTCTCCGGCCAGTAGTCCCCGGTGTGGCCCAGAATGCCCATGCGGACTTCATAGGTCAGGTTCAGCCCCTGACCGTCCTTTTCCAGAATGTCCACCACTCGCAGGCTCTGCTCATTGTGGCGGAAAGGCTTGCCAAGGCACTGGCTCAGAACGTCCTCCCCGGCGTGGCCGAAGGGAGTGTGTCCCAGGTCATGCCCCATGGCAATGGCTTCCGCCAGATCTTCGTTCAGCCCCAGCGCCCGTGTGATGGTTCCGGCAATGCGGCTGACCTCCAATGTGTGGGTCATCCGGGTGCGATAGTGGTCGCCCTCAGGCTGCAAAAACACCTGCGTCTTGTGCATCAGGCGGCGGAAGGACTTGGAATGGACAATGCGGTCAATGTCCCTCTGGTAACAGGTACGCACGTCCTCCGCCCGGGGTTCTTCAAACCTCAGACGTCCCCTGCTCTGGTCGGCGAAGGCCGCCAGAGGATTCAGTCGCTTATGCTCCTGCCATTCCAGTTCTTCCCGCACAGTCATGGTAATTCCCTCATTCCTTGTAGAAAATGACATCCGCTTTTTCTGCTTTTGTTTATGTAGTCTCCAACGGGAACGCACGGTATTCCTGCCCGGTCTCCATGCCCTCCACGGTTCCGCTGGACAGGTCGGTGAGTTTTTCCAGAAAGGCGCTGACCTGTCCCTCCGGGAACAGCAGCTCCAGCTCCACCTCCGCGCCGAAATCCGTCTTGCGGAGAATGCCCCCAAAGGCGGCGGCTTCCAGCTTGACCCGCTCGTAGAAGGGATAGGGGCACGGCACGTACACCGCCGTCCATACCCGCTTCATGGATTTGCCCGCAGCGTCCACAGCGATTTTCGCGCCTTTTGTGTAAGCCCGCACCAGTCCCCCGGCGCCCAGAAGAATGCCGCCAAAGTACCGGGTCACCACGCACACCACGTTAAAAAGACCTTCCCGCTGCAAAACCTGCAGCATGGGCATTCCCGCAGTGCCGCCGGGTTCGCCGTCATCGGAGAAGCGAACCGCGCCGTCTCTGATGATGTACGCCCAGCAGTTGTGGGTGGCGTCGTAGTGCTTCTTTTTCATCTCCTGGATTTTCGCCAGAGCTTCTTCCTCGGTGTCCACAGGCCAGACGCGGCCGATGAAGCGGGACTTCTTTTCCACGAATTCCGCTTCGCCAAATTGGGTGGGTATCAGATACTCGTCCAATCCTCAGCACTCCCCGATGATATATTCCCGGAGTCTGCCGTATAGGATTCCGTCCACGACGGCCTCGATCTCGATGCCCTCCGGGGTGTAGTCCACTTTCTTGACCTGAGCGCCGTCATGCAGCGTCTCCACCATGCCGCCCATGGCATAGGGCAGACGCACCACGATATGGTGCCGGGCATGGTTCAGGGCGCTCTCGATGGCTTTCAGCAGCCCGTCCATATTGATGCCCCGCTTGGCGGAGATGGCAACAATATTCTTCCCCACGGGAATGTCGTCGGAATACACCAGATCGGCCTTGTTGTAGCATTTCAGCACCGGGGTTTCCGGCTTGGCCAGCTGGGAGATCAGCTTGTCCACCACGGCGATATGCTCTTCCAGATGGGGGTCGGAAGCGTCAATGACGTGCAGAAGCAGGTCGGCAAATTCCAGTTCCTCCAACGTCGCCCGGAAAGCATCCACCAGATGGTGGGGCAGCTTCGCGATAAATCCTACGGTGTCGGAAAGGATCACGTCCAGATTGTCGGAAACCGTCAGAAGCCGGGAGGTGGTATCCAGCGTGTCAAACAGCCGGTTGTTGGCGGGGATTCCCGCGCCGGTGAGCTGATTGAGCAGGGTGGATTTTCCCGCGTTGGTGTAGCCCACAATGGCCACCACCGGAACGGAATTTTTCATTCTCCGCTCCCGCTGGACGGAGCGCACCTTGCGCACCTGCTCCAGCTCTTCTTCCAGACGGTTGATGCGCTCCCGGATATGCCGCCGGTCAGATTCCAGCTTGGTCTCGCCGGGGCCACGGGTGCCGATGCCGCCGCCCTGCCGGGAAAGGCTCGTACCCATGCCGGACAGTCGGGGCAGCAGATATTTGTACTGCGCCAGCTCCACCTGAAGCCGGCCTTCCTTCGTCTTCGCCCGCTGGGCGAAAATGTCCAGAATCAGGGCGCTTCTGTCCAGAACGGGAAGCCCGATGATCTCCTCCAGCGCCCGGATGTTGCCGGGAGAAAGCTCGTTGTCGAAAATGACCATGGTGGACTGGGTCGCTTCCGCCAGCATCCGCACCTCCTGGGCTTTCCCCTCGCCGATGAAGCTGTGGGAATCCGGGGTATGGCGGTTTTGCAGCACCTTGCCCGTGCAGAAGCCCCCTGCGGTCTCCAGGAGGTCTTCCAGCTCGTCCAGTGTGCTTTCGGTGGCGGTATCTTCCTCAGCAAAGCAGTCCGCGTTCAGTCCCACCAGAACCGCCCGTTCCTGCGTCTGTTTATCAAATCTTTCTTCCATGTTACCTCCGTTTTTCTCATGGGGAACCCCGGTTTCTCCTCCGGCGGCACTTCCCCTCATACCATTTCTTCTATTATACCACACATCCGCGCCGCGAACAACCATAAAATACAAAAATCCCGCACTGCATCACGCAGTGCGGGATTTGCGGGTCTTACTTCAGGCCAAACCGCTTGTTGAACCGATCAACACGTCCACCGGTGTCAACCAGCTTCTGCTTGCCGGTATAGAAAGGGTGGCACTTGGAGCAGATCTCAACACGAATGTCCTTCTTGGTAGAACCAGTGGTAAAGACATTGCCGCACGCGCAGCGGATGGTGGTCTGTTCGTACTTGGGATGGATACCTTCCTTCATTTCGTTCACCTCTTTCTTATCAGTTAAAGGGCATAGTAGCCCCGGGCAATCTTTAATCGCCCGGATATCATATCATAAAGTGTCGGAGAATGCAAGCATTTTTTTCGATTTTTTCAAAAAATCGAAAAATCGTGGTGCGTCAGCGGTTTTTCCGATCAGAACGCCCAGTTGCCGCTGCGGAAAATGGGTACGACCTTGCCGTCCTCGCAGATGCCGTCGATGTTCATGCTGTCGCAGCCGATCATGAAGTCCTCGTGGATCATGGAATCATTGATGCCCAGCGCC
>ENA-UOOD01004845-UOOD01004845.1-human-gut-metagenome-genome-assembly--contig:-CS67-NODE-4845-length-10171-cov-4.628509_pt1 | contig 10171 bp, 7 predicted proteins | sample MGYA00242464_ERZ724011 | MGnify/ENA metagenome assembly ERZ724011 | reverse complement strand
ATATGGTTTTATAACGGATGACATAGAGAATAAGAAAATAAACCTGCATCCTCTGATACAGGAAATCATATATGAGGAATTAAATCCTTGCATTTCCAATTGTCAGACACTTGTAAACAGTCTTCACTCAATCTGCTTGATGCATGGCTTAGAAGTCCGAAAGCCCGATAATACGATACAGGCTATGATAAGTGTTGTAGAAAACATCATCAATGATAATTCTGCCTGTTATCTGTTATTCCTTCAGGATATGTTTCCATATCTTGAAAAATACTCTGTCAGGGATTATATGTCAAAACTGGCTGACCGGATATCATGCCTTATGGAACAGGAGCATATCGATTCTGTCTGTGACAGAGCATTACTTTTAGACTATAAAGCAGAGCTTGCATACATGAGAAAGGATTATGATGTGGCTGTAAAGAAACGTGAAAAAGCTATACACCTGCTTGAAAATGAAGATGACACTATGAACACCATGAATCAGAAACGCTATATCAATCTACTCTCAAATCTTTACAACAATCTGTCCAATGTATATCTTGCACTTAAAAAAGCTGATAAAGCGACCGAAGCCTTACACAAGGCATTTGAAATAAGAATTTCATATGCTGACACCGGCATAATTGAAACGCACGATATGCTTCAACAGATGCTTAACCTTGTAAATATGCTGATACTTGCTGCTGATTTAGAGCTTGCACGACTTGTCCTTAATCAATATGATACTCTTGTGACAGATAACGAAGGCAACAACACTTTGGATTATGGCTGCTGCCGGCTTGCCGCCGGAATAATTGCATTAAAGGAAGGTAATCCAATAGATGCCGAAAAGAATCTACTGGCAGCAGAGAATATTATCAGTGCTGCTATGGATACCAGTGATTCTGATTTAGCTTCATCTGATACTGCTGTTTCAGCATATGATAATTATGTTTCTAAGAACAACTATCTAAAATCTGTATACGGATATCTGAATAATCTATATGCCAGATGGCACAAGCCTGAGAAAGCACTGGAATATAAAGAAAAATGGCTGAATGCCAGAAATGAACAAAATAAGAATATCACACACAGAAACGCATAAACTATTAATGCCACTAGGAAAAACTGTTTGACATCGCCAGATATCAATGGTATAGTATCTTTAGTGGTTGCGCTGCGGAAACTTGCGATGCCCGCAGCCGGTGGAGTTCCATGCGTGGGCTCCACTTTTTTTATGCCAAAATAAAGGAGGATTCAGAGATGGCTAATAAAACATTTTTCACATATGATGAGCAAATCGAAAAGCTGGAAAAAGAAAAACAGCTTGCTATTTCCGATCCTGAATTTGCCAAAACCACTTTACAAAAGTTAGGCTATTTTTCATTAATCGGCGGTTATAAGGATTTATTTAAACATAAACCATCCGGTAATTATCTACATGGTGTTACTTTTGAAGAAATTACCGCTTTCTATTACTTTGACGAAGAATTAAGAACGCTCTTTCTAAAATATATCTTACATGTGGAAAGACAGTTGAAATCCATGCTTTCCTACTACTTTTGCGAAAAATATGGAGAACAACAGACGTCATATTTAACTGCAGGTAATTATAACTATACTCGCAGAAATCAAACCAAAATAAATCGCCTGATTACTACCTTAAGTAAAACTATCGCCTTGCCAAGCAACTATAGTTATATCACTCATCATGCAACAGTGTATGGAAATGTCCCTTTATGGGTAGCAACCAATGCGCTTACGTTTGGACAAATTTCAAAAATGTATCAATATACGACTTCGGATATCCGCACCAAGGTTAGTCTGAATTTTGCCAATATGTCAGAGGTTCAGTTGCATCAGCTCATCCGTATCCTTGCAAGCTGTAGGAATGTATGTGCTCACAACGAGAGACTTTATTCATTTCAAGTAAATGAAGCAATCCCTGATACTGTTTTACATAGCAAATTACAACTACCACGGAAAAAAGGACAATATGCTATTGGAAAGAAGGATCTATTCGCAGTAGTGATTGCTTTGCGTTATCTTATTGACAATCAGGAATTTAAACAATTTAAAGCTGAGCTCAAACGATTGATTCATTCCGTTCTCAAGAACTGCCCACACATCAGCCAGGAGCTGCTATTTTCCAAAATGGGTTTTCCTGAAAACTGGGAAAAAATTGTGTGCTTTAAAAAATAGTTGTTTTTGTGTTATTTATGATTTATGGTATGTATGGTTGTGCTGTGTTGCTTGCGAGGCGCACGGCCGGTGGAGCTTCATGCGTGAACTCCACTCTATTATAGAATTTGTAAAAGTTGAGGTTTGCCCCAAATCGTGTGGCAAACCTCTTTTAACTATAATCCCAATTAGTGTTATGGCTACTCGATTACATTATTCATTCAAGTTCAATACGTATTTATGTATCATCATCATTATACCTACAATCGAATCAATTACACTTAAAATTTCATCTACCGCTCCTTCATTGAAAGTTTTTTCACTAAATTCTTTAACATATTCCCAAAAATCATTTAATGCATTAGCCGCCTCTTGTAATTCTCCCGAAACCCTTCCTGCAACATATTCCACCAAATCCTCACTTTCTACAATTTCATGAAGTAATATTAAAAGGTCTCGATAAAATGAATCTCTAAAAGACTCGACGCCATCTACACATTTTTCACATATATCAACTGAAAACACTTGCTTATATCGTTGTAAATTTGTTTTTAATGTACTGACTTTTGCAATAGTATTGCACCAATTTTCATTTGCCATACTATTCTTAAATATTGTATCCTTGATTTCTTCTTCAAGTTCACATGGAATCATAGGTTTGGAAATTAAAAATTTGTCAGTATCCAAAATCTTATATAGCGGAACTTCAAACCCTATAATATTAACTGCATTGAATAAAACCGGAATATATACTATGGTTTTTTCTTTCATCTCAACATGCCACCTATTGCTTGAAAATTCAATAGCATCCTTATATATCTCTCTTAGCTTAAGAACAAATTGAGTATACGCTTCTTCCAGAGAATTTTCTTCTGTCATTTCACATTTGGATAAAACATATATTTTCCCCTTTGTTTCATACACTGAACCCTCAATGAAAGTTGTTATTTTTTCTTTAATATCATCCGGATACAATACTCCCTTTCGAAAAGTTTGTTTTGCATTGTATGCTATTGCTTGCCCCCTTGGAACACTATCCAACACAATTCGCCAAACATTAACCATTGTCAAAAAACTTTCCGTCTCTTGCTGACAAAAATCCTTATCAAGGGTACTATATTGTAAAAAAAGTGTATTGTATTCTTGCTGTAACTTAGATATATCTCTTGCTGCACAAAACAGATTATACATCGACAATCGCATATTTTTTATGTCTTTTATACTTTTCCTGTTTAATCTTACCAATAGCATATCTGTAAACTGATTATAGAAATTGTCAAGTGATGTATACACATCCCCAAAAACAATTGTTGTACAGGATAGTTATCATCCCCTATATACTGGGCAGTTCCTTCCGAATATAAACAATAGGGATCCATTATTGTTTTGGGTAACATATTTTCATAAAAAGTATGCTCACGAAAAACCAACATATGTGATTCAACATGAGTCCATCGTTCCTTCGTATAACGTCCCTTCTTGTATATATCATCAATTAATTTCATTGTATCTATAAGTAAGGTGTTTACACTAATTCGTACCAAATCTATTTCTTTCACATATTCCATCCACGAAACCGGTCTTAATCCATATTCTATCCGAATTTTTACCCATCCATTTACTTCTGAAATCCAGCGAATGTGCCTATTACTTTTATGCATATGTAATTTATAATCCAAAGCTTGTATCCCAACATCTGTGAGAAGATTAACTCCCAGCAACTCGATATCAATATATTCTTTATTAGGATATATTTGCTGCAAGATATTTAGCATTTTTATTCTCCAATATTGATTTATGTTCTTTTCATCTTTAGGTGTAGCATTCTCATTTAATATTGGAGGTACAAATTTACAACTTACTTCCTCATTCGTCACCACATAAGAAACAATTTGATACTCTCTTATTATGCGTTCTACAAATTGTTCTATCGCAATGTCACAAGCTTCCTGTAATGTTGATTGTTCATTCAAACCACGTATAGTATCAGCACATACCTGTATATCACCCAAGCATATAATGTTAGATATATCTTCTTTGTTCATCTGTAACGCAACGCTATAATTACGTTTTCCCATCCAAAACAACGAATACCCGAACATTGTTTTTTCATCATCTGACTTAGGCATATCTATCGGATGTTTACTTTCTCTAAAAAAGCAATCCAGTAATTTATATTCAAGAGATAACGAGGATAATGTATCTCTTACCTCTTGGATTGTAGCACTGATGCTTTCTTTGTTTCCTTGCATATGTTCCAGCATTCTTTCCGCAATGATTTCATTTGTTCTGTCTATTCCTGTAGGATCCAACGGTATAAAACACAACTACCCCTTTCCTTTTTCCTTAATAATTTTCTTAAAACAATGGATATTGCTTTCAACATATCGTTTAACTTCTAACCACAAAATTGCTCTAATGACTTTTCCAAATGCAATCCAATCGCTATAGTCATTTTTCGCAATCATTTGAATGTCATCCCATGAATACTCGTAATTTGTAAAGTATTCTATTAAGATAATGCCCACATATTTTGATTCAACGCATTTTAGGGCTTTCATAAGCACATCCCTTACGTTTATAACAATCTTTGTCCGTAAAACATTATAAATTATGTTTGCACGTACAGGATGTAAAGCATCCAATCTATTTCCATCAGTAGTAATTCGAAGCAAATACTCATCTGCAAATCTTTTAACTGCTGCATTCATACTATCGCATTTTAAAACACCCTTAACATCGCTAAAGTCTACTGAACACCCCAAACTACCTGTAAAACATACCAGATGCAAAAGCTCTAACCATGAATCTGGAATTCTTTCTAACATCATTGCATCTATTTGTTGTTCAATACGTTGAGTTAATGTCTGATTGTTTGTAAGTAAATATACAAATTCAATGAATGGACCTTTTCCGCCATACACATTCCACGCATCTTCAAAGGTTCTAAATGTTGCATGTGGTTTATTCTCTGTGTAAAAATCATATATCCTATGAGCTTCATCTTCTGTTAACTCTAATTCAATCACATTATACTTAACCTCTTTTCCGTTAAACGAGGTAATATTATAATCTTCATCTCGAATAGAAATCAAAATAGGAATATTAATTCCCCTCATTTGTAATTCCTGAAGTAAATACGCCCATCTATTTTCCCCTGGTTGAACATCAATATAAACAACAAAATCATCTAAATACTTTGAAAGTGCTACTAAAGCCGAAGCAAGATTTTGCGCTTGTCCCTCAGAAATAATGGATCGAATGCAAAACACGAATTCTTCTGGATACGTATCTAACAAATATCTGTAACATAATGTTGATTTTCCTTGTCCCGAAACTCCTTTAACAATTGTTGCATCATAGTTAACCACAGAATTTTTTATCTCTTCAATCCAAGTAGTTCTTAACAAATCCAGATTAGACCTAATATGCATAGGATGTGCTGAAACACCTTGCAAAAATTCATCTTTTAATTCGCTATAATCCTTGTTTATTGTTAACTCACTTAAACGAATTAAAGACTTATCATATTCTTTAAAATAACCATCAATACCTGCTATGCTTGTACCTATTTTATGTATTTCTTCCTTCCAGCTATTCAAACAAGTATATCCTTTTTCCTTGGAAAGCTTTGAAATGTATTGAACTAGCAACGACTGTGCAAGATAAGGTGCCGCCATAACAGGCATATAACTCTTTATCTGCTGGTGAATGCCATCAGTTAATTGTTTTTCTTCTACTTTTTCAAATTTTAACGAATCTAATAACCATTCTGCATCAGCATCCAATAGACCATGATTATCAACAAGTTTTGCTCTTATACTTTCTATGGTTTTTTCGTCGCCTTTTTCTAAGTCCTGTAATTCGACCCCTAAATCTCTAAAATATACAACTTTTATAGTCTTGAAATTGGGATACTTATAATGCAGACTACGCATCCGTTTGAAAAAACCTTCTCCACCTTTTGATGTTTTTGTTGATGATAAATGTGAAACTGTAAGATCGGCTGTAATATTTTTTACTTGCACCGCTTCTATAACTTCCCCATTATACTTAACTACCAAATCTTCAATATCTTCCGGATAATATTCGCAACCTTGAATATCTGTAACAAGTCTATATGCAATATAGAGCGTCTGTGACGAAAATCCTTTCCATGCTGCCTGTGCTCCTATATCCGATTTTATAAAAACAGCTTCATCCATTCACAATCACCTTCCCTTACATTAAATATACTTTTACATTTAAAATCACCTATCCCACTCTTGAAACCTATAACACTCAAGAATCTGATTGGGCGAAATCTCAACATGATTTTTACACAAAATTTCCTTTGTATCTGGTCCTATACAGGTACACATATACGCATCATGCAAATAACTCTTTACCATCTCTGATTCTGTATCAGAATCCCAACCATTATAAATAGTATCATTTACAGGAACCTTAAAAACTATGGCATATGCTTCTTTAAATGCCTCCCACTCATCTGCTAACCTTGTACCAAGCAGTGCATCAATATCACTTAATATCTCTGGTCTACAATGAACCCAGCCACCATATACATCATTTTCACTTATTGATAAAAAACCACATACCGTAAAATCATAGTAGAATTTTCTTCCTATGGACCATGCAGCATGTGCTTCGCTGTCATAATCTGGTGGACACTTTCCATAAGATATATCATAAGCTCTTTTTTTGTATGTGAGGCAACATTCTTCAATATCTATATTTATCTCATGCTTTTTCAAAAATTGTCTCAATTCACTGTTTTGAAATTCATATGCTTTTACCAAGCCAACAATTCCATGTTGACGTATCTGACTGCATTTTTCACTACTTGTGGTAATGTGCGTTACCACCATCTCTAATTCATTAATATCTGGATAATGACCTCTATTGTTAATGATAATCTTCTTTACATCGTCATCTGCATATGTATAATCTATTCTATCATGATTTTTATATCGTTCTGCTAACCAAATTGCCCTATTTACACCCGTTAAATTTTCAAGTGTGACAGCAGCCTTTTCACTTGTTCTAACATCGTACAGCATTTTTCTCCTCCTAGATTATTTCTGTTCATTGTTAACTTTTATTTTATCATATATTTTTTCCATCACATACAGAAAATGATAAAATAGTATGGCTATTAAAAAAACACCCCGCTAACCATTACCATTAGCAGGGTATTCATAGAACGTATAATATACAATTTACAACACGATAAATAGATTGATTTTCCACAATTTATTCTTTTTTCTTGTTGGGTTTTCTCTCCGGTAATTCCGGATACATTTCTTCCACCATATTTTGCAACGCAGTTCTATCCTCTAAAATGGTTACCGGCAACATAGGTTTTGCACCTTCATACGGTGGTTCCGGTTCACTGTCCGGCATAAACTTCTTACCGGCCTCTGTAATCTTTACAAGAAAACCATTGCCATAAATCCCACCAAATATCCGTTCTTTATAGTAAAAAATATATCCACCCATCATAGGAATGTTTCGTACATTTCCTAAATCAGATAGTTGGTCCATTATATATTCTGCAAGCTCTTTATTCTTTGACATAAATACCCCTATTCTTTTTTCAATGTTTGAACCCTCTTTGCTATATTTTCGTTAAATTCTTCATCTGAAAACTTCGCATCTCTGGTATCAAACCATATCTTACAAGGCACTTCACCACATTTTCCACAATTTTGCATGCACTTATTATTTCTGACACAGTCATAAATCAGACAAGTTTTTCCTTCCGGTGCATGAAAAACTTTTCCCTTACAGGAATTACAGCCATTGCACATCTTGCCAAAACAATAACACGCACTACAATCCGTGCCGCAGACACTTATCAGTTCTTTTTGATACTCCTCATACCACCCCTTCACCACATCAACGGGATGTTGAACCAGCTTCGCAGTTTCTTCTATAGCTTTACCTTCTTTAAACTGCTTACAGGCAACCGAATACATACTCTCCGAAACCTCTATTAAATGTCCATCCGGATCAAAGATATGGATTCCTCTCTGAAGCCAAGGAAAAGTCTTCGGCTCATGAAGTCTTTCCGCCTGTGGATAAGAATCTAACAATTTGCCTGCCTGGCACAAAGCATTGATATCCCTCTGAATTGTCCTAATATATACTTCAAAATGCTTTGCCAGCACTGATGCGGAAGATTTTCCGTGATTTAGCAAATATAAAGTTAATGCATATAGTCTATCTGTTTTCATTTCACATCATCCTACCGTATACTTTTCAACAAATAAACTATAATGCCAAGGTATTTCCTAAATAATCCTATGTATCCCGCTTTATGTTTTCTGAAATAATTGATAACCGAAATGACAAAATAAGATATCACTTGAATAGGTAAACTTATAACATAAAACAAAATCAATATAAGTACCCCAGATATAAGCAATTTCAGAAAGAGCATTAATGTATTTGTCTCGTCGCTATAATTCATTAATCTCGTGTATGTATTTTCTATTAAAGCAAAGTCCAGAGGAAGTTCTTGCACTTTCATCCCTGTAATAGTAAAACAAAATCCCAACACTGTGATAATAAAACCTAGTGGTAAAAACGATAATTTAAGAAATTCAATATTGTTGTCCAATATTTTTTCATAATATTGCTCATTTCCTCCACATTTCCTAGCCATTCCAACAAAATAAAACAATAGATATAAAGCCGATGCTACAATAATGCCCATACCATTCTCATTCGGTAATACTAATGCCAACAACGAAATTGCCGTATACGAAAAACAATATGTAAATAACGGCGTTTCATATCGTAAGTATAATTCTTTTGGTTGTATTTTTTCCCACAGTTTTTTAACTATCGAAATATTCTTGATTTTAGGACATTTTCCAATTATAAAATGCCCCAGACTTATAAACAAATTTCCAAATATACTATCGCAGACATATCCTACTATGTATACTACTGAAATTAACATAACAAATAATAAACCAACCAAATATATCATTATTACTATTAATGACATCAATTTTATTAATAATTCAAATAATACATCCATACCTTTTCCTCTGTATCAAAATCATATATTTTTTATCAATTAACTTCTTCAACTCAAACAGTTCTCCGGAATCCGTTTTCCGTCTATCTAATTCTTCAGTTAACAAACTATCATTTTGTTATTTTCTCTATTTCGAACGCCACAACCCCATACTGCATCTGTTGTTCTTTTGAATAATAATTTTCCATATCTGTTGGATTAGCAGTTGCTAGATTTTTCTCAGTATAACCACATTTTAGCAATGGTAACGCTTGCTATAATTCGTTAAAATTCTTAAATATATGTATGCTTTTAACACTTACTACAAGCGATTCGTCAGTCTTAGTATTAACAAATACTATACATCACCTAGTTTAATACATTGACGTTTTTCATCATATAATCTAAGTTCATATGTCTTTTCTCCACATTGAATCATACGAAATGGACTGGGACGTAATTTCATCGTGTGTTTCATAACTGGTCTCCTTAATCCAGAACACTCATCACTTGCTGATACTTTGTTCTGTAAACCTCCTTACTTCTGTCTGATAACTTATTATAGCTCCTCTCTAACTTTTTCCTAACAAAGGCAGTACCTTCTTCAATATTCATTTTTCTTTCAACATAAGTTAAGTAAAGAAGACTTGGGACGCTATCAAAATGTGAAATTGCATCGGCATCTGCCACACACAATTCTTCTAACGATAATCGTTCTCCCGATATACTTCCTCTGTGATTTAACACGCACGACTGTACTTGTGCAATCTTCTCTTTATCATAATCAAACTTCTCCAGTATTTCCTTCGCCATTTCAGCGCCATGCATATGATGTTCTTCATACAAATTATAGTCTGTTATGGAAGCTACATCATGTAACCAAGCTGCAATAATTACAATCTCTTCGTCAGCGCCAAACTGTTTTGCAAGCATTACTGCATTATCTACTACAGCTTTTATGTGATAAAAGCAGCCCATTCC
>ENA-UOOD01004837-UOOD01004837.1-human-gut-metagenome-genome-assembly--contig:-CS67-NODE-4837-length-10180-cov-5.743704_pt1 | contig 10180 bp, 6 predicted proteins | sample MGYA00242464_ERZ724011 | MGnify/ENA metagenome assembly ERZ724011 | reverse complement strand
TGGGCGTTGCCCATTTGAGGTAAGCAGGTTCTCGCTTCGACCCGCGCTCCTTCCCCCGCAGGGCGTGGGAAGGAACACTCTCTCCGCGCAGAGTGTTTTTTCGCCACGCACATGTCGCGGCGAAAAACGATTCAAATGGTTCGCCGCCTGCGGGCGGCGAATTCTGCGAAGCTTTTTGTTCTGAGTCCGAAAGCCTCAATAGTTTTCCTCGATCAGCTGCATGATCTCCGGTTTCAGGGACAGCATGCGGCAGATGTTCAGGGCGTCACGGGGACAGTCGGACTTGCCCACCACCCGGTACAGGCCGTAGTTCATGTGGCGGGCGATGACGGCCACGCCGTCCTCATTGGTGGTGGCCAGCTCACGGCGGATCTGCTCGGGGTCAACGTCCCGCAGACCGATGATCTGATAGTGATCCTTGGCGCACTCGGCCACCTTGTCATAGTGGGTGGTCAGCAGCGAGATGGCGTTGACGCCGTTGAGGTACTTGGTAACGGCCTGCACGATGACCGCGCCCTCGTCGGGGTTGGTGCCACGGGCGAACTCGTCCAGCAGGAACAGGGAGTAGCCCCGCTCCACCTCGGAGAGCGCCTTCTGGAACTGGACGATCTCGGAGCCGAAGCCGGAAAGACCCGACTGGATGGACTGCAGATCGTCAAACAGCATTTTCACGCTGTGGAACAGCGGCATTCTGGCGGACTTGGCGCACACCAGAAAGCCCGCCTGCAAGAGAAGCACATTCAGCGCCACGGTTTTCATGGCCACGGATTTGCCGCCCATGTTGGCACCGGTGATGACGGTAGCGCCCCGATCCAGCGCGATGGACACGGGGACGAAGGCTCTTCCCTGCTCGGCCAGCAGGTCGACTAATTCCGGGTTCACCATATCCTCCAGCACCAGCTCGCCGTCGGTGATCTGGGGCAGCACGCCGCCGTAGCGGACGGCGAACAGCGCCTTCTGCACCATGAAGTCCAGACGGCCCAGTGTCTCTGCGTCGGTCAGCAGATCGTCCACCATGAGAGCCAGCTGGGCACCCATGGTGCGGCGCACCTTCATCTCCTCGCTCTCCTCCTCGGCGCAGATACGGGTGCGTTGGAGCCGCAGGTCGTCCTTTTCCGCGTCGGTCTGGGCGTGGAACAGCCGCTCCTCCACATCCTTCTTGGCAGCGCGGATCTCCTTCAGCTTCTGGGTGGCGCTGTCGGGGATGTAAAAGCCCCGGCTGCCGGTGTGATTGGGGTCGAGGATATCCAGCGCTGCGGCGGGATCGTGGAGGGCCGTGTCCTTCAGACCCGCCGTTTCGTTGATGGTATCCAGCAGCGGGCGGATATCGCTGAGCCGCTGGAGGTAGCCCTTGATCTCGAACAGCTCCACATGATCCGGCACCTCGCCGTTCTGGCAGCGGCGCAGGGAGTTGCGGATGTCCTTGATCTGGCACAGCAGCGTCATCAGGCGGGTGAAGGTATCCTTCAGTTCCTCGTTATGGACAGCCAGCGCCTGCACATTGTACAGCTCCGTTTCCAGCGCGGGGCGCTCGTCAGGGGTATAGAACCGCAGGCGGCGGATGCGCTCCAGCCCAAAGGGGGAGCAGCCGTGCAGCGTCTCCAGCGCGTATTGCAGGCCGATCTTGACCTTTTCGTCAAAGGATATGGCGATCATCGTAATTCCTCCTTCACATTGATGACGGGAGCGTCCACCGCGGCGGTCATGGCGGCCATGAACGCGTCCTTGTCAAAGCGCCAGCCATAGGCGGATACCGGGTTGATGGTGACGCACAGGGTGCGGGCGGCCTCCTCCGTTTCCAGCGTAACGCTGCGGGTAGCCAGCTTGTCCAGCGTGTCGGGCTTTAAGAGCACCTTGCTGGGATCCTTCACCACCAGGCGGCCATTGCGCAGTACGCCGCTGCGCAGCAACGGCAGCACCATGCTGTCGGTCAGTGCGCCGGTGATGAAGGCCGCGCCGTTGTCCCGCCAGCACTTCTCCAGACCCTCGGCAGCCTCCGGCGGCAGCGTCTCCGCCTTGGGCAGGTTCATTAGGTGGTAGATGTGGGCGGTGTCGGCCACCACCTTGTCCATGTTCATATCGTAGCTGGCGCCGGTGCAGAGGATAACGCCCTCGGCCACAGCGCGGGCGCCAAGACTCTTGCGGCCCAGCGCACCGTCGATGATGGAGATATCCGCGCCCAGGTCAAAAAACTCCTTGGACACGGTTTTCAGCTGCGTGGTGATGGACGGCCCGGCCAGCTGAACGTGTCCGGCGCTGCGTGCCCGGACGATCACCACCTCGCCCAAAGGCGTGGGGATGCCGGTGGTCATCAGTATTTCCTTGGTGATATCCCCCAGCCGCAGCATATCCTTGGCCGTGGCGATCAGGGTGCCCTCCCGGACGAAAATGCCGGGCTTTTCCGTGCCGGTCACAATGTCGGTGGACTCGCCGTCCCGGCCAATGGAGGTCAGGCCCAGCACACCCTGCAATTTTCCCTGCTCCAGCAGCCAGTTGAGCATCGTCGTCTTTCCGGCATTCTTGCACATGCCCACGATGGACATGGTTTTCACGCTGTGCAGCTGCCGCAAAAGCTGTTCTTTCATATCGGCTCTCCTTCGGAGTGTAGTCATTCAACTAATTATTATAGCGGATAAGCTTTCAAAAAGGAACCCCCAATTTTTTTCTTATGAAAAAGGGCAACGCCCTTTTTCATAAATATGATTCGCTCCGACCCGCATTCATTCGCCCACCTTGTGTGCGAATGAACACTCTCTCCGCGCAGCGTATTTTTTGCCATGTACACGCCACGGCAAAAAATGATTCAACTTGTTCGTCGCCTATGGGCGGCGAATTCTGCGAAGCTTTTTACACCTTCACCAAAAATCCCACTGTTTACCCGTTTTGTTTCCTGTCAGTCGGTTGACAGAGGTGGTATAATAAGAAAAATTCCCGCAAAGGAGAACGCCGCTATGGAGATTACCCGCGCCTACGTGAAAAGCATTCTGCCCCACCGCGATCCGGAGGGGCACAAGGGCACCTTCGGCAAGGTGTACTGTCTGTGCGGCGCGGTGGGCTACACCGGCGCACCGGTGTTGGCGGCTTCCGCCGCTGTCCGCAGCGGCAGCGGATTGGTGTTTCTGGGGGTGCCGAAGGATATCTGGCCCATCGTGGCGGTGAAATGCGACAGTGCCATGCCCTCTCCCCTGCCGTCTCAGCAGGGTAAGCTGGCGCTGGCGGCGGAGGACGCCGTCCGGGCACGGATCGACGGCTGCGACGCAGTGCTGATCGGCTGCGGCATGGGCCGCAGCGAGGAAAGCGACGCCCTGACCCGGCGGCTCATCGACATGGACAAGCCGCTGGTGCTGGACGCCGACGGCATAAACGCCTTTGAGACGCATATACCTGAAATAAAGCGCCGTCAGGGCAAGGTCACGGTAATGACGCCCCACGAGGGAGAGTTCTTCCGCGCCGGCGGCGACCTGAGTCGGGGCCGGGAGAGCGGCGCACGGGCCTACGCGGCCCGGTGGGGCGTGTATCTGGTCCTGAAGGGCCACCGCACCATTGTGGCCGCCCCGGATGGCCGTCTGGCGGTGAACACCACCGGCAACAGCGGCATGGCGAAGGGCGGCAGCGGCGACATTCTCTCCGGCATGGTGGTGAGCCTGCTGGGACAGGGGATGGAACCGTTCGACGCCTGCTGCGCCGCCGTGTACTGCCACGGCCGGGCGGGCGACATGGCCGCGGCGGAGCTGGGAGAGCGGGGCATGTCCCCGGCCGACCTGCTCTCCCGCCTGCCCTATGCGTTCAAAGAGACAGAACAGGGATAAGGAAAGCCTTCCGAATCAAGCTTTCGGAGGGAACACCATGAAACGTATCGTGATCCTGCCGCTGTGCCTGCTGCTTCTGTGCGGCGGCTGCGGCAAAAAGAGCAGCGCGGCGGCAAATATTCAGGAGCAGTACAGCCGCGTAGCCACCGCCCAGATGGAGGCGGAGGTCACCTTCCACACCCCGCAGGAGGATCGCAGCTTCACGCTGCAATGTACCTTCACGCCGGAGGAGTCCACCGTCACCGTCACAGCGCCGGAAACCGTCAAGGGCGTGACCGCCACCGTGTCCGGCGAGGAGCTGACCATCGCCTACGACGGGGCGGTGCTGTCGGCGGGCAGCGTGGGGCGGTTCGGGCCTGTCAACGCCCTGCCCTGTCTGCTGCAGGCCATCGGCAGCGGCTATCTGCTGGAGGAGGGCCGGGAGACGCTGGAGGACGCCGACTGCTACCGCCTGACGCTGGACGCCACCGCCGGGGACACGCCGCTGAAATGCACGGTGTGGCTGGACGCGGAGACGCTGCTGCCCCGGTACGCGGAGTTTGCCGCCGACGACGCGGTGGTGGTATCGGCAAAGCTGCTGGCCTTCTCCTGTGCGCTACAAGAACCAGAACAATGACCTTGCAAGGAGGAAATACAGATGGAATCTACACTGCGGAGAACATGGGCCGAGATCGACCTTGACGCGCTGGCCCACAACTATAGGACGCTGCGCGCCCACGTGGGCCCGGCGGTCAAATTTCTGGGAGTGGTGAAGGCCGACGGCTACGGCCACGGCGCCATTCAGGTCTCCCGCACGCTGGAAGCGCTGGGCGCGGACTATCTGGCGGTGTCCAGCATCGACGAGGCCATGGAGCTGCGCCACAACGGCATCGCCATGCCCATCCTGATCCTGGGCCACACGCCGAGGGAGCAGGTGAAGAACCTGATCGACCTGCACATCACCCAGGCCGTGACCTGTGCCGCCAAGGCGGAGGAGTACAGTGCCGAGGCGGTAAAATGCGGCGGCACGCTGAAAGTCCACATCAAGGTGGACACCGGCATGTCCCGGCTGGGGTATCTGTGCGGCGGGGAGATGTTTGACACCGGCGTGGAGGGTATCTGCCACGCCTGCAACGCGCCGGGACTGGAGGCCGAGGGCATCTTCACCCACTTTGCCGTGGCGGATGAACCGGACGCGGACAGCCGCGCCTACACGCTGGCCCAGTTCGACCTGTTCCGCCGGGTCATCGACGCCGTGGAGCAGCGGCTGGGCAGGCGCTTCGCCATCCGGCACTGCGCCAATTCCGGCGCGGTGGCGGCGTATCCGGAGACGTATCTGGACATGGTGCGGCCCGGCATCCTGCTATACGGCTGCACCGAGGCGGCCAAAGCGCTGGGGCTGGTGCCGGTGATGACGCTGAAAACCACCATCAGCACCATCAAGACCTACGCGCCGGGGGTAGATATCAGCTACGGACGGCTGTTCACCACGCCGCGCACCACCCGCATGGGCGTGGTGCCCTACGGCTACGCCGACGGATTTTTCCGGGTGCTGTCCGACCGCTGCGCCATGATGACGGTGGACGGCCCGGCGCCCCAAAGGGGCCGCATCTGCATGGATATGTGCATGATCGACCTGACGGAGCTGCCCGGCGTGCAGGTGGGGGACGAGGTGGAAATTTTCGGCCGCCGTGCACGTGTGGACGACCTGGCAGCGCTGGCGGGCACCATCCCCTACGAGCTGACCTGCGCCGTCAGCAAGCGGGTGCCAAGGGTGTACCTGCAGGGCGGCAAGGTGGTGGAAAAGGAACTGCTGCTGCGAATGTAAAACATGAAAAAAGCACATAAAAACGCTCCCCGATGGGGAGCGTTCTTATTTCAGCCGCAGCTAGGAATTAGCCGCGCTTTTTCTTGGTGATGACCAGCGCGGAGCCGGTAGCAGACAGGACGGACAGACCGACGTACAGGGCGATGCCGCCGTCGAAGGTCTTACCGGACTGAACGGTCTTGCCGTTGTCCTTGGTAGTCGTGTCGCTGCTGCCGTTGCTGCCGCCGGAGGTCTTGGTGGCCCATCTGGCGACGAGGGTAATGTCACCGGTGATGGGGGTGCTGAAGTCGAACTTCTTGCCATCCAGATACCAACCCTTGAACGTATAGTCGTTTCTGTGGGGGTTTCCGGGCTTAGTAGCCGTGCTGCCGTGCTCGACGATCTGGGAATCCACCTTGGTGCCGCCCTTGGAGTCGAAGCTCACGGTGTACTCCTTCAGCTTCCACTGAGCGGTGAACACCACATCGCCATCGACGGTAACGGTGTCACCAGCCTTGAGCAGCTTGTCATTCTCCGCGGGAACAGCCTTTACGCTCCAGCCCAGGAAGTCATAACCATAGCGTTCAGGGACAGCATCAGGGATAGTGATCGTCTCGCCATCGAGATAGTAATCATAGACGGCGACGGCATTATGCGTATATTCCGCATTGGGCATGCCGGTCACATGTTCACTATCTTCCGTTACGAACCGGGCGGAATAGAACACCAGATTGCCACTCAGGAAATTGGTGTCTTCCTCGTCGTCCAGCTCACCAACATGGAGGTATGTCCAGTTGGTCTTGCTCATGATGCCATCCGCCTTAGCTTCGTTAACACCAGCGGCGAAGCGGCGCTCGAGGCCATTCTTCAGATCCGCAACTGCCTTAACAACGAGCGGATCCGTGCCGGGGAAGTAATCGTCAGCATCGGCGAGACCGGCGCTGGAAGCAAACGTCGCAAAGTGGATACGCACAGCGTCTTCATCCTCATAGCCCGGCAGGCCAACACGACCCAGCGTGGTGGTATTCAGCGCCATATCAAAGCCATCTCCAACAAGCTGAGTGCCATCGGAGGTAATGGGAATGATATAAGCGTTGATGTTAACGATCTCCCACTTGGCGGTCAGGGTCATGGACTTGGTGATGGGGGTGCTGAAGTCGAACGCCTTACCATCCTTCGTGAACCAGCCGAGGAAGCGATAGCCCTCTCTGGTGGGATTCTCAGGCTTGGTGGCCGTGGTACCGTACTGGACGTTCTTCTGCGTGCCAACAGCGGTGCCGCCGTTGGAATCGAAGATCACATCATAGTAGGTGGTGGCGTAGCCCCAGATATACGCGGTGTTCTTGACGCCGGGATTCCAGCTTGCGCCTTCCTGACCGAAGTAAGTGATAACTTCGTTGAACAGTCCGCCTTCATCGGTGTTGGCGGGAGTCTTGCCGGGGAAGCACAGCTTGATCTCGATCTTGGAAGGCTCGTTGGCAGCATCAACTTCCTCAACCTTGGCCGTCAGATCCTCGAATACCTTATCGTAGTCGATGACATCCTGATACTCGCCGCTGTAACGGGGGCTCCAGGAATAGTTCTTGCCGGGAGCCTTGACAGTCTCGCCGCCGTTGATGCGCAGGTCGGGGCCGATGGTGTAGACCTTCTTCGCCCACTGCGCCGTCAGCACGGTCTTGTGGGTGATCTTGGTAACAGAGTTGCCATCATTGTCGAAGGTAAACGCGTTGCCGTCCTGATCAACCCAACCAACGAAGTTGTAGCCGTACTTGTCGCCGGGATCAGCGCTGGCGACCGTCTTGCCGTACTCGACGATCTTCGTCTCGATCTCGGTGCCGTCCTCGGCCTTGAAGATCACCTGATAGGAGGTGGTGGCAACACCCTTGATGTAAGCGATGTTGCTTCCATTAATTTCCTGCCATCTGGCGGTATTCTGACCGTAGGTCGTAACAGCTGTATTGAACACCTTATCGCTGCCGGGGAAGTACAGCGTGATCTCGGCATCGTAAGGCTTGTTGGCCTTGTCGGCTTCCAGCGCCTTGTTCTTCAGAGTGTCGAGCATCTCCGTATAGTCGATGGTATCGCCATACTTGCCGCCATAGCGATGCGTCCACTTATAAGCTCCGCTGTCCACCATGACAGGGGATGTGGAATCATTCAGGTACAGGGAGGCCGCGATGGTGTAGGTCTTCTTCTCCCACTGAGCGGTGAAGATCACGCCCTGCGCGGTAATGCTGTACTCGTCGCCAGCCTTATACAGGGGCTCATCCTCAGCACCGGCATCGGTGGTGGGATCAGAGTAGACCACGATATCGCCGAGACGCTTCGCGCTCCAGCCCTTGAAGATATAACCCTCGCGGGTAGGAACATTCTCGGGCAGGTCGAACACGTTGCCAGTGAAATAGAAATCGTGGATGTCGAGAACATCGTCGTAGGTGTAGTTCACCGCGGGCATGTTCTTGACATCATCGGGATCAACACCCTCGCCAGCGTTGAACGCGACAGTGGCCAGATTCAGATTACCGCTCAGCTGATAGCCTTCTCCATCATCGGTGATATAGCCGGGCGCCATATCCTCCTCGTTGAAGGTCTTGTACAGGACAGTCCAGTCGATCAGCGCAGCGGTCGAAGAATCGACGCCGGGTCTCAGGTCGATGGTGCGGTTATCGATGGCATCCGTCGCTGCGTCCGCAACAGCGTCCAGCGTATCGTCGTCGAAGTACATATCATCCACCAGCGGCATTCCAGCAAAGTTGAAAGTGCCGACGGGGATATAGCCCAGTCGATTGTAGCTGCCCAGACCCAGACGCTTCAGGGTGTCGGCGTTCAGGGTGATGGTATCCTCGAACTCTGCCGCGGTCAGGGGTGCGAAGTAGCTGTTCAGACGCGCGTAGGCATAGATGTTGTGGGGGGTGATCGTCCACACGCCGTACAGGTTCGTCCAGCCGTTCACGGTCTGGCCGGTCACGTTAACAGACTGACCCTCGCGGCTCCAATACTGGAAGGTGTAGCCGGCGCGGGTGGCCTCGGGAGCGTCAACGGTAGGCAGAGCGGAACCATGAAGCGCCTTAACGCTCTTCATGATACCCTCGGTCTTGCTGTGGTCAGCCTGATAGGCCTTCAGCGCTTCCTCGGTCTCGAAGTAGACGACCGTCTCATAGTCATAGACCATGCACTTCAGGTTCGTCCAGCCGTTCACCGTGATCTTCTCCAGACCAGCGGGAGCGTTGTCGGGGTTCTTCAGGTACTCATTCCACTTGCCGTCGTTGTACCAGCCGTAGAACTTATAGTTGCCGGTGTAGTAGTCGCTGATCTTCAGCTGGGTCAGGTCGATGGGCGTACCCTTCAGCTGAGGATCCAGACTAACAGTCTTGTACGCCTTGCTGGTGTCACCGTTGCGGTAGATCACAAGCTTAACGGGATGCAGCTGACCCCACTGGGCATAAACGGTCACATCCTCGGTGACAGCCGTTGCTTCAATGAATTCATCGCCCGTGCCGTCAGCCTTGGTGTTCCAGCCCTGGAACACGTAGCCGCTGCGGGAGGGATCAGCGGGGAACGCGCCTTCCATCACCTCGGCGGTGTCGTACTTGTACATCGCTTCAGTGGCGGCGGGAGCGTTCGTGTAGTTCTGGTCAAAGGTGACCTTGACGCGGTGAGCGACTTCGCAAATACCGTCTGGTTCCGTGACAGGCGTAGCTGTCCAGACGTACTTGTCGGCGTCATTCTTGCTCAGAGACAGCACAAAGTTGGCCGTTTCGCCGGTCAGCAGGTCATGAACGCGATCGTTATGCTTGCTGGCAGCGTCCGCGAAGTTCTTCGTGCTGACGGTCAGGATGTAGGCGCCATCAGCATTCTTTACCACCTGCGCACTTGCGGCGGATTCGCCCACAAGACCGGCAATCACACCATAATTGGTGTAAGCGCTCGTCTTGTTCACACAGCGGGTGTTGATGCCGCCCTCCATGCCTTTGAGAACATCATAGGTGGCCTCGGGAATGTGAGTCACCAGAATGGTGTCGTCCACACCCTCAACCGCGGGCTTGACAGTCCATACATCGTTCTCACGAGACAGCTTCCAAGTCAAAGTCTCCGCACTGTAAAGATCGTGAGGAAGACCCCGACCCTGACCGGACTTTGAGTAGGCCGCCACAAAGGGAGCAGCCTCAACGGTAAGGGTATAACCGTTTTCCTCATTCTCCTCCATTGTGAAAGTGGAAGCCGCCAGTCCATACTTGACAGGGTTAACATTACAGCCGCCATTGGGGTTGATGCACTTGACGGCTACTAGGGCTTCGGATTCCTGCAGGATCTTCTTTGCACCCTCTTCGGTGAGTGCGTTGGGATCCCGCTCCTCAATGCCTCCGCTGCCAGTATCTGTCGTGGGAGGCTCTGTTGCCCAGACTGATGTGGGGATCAGGCTGAACACCATTACCAGACAGAGTAACAGCGCTGTGATTCTTTTCTTCATTTTCTTAAAATACCTCTATCCTTTCATTTTATTACATTCGAGCAGTGCTCTCCCCTGTCATCCCCATCGCATACACCCGGTTTTTCATTTCTGAAAAACCGGAACCCCATAGGG
>ENA-UOOD01004836-UOOD01004836.1-human-gut-metagenome-genome-assembly--contig:-CS67-NODE-4836-length-10181-cov-5.561525_pt1 | contig 10181 bp, 6 predicted proteins | sample MGYA00242464_ERZ724011 | MGnify/ENA metagenome assembly ERZ724011 | reverse complement strand
TATTTTTCAGAAATGTTAAAAAAATATTACAAAAAATTCACAAATTGGGAGCTGGTAACAGAAAAAAAGGAGACAGCCATCTTTTGAATGGCTGTCCCGGAATATTCAATTGTAATTTTTATTTTTATATCGGAGGAATTAAGTAATTCTTATTCCTGTAAGTTCTTTGAGCATTTCATATGATATTCAGATTTTATAAAATTTATAAAAATGAAATCATATGAATCGATTTTGATCAATTCTGATCGTTCGTTATTTTATATAATCAGGTAATCCAATTTTGGTATTTATCAGCTTTCTCGTCACTGTTAAATTTACTTATCAATGAATGTTTCTTTACACATTTTCTGATCTTGAATTACTGTGGTATTTACTTCAATATGTCAACAAATGCTGAATCTTTTTATATCTTATAATCGCTTCCGGTTTATCTACTACTCCGACCTTTTTTATCATTAACTTTTCTCTTACCGGATTATAATCTATGGTTAAGGCTCATCTCACAGGAATTTACATTTGCCATACCATTAACATATTGAGTTTTAGATGATGAAATATCCAACGGTCAAAGCCTCCTTCCTTTCGTTCTCGTTCCAAAATTTTATCCGGATATTCTTTTTCTCTTATACTTTTTTCTGTTCAGAAGTCAGATATCAATTTTCTCTTATTATTATAAATTATCAATTTTAAAAATTGTTCTCTACACACTCCGCTTACAAAACGCTCATAACCAAAATGTATAGTTGCTTTTTTAAAACTTTCTAACCTTCAAATAACAATTATTCTTGTTACCCTTTTCTGATCTGGTTCTTCATCTTATACTCTTGGCGAGTATATATGAAACTATGTAACAGATTAAAAAAATATCTTTTTGAAATTCCCTTTCTCGTCAGGAACTTCTTTTCTTTTGGATTGACTTAATAATAACACCCAAATACTTATTTGTCAATATAATTTTAAAATAATTTTGTTAAAATTAGAAAGAATTGAAATTGTAATATATATATCAGAAAATTCAAACAATTATAAATACGATTAGAAATAGTTATAGCCATTTGCAATATATTCGGGGTTTTGCTATTGTTTCCATCCATAAATGCATGATACACTAAAAAATAGATGAAAAATACAGGCTATGGCATTGGGATAAAGAAAGGAGACCTACAGATATGGGAGGATTTTTTGGCGTTGCATCAAAAGAAGCATGTAATCTGGATCTTTTTTATGGAACAGATTATCATTCGCATCTTGGAACCCGCCGCGGAGGTATGGCTACTTACGGAAGTGATGGCTGGAAGAGAGCGATTCATAATATTGAAAATTCGCCGTTCCGTACAAAATTTGAAAAAGATGTTGATACAATGAAGGGAAATATTGGAATTGGATGTATTTCAGATTATGATCCACAGCCAATTCTGATCCAGTCGCATCTGGGGTGCTTTGGAATTACGACAGTAGGTAAGATCAATAATGCGGATCAGCTGATCCGGAATCTTTATGAAAATGGACATACACATTTTCAGTCTATGACCAATGGACAGATCAATTCTACAGAGCTGGTTGCGGCATTGATTTGTAAAAAGGATTCGTTTGTTGAGGGAATCCGTTATGTGCAGTCAGTAGTTGAAGGCTCGATGACGCTTCTGCTTCTGACAGAGAATGGAATTTATGCAGCCAGAGACCTTCTCGGACGTACACCGGTTGTGATCGGAAAGAAAGAGAATGCATACTGCGTTTCCTTTGAAAGCTTTGCATATATCAACCTTGGATACACAGATTACAAAGAGCTGGGACCTGGGGAAATCGTCTACGTGACACCGGAATCTGTGGAGACTGTAAGTCCTGCATGTGAAAAGATGAGAATCTGTTCGTTCCTGTGGGTATACTATGGATATCCTACTTCTTCTTATGAAGGGGTTGGTGTAGAAGAAATGCGTTACAACTGTGGAAAGCTTTTAGCACAGAGAGATGACCATTCGATCGACGTGGATATTGTTGCAGGAGTTCCGGATTCGGGTATCGCTCATGCGATAGGCTATGCAAATGAATCAGGTATTCCGTATGCAAGACCATTTATCAAATATACTCCGACCTGGCCAAGATCCTTCATGCCGACAACACAGAGTCAGCGTAATCTGATCGCCAGAATGAAACTGATCCCGGTACATAGTCTGATCGAAGACAGGAGCCTGCTGCTGATCGATGATTCTATCGTGCGTGGCACACAGCTCCGTGAGACGACAGAGTTCCTGTATCAGAGTGGCGCAAAAGAAGTGCATGTCCGCCCGGCATGTCCACCGCTTTTGTACGGATGCAAATATTTGAACTTCTCCCGTTCCAAATCAGACCTGGATCTGATCACAAGAAGGATCATCCGTGAGTGGGAAGGCGACAATGATGTCAATGTACTGGGTGAATATGCGGATCCGAACAGTGACCGGTATGCAGCAATGCTGGAGGAAATCCGCAAGAGACAGAATTTCACTTCACTTCGTTATCACAGACTGGATGATCTGATCAAATCAATCGGGATTGATGCATGCCAGGTATGTACCTACTGCTTTAACGGTGTGGAATAACAGGTAAATGAAAATATAAAACAGGTGTCCACGTAAGTATATCTTAGTGATATATCCCAGTGGGCACCTGTTTTTGTATATACGATTTTGGTGTATAAGGTGATGTGGAATGGTGTACAAAGTATGCGGAGCGGAAGCTCCTTCTGCAAAGCTGCACTATAGCAGCAGATCATCTATCTTCACATAGTCTCCCATCCGGTATGCTTCAATTGCATTTCCATTGATCACATAGAACTTTTCGTTTGCATACACACCGCGGGTTCCAAGATAAGAATTACCGTTGACTTCCTCCTGCATCTGTACCTGGAAGCCCTGATCTTTATCGTAAGAAAGGATCACATACTGGTTGGCAGATCCGGAAAGCGGAAAGCCGATCAGATTCTTTTCCGGATCAACCAGTGCTGCACGGTAGTCAGAAAAAACATCCGAGTAATAGTACTGATCCAGTGTGTACTTGCTGACTTCCTTCACATCCGAAGGATCACTGATATCAAACATGGAGATCTTTACCCCGTTTGTAATGCCATTTTCATCGGTATCCATACCGATGCCAAGAAGCAGGTTATCACTGTAAAAATGCAGGTATTCCGAAAAGCCGGGAATTTTCAGCTTGCCAAGGATCTTCGGATTCTCCGGATCGGAAAAGTCTACGGAGAATAAAGGATCTGTCTGTTCATAAGTTACAAAGTAACCGGTATCGCCCAAAAATCTTGCGGAATAGACCTGTTCATTTTTGGCAAGATCCTCGATCTTACCGATTGTTTTCAAATCTGCATCCAGCACATAGACTGAATTGGACTGTGAAGAGCTTCCGACATTATGCGTAACCGTTGTCACCAGCCGCAACGTATTGTCATACTCATCAATGCTGAAGGAATCGTTCAGATATCCTTTTACTTTGCCCTGGGCAGAGCCGGAAAGTTTTCCTTTATTGTAAGACAGCTTGCGGAGGATCGTCTGATTCTTTGCCGCAAGATTATCTGCGAGGATACTGCTGTTCGCATACTCGTAAATATAAATGTTGTTCTCACTCACATAGACTTCGCCATTCTCAGACATGACTGCTTTCTGGTCTGCTGCCTTATCCGGACTGGAAGCGGAAACGGAGCTGACAACAAGGTACTGGTCTGCTGCATGGTTCGTCGGGAGATAGATATCCGACTGCTTCAGAAGATTGTCACCAACAAGCGGAACATAGGAAGGATAATCTTTTTTGGTGATCGTATCGTAAATATAATAGTCGCTGAATACATACAGATATCCGTCTTTAAAACGTGAAGTGCGGTAGTAACCACTCTGATCCACGGTTCCGATGGATTTTGGATTATTGATATCTGTCAGATCATAAGTCTGGATACGGGTACAGCTGCCGCGGTACAAGGTTTTACTGTCAGAATCAACCTGCGTGTTCTGCATGTTGCCAAGGACAAAAAGCTTCTGGTCACTCAGGTAAAATTCGGATGCCTGAAAATTCTCATTCAGCGAAATACCGGAAACAACCTTCATCTGATCAGACCGGATATCTACAATGGAAATTTCCTGTGAGTTTGCTTTCAGTGTATAAAGATAACTTCCATCCGTTTTTACAATGTCTGCTTCACCGACGCTCTCTGTGCGGACGTTGGTATCGGAAAATGAAGTATCCACAGCACGTGCAGAGGCTGTTGAAGAATCCGAAGAGGAGCTGGAACTATCGGTGCGTGCACCACTGTCGGCTGTTTCATTTGAATACATGACAATTCCGCTGTCGGTTGAACCGGTAACAGATGAAGAATCCAACTCATCCTGATAAGATTGCAGGTATGTGTAGACTTCATCATAATCGGTTGCAGTCTCTAAAGTATCGGAAGAGGCAAGCTTACCGGAGGATGTACCGATTGAAGAACTGCCTTTTGTGGAAAAAGTGGCTGAGTCTGAAGAAAGATTCTGCTGGCGGATGTGGGCACCAATGCCGACAACCAGTACCAGTGCGGCAACGATAAGTCCTCCGCGCATCCGGTGGCCACGGGAAAATCCATGCTTTTTCGGGATATGTCCGGAAGCCTGAGTGCTGTTATGCTCTTCCAGCATTTTCATAATCTGATCCGGTGCAAGGCTTTCCGGAACAGGAGTTTTTTCCGTAGATTGTTTTATTTTATCCAGTATTTCTTTTTCGTGATCTGTCATATGAAACACCTCCTATTACTCTTTTATCCTACTCTTTCAGAAGCCAGCTCATCTTTTCGAGGGCACGCTTTCTGCGGGAGCGGACTGTATTCGGGTTCATCCTTAGCATTTTTCCGATCTCTTTACTGTTGTAACCGCCATAGACGGATAAGCCGATGATCAACTGATCGTCTTCATCGAGAATAAGAAAAGCACGTTCCACATCTGTGCGGAGTCCGTCACAGTATGTGGCAGAAGCATGATCTTCTTTCAGCTCGGTCTCGGTCCGTTCACGGCTCTTTAACTTCCGGCGGCACACATTTGCCAGAATCTGAAAGATCCAGGAACGGAATGCTGATTCTTTGCGTAATTTATGTATGTTCTCATAGGCGGAAAGAACGGCTTCACTGACGGCGTCTTCTGCATCCTGCGGATGATGCATCATGCAGAGCGCAAAACGATACAGATCCTGATAAACCGTCTTATATAATTCTTTAAATGCAATTGCATCGATCATAAAGTCCCTCCTCTCATAACAGGTTCTTTGTATATAAGAGTATAAAAAAGTCGGAAGTGTTGCAAAAAGGGACAGAAAAATTTCCGTCCCTTTTAAATCATATCATTGTCTGAGAAAAATTAATCTCTGTAATAATTGATCAGACATCCTTTGAGGATGATCTCACGTTCTGCATCCGTCAGATCACCGAGCTTCAGATCGATCTCCTTCAGATCATCGCCTACGACATAAGCCTTGATCGTGGAAGCTTTATCTTCTACTGCTTTGCGGATATCCGGCACGAAGAGATAGTCACCGTTCCTGAAAGAAAGCTTTGTGTGTTCCTCTTCGGTAATAAACGGAAGCATGCCCCAGTTGATCAGGTTCGAGCGGTAACGTTTGGTTGCGTACTCATTCGCAATATTCGCCCAGCCGCCGAGAACCTTCTGGCAGGAAGCAGCCTGCTCACGGGCAGAACCATCACCAGGTTTGACCGCGAAAATGGTACTTCCGACACCGATATTTCCTTTGCCGACTTCCGGATAAGACTTCTGGATTGCTGCCATCACCGGTTTTAATTCATCCAGTACATCCAGTGGACAAGTACCTGCTTCAATCGCTTTCTGGGCTTTCTGGACCTCTTTCGCGCGTCCTACATAGGCAGGATCCTTTCTGGAAAGTGCAAATTCAGCAAGTCCAAGCGGGTTGGAACGATAAGAAGAAGTCTCGCCGGATGGGATCAGTTCGTCTGTCGTTGTAACCGGATCGTGGATCTCAGATACGACCTTCAGGATCAGATTCTCAGGAAGAGCGCTCATTGCCGGCCAGTCTTTGATGTTCGGTCCGAATTTGATCTCAACCGAAGGATCAGCAACGCCGTGGCTGTCAAATACACGGTTGGCGTAAATTCTGGAATCAAAATGGTAGGTCGGGTTCTTGTATTCAATATCAAAATCTGTTGCCGGAGTAAGGAAACCTTTGTTCGCAGCAGTTGCGGCAATGGAACGTGCATCCATAAGGGCAACAGATGCGATCTGTCCACTCTGCAGCTTGCTTCCTTCACGGTTCGGGAAGTTACGGGTAGAGTGACGGATGGAAAATGCATTGTTTGCCGGGGTATCCCCTGCACCGAAGCATGGTCCGCAGAAGGCTGTCTTCACGATCGTACCGGCTTCCATCAGGTCAGCAACCGCACCATTTTTCACAAGCTCCATGTAGATCGGTGTACTTGCCGGGTAAACACTGAAGGTAAATTCATCTGATCCGATGTATTTGCCACGGATGATGTCTGCGGCAGCACAGATATTTTCAAAACCGCCGCCGGCACAGCCTGCGATGATACCCTGATCGACATAAAGTTTACCATTTACGATCTTGTCCTGAAGAGAGTAATCCACAGCACCGTCCAGGCTTACCAGCGCGCGCTGCTCTACATCGTGGAGAACATCTGCAAGGTTGGCATTGACATCCTCGATGGTGTAGACATTGGACGGATGGAACGGCATGGCGATCATAGGCTTGATCTCACTCAAGTTCACGTATACAAGACCGTCATAGTAAGCGACTGCGCCAGGATTCAGTTCTCTGAAGTCATCACTTCTTCCGTGGATATCGTAGAACTCTTTGATCTTGTCATCGGTTCTCCAGATAGAAGAAAGGCAGGTTGTCTCTGTCGTCATAACATCGATTCCGATACGGAAGTCTGCACTTAATTTGCCAACGCCAGGTCCGACAAATTCCATGACCTTGTTATTGACATAGCCATTGCCGAAGGTTGCGCCGATGATCGCAAGGGCAACGTCCTGCGGTCCGACACCTTTCACCGGTTCGCCGTCCAGATAGATTCCGACAACGCCCGGCATCTTGATATCATAAGTCTTGTTCAGAAGCTGTTTTACAAGTTCCGGTCCGCCCTCTCCCATTGCCATGGTACCGAGTGCACCATAACGGGTGTGGCTGTCAGAACCAAGGATCATCTTGCCGCCGCCTGCGAGCATTTCACGGGCAAACTGGTGGATAACGGCCTGATGAGGCGGAACATAGACACCGCCGTACTTCTTCGCACAGGTCAGTCCAAACATGTGGTCATCTTCATTGATCGTACCGCCGACTGCACACAGAGAGTTATGGCAGTTGGTCAGAACATAAGGGATCGGGAATTTCTCCAGTCCGGATGCTCTTGCAGTCTGGATGATTCCGACAAAGGTAATGTCGTGCGAAGTCAGCTTGTCAAATTTGATCTGAAGCTGCTGCATATTACCGGAAGTATTATGCGCACTTAAGATCCCATAAGCCATTGTCTCTTTTGCAGCAGCTTCTTTTGTTGTCTCAATACCTGTCTTGCTTTTTACGGCAGCAAGTGTATCGGGTGCATCTGCAATTACCTCAGTACCGTGTAAAAGATAGGCACCGCCTTCGTATAATTTCACCATATCATGTCCTCCTATTTTCTGTTTTCTATGAATTTCATGTGGTCTGCGACCATCAGAGCAATCTTAAATGTCAGGGCGTCCTCAAAGACTCTGACATCCAGCCCGGTCTGCTTCTGGATCTTCTCCAGCCGGTAGACGAGCGTATTCCGGTGGACGAAAAGCTGTCTCGCTGTCTCCGAAATATTCAGGCTGTTTTCAAAAAATTTATCAACTGTGGATAAGGTTTCTTCGTCAAACTGATCAACGGTATTTCCGGCAAATACTTCTTCCAGGAACATCTCGCATAAGGAAACGGGAAGCTGGTGGATCAGCCGTCCGATACCGAGTTCGCGGTAGGATAAAATATTGCGTTCCGGATAGAAGATACGTCCCACATCCAGAGCCATGCCAGCTTCTTTGTAAGACTGTGAGACCTCTTTGAGTTCGGGAATGATGGTTCCGAAGGAAAGCCGGACATTGACCATAGCTTCGGTGTTGATCGCATTCACCAGCATATCGGCAGTCGAACGGATCGTATCATAATCATCCGTACTGTCAAGGGACTTGATCAGAATAATATGTCCCTCATCTACGGCAGTAACAAAATCACCGGTTCCCGAGGAATAAATCCCACGGATCATATCCAGGACGATCGTGTCATCCGGATTCTTCGGTTCGATCAGATAGACGACTCTGCGCTGCTCAACTGTAATACCAAGCTTTTTCGCCTGATTGTAGATATCTACGAGAAGCAGGTTATCCAGGAGCAGGTTCTGGATAAAACGGTTACGGTCAAGACGTTCGCTTCCGGATCTTAAAAGGCTCTCCAGCTGGCAGACACTTAAGCGTCCGCTGGTATGCACATCAATCTCATTATTGTGCTCGATCACGAAAATATAAGTCAGTTCATCATCATCATAAACCGGAAACAGACCATAGCATTCATCCAGGTGCTCCTCCGATACGCCGGTAACCTCCAGCTCTTTTAAAAATGAGCAGACAGCTTTTTTTACTGCAGGCTTCTCCTTACCTACAGCTGCAAGCATCACTCCATCTGTGTTCCAGATGGAACAGTTACACTCGATGATATCCCCTATTTCATTGATTGTTCTCTGTAAAATCTGGTTGGATAACAATCCATTCACCTCTCCATTCTTTTCAATATATGACAAATGGGAGAATTGTGAAATTCCCCCATCTTCTTCTGACAATACAATCTGATATTATTTTAGCAAATGTTTCACACTTTAGCAAGCTAAAATGAAAAACGTTTTCTCTTATTCGTCTTCGTCATCGCGTCTGTCAAGCATGGCAGCAACGATTTCAAGAATCACAGCAAGACCGATCATAGATGCAGCGGCAATCTTTCCGGCAGTGCCGGTTGCAGCCTGTGCGATACCGCCGACAACCGGCACAGAAAGCTTTACTTTTCCGATGTAGTTGTTGTAAGGGATCGGATTCATATCTTTTTCCTCATTGGCATCCCCTTTGGTGATAAACTGTCCCATCGCCGGGCTGTTGGATACTACGCGGTGGGTGATGATCGAGCCGTCTGCATTGTTGCTGTAAAAAGCAATGACATCATCTTTGACGATCGTGTCTGGTTCTTCATATCGGACATAGACCAGGCTTCCCGTCGGGATCGCCGGTTCCATGCTCCCACTGATCACGGTGTACATCTGAAAACCAAAAGCTTTCGGAAGCGTCAGCGGAATACAGGCAAGAATCAGTACTGTCAGTAAAACAGTGCCCAGTGCACTGCAAAATGCAGCCACCGGGCTTTTCTTTTTCTTCGTTCTCTTCAAAAAAGACTTCTCCTTTAGTGCCGCGCTTTTTTATTTTGCACGTTTTTTCAAGAATACGATCAGTCCTACGAGAGCTGCTACCGCAACAACGATAATGCCGATCCCTGCTGCGATCGGAGTCTTGCTCGTCTTGTCTTTCGCATCGATATTTCCTTTTGGAGTGTCTTCATCATCCAGATCTACCAGAGACTTTGGTGTCTGTTCATCCTCAGATGTTGCAGTATCTTTATCTTTAGCTGTCGTATCCTGAGAATTGTTATCTGTCGTTGTACCATCGGTTGTACCGGTTGTGGTTCCGTCTGTTGTGCCACCGGTAGTTCCGGTTGTAGTGCCACTGGTAGTTCCGGTTGTAGTTCCACCGGTAGTTCCGGCAGTTCCACCGGTTGTGCCGCCTGTCGTGCCACCTGCTGTACCGACATTACCGGTACCTGTGCCAGGAGTTGCTGTACCAGGAACAGTCGTTGTGATGGTGGTTGTTGTTGTAACAACACGGTCTGTAGCACCCGGTTTGTAGGTAAACGTAAATACATTCTCAGATTCATTATTACTCAAAGTCTTGGTAAGTGCAAGAGCATCTGGAATATAATTTTCAACGTAACGGTAAGCAACGACCGGCTTGTCGCCGACGTTTCCGTAGAAGGTCTGGCTCTCTGCCAGTGATTTACCGGATGCATCCTGATAATTTACGGTATAGGCAACCATATTGCCTTTGATTCCATAAGCGACTACATAGTCGGCATCACCT
>ENA-UOOD01004832-UOOD01004832.1-human-gut-metagenome-genome-assembly--contig:-CS67-NODE-4832-length-10183-cov-3.733314_pt1 | contig 10183 bp, 6 predicted proteins | sample MGYA00242464_ERZ724011 | MGnify/ENA metagenome assembly ERZ724011 | reverse complement strand
ATGTGAATATATGTATGAGCTTGAGGAGAGATAGATATGCCAGATGCTCTTTTCAGGGAATTACACAGAAAAAATCCATAAAGTATTCCACAGCTACAAGGATAACGGAGCCGGAGAGCGCATTGTTGAGGCATACATTGCTTACGGCTCATATATGTATTTTGTGAAGGAACAGCCGGTTGAAGAATGTGTGTTTGAATATATAGAGGCGTGGCTGTCTGCAGACAGGGATGTAATCAATATTTGCAGGCTTGCACTGCTGAAATATTATTCATCGTGCGATAGTCTTGATTATGACAGGATAAAGACAGCCCATGAGCTTATAGCTTCGATGGCACAGAAGGGATATGTTTTTGCAAGCTTTCTTCCATTATCAAGGTATTTTGTGCTTCCGTATCAGATAGCGGATAAGACAGCGGTTGAATACAGGGCAAATCCGCAGAACAGGGTTGTATTACACTATGCAAGGCATGGAACTGATGAATATACGGCAGTTGAAATGAAACATATGTGTTCAGGTGTGTTTGTAAAGACGTTTGTGTTATTTTGCGATGACGAGTATGATTACTATATAACTGAGGAAACGCCTAAGGGAGTAATAAAGACTCCTAAGCCGGTTCTGAAATGTGGGCTTGCCGGAAGAAATGCGGCAGGGCGTTTTGGAATGTTAAATAATATAATCGGCAGGCTCGCCGGCAATGCCGATGAGCAGGAAGTAAAATCAGCGGTCAGGGCTTATGCAGTGCTTGATAACGCTGTGAGAGGTAAATTCGATATTCTGTAAGAAATAGTGAAAGGAGCCGCAGAATGTTTATTATTGGGATTGATCTGGGAAACGAATATTCACAGGTGTGCTATTATAATGTCGCAAAGTCGGAGCCGGAATCTGTTTCATTCCAGTCACCTGCGGCAGACCTAAGAGTGCCGACGGTTGTGTTAAGAGAGTATAATAATACAAATGGCTGGATGGCAGGAGAGGTTGCTGTTTCATGCAGCCGGCTTGGTGAGGGTGTCCTCTTTGATAAGCTTTTGGATGCCGCGGCGGAGGGGCAGAAGGTGACGAAGGAGGGAATATCGGTCAGTCCTGCAAGGCTTCTTATGGTGTACCTTACTTTTTTGCTTCAATCAGCAGAAGAAAGCTTTGGCGGGTATGAAAAACCGGACAGGATATGTATTACCATAGATGAGTACACTAAGCCGACACTGGATGTTATTGATGAAGCGGTAGAGCTTATGGGAATATCCAGGGATAAGATAATTTATTCAAGTCATGTCGAAGCCTTTGTCTATTATGCAATGTGTCAGAAACAAGAACTGTGGAAAAAAGATAATGTGGTTTTTGATTACGCAAGGCAGGGGTTGACCTACTGCCGTATGGCAACTGCCCCCTACTGCGGAAGTACGATTGTCATGTCGGAGCGCCTTGATTTGCGGGATGAAGTTGGATATTCAACCGATAAGGATGAACTTGAGGATACTCTGTTAAAAAAGGCAAAGGAACTGTTTGATGGCAAGCTTATATCAACCGTATACCTGACGGGTGAGGGCTTTGAGGGAGAATTTTCGTGTCAGCGCTTTATCAATTTTGTGTGCAATAAGAGAAGGGCATTTGCAGGACAGAATCTTTATGTGAAGGGCGCATGCTATCAGGCGTATGAAATGAGCGTCGGTGAGAGATTTAAGGACTGCATCGTGTGCTGTAACGAGAGAATTTCGTCGGGCATAGAAATGAAAATCTGCGACAGAGGCGTGGACAAGATTCTGCGTCTTGTGCGCCCGGGCGTGAACTGGTACAAGGCGGGCTGCTCGTATGACTTTATAGTGGATGACTGCCGGGAGATAGAAATATTCTTATCACCGGTCGGAAGAAAAGAAAAGAAGCTGATAAAAATACCGCTCACCGATTTCCCGGTAAGGGATGATAAGGCTTCGAGAATTAACATAACGCTTGAGTTCACGGATGAGGACTGCTGTCATCTCACTGTTGAGGACAAGGGCTTCGGAGAGTTTGTAAGGAGCAGTGGGAAGACGATAAAAGAGGATATATTGTTATGAGTGGAATGATTCTTTGCAGAAGTGAATATTCGAAGGTTCCGTATTACATCGAGGGTGCAGATGTAAATGTATATTCAATAGAGGAGATAAGCTATTTTCTATATAATGACATATACCTTGTGGGAGCAGATTTTTTCTGTGAGGATTTATTCGTATTTATTGAGCGGAGCATAAAGGAACCGGAGCTGGCACAGCGGCTTCGCGATCTGAAGGAGAGATATGCGCAGCTGTCAGAGCTGGTGCTCACGGTTCTTGGATATGTAGATTTTTATTCGGACAGAGAGATAGAGAAAATAAAGGAGCTGCTTGAAAGGTTAGATACACAGAATCCGCTTGAGAGAATGAAGGCGAGAGCGGACAGCTACCTTAAAAATAAAAGATATTTAAGAGCGCTTAACTGTTATGGAAATATTGTGTCCGGGAAGCCACGGGAGATTATGCCGGAGGATAGGGTCTTCTGGGGAAATGTGCTGCACAATATGGGAAATGCTTATGTGCAGATGTTTGATTTTGAAGCTGCCGGTGCATGCTTTGAAAAGGCGTATGAGCTTAATGAAAATGAAGCCTCAGAAAAATGCGGGCAGATGGCAGATGAGCTTGCGAAGATGTCCATTGACGGACAGGTGGACGCAGCGGAGAGCCTGAAGGACTGTGAGGCGCTTGCGGCGGAATGGAAACAGGAGTATCTTGAGTATATCAGGTAATATATAAGTGAGGAATAAAATGGGCTTATTTGGAAAGAAAAAGAAGAAAAAGAGCAGCGAAGGATATGGCATATCCGATATGGATATGCAGGAGATACTTAAGGATGACGAAGTAAATAATAGTATGTTTGACGAGGTATCGCGTATACAGTTTGTCAATTCGCAGTGCGAGCAGATTGTGGAATCGAACAATTATATTGAGGAGGCAAAGAGGGAGTATGCCTCTGTGACGGAGCATTTGAATGACATACAGCTTCTTGATGAGCTTGAGGATGAGCCTAGGAAGCTTATTGCCGAGACTGCAGAGGATATGTCCAGTCTCAACAGGGAGAGGGTTGTCAGCCGCAATAAGAAAAAACGTCTTTCTGCCACTAAATATGCCTACTACAGTGCACATGAGGATGAGCTTGAGGATGCCCTCAGAAGACTTCAGAACGATGAGCAGTACTGCCAGATTGTGCGCAAGGATCTGAGCATGCTTGAAGGCGAGAAGATGGGGCTGAGGGAAGATATAGAAAATTGTGTAAACCGCCGCCATAATGTCAAAAATATTTCTATAATCGGCGTTGCAGCGATTATTGCCATTCTTATTTATATGGGAGTGTCGGGAAAGATTGTTCCTTCCGGGGATAATTATCTGCTTACGGTGATGCTTTTTATAATGACGGTATTTATTGTATTTATGTTTGTGTTAAACCGCAACGCGGTCTACACCATGAAGCTGTCCGAGAAGAAGCTTAACAGGGCTATTATGTTACAGAATAAGGTCAAGATAAAGTATATAAACACAGTAAATACAATAGAGTACCAGTACGCAAAGTACGGTGTCAAGAATTCTTACGATTTTGCCAATGCGTATGAAATGTACCTCGATGACAAGAAGGAGCGCGAAAGATACGCACGGACGACAGGAATGCTTGGCAGAGCGACAGACCAGCTTACCGTAATACTTGCCGGAATCGGAATGCATGATGCGGAGATATGGCAGAACCAGCTTGAAGCGCTGTATAATCCAAAGGAAATGGTAGAGGTAAGGCATAATCTTAATGTGCGCAGACAGAAGCTTAGAGAGCAGATTGAATTTAACATCAAGAAGATTGATGAAGCGAAGAAGAATATTGCTGAATTTGCGAAGGACAATCCACAGTATGCGAACGATATTTTAGAAATTGCCAGTCGCTATGGATGTGCCGATTTGTAAGGAGATATCGTATATGAGAAGAATAAAGAGCATGCCGGCGATAGCTTTGGCGGTTATGGTGTCCCTTGGTCTGCCGTTTAATGCCGGCACGGTGAGAGCCGATGATGCCGGAGGCGGTACGGACAGGGCAGCAACCGTGCAGGGAGCTGCGGATGACAGTGGACATATCGCGTGGGAAAAATATGGCCGGACAATATACAACACAACAACAGGGCTTATGTCCAACAAGGTAAGCTCAATGACACAGACAAGTGATGGAATAGTCTGGATAGGAACGGACGAGGGTCTGGCGGCTTATGATGGAAATGAATTTACCGAATATGGTTCATTTTATCATTTTGATGGTGTGAATGACATGATTACAACCAAGGATGGGGGCGTGTGGTTTGCCACCACAACGTATGGCGGAGCCATATACCTTGGAAGCCGTTTTCAGCATTTTGATGATGTGAGTGAATATGCTTCCAACTATGCTACAAGCATTGCGCAGGGAAATGATGGTGTCATATATGTTGGTACCCTGAAAAACATGATTACGATAAATCCGGCAAGTGGGTATACGATTACTGAGCTTGTGGGTGAGGAGTATTACTATGTTACCTCGGTTGCCTCCGGGGAGAAGCTGAACGCCGCAGTCACGGTCAATGGTGATATGGTTTTCTTAAAGGACTCTGTGCAGGTCGGAAAAATTAAGCTTCCGTATTCCGGAAATGTGCAGGTGTGCTATGTGGACGGCTATTTCGTTGTCGGAGCCTCAGGCATGGACATGGCGGTCATAGATGAAAATGATATTGAAGCGGGGGTAAAGCTGTGGGTTGATTTGTCCAAGACAGCTTTGTCCGGCGATACGTCGGGAATAAACAGGCTTTTTTATGATGCCGGCAACAGATTGTGGGTGCTCACCGATGGGCAGATAGGGTATTTTTATCTTGGTTCCGGAGCTGCACCTGCGTTGGAGAGCTGCCCTTATTACGTTTGTGAATTTGACGGCTTTGAAAGCGGCTTTACCGACATTATGACGGACTATCAGGGCAACTACTGGATAAGCTCATCAAAGAGAGGAGTGCTTCTTCTGCGAAGCTCTGAGTTCACGGATGAGCTTGCGCGCACGGGGCTTGATACGGATGTCATAAACGCTGTACTTGAGGAGGACGGAATACTCTATGCTGCGACGGACAGCGGCATAGCAGCGATTGATATGAGTGACAGAAGAAATATCAGCAATTCCTTCACGGACAGCTTCAGCAGCAGAAGAATAACAGATATTATATCCTATAACGGCAGCAAGCATGTAGCTGTGTACGGACAGGGTGTATATTCTGAGAGCGGAGAGCTGATTGTGGATGCCGCTAAGATAAGCAGGCTTCAGGTTGTTGACGGTATGTTGTATGTCCTTACCGATGACGGCTGCATTGTGTATGACGGAAAAAATGCAGCTGCCGTCTACGATAAGACCATGGGAATGTACAACACGGAGGCTGCGTCAGTGATATACGGAAGCTTTGGCAGGCAGACACAGGAGAAGCTCTACATCGCAAGCCATGGAGCCGGAATATTCGTATTTGCTGATGGAAAGCTGGAGGCAAATATCGATGAGAATTACGGACTGCCTTCTAAGAATGTGAATGATATGGCGGCATATCAGGAGGGCTTCTTTGTGGCAACGGACAACGGAGTTGCATTCTACAATGGTAAGAAGGTGTCTGTGCCGGAGAATATGCCGGAAGCTTTGAAAAATCAGAAATGCAAAGCTGTTTTTATAAGGGATAATAAGCTGTATGTGGTTTGTAAGACAGCATTCTTTATTATAGAGCTTGACAATATTTTCGCAGGGGTGGATGACAATGTCACAGCCGCTTATGAGATGTATGATGAGAATGCGGGATTTTTCGGTGAACTTACGGAGTCTGGCAGCTGCTTTATGAACGAGGCCGGAAGATTGTATCTTCCATGTGGAAAAAAGATATATTCATACATTGATACGGCGAGGGGATTCGACATATCGTCGCTCAAGCTGATGATTCAGAGCGTGCGCGTTGACAAGAGATTAGGTGAGCTTGTCGAGAAAGGTGGGAATGAGTATGAGCTAAGCCTCACAAAGGATGCAGAGCAGATTGATATCCTGTGCTCAGTGCTCAATTTCTCCAATCAGGATCCTTATGTCAGGTATATAATGCCGGGTGTGGATAAAGCCTATACAACGGTTCGTCTAAGTGAGCTTGAACATATCTTTTATGAGAATCTTCCGGGCGGAAGCTATAACTTCTGGTTCGAGCTTCTGGGGGATGAAGTGGATGAGGACGGTGAACCTGTCGCAGTTGAGACATTGAAGCTTACAATTAACAAGGAGAAGAATATTCTTGAGAGATTATGGGTGAGAATGGTTCTCTTAGGTGCCGCATTCGGTATTCTGATGTATTTCGTACTGAAGGACAGGAATAAAAATATAAATAAAAGCAATATACAGGTTGACAAAACCTTAGAAAAACGTATATATTAAGTATATGTTAAAGGCTGTGACGAAGAGGAGTACCATAGTGCAATCCTACAGAGAGGGAACGCAGTGAATGAACATATCAGGTTATGTTATACGCATAGCATGTGAGATCATCATTGCTGGAAGCGTTTTCGGATATTGCTGTATGGGAAGGTAGCTTCTGAGCTTCATCGGTGAAAGACACATGTACATATAATGGACGATGTGCGATTAGCTGATGGCGGAGTTGTTCCCGTTACAAGAACAGACATGGTGTACGAAGCAGTTCGCGCCGTGACAGAGAGGACTTTATATAAGTCAATGAAGGTGGTACCGCGGTAAGTATAATCGCCCTTCGCAGAGACTATTTTTCTGCGGAGGGTTTTGTTTTTGGTAAATATAATTTTATCAGGGCAGAACTCTCCGCACACATAAAAAGGAGAATAAAAAGATGGCAAAGGAACTTGAAAAAAATTACAACCCTTCCGAGATTGAGGGACGTCTGTATCAGAAGTGGCTTGACAATAAGTATTTTCACGCTGAGGTAAACAGGGATAAGAAGCCTTTTACTATTGTCATGCCGCCTCCTAATATCACAGGACAGCTCCACATGGGTCATGCACTTGACAACACACTTCAGGATATTTTAATCAGATTTAAGAGAATGCAGGGCTATGAGGCACTCTGGGTTCCGGGAACAGACCACGCTTCCATCGCGACGGAGGCCAAGATTGTTGAGGCTATGAGAAAGGAAGGCGTTACCAAGGAAGAGCTTGGAAGAGACGCATTCTTAAAGCGCGCATGGGACTGGAAGGCTGAGTACGGCGGAAGAATCGTGAGCCAGTTAAAGAAGATCGGTTCGTCTGCGGACTGGGACAGAGAGCGTTTTACAATGGACGAGGGCTGTTCTAAGGCTGTGAAGGAGGTTTTCGTAAATCTCTATAACAAGGGACAGATATATAAGGGCGAGAGAATAATCAACTGGTGCCCTAAGTGCCTTACATCCATTTCGGATGCTGAGGTTGAGTACGAGGATCAGGCAGGACATTTCTGGCATTTGAGATATCCACTCTCAGACGGAAGCGGATATATCCAGATGGCAACCACAAGACCTGAGACAATGCTTGGCGATACAGCGGTTGCGGTCAATCCTGACGATGAGCGCTACAAGGATTTGGTAGGCAAGACAGTCATTCTTCCTATCGTTCACAGAGAGATTCCTATTATTGCGGATGAGTATGTTGAGATGGAGTTCGGTACAGGCGTTGTAAAGATTACACCTGCACATGACCCTAACGATTTCGAGGTTGGATTAAGACATAATCTTCCTGTCATCAATGTTATGACAGAGGATGCGAAGATCGTTGACGATTATCCTAAGTACGCAGGAATGGATCGCTATGAGGCGAGAGAGGCGATAGTAAAGGACCTTGAGGCGGAGGGTGCTCTTGTAAAGATTGAGGACTACAGCCATAATGTAGGTACATGCTACCGCTGCCATACAACCGTTGAGCCGAGAGTTTCAAAGCAGTGGTTTGTAAAGATGAAGGAGCTTGCAGAGCCTGCAATCGAGGCGGTGAAGAAGGGTGATACCAGGTTCGTTCCTGAGCATTTTGATAAGACATATTTCCACTGGTTAGAGGGAATCAAGGACTGGTGTATCTCACGTCAGCTCTGGTGGGGACACAGAATACCTGCATTCTACTGCGATGAGTGTGGTGAGATGGTTGTCACCAAGGAGGACAGCGCAGTATGTCCTAAGTGCGGCAAGCCTATGAGACAGGACCCGGATACACTTGATACATGGTTTTCATCAGCCTTATGGCCGTTCTCAACACTTGGATGGCCTGAAAAGACACCTGAGCTTGAATATTTCTATCCTACAGATGTGCTTGTAACAGGCTATGATATCATATTCTTCTGGGTTGTAAGAATGATGTTCTCAGGACTTGAGCACATGGGAGAGGTTCCGTTTAAGAATGTTCTCATCCATGGACTTGTGAGGGATTCACAGGGACGCAAGATGAGCAAGTCTCTTGGAAACGGAATTGACCCTCTTGAGGTTATTGATAAGTACGGCGCGGACGCTTTGAGACTTACACTTGTAACGGGAAATGCACCGGGAAATGATATGCGTTTTTACTGGGAGAGAGTTGAGGCGAGCCGTAATTTCGCAAATAAGGTATGGAATGCTTCAAGATTCATTATGATGAACCTTGATAAGGCTGAGGCAAAGGCTGTAAGCCTTGATGAGCTCACACCTGCCGACAAGTGGATTCTTTCCAAGTTAAATACACTTGCAAAGGATGTCACAGAGAACATGGAGAACTTCGACCTTGGCGTTGCAGTAGGCAAGATTTATGACTTTATCTGGGAGGAGTTCTGTGACTGGTATATCGAGATGGTTAAGCCACGTCTGTACAATGATGAGGACACAACCAAGGCTGCCGCACTCTATACACTAAAGACAGTTCTTATAGAGTCGCTCAAGCTTCTCCATCCATATATGCCGTTCATAACAGAGGAGATTTTCTGCAACCTTCAGGACGAGGAGAAGTCGATTATGATTTCCAACTGGCCAGTATATAAGGAAGAGTTCAGCTTCCCTGTTGAGGAGAATGCCATCGAGACAATCAAGGAGGCTGTAAGAGGAATAAGAAATACAAGAACCTCCATGAATGTTGCTCCAAGCCGCAAGGCAAAGGTATACGTTGTATCCGCAGAGGAGTCTCTCAGAAGTATATTTGAGAACGGAAGGGTATTCTTTGCAGCGCTTGGCTATGCAAGCGAGGTTATCGTACAGGATAATAAGAACGGAATTGATTCGGATGCGGTATCGGTTGTTATACCTAACGGAACAATCTACATGCCGTTTGCAGAGCTTGTAGACATTGCAAAGGAAATCGAGCGCCTTGAAAATGAGGAGAAGAGACTTAACGGAGAGCTTGCAAGAGTTAACGGCATGCTCTCAAATGAGCGCTTCGTAAGCAAAGCCCCGGCTGCAAAGCTTCAGGAGGAGAAGGATAAGCTTGAGAAATATACACAGATGATGGAGCAGGTTAAGGAGCGTCTTTCACATCTTAGAGGATAGTGTGACAGTGCGTACCATAAAAAGGATAGGGCATAAGGTGTATGAATAATGATTTTAGTAAGGTGACAATAGTACTCCCGTCACTTAATCCGGACGATAAGCTTAATAAAGTGGTGGATGGACTGCTAGAGGCAGGCTTTAAGGACATTGTACTTGTAAATGACGGAAGCGATGAGGCTCATCTTGAGCCCTTCCGTCAGGCAGACCTGCATAAGGAGGTTACACTGCTGGTACACGAGGTCAACAAGGGAAAGGGAAGGGCGCTTAAAACGGCCTTCTCTTATGTTGTTAATAACAGAAAGGATTCGGCAGGGGTAATCACGGTTGATGGAGACAATCAGCACACTGTCAGGGACATAAAAGCGTGTGCGTGCAAAATGCTTGAGTGTAAGGATAAGGTCATACTCGGCTGCCGTGATTTTTCACAGGATAATGTGCCGTGGAAGAGCAGGGTGGGAAATGTGAGCACAAGTCTTGTATTCAGAATTTTCTGCGGAATAAAAATAACTGATACGCAGACAGGACTGCGTGCGATCCCATACAAATATCTTCCTCTTATGTGTGAGGTTGAGGGCGAACGCTTCGAGTATGAGACGCAGATGCTCTTTGCCATAAAGAGAAATCATATCGGCATGGAGGAGGTAAGGATAGAGACA
>ENA-UOOD01004830-UOOD01004830.1-human-gut-metagenome-genome-assembly--contig:-CS67-NODE-4830-length-10186-cov-12.690060_pt1 | contig 10186 bp, 7 predicted proteins | sample MGYA00242464_ERZ724011 | MGnify/ENA metagenome assembly ERZ724011 | reverse complement strand
TGTCCAGAGAGCCCTTCTTGGCGATGGTCTTGGTGTAGGCCAGAATCAGCAGGCCGCCGACCACAACAGCCGTGATGATGTTGGACACAGCGGCAAAGGCGCCCTGTGCAAAGACCTTCTTGACAGGCTCGGCATAGATCAGGATATCCAGCACGGGGGCAACCACGATCCAGGCAACGGCATGCGCAATAAGGTTTGCAACGGCAAACATGGCAAACTTAGCCTTGTTGAAGTTGCCCTCCTGCACATTCAGCTTCTTGGCAAACAGGCCAACAACAACGCCCGTGAAGGCAGAGGCGATGACCCAGCTCCACCACGGGCTGCCACCCCAGGACAGGTCAATCAGGGCATGGCCGATGAAGCCGATCAGACCGCCGGCTACAGGACCGTACATGGCCGCCAGCAGGCCCAGAACGGCGTACTGCAGGCTGATGTTGGTGTTGGGCACCGGGCTGGGAATCGCCACAAAACGGCCCAGAACAAAGAAGAGAGCTGCGCCGATGCCAACTGCAACGAAGGTTTTGATGTTGTTATTGTTTTTCATGATTCCGCACTCCTTTTATAAAATACCGCAATCGTTCTGCTGCCACAGACAGCGAACATTTTAGGGCAATACCGCATAATTCCAACCGCTGACATGGCGCTTGTATACGCCCGCAGTGCTGATACTGTACGGCAACGGTTAAAGTATACCGTTGTGCATATGCGGGTGTCAATGGGCAAAATGCAGGGTATGCCCTATTTTTCGCGTTTCGGGTACAAAAAAACCACCCCGAAGGGTGGTCTTATCTGGAGCGGCCGACGAGGCTCGAACTCGCTACCTCCACCTTGGCAAGGTGGCGCTCTACCAGATGAGCTACGGCCGCATATAAATGGTGCCTCCGATCGGAATCGAACCAATGACACGGGGATTTTCAGTCCCCTGCTCTACCGACTGAGCTACAGAGGCGGACAACGCATTAGATTATACCGGATACCGCCGCGATTGTCAAGCGTTTTTGACAAGTTTTTTCTGTAATTTCTGTAATAAAACGACCTGCAAAAATGCGCTGGAAAAGCTGCAGAAAATATGCTATAATTTTACAAAATACTGTCCGTTCCGCAGTACGACCCGCGCCGGCGGGCGGAGCTGTGCGCTGCGGCAGAAAAATCAACCTTGGAAGGAGCGACCCATGAACGAACCCAGACGACGCCTGACCAACCGCGCCCTGCATGGCAGAGAGGAATGGATCAAGCGCATTTTCCGTGATCAGATCGCCGAGGCCGCCGGCATATTGGAGGTCGTGCTGTCAGGCATTGTGCTGATTGCCCTGCTGATGAGCATTGTACCGCTGCTCAGGCTCATGCCGGGGCTTTTGACCGATGCCGACAGTATGGAGGTGCATACCTTCCTTGAACGGGCGCTGGATATTGTCATCGGCATAGAGTTTATCAAGATGCTTGCCAAGCACAGCCCCGGCAGCGTGCTGGAGGTGCTGCTCTACGCCATTGCCCGCCACATGATCGTCGGCCATGAGGATGCCGTTCAGAACCTCGTCAGTGTGGGGGCCATTGCGCTGATCTTCGTTATCCGCAAGTATTTCTTTGTGCCGTCCTTCGGCCATAAGATGCCGGGCGGCGGTACAGCCCCCGATATGGAACAGCAGGAAAAACCGCAGGCAGAGCGTACCGGCGAGGCATAAGGCTTAACGCTCCCCCGCCATATCCTGATTGTGCAAAGCAATACCCCCTTCGGGCAGCTGCAAAAGCAATGTCAACATTGCTTCCGCAGACCCGGAGGGGGTGTTTTGTATATGTACAGACGATCAGAACAGGCCGGTGATCTTGCCGTGGATATCCACATCAATGTCCATCGCAGCAGGGTGCTTGGGCAGGCCGGGCATCGTCATGATGTTGCCGCAGATCACGACCACGAATCCGGCACCGGCAGAGAGCCGAACCTCACGCACATTCAGCGTAAAGCCCTCGGGCGCACCGGTCAGCTTGGCATTGTCGCTGAAGGAATACTGCGTTTTGGCGATGCAGACCGGCAGATTGCCGTAGCCCTGCGCCGTCAACTCGTCCAGCGTCTTTTTCGCGGCGGCAGTGTAGCTTACCCCGCCCGCGCGGTAGATCTTTTTGGCAACCGCTTCGATCTTATCGGTCAGCGGTGCATCCAACTCATAAGTATAATGGACGCGCGCGCTGTCATCAAGAATAGACAGCACGGTCTCGGCCAGCGCCTTGCCGCCCTCGCCGCCCTTGGCAAAGACCTCGCTCAGTGCGCAGGGCACACCGGCCTTTTTGCAGACATCGTAAATGATGTCCATCTCCTCGTCTGTATCAGTGGGGAATGCGTTGATTGCCACGCAGACCGGCAGACCAAAGCCCTGCAGGTTCTCGATATGGCGGGCCAGATTGACAGCGCCCGCGTGCACGGCCTCGGCATTGGGCTTGCTCAGATCGGGCTTGGCCACGCCGCCGTGGGATTTCAGCGCACGGACGGTGGCCACCAGCACAACGGCAGCGGGGTTCAGGCCGGCATAGCGGCACTTGATGTCCAAAAATTTCTCAGCACCAAGGTCGGCACCGAAGCCTGCCTCGGTGACTACATAGTCAGCCAGCTTCAGGCTCAGCTTGGTGGCAATGGCGCTGTTGCAGCCGTGCGCAATGTTGGCGAACGGGCCGCCGTGGATGATGGCGGGGTTGTGCTCCAGCGTCTGGACCAGGTTCGGATCGAGAGCGTCCTTCAGCAGGGCGGTCATGGCACCAGCAGCGCCGATCTGACCGGCTGTGACAGGCTGGCCGTCGTAGGTATAGGCGCAGACGATGCGGGACAGCCGCGCCTTGAGGTCCTCAAGGTCGGTGGCAAGGCAGAACACCGCCATGACCTCGCTGGCGACCGTGATGTCAAAGCCATCCTCACGCGGGGTGCCGTTGACCTTGCCGCCCAGACCGTCCACAAGGAAACGGAGCTGGCGGTCGTTCATGTCCATGCAGCGCTTCCATGTGATGCGGCGGGGGTCGATGTTCAGCGGGTTGCCCTGCTGAATCGAGTTGTCGATCATGGCGGCCAGCAGGTTGTTGGCGGTGCCGATGGCGTGGATGTCACCGGTGAAATGCAGGTTGATGTCCTCCATGGGCACAACCTGTGCATAGCCGCCGCCGGCCGCGCCGCCCTTAATGCCGAACACGGGGCCCAGAGAGGGCTCACGCAGGCAGAGCATCGTCTTTTTGCCAAGGGCATTCATGGCATCGGCCAGACCCACGCTGGTCGTGGTCTTGCCCTCGCCGGCGGGCGTGGGGCTGATGGCGGTGACGAGAATCAGCTTGCCCTCGGGCTTGTCGCTTTTGGCCAGCTTATGGTTGAGCTTGGCCTTATAATGGCCGTAAGGGATGATGTCCTCGCCCTGCAGGCCCAGCTTGCCCGCAATCTCCGTGATGGGCTTCATTTCGGCAGCCTGTGCAATTTCGATGTCGCTCAGCATAACGATACCTCCATATTAAACAAAAATGGGCTGCACACACCATACACCAGTGTATGCAGCCCAGACGGTCGGCTTAAAAAGCAAGCTGTTATGCCGCATCCCCCGTGGTAAACCCCACGCTATTCCGTCGGTCGGCGGCCTTGCATAGTGTTACTGTACCACACTACCAACAGGTTTGTCAAGGGCGACTTTTTTTATTGCAACGGCAGCGTGACAGCACGGCTTTCGTCCGCATGGTATCCGCTGCCGAACAGATACCGGAACTCGCTGATTTTCGCCACCTGCGCCGGGTCAGCGGTGTAGTAGTCGATGCGGCAGCTGATGATGCCGGTGGTCGGGTCCACGGTGCTGCTGCGCATGGCATAGGAATTGGTGTTCGTGTCGATATATTCCTCGTCCTGCGGCGTCAGCTCACAGCTCTGCGCATAGCCGTAGGGTACCATCTGCCACGTCAGTGCCCGCCCCTGCACGGCAAAGTTCTGCAGGGTGTAGCCGCCCGCATCGCTGGTGGCAATTTTCACGCCCTGCTGCATTTCGTCCACGGTCACGGTGCGGTCCTCGTATTCGTACACACCGCTGTGGTACACGGGGGTAAAGGTGATGCTTTGGGCATTTTCGGCCGGCACGGTATAGGCAACAGCACCGCCGGATACGCCGTCGGGGGAGCTGGGCAGCAGTTCCCGCCCCGTATCGTCGGTCAGGATCATTCCGCCGTTGAAGATCACAGGGTTGTCCGCATCCTCACCGCGCAGCTTCTTTTCCTCATCCTCGCTTACCACACCAAAGGGGTGCGTTTCGGCAAATTTTTCATCCGCCTCGGAATGCACCGCAAGGCTGCCGCTGCCGGTGCCGAAACACAGGCTGTCCAGCGTGATGGGGTTATCGCCCAGCAGGGCATCGGTAATGCCGAAATCCAGCACCGTCGGCGCAACGCGGCGTGCCCCGGTACGCACCTGCTCGCCGTTCAGCTCCATTGTGTAGCTAAGTCCCGGTTCGCCCGCAGCAGCGTGGGAATCGAGCAGGCGCAGCATAACGGTATCGCCCTGCGGCTCCTCCGGCAGCTGGTAGTGCAGCCACAGCCGGAAGGTATCGTCACCTTGCCGGTAGAAATCACTTTGCATCGTGTAAATTTCCTCGCCGCCGTTGATTTGCGCCGCCATCCACGGCGTATTGCTGCTGAGCTGTTCCCATTCGGGGTAGATACTGTCGGCGTCCAGAAATTTCGACACCACATTCTCACCGCTTACAGTAAAGAAGCAATCCAGCGTGGCGGCGTCCATGGACACTTTATCCAGCGTGTAGTTGACGCCGTCCAGCGTCTGCGTCTGACCGATTTCCGTGTTGTGGGCTTCGGTGTCAGACTGCTGCCCGCCATACTCACCGCGCGGGGCGTCCAGCACATTCTGCACCTGTGCCTGCGATTTGGCATCGGTGAAAAACCCGATTTTCCCGTCGGTCAGCTCCTTGATATACGGTGCTGCGGCAATACCTGCCGAAAGCACACAGGTTGCCGCCACGGCAGCGGCCACGCACACGGGTACACGGCGGTGCTTTTTCAGCTTAGGCGGCGTGTAGCTGCCCGCCTTCTCTATTTTTTTCAGTGCCATGTCATAGATGCGCTTTTCTTCCTGCTTGCTCAGCGGCACGGTTTTTGTGGGATACTGTTCCAACAGGGAATCAGCGTTTTCTGTATAGTTACGCATAAGTTGCAACCCCCTTTTAATAAGTATTGCGCAGCGCGGCAAACTGTTTGCGCAGCTTTTCGCGCCCGCGGGAAAGTCGGACATTGACGGTATGTTCCTGCATGTTCAGCCTGCGGCCGATTTCGCGGCAGGACTCCCTGTAATAATAGCGGCGGAAAAATATCTCCCTGTCCGGTTCCGGCAGTTCGGTCAGTAGTTGGGCAATCAGTTCCTCCGCCTCGGTGGAGCGGCGCTCGGTCATCCAGTCCTGCGCCAGTTCGTCGTTCAGCTCACATTCCTGTTGTCGGGGCCGCAGCGCCCGCCAACGGTCGATGGCTGCATTGCGCGCCGTCACGCACAGCCAGGCGCGCAGCAGACGGTTTTGCTGCTTAAATTCGGCTGCGTGTTTCCATGCTGCCACCAGAACATCGGCGGCGCACTCCTCGGCATCCTGCGGGTTGTTGGGCAGAATACGGCAAATGACGGTATGGATCAGCCCGCCGTACTGTGTCAGCAACAACTGCAGCCCCGTTTCGGGTTCTGCCAGCAGGGCATCTATGATTCTGTTATCCTCCATGGCGTTGTGATTCTTCCTTTCTGATTCAAGGCCTTGTACCCACTAAACGGCCGCACGGCAGGAAATGTCACAATAGCCGCGCAAAAAAACTACAACCACCCGCAAAAACGGGTGGTTGCACAATTTTCATTTGTTTTGCAATGCTGGTATCAAACCTTGCCTTTCCCGCAGCCCCACTTCTTGAAATACCGCCCCATGCTGACAAGCTGCATCTTGAACTTGCCTGCATCGCGCATCGGGGCGCGGTGCCATGCATGGATGGCGGAAAACTGCGGGGCCAGCCAGACGGTGCCCTTCTGCAGCACCTTCTGGGTCAGGTCAGCGTCCTCCACATACATAAAATACGCCGGGTCAAAGCCGCCGATCTCCTTAAAAACATCGGTGCGCACCGCCATAAAGCTGCCGGTGCAGAATTCGATGCGGCGCGGCGCGCTCAGGTCCTCGTCCTGCATCGTGTAGTGGTCATCGGCCTTGGCAAAGCAGCCGCCAAAGCGCGGGGCCAGCTGGCGCGCCAGCAGCAGCCAGGGGGTAGGCTTGCGGCGGGGCAGGTGCTGCAGCCGTCCGTCCGGATAGCGCAGCTGTGGCGTGGCCATAGCAGCGCCCTTCCGGGCCAGCAGCCAGTCGGCCATCGGCTCAAGCACATCCTCGGTCAAAAGAATGTCCGGGTTCAGGATGAAATGCACCGCACTGTCCAGCTGCGGGATGACCGCGTTGTGACCCTTGCCGAAGCCGAGATTCTGCGCCAGCGGCAGAACGGTCACGCGGGCATCGCCAAAATCAGTCTCAGCCAGCCGTTGGCCGCAGCCGTCAGGGCTGCCGTTATCGACCACATACAGGGCAAAATCAGGGGCGGGGGTATGCTGCAGAATGCTGCGCACCGCGGCGCATACCTCCTCATAATCACAGTACGCCACAATACAGGCGCTGATTTTCGGCATAATTATTTCTCCAATGCTTCCAGATGGGTCAGGTCATACGGCGTATCCTGATACACATAGTAGTTGAGCCAGTTTGTGTAGAGCAGGTAGCCGTGGGCGCGCCAGCGGAACAGCGGGTCGCGGTCCGGGTCATCCTCGGGATAGTAGTTGCAGGGAATGTTGATGGGCTTACCGGCCTTCACATCGCGCTTGTATTCCTTGTCCAGCGTGTACTTGTCATACTCGGGGTGGCCGATGACAAAAATCTGCCGCCCCGACTCGGTCGAGAGCAGCATCGGGCCTGCCGTATCGCTCTCGGCCAGAATGCGCAGATCACCGCAGGCATCAATGGCGGCGCGGTCCAGCCCGGCCCAGCGGCTGTGCGGGGCATAGAACACCTCATCAAAGCCGCGCACCAGCGGGTTGGACGGGCGGGTGACGCGATGCTCAAACACGCCGAACATCTTTTTGTCCAGATGCACCTTGGGGATGCCAAAATGGTAGTACAGGCCCGCCAGCGCACCCCAGCAAAGGTGGATTGTCGAGTAGACATTTTCCTTGGTGTAGTCCATGATCCGGCAAAGCTCGTCCCAGTAGTCCACAGCCTCATAGTCCAGATCCTCAATGGGGGCGCCGGTGATGATCATGCCGTCAAAACGCTCGTTCCGGATCTCATCAAAGGTCTTGTAAAAAGCCTTCATATGCTCGGGTGCGGTGTGGGTCGTGCTGTGGGTGGCAGTCTGCAAAAAGGTGACCTGCACCTGCAGCGGGCTGTTTGCCAGCAGGCGGGCCAGCTGGGTCTCTGTCACGATCTTGGTCGGCATCAGGTTGAGGATCAGGATGCGCAGCGGGCGGATATGCTGGCTCATGGCGCGCTCCTGGTGCATGACAAAGACATTTTCCTGCTGCAGCTCGTCATAGGCGGGCAGGTTTTTCGGGATGATCAGCGGCATGGGAGAAGACTCCTTACTAACTCAGAATCCGGGTGCGGCGGCGGTGCCGGCCCGTTTGGATGGTACTATTATATAGACTTTTGCGGCAAAAAGCAAGAAAAATGCCCCCGGCGGGTGTCGGGGGCATGGGGCGGTCAAAACCGCTTACTCATATTTGACATTGTCGATGAGGTTCTGCATCACATCGCTCTGCAGCACATTCATCTTGACATAGTTCTCGCCATAGGCGGTCACATACTGGGTGGGGTCGGTCGTGCCGTAGTAGCGGCCGAAATCGGCGTTCATCGTTGCGGTGTCGCAGCGGAAGCCCATCTTCTCGGCCACGGCCTGCATGAGCAAGGCCTGCTGGGTGATGGAGCGGATGCTGTCGTGCGCATCCTTGAGGTAGGCGTCCACATTGTCATAGCTGCTGCCCATCATGCCGGAGGCAAGCAGGGCGTCCATGGTGGTGCCGTAGTTCTGCGCGTAGGTGTAGATGCGGTACAGCAGCACATCGCGGTAGTAGTCCAGCGCGATTTGGGGCAGCTCATCGGTGTAGCTGACCTTATCGTGCAGGGCGGAGTAGACCTCGCTGGACTGATTGTCATAGAGCATCGTGCTCTTGACAAACGCCTTCAGCTCGTCAATGTTGTTCAGGTTCATCGTGGCGGAGAGATTCTCCTTCACCCAGTCGTCGGTCAGCTCCGGGGTGACGGACTCCTTGATGTAGTGCAGGGTCGTCTCAAAGACAGCCTCCTTGCCGCTCAGGTCCGCGTTGCCGTAGTTTTCGGGGAAGGTGACGGTGACATCAAAGGTCTCGCCGGGGGTGTGGCCGACGATCTGATCCTCAAAGCCGTCGATAAAGGTACCGCTGCCGAGGGTCAGGTCGTAGCCGTTGCCCTGACTGTCGCCGCCGTCAAAGGCAACGCCGTCGATGCGACCCACATAGTCGATGTTGACGGTATCGCCGTCCGCCGCGGCGCGGTCGGTGACCTGCGTGTCGGTGGCAAAGCTGGCAAGAACATTCGTATTGATATAGTTGGTGATGTCGTCCTCACTGACCTGACCGAGATCGGCGCTGATCGTGATGTCGGCGTAGTCATCGGGCAGATTTACATAGTCGGCAGCGGTCACGCCCTTGAGGTAGCCGTTCTCATCAAACGCATCGGAAAAGCTGAAGTCAGCCAGATAAGCGTAGGCGGAATCATCGGCGGTCTCGCCGGTGGCGGCGGTGTCGGAGGTTGCAGCCGTCTCAGCGGTGGAGGCAGCTGCCTCGTCCTTGCCCTTGCCGCAGGCGGTCAGGGCAGCGGTCATGCCGACAGCCAGACCAAGGGCCGTCAGACGATGGATATGAGTCAGTTTCATGGGTATCTCCTGTTTCTTTATAAAATTGCATACCACAACATTATACACTCTTTTTTGAAAAAGTAAAATGAAAATCTGATGAAAACCCCGCCGCCGGAAAATGCTGCCGCGAAATCTTGTACAAAAAGGCTATAGCAATCCCTTGACGGCTATGTTATAATAGAAAACGGCAGCGGATCCCGGGGATTCCGGAAAAGGCTGAAATGCCTATTTACTTACAAAAGAGGTAGAAACGTATGCTTACTTCCATTACCGGTATCAACTGGGGCGACGAGGGCAAGGGCCGCATGGTCGACCTGCTCAGCCAGAACTATGACATTGTTGCGCGCTATCAGGGCGGCGACAATGCAGGCCACACCGTCAAGAACGAGCGCGGCAAATTCGTCTTGAACCTGATTCCCTCCGGCATTCTGCGCCCCGACGTTGTCTGCGTTATGGGCGGCGGCATGGTCATCGACCCCGAGCACCTCGAGAAGGAAATCGCCTCCCTGACCGAGAAGGGTGTTGAGATCAGCCCCAAAAACCTGAAGATCTCCGACCGCGCGACCATCACCATGCCCTTCCATGTGGCACAGGACGGTCTGGAGGAGGAGCGCCTGTCCAAGACCGGCGCCCAGTTCGGCTCCACCAAGCGCGGCATCGCCTACAGCTACGGCGACAAGTACATGAAAAAGACCCTGCGCATGGGCGACCTCGTCCACATGGACGCCAGTGTCAGGAAACGTCTGGAGACCATCGTCGAGTCCAAGAACCTGACCATGGAGAAGATCTACGGCCAGAAGCCCGTCAGCGTTGACGAGATGTGGGCATGGTGCGAGAAATATTCCAAGCTGTTTGCCCCCTACATCTGCGATGTGGGCGATTACCTCGACAAGGCCGACCGCGAGGGCAAGAAGATCATGTTCGAGGCCCAGCTCGGTGCACTGCGCGACATCGACTTCGGCATCTACCCCTACACCTCCTCCTCCAACACCGTGTCTGCCTACGCCCCCATCGGCGCCGGCATCCCGGGCCATAAGCTGAACCTCTCCATCGGCATCATGAAGGCTTACTCCTCCTGTGTCGGTGAGGGCCCCTTCACCACCGAGCTGGCTATGACCGAGGCAGAAAAGGACGTGCTGCGTGAGCACGGCCATGAGTACGGCGCTGCCACCGGCCGTCCCCGCCGCGTCGGCCCGTTTGACGCTGTGGCAAGCCGCTACGGCGTGCAGTGCCAGGGCTGCGATGAACTGGCCCTGACCCTGCT
>ENA-UOOD01004824-UOOD01004824.1-human-gut-metagenome-genome-assembly--contig:-CS67-NODE-4824-length-10193-cov-3.472480_pt1 | contig 10193 bp, 9 predicted proteins | sample MGYA00242464_ERZ724011 | MGnify/ENA metagenome assembly ERZ724011 | reverse complement strand
ATCGTCGAAGTTCTGCGCCATGCCCGACGCGCCCAGGGCGACCACCGCGCCGCCCGTACCCGTGCCCGTACCATCAAAATCAATAGCCCCATTATTGCTGCTTTCAGGACCATATACATATACATTTCCTCCTGTTACAGTCAAATTGCCGTCAGAATCCAATCCGTCGCCCGCCGCGTCGATTACAATGTATCCACCGGAAATAATCAACTCGTTATTGCCGCTGCTTTGCATAAAGCTGTGCCGCGTATCGTCGCCACTGTCCCGAGATTTCGATGCACTGTCCCTCGATCCCCTCGTAGCTGGCGCTGATGACAATCGTTCCGCCTGATATCGCAACGTTTTCATCCGCATGCACGCCATCGTCGCCCGTGGCGATCTGATACGTCCCGCCTGCGATATTTACATCGGCGTTGCTGTGAATCGCGTCGTCCTGGCAATCCAGCGTGAAATCGCCGCCAGTCAGCGTCACGCTGCCGCTGGCCTTCAGTCCCTTGGCGCTGGCAGTATCCTGTGCGGAGTTGCTCGCACTATCCTGCCAGCCGAACCAGCCGCGGCCCCCGCGCTCCTCCTGATGAGCGGGCGCATTCTGGCTGCCGCCGCCCGTGACGATATCAAAATCGCCGTCCGTGATTTCCAGCGTGCCGCCCGCGTCAATGCCGTCTCCATTCGCCGCAATGCGCACGCTGCCGCTGCTGATAACCACCATTCCCCGGGTGGCATCCTCATCATTTTCGGCGTGCAGGCCATCCTGCTCAGCCGTAATATCCAGCGTTCCGCCGCAGATATACACACCGTTTTTGCCCGTCGCGCCATGGCGGGCGGCGGTAATGCGCACGCTGCCGCCGGTTATTTTCAGCTTGCCCTTGACCGCAACGCCATGTCCCGCCGGGGACGCAACCGTCAACGCGCCCGCGCCGTTAATCGTCAGGGTATCCTTGGAGAACACCGCTGCGTCAATGTTGTTATCGTCAATCGCCTCAAACGCATCGCCGCTGGAAAGGTTGTTCTCCTTGCCCGCCGCCAGCGTCAAAAACACCTTATCGGCCTGGCGTACATAGATCGCAGCGGAGGTTTCGCTATGAATGGTCACGCCATCAAGCACCAGCTGCACCTTGGCGTCCTTGGGCGCGTCCACAATGATCTGCCCATTTTGCAGCGTACCCGTCAGCACGTAAACGCCCTCTGCCGTAATCGTGGTGATCGTGCCGCTGACGGTCACGCTCTCCGTGCCTGCGGCAATTTCGTTATCAAGCAGTTGAATCATCGCCGCCTTGTTCGCATCGTAATCCTGCGCCAAATCCCGCGCGGTAAAATAGCTTTCCTCCTCCGCCAGCGCGGCGCTGAGAGGCAAAAGTACCAGCGCCAGCATCAGGCAAACGAGTTTTTTCAGCTGCATCATTTCTTCTTTCTCCTATTCTGAAGGTCGATTTTAACATACCCCCAGAAAATGACAAAGCAATGAATGAAGCGTAAACAAATCCATGCCTGCAAAAAGGCTTGCGAAGCGCTGCGCCGCATGCTATGATAGGGAAGAATCAAACGGATCGTGCGCTCATTCTGCCCAATATGCCAAAGGAGCCAAATATGAAAGAAACAAAAATCAGCCTTCTCAGCCTGACAGCCCTGCTTTTGCTTTCATGCATGCTTCTGCTTCCAATCGGCAGCAACGCCTATGCCGACGACACGTCTTTTTATGTCGCCTCTCTGACGGATGCGGAGGTGTTCATCGATCTTCCGGCCCTGCGGCAATATGGCGATTATACCTGCGGCGCCACCTGCATACAGATGCTGATGAACTGGCTTGATCCCTATGCAGCCGACCTGAACCTGACACAATATGAAAACCTGCTTGGCACCACGCCCGAAAACGGCACGCCGCCCAGCGCCATTATGGCATATCTGGAAGAAAATGGCGTTGCTTTCACAGCATCCCAGCAGCTATCCCTGGACGACCTGCTGCAAAAGCTGGCTGCGGGACATCCCGTTTTGATGCCGCTGCAAGCCTGGTCTTCCGCAGAGGATGGCAGTTATAATCTGGATGCCCCCTCTGATTCAGAATCCTACCTCGTTGAGGGGCATTGGGTGATCTGCGTTGGCTACTGCCAAAACGCCGAAACGCCCTATTTCATCTTCAACGACCCTGCCTGCGTGGGACATACCATCCTCTATGCGGACGAATTGAACCGGCGCTGGATCGACATGGACGGAGCCGGCGCGATCTTTGATCATTTCGGCATCGAAATCACGCAAAGCACAACATATAACAAAAACGGGTTGTTCTATATGGATTAACAATTCAAGCGCTATCATCCCAAACGCTTCCCCTGCTTTCCCGCAGGCGGAAGCTTTTTTTGCAACACCCCGCATTCTATGACATTTGTATGGATTGCATGCATAGCAAAAATGCAAATTATGGTCTATATATATTTAGAAATACATAGAAAGCAGGGAGTTTGATGAAAGGCTCGTTTTTATTTCTATCCTGTCTGATGCTTTTGCTGGTCTCTGCTCACTAGCAAGCGCCGAAGAAAGCGGCAGTTACACCTGATGTGCCAGAATCTGCGCGCGCCCAGCAGCAAGGATCTGGCGGATCCGGCGCTGTCCCCCGCGCATCGGTCGGAGCTGTTCAAAACGCTGCTGGCTCAATACGCGCCCGATGTGGTCGGCCTGCAGGAGGCCAAGGGCGTAATGGCAGGAACTGCTGGAAAGCTATCCCCAGGACACGGGCTACGGCTATACGGCGGCCGTCAAAATCAACCCCGACGCGCAGGGCTATACCGCGATCCTGTATAAGCAAAGCCGCTTTGAGCTGCTGAAGGAGGGCGTTTTCTGGCTGACGGATACGCCGGACATGCCCTCAGCATTGTGGACCGTTACATGCGCAACTGCACCTGGGCGCTGCTGCTGGATCAAGAGACGGAGCAGTCCGTATATGTATTCAGCACCCATCTGCACGATCCCATGGGCGCAGCCGCCGACGAGGTGCGCGCGCTGCAGACGCAGTATCTGCTTGAAAAAGCCGCGCAGGTCATGCAGGCACACCCCGAAGCTTCATCTCTGATCATGGGCGCTTTCAACGCCTGGCCCAACAACGCTCCGGCCTCCACCTCGAAAAATTGCTATAATAAAGATCTGGAGACCCAGATAAACGCCGCGGGCTATCAGGATACGCGCGTAGCGACGGAATACGGCGCGAAGGGCTCCGTCCATGGCTTTGGCAAGTATTCAGCCATTCTGGATTATCTGTTTGTAAGCGCCGATTTTCAAATTGAGGATTTTTCTGTGCTGGATGAAAAAATCAACGGCGATTTTTACATGCGTGTGCTGGTATTAGGCGGATCCACGGCGAGCGTGCAGGCGGGGCATCAGGTTACGCTCTGCACGCCATATTACGCGCTGGGCGAGGATGCAGCAGGCAGCTAGGCCGTTCATTCTCAGGCTGGATGGGAAGCCTGGCGGCAGCGGTTGGGCTGCGCCATGACGTTTGGCGACCGCGAAACGGGCCGCACGCAAAATTACAGCCAGTGGCGCATGTGCGACAGCGCGCACGCGGGTTATCAGCGGCTGGATCAGGGCACGCTGAACGATCCCGGCAAGGATAGCCTGTCCAAGGAGATTCAACGCTGCCTGCACGATCCGCACGGCCGCAGCTTCCACCCGGCCGGACGGCTGAGGCTTCTGCCCGCGCAGGATGCGACGCGCTATGCTCCCGTGCCGCTTCGCGCCCTGCTGCCCAGGGAAATCGATAACATGTTGATATGCGGCAAGGCGTTGTCCATGGATCAGGATGCGCTCAACTACGCGCGGATGGCTCCGGACGTGATGTGCGTGGGCGCGATTGTGCCCGTCGCCCCCCGTACCCGTGCAGGATACGGCGCTGCGCATTGCCTGCGGCGATAAGCGCGGCTTTGCCCAGGCGGTGCTGACCAACGACGCCGCTGTCCTCGCCGCCCTGCCGCCTTTTGAACAGGCGGGCGCGCTGAGCAATCGTCTGCTGGCGGATAAAACGCGCCTGTGGTTTGGCGATATCAGCGGCGCGCAGCGCTGCACGGAAACGCTTGAACAGCTGTGCGAACGCCTGCGTGGATATGCGTATATTGACCGCCAGGGCAAGGACAGTGTGGTGCGCGCCGGGCTGGTTGGCCCGCTGGATGATTACTGGCTTGCCATTCAACTTTGCGTGCTTGCTGTCCAAGGCTCATTACGCGCCTGCGCAGCCTGCCATCCTCGCCTTTCTGCGGGATACGAGCATTGAGGACGCATGGACAAATGCGATTTCGAGCTGCTTCTGCGCCGTCCGCTGCGGGAAATGCAGGGACGGCTCCTTTCGCTGATGCATGCGGGCCACATCGCTCATTCTCTTCATTTCGCTCTCGGAGGCCCGGTAACAGACGAAGCCACCTACCGCGCACAGCACGGCAAAAACCTGCACGCGCTGGAAAACGGCTTTTATGAACCGCTGCCGCCCGTTTTTCCCACGCAGGAAACCGCTTTTTCCGTTCTACCACCCGCGCAGAGCAGCGCGTGGCTGCGGGATACCCTGGCGCTGGGATTGAGCATCGCCCCAATTCAAGCCTATATCCGGGAACGGGTTGCACCCTTTCTGCTGCGCACACGCACAGCGCCCGCGCAGGCGCGCGCCCTTTTTGAGCATCTGCTACAACGGCAGGAGGCAGACTATGCTTCCCGCGCGGATGCGGATGTATACGCGCGCATGCGCTGCGTCGCTTGAATCCCTGCTGGATGTATATCTGGAACGCTTGGAAGCGCTGTCCGTCAACCAATCGGGCTACGGCTATCTGGTTGACGAGGCCATCCGCTGCATGGAGGAACGCCTCCACGAAAGCTCGCTGTCGCTGCAGGAGGTTCCCGACTATGTTTTCGTCTTTTTCATACAATTCCCCCGTTTCAGGGTTTTTGATCAAAGGCGTTTGGGATTAGATAGCGTCTTCATTTTATCAAATCATGGAAAGAATGTCAAAAGTTCAATTGTAAATTTTTGCATATCGATCCGTATTCTGACAAAAAAGGCGGCTGAATAAATCAACCGCCTTTGAAACTATACAATTTTCGCGAATCGCTTATTTTTTATGGAACACAATCGCGCGATCATACACGATTTCATAATACGAAGGGCCAACGCCCGTTTCAGGCTCCACATAGGCGCGATAAGCGATGAGCAGCTGCGTACCGTTATCCGCGCCATAGAAGCGCCCGTTGGGGTTGTCGGTGCTGTAAGGAATGACGGCGGTATGGCTATCCAGCGCGGTTCGCGCCATCTTGAGCACATAGTATTTGCTGCTGTCCACGTCAGGCAGGTATTCAGCCGCAGAATCCCCGTACATGGAATCATACAGGCTGACAATGCCGTTAAGTCTGGGGCGGGCATAGAGCACGGTGTTCGCGTAGGTCGCCTTGCCAGCAGCAACGTGATTTACACCATAAACCACCACAAAGTCCTCGTCGGAGTTCAGAGTAAAATCGTTGGTCATCAAATAGCTGGTATCACGGTTATCACCCTGGGCGTTTTCATCGTTCAGATAGCCCGTCATGCCCTCGGGCACGGCGATGCGGGCGGTAAACTCCTCATAGTCGTACTCGCCGCCATACTGCGCAATCAGGCTCTGGCGAATCTGATCCAACGCCTTATCAGCTTCGGGCAGGCTCTGCACCTCGTGCACGCCCGTGCCGCGCGGTGTAAGCGCAGGATAGGAATAGGCATTCACAGGCGTTTCGGCCTTGGGCGTAACGCGATACACGCGCATCGATTCGGAAAGCGTCGTGCTCCACTGCTCAAAAGCCGCCGCATCCTCCGGCTGGGAGGTGCGCATCAGGATGGTAAACACGTCCGCGCCCTTTTCCAGGCCCATGCGCAGCGTATCGGCATAGAAGGGAGCGATATTGATCATGCCCGCGTCAAAGCCCGCTTCAATCAGCGCAGCGCGGATGGCTTCCGCCGTATCCTGATTGCCCGATGCAATGTAGGCAAATTGACCGCCGAAGCAGGTTTCCCCGCCCGCATAGCGGATGTTGTTCATGTTCACCGGCTCGCCCAGGCTGGCAAAAACCGGGTGATACACGCCCGCTTCAGCGCTGCCATACTTGAAAAAGCTGCGTTCGGTGTATTCCTTGCCCGGCTTCACCGCGGAGGCAAACACGTAGTTGATCAGGGAAAAGTACTTGCACGCGGGCGGCAGCGTGCCCACAAGCACCACCGCCTCATCCTGGCGCAGCTTATACGTCCAGCCCACAGGGCTGAAATAGGGATTGGCGGGCGCGTTCTCGGCGGCAGGATCATAAAGCGCAGAGGGCTCCTCCGCAGGCCAGGTCATCTGCCCCATCTCGGTGGCCGGAGCAGGCTCCTGATTGGGCGCTGGCGGGATCATGGGCACCAGATACCCAGAGCCAGCATTATTGCCAAAGCAGGAGATCAGCTTGCCCTGGCTGGCCAGTGCGATGGTGTCCATATGCTCAAAATGCCCTTCCTGCACATAGCAGTTTTCAGACAGCGCCTCCGCAAACAGATCGACATTTTCCTTTTCCGCCAGGGCGCAAGCCGGCCAGGCAGCCAGCAGCGCCAGCATCAGTGCGATCAATTTCTTCATGTTTTTTCTCCTTTATGGTTCAACAATATGGAAGTACAGTTCCGGCACGGCCATGCTGCCGCAAAGGGCCGCAAACAGTGCCTGGTCGCCGCTTTCAAGGATGACGAGCTTTTCAATATTCTCCTGATCGCCGTTCGCCATCGCCAGAATGCCCGCGCGGACGGTGGATAGGGTCAGGTCGGCCTGCGCGTCGGAGACGCCCTTGTAGTACAGCAGCACACCGTGATGCAGCTTAAGCAGATAGTTGTCGTCACCCGCCAGCTTCAGATTGACGGTTAAGGACTGACCGGCCAGCTTTTCCGCATCCAGCATAATGCCCATATAGTCCAGCATCGTCTGCGCGTCCATGCCCTGCGCGGTGGTGCCCGCACCGATGCGGCCGGTCTGCGGATACGCGCCCGTGCCGTTGCGCAGCTCGAAGGCCGCAACCAGATAGGCGTTTCGCCACGCGCCGGATTCCGCCTGATAGCCAAGCTGTTCCAGCGCGTCGGCACAAAGATAGCGCGCATCCATGTTGGTGGGATCGGCAAATACCAGGGTGTTGGCAATCTGCGCCACCCACTGATACTCGCCCTTTTCATAATCGGCGCGCGCCATTTCCAGCACCTTGGCCGGATCGCCCAGGTATTCCACTAACTTCTTAGCGTATTCGGTGGGTGCCAGCTCATCCAGATTCACCGGGTTGGCGTCGTACCAGCCCATGTACTTTTGATAGACCGCCTTGACGTTATGCTTGAGCGTGCCATAATACTGCCGGGTATACCACACCCTGGCCAGCGCTTCGGGCAGCTCTATCATGGCGGCGATTTCATCGGCAGTATAGCCCTCGTTGATGTACAGCAGCGTCTGATCGTGCATGAACTTATACACGGCGGCGGTGTTGGTCAGGTATTCGGCCACCACGTCCTTGCCCCAATGCGGCCAGTTGTGGGATTGGAACACCACCTCCGCATCCGGGAACAGCGTCTGCGCCTGGGTGATATAGCGCGCCCAGTCGTTGGCGTCGCGCACCTCCGCGCCGCGCAGGGTATAGAGGTTATGCATGGTGCCAGTGCAGTTTTCCGCCATCCACAGCGCCTGCATCTGCGGGAAATAGGTATTCATCTCGGCGGGCGACTCGGTGCCCGGCGTCAGTTGGAAGACCGCCTGCACCCCATCGATCTCCATTTCGCATAGCGGCTGGGTGATTTCATAGGTAGGCGCGATATAGCCTGTGCCGCCCTGCACGGCGGTCAGGCCGATGCCCACAGACAGGCGGCCCTGCGCGCCATAGGGCAGGAAGCTGCCATACTGATAGGTTGCGCGGCGTTTCATGGCTGTACCCGCAAACACATTTTCGCGCATCACCGAATCGACAAAGCCCTGCGGTACGATGATCGCGGTTTTGCCGGAGGCAATCTGCTCCGCCAGCGGCAGCGACGGATCGGCCGCGTCCCCAGCAGGAATCAGCCCCTCGATGCCGCCGTAATGATCGACGTGCGCATGGCTGATAACGATGGCCACGATGCGCGCCTCGCCCATATGCTCACGGAACAGCTTCAGCGCCTCTGCGGCGGTGTAGCGGCTGCTGGCGCAGTCCATGATGATCCATCCATGCTGGCTGCGGACAAAGGTGATATTGGAAATATCATAGCCGCGCACCTGATAGATATCGTCCGTCACCTTGAACAGGCCGTACAGCGCGTTGTGCTGCGTATTGCGCCACAGGCTGGGATTGGCCGAAGCAGGCGCGTCATCGGCTTCGCGGACAAAATCATATGCATCCTGCGACCAGATCGTCATGCCGTTTTCGGCCTTGATGATCAGGCTTTCCGGGGCGGCAATCAGCCCCCGGCGGGCGAACTCCGCCTCCTGTGTATCAGAAAAATCAAGCTGCTGATAAACTGCGGCGTTCAGGCCTTCCGTGATCGCCGTGGCCGGCTTTTTTTCGGCGTTCAGCGCGTCTTCGGCAAGCCCAGGGGCAAACGGGCACGCCAGCAAAAGGGAAACTGCGGCGGCGATGATACGCTTCATAGGGCGCTCCTCCTGTTTTCTTAAAACGGTCTGGCGCAGGGTAACGCCAGACCGAATGCTGTGCTTTTACTTTCCGATCACAACGGAAACCTTGATTTCCTTGGCGGTCTCGCTCAGATCCAGGTTGCCGCCGTCGGCCACGGTCACACGCAGCTCGTACAGCGTGCCGTCCGCCAGTTCGGATACGGCCTGCCCGTCCTCAGCGGTGATCTTCCACAGCTCGGTCGGAACCTGCTGCAGCTTGCCATCCGCGCCGTAGGCGTACAGCTTGAGCTCGGCAGCGCTGCCGGACAGATTGTTCATGCGGAAGGCCACAGTGGTGTTGGGGTGCACGCTGCGCACAGTCACGGTATTGAGCCAGCTGGCGACGCTGCCTTCGCCGCCGTCCTGGGCAAACTGCTGCTGCGAAAGCACGTTGCGCGCAGTCTGATCCAGATCCACCTTGCGATAGGGCATCTCGGGCAGGTAAACGAAGCGATCCTGCAGGCGCAGCAGCTCCAGATAGCCGGTGGGGCAATAGAGAGCGTTGCCGCTGTTGCCGGCGTACATGCCAATGGCCATGTTGTTGTAGCCGTACTTATTGGATACGTCCATGGTGAACACGGTTTCGCCGGTTTCAAAATCCAGAATGATGTACTGCCACATCCCGGTGGTCAGATCCTGCACATAGCCGTAGATATAGCCGGTGGCGGTGGACAGCTTCATGATCGAGGTGTCGCTCAGATCGTTTCGGCTCCAGACGCTCTTCATCTCGTAGCCGTTTTCGGTCCTGATCGTATCCACGCGCTCCACGCCGGGGGCGATCATGCTGTTGCCCTTGGTCAGCCAGTTCATATCGTAGATGTTGGCGTAGCTCTGGATGGAGGAGTCGCTGTCAGGATTAGCCAGGCCCGCGTTGCCCGCGCCAAACCAGTTGCACACGATGGTGCTCACCTTACCCTGGCCGCCGTCATATACGATGGCGGAGTTTTCTACGGCCACCTGATAGCCCTCGGGCAGATCGTCCAGCACGGGCATGCTGGCCACCACTTCGCCGGTCTTCATATCCAGCGCGATCAGATTGACGATTTCCTGATTGTCGGTGAACAGCACCAGCTCGGGCGTCAGCGTGGGCGAGCAGCCGCCGCCCCAGGCCAGACCGCCGCCGGTGGTCTTGTCGCCTTCCCGGCTCACCTTCGCGCCGGCGCTTTCATAGGGCGTTTTCCATACGACCTCCACGCCCTCGTTGGCGCGCAGCAGGTAGCAGTTCTGGTTGGTCAGGATGACCGCGCCCTCGCGGGAGGCGGCGATGCCGTTTTCCGCGCCCTCGCCGGCAGGCAGATCGCACACATAAACGGCCTTGGCCAGATCAACGGCTTCGCCGTTCAGGATCGCGTCGATGGCGCTGCGGGCGATATAGCCCATCACGCCCTGCTGAGCGCGCTGCGGATAGATGCGGAAGCCGCCGGTGGCGAACCACAGGTTGCCCTCGTAGTCAAACACCACGGACAGAAGATTCTGCCCCAGCGCCTTGCCCAGCGCGGTTTCGGCCGCGGCCTTGATGTCGATGTCCAGTACCTTCTCAATCTCCGG
>ENA-UOOD01004821-UOOD01004821.1-human-gut-metagenome-genome-assembly--contig:-CS67-NODE-4821-length-10203-cov-9.842925_pt1 | contig 10203 bp, 5 predicted proteins | sample MGYA00242464_ERZ724011 | MGnify/ENA metagenome assembly ERZ724011 | reverse complement strand
TGCGGTTTTCAGAAAATCCCCGATATTCCGGTCTGAAACCTCAATGCTGTCGAGCTTTGACGGAGACTTTGCCTGCAACTGCTTGTAGGTCATTCGTCCCTTTTTCTCTGCCTTACCCGACATAAACTCCTGCAATGCCGATTTCAGCACATCGGCGGTCATTTTCTCCGCCTTGATCGAAATGTCGATGGTTTTCTTCGCACCGCTTTCGTAGTCGGACGGCATTACGCATCACCGCCTTCGTTTCCTTCGGGCATCTCAAACGTGCTGAACGCTTCGTTCTGGAGCCAGCGGATAAAGTCGCTCATTGCCGCACAGACCTCATCTTCGTTCGGGGAATGGAAAAGAATTGTTTGTCCGCCGTTAACGTCCATAGCGACAATACAGGGTTCGTCAACAACACGATCCTCCGCATAGTCAATGGGGCAGATTTCCACGCTGACTGCGATCAGGTTATCGTAGTTGATAATATCGTTACTCTGTGTCAGGATATTCTTAGCCATGATTTTTCACCTCCCGTAAAAGCTCATAGAGCTTGTTGTGATATTCCTCCTGAAGCTCGTCAAAAGAAGAAAACACGGTGTCAAGCGTTTTTCTGTCTATCCTGTCACCGAGCATATCCATGACAATCGCTTCAAATTCGCTGTGAAAGCTGTAAAACAGGTCGTTTACAGACTTTCAGGCGGCTTCGGGATCTGCGTCCTGCTTATAATAACCGAGCTTTTCCCATACTTGCTTGTCGGGACAGTAATAGCGATACATCTTGCCCTCACCGCAGGGGATAGCATAACCGAAGTCGAGCGCACCCTCACGGAGTTCCTGCTTGAGCGCAGCGACACTGATACCGCTTGTCTGTGCAATCTCGGTAAGAGCGACGTTTCTGCCCGTAAAAGCAGGATTGTCCGCCTTCTTCTTTGCAGCCATAAAAACACCTCCTTTCTCGGTCAGACAGCCACGCCATAGCCGAAATCACGCCTGATCTGTTCGTCAATGTTACGGCTCTCACAACCTTCGTTAAAATGATAAGTCAGTACCTCGTTGTAGAGGGAACTAATGAAATATCTGCGGAAGTCCTTAATATCGTCAATCAAAGCCATTTTTTCAATGACACTTTCGACCATGTAGATATTGGCTTTAAGCATCTTTGACTGAATAACGGTTCTGGGGAATGCTGTACATCTGAGCGTGGTATAGGGCAGAGGTGAACATATCTCATCAACGATAAAGCCAACGATTTCATCTGCTTCTGCATAACCGTCCCGACCGTCCTGACAGAGCCAGTCACCAAGATGCCAGTAGTCGAGATTCTCCCTGATAACTTCCGTGTAATACTCAACTTCTTCTGCGTTATATCCGTCGGTCACTCTCTCAGCAGATTTTTCAACACCCGAAATGTTGAAAGTTGGCTTTGCCGCCGCAGGAATGATAGAGGATTTATCACTCAGTAATTGATTTTTTTGTATTGAATTGTAAGTATTATATTGTCCCTGATTTTCAGACAGCGGAGTTTCAGCAGGTGGATTGTCCAGATACGGGTTTTCCACCCCCTGTTTTTCGTCCGCAGAAGAAACAGCAGCTTTTGCCTTGCCGCCCTCACGAATCGTGATAGCCTTGCGTCTGGTCTCGGCTTCAAGCTCGTCAGCTTCTTCCTTGCTGACAGGAACATCAAAAAAGCTGTACACATATTCAAAGCAATTATGAACGCTCTCGTTAGACAGGAGCTTTGTACGAACCAGATAGCCCAAGTCAATCAGTTTGTTCACAGCGTTATGCACGGCAGTCTTGCCCTCTTTGCAGATAGCTTTCAGTCCTGACATAGAGAAATTCCAGCTATTCGGCAGAGAAAGAACCTTCATCATAAAGCCGATCAGTTTGTTTCTGATCTTATTGCTCCTGATGAGCTTTGCACTGATAATGGTGAAATTACTGTCCTTCTTTACACGGTTCAGGGTAGCGTTATCTGCTGTGAAAGTCTCCATTTCTATGTCATACTTCGGGATAGAGTCGTCCAGTTCAGAGTATTCATAGAAATCATAGAGATAGCTGATCCTGCCCGTAGGGGACTCATTTGGCATCAGCAAGGTCTTTTTGACATATCCCCATTGCTCCAGTTCAGCAAGCTGAGACTTGATCGCTGTTTCCCCGTCCTCACAGATAGCCACAAGTCCGGCTATCGTGAAATTCCATGAAGGCGGCAAGTCATTGATCTTACCGAGCAGTCCTATCGAATCACAGCCGATATTGGTTGAACGCACAAAGCAGTTGCTTAGAACGGCATAGCCGCCTGACCTATGTACCCGGCAGATCGTATCTGGTATTGTCTTTTTTGCTTTTTTCATCTTGTCCATTTCTCTCACCTCGGCTTACGCTCCGTACACAAATTCCATATTGGATATTCGCAGCTTGTTGACCGCATAGACATGACCATACGGCTTCTGCACCACAAGGAGGAAACCTCTCTTGCACAGCTCATACACAGCGGTACGAAGCTCATCGAAAGTGAACTGCGAAAGCTCACTGTAATGGCGAAGCTCATCGACCGTAACGTAGTCAAAGTCTGAATGGTTAAGCATAGCCGTCAGCAGTTCGTCACAGGCTTTGGCTTCAAAATGGTAATTGAGCAGATTGATCTCAGTAGGGTTCGGCATAGAAAGACCTCCTTGACAAGTTTCATCTGAAATAAAAAAGCTCCTCATCATCCTGTTTGTGTACAGGCTCAGTGAGAAGCGATGTGCAATATTCAATTTTTAGGCATAAAAATAGCGGACAGCACTTCTGTTATGAAACACCGTCCGCTATTGTCCATTATTCAATTTGCTTTGTCAACAGGCTTTCTACCGTTTGTTTTAGGGTTTCTACCAACTTTCTACCAACCTTGACGGCGGTAGGTATCTACCAAGTTTCTACCCAAAATCTTAAATCAGGTAGATTTTTGAGTTTGACGAAATAGCGCGGTTTCTGAGATTTCTACCTCAAAAAGTGACGTAAAATAGAGTTCTAAATGTCTCTTAATGACCACTAAGGGATACTAATGCCGAATAGCGTCAATAATACCATATATATTTCTAATATTATTTTTCTAATTATTGCTGTATCACACAAAGATATTTGTGGTTGAGAATATACATCAAAACAATTCCCTACGAATTTCTTCCAATGTTGGCGTTTGTTTTCCCCACTTTTGAAAAGCAACTTCACATTTTTTCAGATCGATGATTTTGCAATCCATTCTCTCAATGATGTGAATGCTTTCGAAAAAATATTCTGGTATTTCTTCTACTTTGAATTGATACTGCAAATTTAATTTTTGAGCCATTTTTATGAGTGAAATGGATACAAAATCTACAACAGGCTGGTAATCAGATGGACGTTTTCTGTATTGATTGATTCGTTTAGCAAGTTGTTCATTCCATGCGTGTTCATCACCATTTAGCATTGCAAGATAAATTTTTTTTAAATATGGCAAATGAATAAAATAGGCTTCCTGACTTTCATTTGGTTCTTCTGTGTCCATCAACAACAATTCTTTTGCCTTTGCATAATTTTCATATAACATGGCTTGTATCACTGGGCATGAGGTGGAATTTTCCCTTGCAAGTTCCCATTCTCCAACTGAAATTGCTTGATAAAGAAATTTTTCATGTGTTTCGATGTCATTCATATAGTCCATCACAATTTCATCCACTTGGCAAGCCTGCTGCATTTCTTGATATGCCATTGCATAATAAATAGCACCCATTCGATAGTATTGAAAAGTAGTGTTGATATCATTATCAATATAGTATTTATATTTCGCTGCAAGGTTATAAATACTCTGAAAAGCATAATATAAACTTGTAGCATCTTGAATTGCTCCAGCAACTGGATAATTTTCTTTGTGAAAGAAACGATGCAATTCCTCATATATTTGCAGTTCAATGGGTTCATCAATACTTTTCGCGTATTTTTGATATGCGATTTTAGATCTTGCAATATCTTTTTTTCTTTTTGTCGATTCATACTTTATTTTCATTTGTATCTCCTTAAAATTAATCATATCAAATTAGTCTATGATTAAAATAATACAAAACAATTTATATGATTAAATTTAACGTCTTCGTTTCCAACCAAGATTATATTGTAAATTGGAACAAGAATCACATGATTTTCGTGAAACAACTTGTACTGCATTATCAGTAGGTATATTATTTTTCAACATATATTGTACTGCACGAGGTTCTGCATGATGAAGTCGACCAAAATCAATACCTTTTGTGCTAATGCCCTTGCTTTTTAGTAAATCCAAATCCAAATTGGCATTTTTTCCACCAGCAAACTCTACTTTTCCTTTTCCAAATATATTTTCAGCTTCTTGACGTGCTTTAGGACCAGGAACACCTCTATTTTTAGAAAGTACCAATCTGCCATCTTTTGAGGTTGTAAGTGCATAAGTATTAGAAAATCCCTTTTTGGGGTTAGGATGCTGAGCTTTTACAATTCTGTTAAGAGAATCTTGTAAATAATCTGCATTTCTAATATCCTTCGCTGCATCTGCAGCATCCAGAACTGCGTCGCCCTTCTTGGATACTGTAATAGCAACATCCGCTGCTTTGGACAAATCATGTACTGTATCAACAGCTTTGTATGCATCATAAGCAGTTTCTGCTGCATGCACACCCACTTTTAGTCCTGCACTTGGAACACCTGGTGTTACAAGTCCGACTACATCTGTCAAAATATCAACAGCACCCATCGGAGTGGGTTCGATGCAAAATGAAACAATGTCAAATGCTAAACTTGCCGCATCAAAAAATGTATCCAGAAAATGACCAGTACTATCTGTTCCAGAAACAGGATTGTTGTGGCAATAGGTATACAGATTCAGGCTTAGTGGATCATTATTGCTACCTGCAAAAGAATCTCTTGAGATAAATCGTCCAGTTGAAGGACTATAGTATCTCGCACGCAAATAAATGGTAGCAGTTTCCTTATCATAATATTCGCCACAATACCGAAATGCATTGGTGTCAGTGTCATCAATATTCTTTTCTACACCAAAAGCATCATACTGATATGTTTTAGTAACAGCACCATTGTTGTCTGTTAAATTGACAACATCACCATGAGCGTTTTGTGTGTAGTAAGTATAATCTGACTTAACTGCCTGTACAAACTCACACCCTGCCAGCAAATTCGTTCCACGAATATAGATTTGTGCTTTATATGGATTGCTTCCATCCGCATCAACTGCAATCTGTTTATCATCATTCCAGATTTGATCGATACTATGACCATCTACAGTTTTGCTAATACGCAGACCATCTACATCATATTTATAACTTGCTGTTGTTTTGCCATCAGTAAATTCAATCAGCTGATTCAGACTATCATAAGTATTTGTCTCTGTCTTATCTGCTGTGATCTTTGTGATCTGATTTCCATTGGCATCATAAGAATAAGCAGTTTCTTCTCTTTTGGCATTTGTTGTGGTGCCTGTAATCAGATCTGTTGGACTAATTGCTAATCCATTATTTGAGGTTACAGCACTAGAAGCTTCTTTAACTGTCTTGATTTCTTTCTGAAGCAAGGCAGTATACTTGCCATTGACAGTATAATCATAGACAGTTTCATATTCTTCTGAACCATTAGCAACCATCTTAGAACGATTGCCATAGTCATCATATTCGTATGCATATGTGTCAGCTATCTTACCATTAGAAATGGATTCCTTGGTCAACCGCTTCAAACCATCATAGTCATATGATGTTGTTTCTATTGTACCATTTTCATTGCGTACTTTGCAAGCATCTGAACCATCTAAATAGTATGAATATTCGTAACTGGATATGTCTGATTTTCCTGATTTGGTAACAATCTTTGTAACTTTGTTGCATCCATTGTAGGAATAAGTCGATACCACACCATTTGCAAGTGTTTCAGAAATCTTATTACCATTTTCATCATAGGCATAGGAAGCTGTCAGATTTCCACTTTCCTTAACCTGAACCACACGCATTTCATCATCATAGGTATAAGAAATATTTTCATATACAATTTGATGATTGCGTCCGATAAAATAAGAACTTACATTTTGAGAAATGCCCTCATAATAATAGCCTTTGAAACCTGTATTGCTTTCCTCTGTGATTTTTCTTCCAAGATCATCGTAAAGATACAGTGTTTGTTCATTATTGATGTTAACACACTGTACTCTTCCCATTTTGTCATATTCATATGACTTACTTACATTTTTAGATGAATCATTAGAATGTACTATATTAGCTATTAATATACGATTTAAAGCATCATAAGTATTTGTGGTAACATTTCCATTTGCGTCTGTTACTGTTAAAGCATTGCCATTTAGATCGTATGTTGTTATTCCAGAGTCATAACCTGTGCTGTCAGTTGTCTTTACCAAATGACCCCATGCATCATACTCATAGTTCGTTTTCAAGTAATCTGAATCCGAATCTGCATGTAGTCCAGTTAGCATTGTTGTTTGAATGCCAGCATTGTTATACAGATATTTTGTGATGTTCTTCTCACTATTGGACGTACCATCACTCAATGTTACCTGTGTCAGCAAGCCCTGTGCATTGTACTGATTTTCAGTTACACTATACTTTATTGTATCCGAATCCTGCTTTTGAACAGTTTGCTTTGCCAGCGTTACATTGCCATTCTTGTCATACTGATTTTCTGTAATAGAATAGTTGACCGATCCATCAGTTTTAGTGTTAAAAGGTGTATATGTTCTACTAACTTTACAAATTCCATTAGCAGATTCTAAAGTTGTATTCTCATATTTGGTAATATTGCCAAGTGCATCAATTTCACATGCAATCTCACCATTTGCATAATAAGCATTTGTTTTCTTTATCTTACCATTTGTCTTTTCATAGATGGTTTTTTGCTTGAAGCTTGTCAAAACTTCAGATACAACTTGCTTATCAGCAGTAATATAGGTAGTATTTGTTGTTTTCAACGCACTACTAGATTTAGAAGAACTATTATCTAATCCAGTATATACATCAACACTATAATTTTTAATGAATTCATATGATGTGGTCGATTGAATCTGTTTTGAAGATTCAGAATCAGCTTTAAAATATTTAGCTTTTTCTCGCTGCAATCCATCATATTCTGTTAGACTAATTGTGCCGTCTGGATCTGTTTGCTTTGTAATGTTACCATACGCATCATACACATAAGAGGTAACATTACCTTCTGCATCCGTTTCTGATTTTTTGTTTCCGTCCGGATAATAAATTGTCAAGCTGCCATGGCTCTTATCCGCAGAATAATTCGGTGCATACTCCGCAGTTTTGCGGCTCAGCAAATCATATTCTGCAATGGTAGTCGCCGGTGTGCTTCCCGTTCCGTAATCTCTAGTAACTGTAACATTGTTAAACTTATCGTACTCATATTCCTTTACAGAATAAAGATTCTGAGACAGGTCATAGCTTGTAGTTTCTTTGGACACCTGAAGCTGTGCGTTGTATTCATAGGTAACCGTGCTGACAATTGTATTTCCATCTTTCAATGTCTTGGATTTTACCAGACCCTTGCCATAACCGTCCTTGTAATAGTCATACTCCGTCACATTGCCTTCCGGGTCTGTTGTAGCACGAATCAACCCTGCAATTCCACTTACATAACTATCAGCATAATATTCATGACTCGTGATTGCATAACTTGCCTCATTCGCTGCAAGATACTTCACTGGATCAAAATTATCTGCTGTAACTGTATTGATATCAGTTTGAGACAATGGATGCAGACTGGTTGCTTCTTTCAAAAGCCGAGTTCCATTCGAATCATATGCTTTGATAGTTGCATTCCCAGATTCGTCAACTTCTGCAATAACACTGTTTTTATCATTGTAATTGGCAAGTGTGTATGTGCCATCTGCATTGGTGGTCTTGATGACATTGCCATTCGCATCACGGTCGTACTTTGTCGTATTACCCATGATGTCAACGCTTTCAGACATTTCGTCATACTTGTTTTCGTCATCAATCATGTTATAGGTGATTTTATCTACGTCGTATGTTTGACCATCAGTTTCAACAGTATTTGTCTTGACGGCATATTTTTCATCATAATCATATGTAAAAGTCTTGATAAGCGTATCGCCATCATACTCTTTCAGTCCTGTTTGTTTCTGTACTTTATCATAGGTATACACCTGTTTCAGACCAGATGCATTGGTCAGCCAGTTCACAGAACCATTCTCGTTGTACACGATCTGGTCTGTCATTTCATCGTAGCAGTTGGTGATTTTGCAAAGTCTGCCGTTCCCATCATACTCATATGTTTCAGTACCGCCAGAAACGCTGGTTGCTGATACCAACTGGAAATCATTGTTGTATTCGTAAGTGACAGTACGTTCTGCTGTGGTATCTTCTATTTTTGTAATGCGAGAATGTTCTTTATTGCCATTATAGGTGATTGTATAAGTTCTGCCAGTGGAATCTGTCACTATACGCTGGTTATTTGTCATAGAAGAGATGGTTAAGACATTACCTTCTGCATCTTTGACCCAATCTAATTCGCCGTTTGTATTAAAGTGATATTTTGACTGTGCTGCATTTGTAATAGTGTATTTGTTTCCGGACTTTGTCATAGTGCTATGAGCGTTCAGGCACTCAAATCCACCTTTTCCATTATCCTTAAATGTAGTGTTCGAGCCATCGGGCAAAACAACCTGATAATACCCAGCAGCCGGCTTTACAATCTTGCTGACATCAATATTAAAATCCCAACCAATTCCGAAAGAGCCTTCCTCATTGCTGGTAGAATTGTAGGTACGAATAAAATCAGACTGCACTCCTGGAGATTCGATACTCAAATCCGTAAAGGATTTGGTATAGTTACCAGTTGCGATATGCACACCATCACCCATTTCCCAACCTTTACGGTAAAGGGTATAGTCCGGTTCATCATAAGGTCTCCACCACGGGCGGAACCAGTAATTTTCTGCAGTAAAATCATATATAAAATCAATACCGCCATCGAAGTTAAAAGTTCTTTCTGTGTTCAGAGAGCCATCTTCATTATTGATATATGTTTCGCAGTTATCCCAAAGGACTGTTTGCTTACCGCCTTCATAACCAAAATGAATGACTTGTGAACCGGAAGAGTAGATCGATTTCGGGCCAGAAGCTTCATTCACTTCCCAGGTCGGACCATAGAAACAGATATTACCTGCTGTCCATTTTCCTTCCATATCAGTTAACGTGATGTAGTTCCAGTTGCCATATACTTCGAGCCAATCTGCACTGTTTGTCATCCAGATGGTATCATAACAATTTGCCTGACCGAAATTAAAATCGCCGCCAATAACTACTGTACCGCCATTCAGACGCATATTTTGTCCGGCATTTCCACCCCAACCATCTGGAGAAGCGGTACGAAATACTAAGTTATTGGAAACTTCCAAATAACCATTGCTAATATTCAGTGTTGCTCCTTGATTGCCAGACCAAAATTTCGGAATATCAGTTGTAAAGGACATACAGTCGCCTACATACAGAGAACAGCCATTCAGGTTCAAATCCGTATCATGCAAATTTAAGCTGCCCTGAAAAGCGCCGCTTTCCTGCATGATCAGTGTTCTTTTAAAGGCATGATCCCAATCCAAATCGCCAGAAGCCTTGTATGCGGCAGAAAACCATGCAACATCTGCATTATCAATTGTGCCGCTGTCGTCTTTGTCCATGTATGCGTAGTAATTATCAGATGGACCTCTTAATTTTGCAGCCGCTTCCAAAAATTCCGCATCATTCTCATCAATTACACCATTATGGTTTAAATCAAGATTATACCAGTAAACATCCATGGATTGATATATAATTGAAATATATGAATTTAGATCTTCCTCATCAATTACACCATTTCCATTGAAGTCAAGGTCGGAAATTTCAGAAGAATCGTAACCAATAAGACTTTCCATTATCTGCATATCCAGATGATTGATGTAAGCATCTCCATTTAAATCATAAATATATGCAGCATTTGCATCCTGTTGTGATTCACTGGCAGAATTAATAACATCTTGTGCTTGGAGCAATTCTTCCTGATCAATTATTCCATTACCATTTAAGTCTATAGAAAAATTAAATGCATCATCACCACGATATGCTCCTAAGCAACTCTGTACATACGCCAAGTCTTTTCCATTGATGACATCGTCGCTCCACTCGTTGTCGTGTTCTTCAT